>Ga0123355_10000163_pt1 | contig 81520 bp, 102 predicted proteins | sample TergutEmb28metaG_3_FD_89872 | JGI IMG/M metagenome (GOLD analysis project Ga0123355, IMG submission 89872) | Embiratermes neotenicus P1 segment gut microbial communities from Petit-Saut dam, French Guiana - Emb289 P1 | ecosystem: Host-associated > Arthropoda: Insects > Digestive system > Gut ... | reverse complement strand
TAACTGGCTTATCAACTGCATCTACAACTGCTCTTACAATTTCTCCTGCTAAATCTAAATTCTGCAATAATCTGCTTCCATCTCCGTTTTTTACGATTTTAGGCGCGGGGCATCCCATATTTATATCGATTATATCTGCTTCATTTTCTATTTCTTTTGCTGCTTTTGCCATAACTTCTGGTGTGCTTCCAAATATCTGAAAGGTAATTGGTCTGTCTTCTCCCTCTGTATTTAATAGCCTACCCGTTTTCCCATCTTCGTAGTATATTCCTCTGCTGCTTACCATCTCTGTATAAACTAATCCAGGATTACCATATTTTTTGCACATAATTCTAAAAGGCAGGTCTGTTACTCCTGCCATTGGTGCAAGTAATATATTATTACTTAATTTTACGTATCCTATTTCTAATTCCTTAATATATGCCATTCTCTTCAACCTTACTCTTTAGTTTTGTCATCCTCATTTTCTTCTGAATCAGTAGACTCTTCCCCCTCTGAATTTTCTTCATTTGAGTCTTCCTCTTCTGAAGCTTTCTCTATCTCCTCAATTATTTCTTCTACTACTTCATCTTTATTTTTTTCAGCATCCTCTTTCTCTTCTTTTTCTATTTTTTCATCAGCTTTCTTTGTTTCTTTGTCTTCTGCTTCTTTTTTCTCAGTTCCTTCCTTCTCTTCTTCTTTCTTAATACTAGTCAGTTCAGCTTCTTTCTTCATTTCATTTCTAATATTAAGTACTGGTATATTTGCATAAAGAAATGGAGCTCCATGTGTTCCATCTTCTTCAACTTTATTTTTCAACCTAACATCTATTTCTTCTTCTTGTACTTCTATATACTTTTTAATAACTTCTATTATCTCTTGTTTCATTAATTCTAAGAAATCAGCAGACACATTAGCTCTGTCCTGCATTAACACTAAATGTAGTCTTTCTTTTGCTGCATCTTTACTATTTGTTACTTCTTCTTCTCTATTAGCTAATTTCTTAAAAAATCTTGCTATGTTATCAAACATGCTCTCCCCCCCGCTTCCATTAATGTATTTTAACTTATTAAATTATCTTCTAAACCAGCTCTTAATTTTTTCAAGTAATCCTCTGTCTCTTCCTGGGATTGATACTTCTATAGTTTCGCCAAGTATCCTTCTTGCTATCTCCACATATGCTTTCCCTGACGGTGCTTTTTTATTGCTTATAACTGGCTCACCTTTATTAGTTCCAGTTATTATGTACTCATCATCTGGCACAACACCAATTAAGTCTATCGAAAGCAAATCTACTATGTCTTCAACATCCATCATTTCGCCTTTTTTAACCATCGCTGGTCTTAGTCTATTTATTACTAACTCTGGATTTTTTATTTCTTCTGCCTCTAATAATCCTATTATTCTATCAGCATCTCTAATAGCTGAAATTTCTGCAGTAGTAATAACTATAGCTCTATCTGCACCAGCTATAGCATTTTTAAACCCTTGCTCAATTCCTGCAGGGCAGTCTATTATTATAAAGTCAAACTCTTCTTTTAATTTTTGTGTTAACTCCTTCATCTGTTCTTCATTTATTGCTGACTTATCTCTTGTTTGAGCTGCAGGTAAAAGAAACAGCTCGTCAAATCTCTTATCTTTTATTAGAGCTTGTCTTAATTTGCATTTTTCTTCTACTACATCTACTATGTCATAAACTATTCTATTTTCTAATCCCATAACCACATCAAGGTTTCTAAGACCTATATCTGTGTCTACAAGAACTATTTTTTTACCAAATTGTGCAATTGCTGCACCCAAGTTTGCAGTGGTCGTTGTCTTTCCTACTCCACCTTTTCCTGATGTAATTACTATTACTTCTCCCATAAAATTTTTCCTCCTAAACATGGACCATAAAAAATAGCTGTTACTCATTTTTTTGTTACAGCTATTCTATAATTTTTTTGAGTAAAAGTCAATTAGTTTATTCTACAATAGATTTCATCTTCTTCTACGGAATTTGTATTTTCAAGTCTCTCCCCATTCTCATAAAAATCTATTTTTCGATAATTTTCTTCTTGTTCTCTTTTACTTTCTTGTTTTCATCCAAACAATTCTCTCTTGATGAAGTTTGCTTTTAAATCTTTCACCATCTGCAATATTATGATTGTATTTTTGCTTCATATACTCCCCATTGATTGTTTTCATCATCTTCTTACCTACATCTGCAAAATTATATTTCGGATCTATGAGCTCTCCTCCTCGCCTACACCTGTCTGAATATACAACAATTTGCAATCCATCTATCCCGAGCAAACTCTTGTCAACTCTTTCAATAAATCCTACTTGTTTGGCCACGGACATTTCAAAGAATTTCCCTCCACGCATATGCTCTTTACATGATGTAACTCCTGCCTTAATCCATCTCCTAGGAAGTCCTACTCTTTTTCCCAAAGCCTTAACTAAATCCACTCCCGTATTTTCATGTCCATAATGGTGAGGCATCATATGCTTAGGGGTTAACCCTTTTCCTAGGTCATGCACTAATGTCCCAAACCTTATTTCTTCATTATCTGTTAACTCACAGCTATTATCTAATGCCAACATAGTATGATTATAGCTATCTCCTTCTGGATGATGCTTAATCGGTTGCTCTGATCCAATCAGATCATATATCTCTTTAAAATGTATATCTAGCACATTTGCATCTTTTAATACATTAAAGAAAATCGAAGGTTTGTCCGCCTTCAAAGCTTTTCTAATCTCAGTAAATACTCTTTCTTTTGAAAGTGTATCTAGTTCACCTTTTAAGCTTTCCATCATTTCTAATGTTTTCTTTTCTACTTCAAAGTTAAGTTTAGCTGCAAATCTAGCTACTCTATATACTCTAAGTGGATCTTCTGCAAAACTCCTCCCATTAGCTCTTATAATTTTCCTCTCAATATCTTCTTGCCCATTAAATGGATCTATAATTTCTCCTGTTAGTACCTCTTTAGCTATAGAGTTTATTGTTATATCTCTTCTTTCTAAATCCTCTTCGATGGTTATCTCCGGTCCAGTTATAATTTCAAATCCTTTATGTCCCGCACCTTTTTTCACATCTCTTCTAGCCAAAGCAAATTCTTTGCCCTCTAAGTCATATACTTCAAAAGATTTACCTCTACTTATAGCAGTCGTAAATAGTTCCTGAAACTTGTCCGCAGTCACCCCTGTAACGCAATAATCCTCGTCAAAAACGCTCTCTCCTAAAGCTTCGTCTCTAATCGCTCCTCCAACTAGGTAGAGATTACCTCCAGCATTTTTTATTAAATTCGCAATGTCTTTTATTTGCATAATTTCTCCCTAAATTTAGTCTACCCATATTTATGAAATGTTTTCCTCTTATTTTAAAAATAACGGCAATCTAGATTGCCGCTATCATTTAATTATCTTTAAGCACGAAGTTCTGCTTCAAAAGCTTTGTTCAATCGTTTCACAACAGTCCTTGTATAACTTTCCACTTCTTCTGATGTCAGTGTCTTTTTAAGAGATCCAATTACTAATCTGAAAGTAATAGATTTTTTGCCTTCAGGAACTTGCTTCCCTCTATATTCATCTACAAAAGATACAGATCTAAGTAAATCTTCTGAATCTTTTTTATTTGTTATATTCTCTAAAATATCTTCCCACTTAACCGATGAATCAACCAGAAGAGATATGTCATAATCTATCATTGGATATTCAGGTAAGCTTACAAATTTATTCGTTCTAGATGGCAATACTTTAAGTGAATCTATATCTATCTCAAATATCATTACATAACGGCTTTTGATTCCACAATCAAGCGATGCTTTTTTTGATAAAAGTGCTAAATTCCCTATTATTTTACCATCATGATTAATATTTAGCCATACTGTTTGATCAGCCCACATAGGCTTCTCTACTCTTTCAAATGTTATTCCCTCTATATGCATGTAACGAGGAAGAGATTCTATTACTCCTTTTACTTTTCTGAAAAGCTCTTCTATGTTTTTCTCTTCTTGAACATACGCTCCAGCAACATGTTTACGTTGAAGAGGTAGTACTTCATTTGGATCATATGGTGCCTTAAATTCTTTATTAAAGAACACTTCCGCAGACTCAAATATAGCAAACTCATTTATATAGCGCAAATTGTCAGACACCGCTTTACAAAGATTCGGAACAAGAGAGGAACGTATAAATCGTTCATTCGGTGATGGTGGACTAGACAACGAAAGCATATCATCATTATTCTCAAATAGCGCCTCAATATATTCATCACTAACCCAAGGATAAGTAAATATTTCTTGCATCCCACATCTAAATGCTAAATACTCTCTAATCTTGCGGTCCAAGTCAACACCAAGCTGATTTATACTACCTGTAAACGTCGTTTTAATCGGAGTCGCCTCAAAGTTTTCAAATCCATGCATTCTTGCTATTTCCTCTAGAATATCATCTGGTATAGAAATGTCTCCTGTCGATCTCCAAGTTGGAACAATAATATGTACAGTTTCGTTTTCGAACTTAACTTCAAAACCAAGACGTGTAAGGGTATCAGAAATCACATTATTTGGAATCGCCTTGCCAAGACGTTTTGTAAGCCAATCTAGCGAAATCTCAATCTCATTCCTTTCAAGTTCTTTTGGATAATTATCACAAAATCCTGTTACTTTCATGCTTGGGAAAAGCTCTTTCATCATCGTCATTGTAAGTGAAAGAGTAATATCACATCTATCTGGATCAATTCCCTTCTCATGCCTAGTTGCACCTTCTGTACGAGCTTCATGCTCCATCGCTGTACGTCTAATATTAATAGGTTCGAAATTAGCAATTTCAAATATTACATTTGTTGTTTCCGGTAATATAGATTTTTTCTCTCCACCCATAATCCCTGCTAAAGCACCTGGAGCTTCATCATCTGCAATTACTAAATTTTCTTTTGAGAGTGTCAGCTCAGTACTATTTAAAAGCATTAATTTTTCCTTGTCTTTGGCCAAACGTACTGTTATATCTCCTTTTATATTGTCTGAATCAAAAGCATGAGTTGGCTGTCCAGTTGCTAGCATAACATAGTTTGTTATATCCACGATACCGCTTATCGGTCTAGTCCCCACACTCCAAATACGTTTTTGTATTTCAAATGGTGAAGGGCTAACCGAAACGCCTTCCATTCTAACACCAATATATCTGCGACACAATTCTGGGTTCTCTATATTAACTTTAAAATCTGATGATTCATAAGAGGCGCTAAATGGCTTGATCTCATTAAATGGCAAATTGTATAAAGCTGAAATTTCTCGAGCAATCCCATAATGTCCCCAAAGATCTGGACGATTAGTTAACGACTTATTGTCAATTTCTAAAATTACATCATCCAACCCTAACGCTTCAGCAAGCGGAGTACCAGCATCTATATTATCAAATGCTGATAAATCCATTATTTCTGTTTCTCCTTCTGGAAATAGATCAAACAGCCCTATTTCTACTGCTGCACAAATCATCCCATAGCTTTCTATTCCACGTATTTTAGCTTTCCCAAGTTCTATTAGGTCACCTTCTCCATGCCAGCGAACCATACATCCTGGTAATCCTACAACCACTCGCATATTTTCTTTTAAGTTAGTACCACCACAAACTATTTCACGAATATCTCCGTCTCCAATATCAGTTTTACACACTTTAAGCTTATCGGCATTAGGGTGAGTAGCTACTTCTTTTACAATCCCTACAACCATCTTATCAAACTTGCTCGCTAACTCCGTAGTTCCTTCTACTTCTACAGTCGCCATAGTCAAATCATAAACCAGCTTTGATAATTCTAAATCTGATGGTATTTCTACATAATCTCTTATCCAGTTTAAAGATACTTTCATTTTCTTCCTCCTACTTAAATTGACTCAAAAATCTAAGATCTGCACTATGGAATAGTCTTACATCATTAACTCCATAACGCATCATAACTAGTCGATCTAAACCAATATTCACATAAAAACCTGTATATTCTTCTGGGTCTAATCCCGCAGCTCTTAGCACATTTGGATGAGGTGTTCCACCTGGCATTATTTCTATCCATCCAACATTTTTGCAAACACTACAGCCTTTCCCTTCACATACCAAACATCTCATATCAATCTCAAATCCTGGTTCAACAAATGGGAAGAATCCGTACACGCATTCTAACAGGAACGTCGCGTCCAAATACTTTTGATAGAATACTTTGAATCATTATTTTTCCTGAAGAAAAAGTAAAATCCTTATCAACAATTAATGCTTCATATTGAAAGAATGCTCTTTCATGTCTTGCATCCGTCGATTCATTACGATATACCCTACCAGGATATACGAAACGATACGGAGGTTTATGTGTTTGAAGATATCTCACACTTGCTCCTGTAAGATGTGGTCTAAGACAAAGTCTTTCTCCACCGTTTCCTTCATCATGACCTTCTATCCAAAAAGTATCCATGCTTTCACGGGCAGGATGATCAGGAGAAAAATTCAAATGATCAAAAGCATATAATTCGCTTGTTATATCATTTTCATCAAATATCTCAAATCCCATTGTTCTGAAAGTATCATTAAGGTCATAGCACATCTGAGTAATTGGATGTAAACCTCCACTTGTTGGCAATATGCCCGGAACAGATACATCAAAGTCTGAAGATATTTCTGATTCTTTAAGATTAATTTCTTCCTCTCTCGCCTCAATCAATGCTGTAAAACGATTCTTCAGTTCGTTTGCAGCACGACCTATTTCAGAACGCATACTTCCATCTAACTTCGGAATTTCTTTTAATATATCCGAAAGTGAACCTTGTTTACCAAGTAAAGATGCCTTTATATTCTGTAATTCTGCTCGAGTTTTTGCATCTGCAATTTTCTTCTCTCCATCTATTAAGATTTCATTTATTTTCTCTTTCATCCTATCCTCCCAATTCTAATCATTTATCAAATATATCATATAAGTATATACATTTCAACATATGCTGTGTACTACTATTGCTTGTTTTCATCCTTTTAATGTGCTTTGCAAAGATACAAAGATATATGAAAAAAGTAGAACCCATCTTTTAATGAGTTCTACTTTGATATATCTCTATCTTTGTTTATCAAAACACTTTACTCATTAAAAGCTAATTCATATGCAAATTGACCGTAGCTAAAAAAGAAGCTAAAGTTAAAAAAGAAATTGAAATTTGCATGATTATTTTTAATTTTCAAAACATTTCCTCCACGTAATAAATACTTTATTATTTGATTTGAAATATATTACCATCTTTTAAAAAGAATGTCAATATAATTACATATTCTTCAGTTGTTCTTTTAATATGTATGCAATAGTAAATATATATGAAAAATCAAAAAAGAAAACAGCGAACGGTTCGGAAATAACTCCCAACCCGTTCGCTTTAATATTAGTTTAGTACCTAATAGTGCCTCCCGCTTTCCTCATCTCTAACAATGAATTATAGCGGAAACTCTGCTACTGATTACAGATATTAATTTAAGACAAATAATTGTCTTCCACTTTCAGCACCTCTGATGATCAGATATGCCGGAAGCTCTGCATCAATTACAGAGTAATATCGGTAATGTCGAAAAAATTGTTCGGCTTCGTTATTGGGGTCAATGGATACATTTTCAGCCCATTCTACCCAAACGAAGTGCCCTTCTCGGATTCTGAAAGTACCGTCAATGAAAGAAAACCTTCCCGGGTCTTCTTCTGTGACAACGGTAATGGGGTCTTCCCACCATCCGTGGTGCAGAAACCAGTAGATTTCTTCATACAGCTCCTCCGGCAATGTGCCGGTTAGCTCGCGAAGTACATTAAAATGTGCTTGCAATTCTATGAAATCCGATAGAAGTTCGTCAGAGATACTTTCTATCTCAATGGGTTCCCAACCACCGAGAAGCTGGCCTCTTTCAAACGACAACTCGTTATATTGGCCCCAAAACTCTTCTAAGTTTTGAAGTTGGCCACTTACTTCAAACACCGGAATTTGGATCCGGTGAGAGCCGTAGGCTTCTTCAACATCATTACCGGCATTTCTGCCGCCGCATGCTGCCAGGGCAATCATAATTGCGATGCCCACTACTACTAAACCAAATTTTTTCATGAGTAGACCTCCTTTTTTTCCGATTATACGGGGAGGCTACTCGGCTCCCCAATCGGGAAACCCTTTCTGTAAGGTTTCTTTATCTATATATTATACCATATTTTTTCAAAATATGCAATTTTAGCAAGCCTTCCCCTGTTTTAAAACTAAAAAAATCTAAGGAATTTTGTAATATACTTACTAAAATTCCTTAGATGATTTCCATCTCTATATTTCATTTTATGTCATATCTTTCAAGTACTTTTCTTAACATATCTGTATCTAATCCTACTACTGCACTATAGTTCCCCTGTACTTTTTCGATATATTTAGACGCTATTCCCTGAACTGCATAACCTCCCGCTTTATCAAACGGTTCTCCGGTAGCTATATACTCTAATATATCTTCTTTAGACATGTCCTTCATTGTTACAACAGATCTATTGCTATAAACTTCCTCGTGAGTTTCATTCCCTATTCTTATCATTACACTAAGCCCTGTATATACTTCGTTTTCTCTTCCTTCTAATCTACTTAGCATATTAAAAGCATCATCCTCATTTTTAGGCTTCCCCATAATTTCTCCGCTCTAAATATACTACTGTATCTCCACCAATTACAATTAAATCACCTTCATTGACGCTCTCTTTATCAAAAATGTCCTTTGCCTTAACAATTGACAATTTTTCTACTAGTTCAAAAGGCTCTTTAACCAATTCCTTAATCTTTGAGGTCTCTTCCGCCTCACTTGGAATAATCTCAAAACCTTCAACAAGAGTAGCTAACAAGTCTTTTCTTCTTGGTGAATTGGATGCTAAAATAATTTTCATCTCTGCAATCGCCTCGCAACTTTATTTCATATTTTCGTTTTCTATTTCTGATATTAAATTTACTCTAGTAGCATGTCTTCCACCATCAAACTTTGTTGCTATCCATGTTCTTAAAATTCTAACCGCTTCATTTTCTGAAACATAATCAGCCGGAAGAACTAATACATTTGAATCATTATGAAGCTTAGAAAACTTTGCCGCTTCTTCCACATACGCTGGTATTGCACGTATTCCTTTAAACTTATTTGCTGCTATAGACATTCCATAACCTGACCTGCAAATTAGGATACCTCTATCACATTCCTCTGACCCGAACTTTTAAACTAACTTTCTTTGCAATATCCGGATAATCTACACTGTCCTCTGAATGTGTCCCCACATCATCATATGCAATCTCCAGTTCGTCTAAATATCTTTTTAACTGCTCTTTTAACTTATATCCTCCATGATCACTACCTATTGCTATCATTATGGTCCTCCTTAAATTTAATTATTACTTACTAATGATATCACTACCTATTTTATATTTCAATACATTTAAAAACAAAAAGACATCTTAGATTTTTTTCTAAAATGTCTTTTGCTTTACCCTTCAACTATTTTGGGCCTCTAAACATATTTTTCCCGCTTTTCATTGCTATTGTTACATTGTTAAATTCTTCTCTTCCTGTTATCTCTTCTAGATTATCAAATCCTTGTGGCAAAACAGGTTTATCCTTAAGTTCAGTTGTTGCTTTTGATTCTACTATGGCTTTCCCTGCCGGCAAGCCAGGATATTCCTCGTCATATATATCCACTACAAAGAATTCTTGTCCTTGAACAAATGAATGTCTTGTTTTTCTAATAGGCCTTCTTGTTGGGTCTGCAGATTCCTCTAAAAGAGTATAGTATTTTTCCATACTAATAATGTCTCTACCTCTTAGCTCTCTTTCTTTTCCTTTACCTTTTTTCTCAACATATTCATAAGTTGCATCAGGTCCTTCACCAATCTTTCTAATTCTACGTTCACTTCCATTTTTGCTTATTAAATATACTTGTTCAATTTTTTGTGAATTAGTAACTTCCAGAGGTGTTAAATCTTCTGGAATATCTACTAAATATCTTTCATCCCTCTTAATTGTTGGCACTTTTCCTAATAATCCCTGAGCCGCATTTATTATTGCCGTTTCCTTCGGCTTCAATCCCTTTTCATTATTTCCGAAAAAATAAATATTATCATGCTGACCACTCCATGCTTTTTTTGTGTTATCTTCAACGCTTCTACCGTCTTCTACTGTCTTTTCGGCTCTAGTAGGATCTTTTTCTACTTCCCTTAGAAATACTTCTTCTGCTCCATAAGCCGTTGATTCAATATAAAAAACAGCGTCAGCCGAAGTAGGAATAGCTTTAAGACTTGTTCCTCTTTCATTCATTATTACTTCAAGTGTTGTGTCAGGAGAATATGCTCTATTATCTGCTAGACCTCTGTCAGCAATTATAAGCACATCATATCCTTGTATTCTATATTCTTCTGCAATTGCTCTCCAGTTTTTAAATTCAGTTAGCATAGTATTAACTAACGAAGATTGAAACACATAATTTGGCAATTCCCAAGGCTTTGCTCCACCTTCTATAGCATCTCTTGCCGCTTCTCTAATAAGAAGCACCTTCGTATCTCCAGTTCTTTCAAGTTCAATCTTCAAACCTGCTGTAATTGTACTCTTTCCTGCTACAGGTCCACCAGTCATATCAGCTTTTACTACTTTATTTCCAATTGGTGACCCATATCTAGCTATATTCACATTTTTAAATGCAGAATCGTTAGTAACCTCCTTTGAATACCAACAAGGAGCTTCATACGCATTTGCTTCTTCTATAGTGTCAAACTCAACTTCAACCGTAACTAAGTCTAAACCATCTTCGTACTCATCTATATGATGAGTAATCCCATCCAATGTTACACTATGTCTAGTCTTATGAACAACAGCTTTGTTTTCTGGATCATAAAGACTATTAAACTCTTCTTCTGTTATTTCTTCCTCTGGACTATCGCCCGATTCATCTCTAACCATTCCTTGATTTTCATCATATGATTTCGTAGTCTTATAGTACTTTGTCTCACCATTACTTATGCTTCTTCTTACTCTTATTTCTTGTGGATTTTCTTCTGTTGGAAATTGTACATACTGTTGCATGATTTTTTCTTTGTTATACTCACCTTTTTTCAATGTTTCCCAAGGAAGAACAAAACGATTTAATACCCACTTTCTTTCAATTTCTTGTTTCTTCACTTCTCCCGTTTTCATAATATACCTCCATAATATTTTTTCAGAATATGTTATCTTTAGTGAATATCAGGCATAGCATATCATATATTATCACAAAACACAACATTATGTCCCCAGCTGTTTTCGAAAAGTTCTATTTCCTAAACATATTTCAATTTCATTTTATTCACATATTCCTGTTAAATATTGTTAATACTACTATTAGGTGAGCTGTCTTATGAAAAATCCAGAACTGTTTCAAGGAAAAAATAGATTAAGATATTATAAAAATTATTTTGAAGGTTGGTATTTTAAGCATTCAAATAATGATTTAAGCATTTCATTTATTCCTGGTATTAGTATCAAAAATGGCAATGAACAAGCTTTTATTCAAGTCATAACAAAAGATACTTCGTATTGTGTTTTTTATGATTTTGATGAATTTACATTCTCTGCCTCTCCCTTTTTTATTCAAATTGGAAAAAGTCTCTTCTCTAAAGATAAGATTGAATTAGATATTAATGATGAAAAACAAAATCTTAGCATCTATGGGACTATACTCTATTCCAATATTCAAGAAATACAAAAGACACGTATGTCACCTAATATTATGGGACCTTTTTCTCATGTTCCTTTTATGGAATGTAACCATGGAATACTTAGTATGAAGCATAAGATAGATGGCAAAATAACTGTAAATGAAGATATATATAATTTCAATAATGGGCACGGATATATAGAAAAAGATTGGGGAACCTCTTTCCCAAAAACATACTTATGGTGTCAGGCAAATAGTTTTAAAGAATCAGATTGTAGCCTATCTTTTGCCACAGCTAACATTCCTTTTGGATTGTTTTCCTTCAGAGGTCTTATTTGCTCGTGTATTGTAAAGGGCAAGGAATATAGGTTTGCTACATATAACAATAGCAAACTTGTAAAATATGAAATCACAGACAATACTATAGGCATTCTACTTAAAAAAGGCACGTACTCATTGAGCATCAAGTGTGATAATGTGAAAGGCTTTAAGCTTCTATCTCCTGTTAAAGGAGATATGAAAAAACCTATTTTTGAAACTATCAATTCAGTTATAGATATGACTTTAAAAAAACAAGGTAAGGTCATACATTCTGATACTAGCATTAATGCTGGGTTGGAAATTGTACGATAACTATTTCAATTAAATTTTAAAAATCAACTATTAGGAGGAAAAATTATGAATAATTCTTATTGGATCGAATCTACAAAAGATATAGAGCTAGACTCCGGTAAGCTAAGTGAAAATATCGAAACCGATGTGTGTATTATAGGAAGCCGGTATAACCGGAATCAGTACAGCTTATGAACTGACAAAAGCTGGTTTAAATGTTGTAGTTGTAGATAGAGAACCTACTGTTTGCAATCGTACAACATCAAATACTACTGCCAAAATCACTAGCATGCATGATCTATTCTATAAATATCTAATAGATTCATTTTCTGAAGATCTGGCAAAACAATATTTATATGCTAATCAAGAGGCTATTACCAATATTAAATCAATTATTGAAGACGAACATATTGATTGTGACTTTGAAATAAAAGATAATTATATATTCACCGAATCGCTTGATGAAGTGCAAAAGATAAAGGAAGAAGTATCCGCCATATCTTCTTTAGGTATTGATGCAGAATTTGTAACTGAATCCGGATTACCTCTTGATATTTTGCGGAGCTATAAGGCTAAAAAACCAGGCACAATTTCATCCAAGAAAATATGTATTAGGCTTATGCAATTCCATAATTAAAAATAATGGAAAGATCTATACAAACACCAAAATTATTGATGTAGATCACAGAAACGCTATGTATGAAACATATACTGAAGACCATAAAATCACATCAAAGTATGTGGTTATGGCATCACATTATCCTATAAAGAATGCCCCTGGTTTCTATTTCTTAAAAATGTATCAAGAAAAATCATATATTATTGCAATAAATCCAAAAGAAACTTTAAACTTAAATGGCATGTATATAAATAGTGAAACACCTACTCTATCCTTTAGAACTGCTAAAATAGGAGATGAAGAGCTTCTGCTAATAGGAGGTTCTGGTCATAAAGTAGGTAAAAATGAAGATATGCAAAAATGTTATGGCTTTCTAGAAGATACCGCAAAAAAGCTATATCCTAATTGTGAAGTGCTATACAGGTGGTCCACTGAGGATTGTGTCTCTTTAGATAAAGTCCCATATATCGGTAAATTCGCAGCCAGCACCCCCAATATGTATATAGCCACAGGATTTAAAAAATGGGGCATGACAACCGCTAATGTTGCTGCAAATATCATAACAGATATGATACTTCGGAAAACCTAATAGCTATGCTGAAGTATTTAATTCTACTCGATTCCATCCTCTAAAAAACCATGAAGAAATGGCTGCCATGCTAAAGCAAACCACCAAATCTCTAATCATAGATAAACTGAAGCTTCCAAAGGAAACTATTTCTGAGCTAAAAAATGGCGAGGGAAAAATCATAGAACTAGAAGGAAAGAAAGTTGGGGTATATAAAAAAGGAGATGAGCTCTTTACTATTAATCCTGTATGTTCTCATTTAGGATGTGAATTAGCATTTAATAATCTAGACAAAACTTGGGATTGCCCTTGTCATGGTTCTAGATTCACCTATACCGGAAAATCTATAAATGCACCAAGTATAAAAGATTTAGATATTATTACTCTAGAAAATTAATAATCATGAATCAAACAAGTCGCGCCATTAGCGGCTCTTACATATTATATATTGGTGATTTATATGAGTCCATTAGAACTTACTACTTCCATAACTGCTCTAGCAAACCTAATTGCATGTAGTGTACAAAACGAAGATACAGTTGACTTATTAGCTGCTGCCTTTACTCAACTTGGTGATACACTTGCAACAATTTCAGTTCAGCGTTCTTTATCTGATAAGGCAAATACATCAGGCATATTAGAAAAAGGCGATGGCATCATAGCCCATAAATAAGTTTGCTTTTTTACATATATCTATCTTACTCCAGCTCACTCTAATAAACATGTAACACTCTTTTATTAGTCCACATAAAATATATCATACTAAATAAAGGGTGTGACTAATTTGTATCTTACATTAATTATGCTACCAGCTGCAATTCTCGCCTTTTCAATATCATTAGATGCCTTTGCAGCAGGGTTTGCTTACGGTAGCAACAAAATTAAAATACCCCTTCCCTCAGTAATAGTTATCTCTACTCTATGTAGTGTCGTTACAGGAAGCGGTTTTTTAATAGGAACAACGCTTACAGATTTTATTCCCACTTGGGTTACAATAGCTTTATGTTTCATAATTCTATTTATACTAGGTCTTGTAAAATTATTAGACAGCATTACAAAGTCAATCGTTAAAAAATATAGTAATATAAGCAAAGAAATTAAACTTTCGCTTTTGAACTTTAAATTTATAATAAGCCTATATTCTAATCCGGAAGAAGCAGATATTGATTCTTCAAAAATACTTTCTCCCGGAGAAGCTACAGCACTTGCAATCTCATTGTCTCTTGACGGTTTAGCTGTAGGTATTGGAGCAGCACTTGCAGGAGTAAATGGGCTCGCACTATTCTCATTTTCATTCGGCGCAAGCATTATCGCGATTATTTTAGGATGTCTTTTAGGGAATAAAATCGCAAGAAAAGTACCTTTCAACTTATCTTGGTTAGGTGGTATTGTCTTAATCATATTAGCATTTTCTAATTTGTTTTAAGCAATAAAAATTCCAGTTTTCACTGGAATTTTTATTGTCTATATCATTTACTTCTATCTGCTTCATAAATCCTCTTCACATATAAGCGGAATAATATCTATAACTGGCTCTTCATAAGGATGGACCTTTCTGAGCCCTCCAAGCACCTCTTTCACAATACTAATATCACACACCGTTTCTATTTTCTCTTCTTCTACCAGTTCCAACTTATTCTTCTCCCCAATATATGGATTAGTAGCATCTGACCCTTTGAATGTTCCTATGCACTTTGTCGTAACAGTACAATGTGTATATTCTCCAACGACTCCTGCTCCTGCATCACCAATAGCTATTCTAACTGCTTCAGCATGTTCACTTGGAACTGTAACCACAATCTTTACTCTTTTCACATTTATATTCATCTTAATCCTCCACATGAAAATTTCTATTTACTTCAGGAAATAGTCTAAAATTTCTATTATTCCGTTTTCATCAACATGCTTTCCTATATAGTAGTTCCCTTCACCTTTTTGCTTTGCTAGTTCCTTAAGTTCATCACTACCATTTCCCATTACCCCGGGCATATTTACAAAGACCCATGAAGTTCCAATCACTTGTACTGTCTCCTACTCCTAAAATATTATCAAAGGATATATCTAGTTTTTCAGCAATGTTTATTGCACTTTGCTTTTTCGATATTCCTTTAGCTGTAATAATCCCAAACTGCAATGGTAGTATTACAGGATGCACTCCCCAATTTAATGTTAAATCAGTATTAGCTTCTTGAAATAGTTTTTCTACTCTTTTCTTATCTTCTTCGTTCAGTGCTACTGGCATAATCTTAGTTACTTCCGTCTCCAAACTTTCTTTTACTAATGACTCTACTATCTTAGGTGGTCTTTGTATTACATGAGTATGTTTATCAGTTATATCACACACTTGACTATTCTGAATAATATAGTCCTCTACTGTATAGATTTCAGTATACACATTATTATCTAAATATATATTTATAACTCTTTGCATTTCATCTTTAGCTTGAATAATATGTTTTTCTACAATAACATCATCTATAGGATTTATAGCAACGCCTCCACCATCAGTAATGTGCAAGTTATCTAACCTTGCACCTTCAATAAGCGATGTAATAGCAAAATGTGGTTTTGCTGTACATAGAATTATAGGAATTCCCGCTTCCCTTATACTCTTTAACTTATTCATAACCTCTTGGTGTGGCTCTGGTGAATTATATCCAATCTTTTCTCCTACCAATACCCCATCAATATCTAATATTAAACCTTTCACTTCTGACATAACATTACCCTCTCTCCTCTTATATATTCTAATAGAAACCATGATTATCAATTGGTTCTATTAACATTTCATTTGCACTTTTGTCACTACTATCACAACACCTATTATATGGACACTCTTTACAGTTTGCTGTTTCTTTCTGACATATATTTCTTCCAGTATACCAGTCTACTATATTTAGCTCATTTGCAGTTTTGCTATATTTACTACAAACCCTCTGAATCTGCTTTGCTATCATCTGCCTTAGTTCAGTTATTTGTTCTAGACTTAATTCTTCTTTCTTTCTTATCTTTTCTTCTATCTCTTTATTGACTATCTTTATCCTTCCAGTCCTTAAGTATAGTCTTATTATATGATAGTCTACCATAGGCTCTATATTATACTCGTCTTCTACTATTATAATCTCGTCATTCATAAGTATCTGGGCTAGCAAATTTGTTTTCTTATGTAATGGATCTTCACTAAATACTTCTATGCTGTTTATACTACTAAACAATCCACCTTGTCCTTCTAATCTAGCAACACTCTTTACTCCATTTACTATATCTATCTTTGATAAATCCTTTGCTATGCCCTTTATCATTTCTGTTCTTCTTGCTGCTTCTACTTTGTGCTTTTTAGGATACTCATCAAAGAACTTCTCTACAATTTTTTCATCAATATTGGCTAAAATATTTGTATCAAACCCTTTGGAATATATCTTCAGTTTGTACATGAAGTTACTACATAGATAGTCCCAATTCATATTATGACATATCCCACATGCATATATTAGCATCAGAATTTTTTCACTCTCTAATACATCCGGAAACATTATCCCATGTTCTTCCACTTTATACCTTAGTACCAGATTATCAAAATCATCTATTATTTCATTTAATCTATCATCATTACTAATATAGTTCATAGTAACTCTCCACACTTTGTATAAATTAGACTTTACTCACTTCTACTATAGTATTATATACATCATACCAACTATAGCATCTAAATATATTTTCACCTTCACACTTCTCGTTATATTTTGCATTAAAACATATTACTGGTATGCCCTTTGAAACACTATCAATACATTTTGGTTCATCTTCTATCATCATATCTATTCCATTACTCATACACCAATCTAATTTATCTTCAGATGAAAAAATTAGATTATCATATGCTATTTCACTTTCAGCTAACCATCCTTTTACAATGTCTCTCATCTTCTCCCCAGATTCATCTTCTCTTTCCGTTCTCCATCTTGCCGTTATTATAACTATCTCATGTCCATCTTCCTTCAACTTTCTTATTGCTTCTGAAGCAAATGGTCTTGCGTCTTCATACATAGCATAAAATTCTAAGTACTTATTCCAAAACTCTTCATATTGTGCACTATCAAAACCAAAAACACCATCTACATTATACTCTTTTGGATTAATTTCATATCTAATATCATTATCTAAACAATACTTAGCACCATAATCTAATTGAAACTGTTCTCTATTAGTTAAAACCCCATCAATATCTACACCTATCCTCATTGATTCTTTTCACTCCATTCATTTAATACTTTCACTGCGCTCTCTCTTTCGAACTCGTGCACAATCTCAAGGTTTCTATTAGCGCAGCTATTCACAATGTCCTCTGCCTTAACTAGAATCGCATTTACTACTTCTTTTGAATCTTCAATCGTTGATGCATATACTAATCTACTAATCCCTGTATATAGTATTGCACCCATGCACATAACGCAAGGTTCTGAGGAAGCATATATTGTTACTCCTTCTCCTCCTTCAGCACATAAATACCCTCCAAGCTGCTCCATTGCATCTTCTATTGCAATAAGTTCAGCATGTGCAAATGCACATTTCGCAGTTGCAGTATTACTATCACTTCTGCCAATTATTTCATTATCTTTTACAATTATTGCCCCAAAAGGATATACTGCTTTCTTAGAAAGTTCTATTGCTATATCCATATACTCTTTACCAGTCATATAAATCTCCTTATACTTTTTACTAGATTTAACTATACTTAAATTATAATTTTTTTATCATATGAAAATTCGTTAACAGCTGTCCTTTCAGTTCCACAGTTTGTTCTTTCACAAGCACATATCCTCTTTTCTCTAATACTGGTTTCAAAGTAATTGAAGCATCTGTAGTTATTGTTTTTATATCTTTGTCTTCAGCATATTTTTCCAAATCATTCAAAATCATAGTAGCAATACCTATACCTTGATATTCTTTATGAACATATAGTCTATCTAAATATCCTTCATCATTTATATCACCAAATCCAACAATAACACCATCTTTATGGGCGACAATAGAATAATGCTCTAAAAATGATTGACCCCATGCTTCAACATCAACATCTCTTCTTGCCCATACATCAACCTGTTCTTGACTATAATCTTTTAAATTCACTGAATGTACAGTATTGTAAAACAGTTCATATACTTCTTCGCAATCTTCTTGTCTATATTTTCTTATATTCATTTTATTACCTACTTCATTTTTATAGCTTGAGATTATCATTAATCAAAGAGCAAGATCCTTTTCCCTATATTTTAAATGTTTTGCTAAAATCATTAATATTATATCATATTTAACCTACAGCAAGATAAAATATGATATAATTAATCTGAAGAAAATTTGTGTTATAGGAGGATAACTATGAAAATTACAAAATACCCACAATCATGTTTACTAGTAGAAACAAAAGATAAGAAAATTTTAATTGATCCAGGAGCATTAGAATACAAAGAAGAATATTTTGATGTATGGAATAGCGTAGATGCCATATTAATAACGCATAAACATGGAGATCATTGTCACACTGAAGTATTACAAAAACTAAATAAGGATATACAAATTTATTCTACAAGCGAAGTACAAAGAGCGAATGAAATCCTTGATATAAGTATAGTAAAAGAAAATGATACCATTGAGTTAGATAATATAAAAGTAGAAGTAGTACGCGCTGTACATGGATATCAACCATGGCTAAAAGGCGAATTAGAAATCCATGAAAATGTAGGATTCATCATAGATGATGGAAACCATAGATTATATGCTACAAGTGACAGTATTTGTTTTAAAAATGAATATAAGGCAGATATATTATGCACTCCAGTAACAGGATATGGTTTAACAATGTCAGCATTTGAAGCTGCACTATATTCAAAAGAAGTAGGTGCAACCTTAACACTTATTATACATATGGATAACCCAACATTTCCACCACATCCTGAATTCATAAACGAAATGTTTACTAAACATGAAGTTGAACATGAGATATTAGAAATTGGCGAAAGCTTAGAAATAGAATAGTCTTCGTACAATAGAAAAAGGAAATGAAAGCTTTGCTTTCCTTTCCTTTTCTATTATTTATAATCTCTCCCAAACTATTCTTGTCTCATTCATCCATGAACTTTGCAACACTCTTCTAAAGCTTTTGCTAATTGATCTGGACATGATGTTCCTCTACGTCCACATTCAATTCCTTTTAGTTTATTAATTGCGTCAGCTACATTCATTCCTTCTACTAGCTTAGCTATTCCTAATAAATTTCCTTTGCATCCATTAATAAACTCTACTCTTTTGATTGTACTTCCATCTAATTCAACTGATATTTCAGTTGGGCATATTCCTTTTGGCAAATAATTATATTCCATTCCTAATCTCCTCCATTTTTTACTTCTATATTACAAATATTGCTTCATTCTTTTTCTTTAGTACCACTAACAACGAAAAAATTCCCTCTGATAGATTGGTATCCTGTAACTTCTTCCTCTAAGGCTTCCTCTTTAAAAGTAGCAGTTTCAATATGTATAGAGAATCCCTCTAATTCGCTTTTAAACAGTTTGATACCTTCATCTAAAGTATAACCAGATTCATTGTCAAAAACAACTCTATCTCCATTCTTATCTAGTCTTATAATATCTGTAGCAAAATCAAAAACAATTTTGCCGTTTACTTTTAACGTTCTTTTTATCTCTGATAATATATACTTAATTGTTTCTATATTGAATAAATGCAACGTGCCTATACAAAGCATTCCATCAAATGCATTGTCTTCAAATGGTAGCTTTTTAGTAATATCTACTACCTTTGTTATGAGCTTTTTTCTTAAACTATCAGGACACTTTTCTGACAATTCTCTTAATACAATTTCATCTTTATCTATAGCTATTACTGTACTAGATAATTCTAACAACCTATTGTTAAATCTTCCGTCTCCAGAAGCAACATTAAGTATATTACCACCTAATCCTATCTCATCTATTGCTTGTAACGTTTCAGCTTCTTCAATCCCCCATTTAGACATTTCGTCTCTCCTTATAAACTCAGCTTATACTTTTTTAACTACATCACTCTGTTTTCTTCACTTCAAACACACTACCTACTTTTTCATATCCGTTGCTTACCGATAATATACATCAACATCTGACATTACATATACTTGTTTTTCAGGATATTCATCACATAGGCATTCCATTAACTGTTTCCCTATACCTCTCCCTCTGTGCTTAGGCGTAACTAATAAATCAACTACAATTATTTCATATGCATGATCATCCATAGAGCGAGAAAATCCACATATCTCTCCATCTTCATCAGCAACATATGTTATACATTTTTCTAACGCTTTTTTGTATATCTCAGCATTTTTTTGAGAATGATTAACTTCCCACTCTTCTCCTTCTATCTCAATTACTTTCATCACTTTTTCTTCGTCTTCTTTTCTATATCTTCTAACATTCATTTCTTTTCCCTCACTTATCCATAATCGATATTCTATCATACAGTTATATAATATTTATTGTTCCGTTCTTTATTTTTTAGATAGCCCTCATGTAATTCACATGCCATTACATATTTCTCTTCAATATCACTTTTATTCTTTATTCCGAAATTGGTAGTTTGTTTAAATCCAAATCTTAAATAATACTCCGGATCACCAACAACAAACACTGCCGAGTATCCTAAACGTTTTGCAATTTCAAAACTTTCTTTAACTAGCAGTTTTCCAACACCCTTATTTCTATATTCAAGCTGAACACTAATTGGAGACAATAACAATTCTTGAATCACTTTTTCATTAGTTTCTATCTTCGTCTTTGTCAGCATAATATGCCCTATAATTATATCATCATCTTCAGCAACAAGTTCTAGCTCAAATATATGCCTCTCACTAGCTCTTAAATATAGAACATAATCTTGCTCGTCACCATCACTAACCGGTGCTGTTTCAAATGCTCTTTTTACTAAATCATGTATTGCTTCATATTCATTACTCTCTGCTTCTCTAACTAAAACTTCCATTTTCTCGCCTACTCTATAATTCTTTATATTAAATTAGGACAGAAAAATGTCCTCTCTACTCTTTCAGCACATCTCTCTGTCCTAATTCATTTAATTTCAGGTTATCTAATCACTGTAATACTATACTTTTCAAATACTCTTCTAACTTCTTCCCTCGTAGCTCCTTCTTCTATTACCATTGTCTCATCATCTTCTACTTCCATCAATCTGTTAAATTCCTGGATACTAAGTGTTATCACTATTGTCGAGTCCGTTCTTTGAATGTCAGCCTCTTCTGATAGTTCCTCCATCAGCGCTTCATACGCACGTATTGCTTCTTCATCATTACTAAATCTCTCTGTAATAGCTACTGTATATACTTCATCACTGTTAAATGCTACTTCCATTATTGCATAACTTGCTGCAATTAAAACATCATCTCTTAGTATAACAATGAATCCATCTCTCTCAAGTGCTTCAAGCACTTCAATTTTTGTCATCCCTTCTCTTAGTAATTCATATTCCTCTAACACATTAAAATCATCAACATTCACTGTCGCTACTGTTTTCATACCTGAGCGTGTAAAAGTAGCATCATTTGACAATTGCTCTGCCATAAAAAAATATTCTATTGTTGCTACCTCTTCACTCCAATGCACTTCAGTTACAGTTATTACATCTATTATATTATCCTTAAATGTCACTTCTACTATCGGTCCCCAAGATACTGCTATTAATACTTCTCCTTCGTCCTCATTTCTTCCACAACCTGTTATTATAATTACCATAGAAATCAATAGTATTGTCGCAACTATTCCTTTAATTCTATTGTTCAAAATTCCGTCCTCCTTAAACTTTCTACTATCTAATATATTATCATAGATGTCCTCTTTATGCTATATTTCCACTGCTTTATTCTTAATAAGTTTTCTACATTTCTTTATCAAAACCGACAAAATAGGTCACTACAAATTAGAATGGTCAACAACTTCATATCCATCTAAATCAGGCCTTACAATATCTTCTTCAGTAACCACATTAAATTCTACTTCTAATCTCCAAATCAATATTTCTCTCTCAAAACCGTTTTTAACTCTTGAAATGACTCCTGTGTCTTTTGCTATCCACACTTTAAATACATCTCTAGTACTTAGCCCCGGCACTATCTCTCCAGTTCTTGATAGCTGGACAACTATAAAGTCATTATTCTCATCTCCGTCTACAAATTCAAACTCAAACTCTTCGTTTTTTAATATTTCATATATATCACCAGGAAGTATTTCGTTCACTAATATTTCTAGTAGTCTCGGATGATTCCCACTTGTTATCTCTGCTTTTCTTTCAATATGATTTATTTCAATAACTTCTTCAGTCTCAACGTCAATCCAAAAAGTTCCTTCTTCACTTGTAGAAATAAAAATATTTCCTTTATGCTTAGTTGTATTCCTATCTAACACCAATGTTGCATGAGAATAATTTGCCGAATATAAATCCAATCCTCCTCTTACAAGTTCTATGATCTCTTCTCTGCTCATTTCTTCTTCTGAAGACATATTTCTAATTACAAGCCACATTCCTATAACCAGGATAATGATTGATATAACCACTATTATTCCTTTTCTCATTTTCTCGCTTCCCTTCCACACATATATAAATATAATTACTTTTCATAATAGCATAAAGATACCTAGATATCAAACTATTTAATTTTACTATTTAGATTTACTATTTAGATTTACTATTTAGATTTACTATTTAGATTTACTATTTATATCTATTTTTACCTTTGTAATAATCTTTAAATAAATATTACTTCCTACAAAAAAGCAAATGCGCATTTTTTGCGTATCTGCTTTTATCTTATCTCTCCATTAACACCCATAAATCTTTATCTAACTAGAATAATTCTATGATTATCGAGTAGTTTTTACTACTTAGTTATAACGTTTGCCCTTTTTGCTCCTTAAACTTAGTATTACTCCACCTATCGCTGTTATCATTAATATTAAATATATTAATATTCTTGTATTATCTCCTGTACCTATAGTCGCATTCCCACTCTCTTCTTCATTTTGGCTTGATTCTTCATTTATATTTCCTTCTCCAGGAGAATTGTTGTTACTTATCTCTTCTTCGTTCTCTAAGAACAGAACTTCGATGTGTAAATCTCCATTTGCTATAAGCCCATTAATATTATCTAAAAGTTGTCCATTATCTACAAACCATCCACCAATAAAGAAATTTGCTAATGGAGTGGCAGTTAAATTAATAGGTTCCCCTAACGGAACTACTATTGTTCCTATATCAGTTCCTGAAACAGTTACTCCTCCTCCTGCAAGAGTTCCTCCGGGCACCATTTCTTACTTCGAATGTTATAATAGCTACTAAATTCCCACTTAGAACATTAATATCATAATTAGAAAAAGCATGAGGATAAACCGTTACTATCTTAGGGTTAATTTGTAGATTTGCTGCTGCTGCCAAATTATTTACATATCTACCAACTCGAGCAGTATTATTTCTAAATATTACTTCTTCTCCTATGATAAAGTGTGGGATCGTTCCATTAGTGTGTTCTACAAAAATAGCTCCACCATTGTCAGCACTATTTCCCTCAATTACTCCATCTGTTATTGTGATCCTTGCAGGTTGATGGAACCTAATTCCACCACCTTCTTCAGTGGCATTGCTTCCCGATATTGTTCCACCTGTCATATATATGCGACCATCTAGCACATAAATTCCTCCACCATTTGTAGCTTCATTATTTCTTATTGTTCCGCCACTCATATGAAGTCTACTATTAACATTATTTAAGTGAATTCCACCTCCACGAGGAGCACCAATATTATTTTCAATGATTGCATCTCCGGATAAATTAAGACTAGCTGCCAAATTCAAAAACACCCCGGCTCCTCGTCCTACAGCAGAGTATGGAACTGAATTTCCATAGATTCTACCAGAACTAACAGTTACAACAGCAGCACCATCAGCAAATATACCTCCGCCTCCGCCAAAACTTGAACCTGTAGGATCTCCAAGACCTGTTACAGTGTTGTTTGATATCACACCGCCCATTACATATAGTCTTCCACGATTAACTTCTGATCCTCCACCAGAGAATCCTCCTCCTCCTCTATGCGAAATGTTTCCAGTAACAATACCATCATACATTCTAAATGTACCACCATTGTGAAAACGAATACCTCCGCCCCAACTTTGAGCTGTATTATTGTCAATACTTCCTCCATTCATAATAAATAGAGCACCACCTTCTACTGCAACACCTCCTCCTGCTGTGTTTGAAGAATTGTGATGAATACGAGCCGTCCCATTCATTGTTACAGTTCCACCCGATGTTGCTCTAATTCCACTAGAACCGAACTGAGTGATGTTTACACCATCGCCAATGGTTACCTCTGAATTTGCTCCAGCTAGATTAATTCCTGTTCCTGGATTTTGATTACCTGATATAGTAATACTACCACCACCTGGACCATTTTCTATTGTCAGACTACTACCAACAGTGTTGGCAACATTAAAAATATTACCAGATAGTCTTCTGATTGTTGCATCCGCATTACCTACAGTATTAATTGTTAAAGCTCGGTTAATACTAAATGACGGAGTAACTAAAAAATCTCCTGCTTCTAATAATATAACACTTACACCTGCATCGTTAAGTGCAGCTGTAAGTTCAGCACCATCAGAGACTATCTCCGTACGTGCATAAACAGTTGTTATAAACATACCTAATAATGTTAATAAAATTATTGCAAATAATATTTTCAAACTTTTTTTCATTTTAATTCCCTACTTCCATACTATATATGTTTCCAAAAATATATAGTATAATACCATTAATCACATTTAATAGACAATACTCTTTTTATTTCCTATCGCCCTTACATCTATTCCCACAAGCGTTTGATGTTTTATTACAATATTATTTTTTTTAAAAGACAATTATATGAAAAAACTCAATATTTTCTAGACTGTTAGACACTTTTGAGAGAAAACATCCCTCTTAAAACAGTAAAACACCAAACATTTTCTTGCGAAATGTTTGGTGTTTTGTGGTGCTGAAGGCCGGAATCGAACCGGCACGAGGTTTAACCCTCGCAGGATTTTAAGTCCTGTGCGTCTGCCAGTTCCGCCACTTCAGCATTTAAACTGACAAGTTTGATTATACTATGCACATATCTTTAATGTCAAGGTTTTCTAAGCAATTTTTGTTAGAATTTTGAAATCAATATTGGAAAATATAAGCAGCCAATATTGGCTGCTTATATTTATCTATTAGTTGTTTCTTCTAAATCAAGTAAAGCTTGGAATCTTTGGTCTACCTCTCTTTGGAATTCTTCTATCATCCACTCATTTCCTGGCTCAAACATATGCTTGAATCTTGCTTGTGGTTTTAAGAATTCTTCTATAGGTAATCTGTTTTTTGGTTTGTAATTTACAGTATACTTTCCGTTTTCTACTTCATATAGTGGCCAATAACATGTATCTACTGCTAACTTATTTATCTTCATCAAGTCCTCAGTTGGATATCCCCACCCTCTTGGACATGGTGCAAAAACATTCATGAATTTAGCACCTTTGGTATATATAGCCTTCTCCGACTTTTCGTATAAATCTTTAAAATTATTTATAGCTATTGTTTGACACACATATGGTACATGATGTGATGATATTATTTCAGTTAAATCTTTTCTAGATTGTAATTTCCCTGGTATAACTGTTCCTGCCGGTGAAGTTGTTGTATCTGAAAACTTTGGAGTTGCAGATGAACGTTGAACACCTGTATTCATATATGCCCCATTGTCATAACATACATATAATAAGTCATGTCCTCTTTCCATTGCTCCTGATAAACTTTGAAGACCTATATCATATGTGCCCCCATCTCCAGCAAAAGCAATAAATTTTGTTTCTTTCCCTTCTGGAAGGGCTCCTCTTCTTTTCATCGCATTATATGCTGCTTCAATACCAGATAAAGATGCTCCTGCATTTTCAAATGCTGTATGAATATATGAATCTGTCCATGCTGTATATGGATATATGCATGTAGAAACTTGCATGCACCCTGTTGCTCCTGCAACTACTACATGGTCTTCTGGTTTAACTGCTCTTAGTATCATTCTTGCAACAACTGGCGCTCCACATCCCGCACACATTCTATGCCCTGAAGTAAGTCTAGATGGTCTTTCTGCCATTGTTTCTTTTAAATTATATGCCATTTTCTCTATCTCCCCTTTTTACCTAACTCCAAAATATCTATATGGGTCTTGGGTTTCTCCTGTTTTAGCTATTTCTACTAAATCTCTATATACTTTTTCTAAATCTTCTACCTTCGTGTCTCTTCCACCTAATCCGTAAACATAGTTCACTGCATTAACTGATATACCATTTGTGCACATTGCTGATGTTACATCTGTGAACAATGCTCCTCCTGCTCCATTCATTGAGTCAGCTTTATCAAGTATAGCTAGTGCCTTTATATGAGACACAGCTTTCGCTATTTCTTCTGCCGGGAAAGGCCTAAACATACGTAATTTTAGAACCCCTGCTTTTATTCCTTCTTTTCTTAATTTATCTGCTACAAACTTTGCTGTCCCTGCTGTTGAATTCATACATACGATAGCAACTTCGCTATCATCCATTTTATATTCTTCAAAAAAGTTATACTTTCTTCCTGTCATTTTTTCAAATTCTATCGCTATATCTTCTACAACTTTTTTCGCATTTCTCATGCCTTCTGCTTGCCCTCTTTTATGTTCAAAACAATATGCTTGTAAATCTAATGGTCCCATTGATATTGGATGTTTATCATCTAATAGTGAATGCTTTGGATTATATTCACCTACAAATGCTTTAACTTTTTCGTCTTCTACTAACTCCATATTCTCTATTGAATGTGATGTTATAAATCCATCTTGGCACACCATAAGTGGAAGCATTACATCTGGATGCTCTGCAATTCTATGAGCCATAAGTAAATTATCATATGCCTCTTGGTTATTTTCAGAAAACAACATTATCCATCCGCTATCTCTTACTCCCATTGCATCTGAATGATCATTATGAATATTAAGTGGCGCTGATACTGCTCTATTTACTAGTGGCATTACTATAGGTAATCTATTACCTGAAGCAATATATATCATCTCCCACATTAATGATAATCCATTTGCAGATGTTGCTGTCATTGCCCTTCCTCCTGCTGCTTGAGCACCTATACAAGCCGACATAGAACTATGCTCACTCTCTACTGCTATAAATTCTGTATCAACTGCCCCATTACTTACAAATGTTGAAAAATATTGTGGTATTTCTGTTGATGGGGTTATTGGAAATGCTGCAACTACATCTGGATTAATCTGCTTCATAGCAACTGCTGTTGCCTCATTACCACTTAAACGTTCTCTTATTGACATCTTTTTCTCCTCCTCAAATTATGAAATGTGACTTATCCTTATTTCATCTCGATTGCCCCAAAAGGACATACATTCGCGCAAACTCCACATCCTTTACACATATCATAATCGAAATCTTCTCTTTTTTGTTCTTTGTTTACAGGAATACTGTCATCTGGACATACCGGAAAACACAATCCACACTGTGTACATTTGTCTGCTAAAAATATAGGTTTTACCGCTCTCCAGTCTCCTGTTTTAAATTCTTTAGCGTTACCCGCTTCATATATAGCTCCTCCTGGCGTCATATCTTGCCAAGTTGCATTCGCATCTATTTTTTTTGACATACTATCCTCCACTTAGATTAAGATTTTACTTATTGTACTTGCTTAACTTCTTTTAGTGCTACTTTTAGTGCTTGCATATTACCTTCTATAACCTCTGGTTTATGTGCAAATTTATGTTTAAACGATGCTTCCATATCTTTGAGTAGTTCTTCATCGGTCATTATTCCGCTCACTTTTATAATAGCTGCAAGCATCGGAGTATTTGGGAAATATTTACCTAAAGTTTCTAGTGACACTTTCCTAGCATCTATTTTGTAAACTCCACCCTTATATCCTTTTAAGTTCGCTTTTATATCTTCATCTTCTCTTGCTGAATTTATTATCATAGCTCCTGATTCTTTAAGTCCTGATGTAACATCTACTGATTCTAAAAGAGTATCATCTACAACTATAACATAATCTGGTTCATAAATATTGCAATGAATTATAATCGGCTCTGTACTTATTCTGTTATATGCAGTAATTGGTGCTCCCATTCTTTCAGGTCCATATTCCGGAAATCCTTGTATATATTTTCCTGTATTAAATGCAGCATCTGCTAATAATAATGATGCTGTTTTTGCACCTTGCCCACCTCTACCGATGCCATCTTATTTCTATCAAATCGTTCATCTTTAACGAGCCCTCCTAGTTCTTTTCAATACTCCGAGTATATAAATAATTCCTAAAAAAGTCAATATACTTTTCGGTCAGTTTAGTTGAAAACTTATAAGAAAAATCCTTTTTTACGTTTTTATTGGTATCCGAGGCATGTCTTTTGCCTTTTTATGTAAATTATGATATAATAAGATACAGAACCATAATTTATTTAAAGGGAGTGGAAACTCATGTTTAAAGTTTTGCTTGACAAAAAGGTAATTCAGCTGTTTAGCAATTTTCTTACAAGCTGTAGAAATGGCGACGCCGAATCCTTTGCAGGAACAGAAACACTAATAGCTATACCCGCAACTGACCTTATAGGCATAGTTGTTAACGAACGGTATGACCGGGCACTAACAAGCAAAATAAAGGAAGGGGATGACATAAGTAGCATCCAAGAAGTATTAAAGAATAAAGAAAATGCAATAGCCTATCTTTATTCTTGTGACATCGTGACAGAAAACCGGAAACGCAACCATCTTCCGGAATATGCAGAGCCAACAAATGCGGAAGTATATGACAGTATGCAAAACATAATTGTCAATGGCCGCAACGGTTTACCAATAGAAAAAAGGGATTTAGAAAATGTTGTTTTCTTCACTGTGGCGTTTTTGATGGAAATCATGAAAACTGAGCAAAAAAACAGAAGTTAAGCAACTTCCACAAACACTAAGAGGGTATCACCTGATACCCTCTTGGTGTTTATATTTTATCTCAATACAACTATTCTTCTTCAATTGCCTCCACAGGACAAATTCCTGCACATGCTCCACAGCTAATACATTGGTCAGTCTCTATAACATATGTAGTATCCCCTGATGTAATACAACTTACCGGACATTCTCCTGCACATGCTCCACAACTAATACATGTTTCTGTTACTTTATATGCCATTTCTTTCACCTCCAATTATTACGGCTAGACTTCATTGCCGCTCTCTTAGTAACAAGCTTTGAGTGGCTTCTTTGAAATATCTGCGCTTATATTTTTTATTACATATCATCTTGCTTTTCCATTTTATCTAGCTTCTCTAACTTTTGAAGTTCTTTTAAGTCTTCTGGATTATCTGTTTCTATTTTTTCATTATTGGTTTCAACATTTTTAATAATCTTAATATCTTTTATATCATACTTCTTAAATAAATATCCTTCACCATCTTCAAGTTTAACTTTCACTTTTTCTTTTAGTGTTTCTACTCCACAAACTTCACCTTTGCCATCTTCTGTCTTAACTATTGCGCCTATTTTAGGTAGTCTTTGTAGTTTTTCTTCATATACTTCTTGCTCATACTTTAAGCAACACATAAGTCTTCCACAATTTCCTGAAATCTTTGTAGGATTTAATGGTAAATTTTGTTCCTTTGCCATTTTTATCGAAACACTTTCAAAATTTGATAAGAATGAACAGCAGCATAATTCTCTACCACACATTCCATTTCCTCCGGTTCTTCTTATTTCATCTCTAACTCCCATTTGTCTTAGCTCTATCCTCGTCTTGAAAATTGCAGCTAGTTCTTTAACAAGCTCTCTAAAGTCTATTCGTCCTTCTGCTTTAAAAAAGAATAGCAATTTACTTCTATCAAACTTATATTCAACATCAGTTAGTTTCATGTCTAGTTTATGTTCTTGTATTTTCTTCTCACAAATATTAAATGCTTCTTTTTCTTTTTCTTTATTTGCCTTATGCTGTTCCGCATCTTTATGATTAGCAATTCGTATAATCTTTTTAAGTGGTGCTACTATTTTCTCATCTGGCATCATTCTATTAGAAACTACAACTTCTCCGTATTCTTTCCCCATAGAAGTTTCAACAATTACAAATTGCCCTCTTTGAACTTGTATTCCATTTGGATCAAAAAAATATATTTTACCTGGTTTCTTAAACCTTACACCTATTATATTTGCCATTGCTTATTTAATCTCCTTCCTAACTTTTAGGATTAAATATTTAACTCTGCAATATTTCCCATGCTGTTATTAGCATTCTATCTATTGTCATGTCAAAATTATTATTTTTTCTTAATCTTTCTTTTGTGTTTTCCATAAGCTCTATACATTCTGCATATTTTCTTTGGTTCTTTTCCTTTAACTTTTCAAAAAATATTAAACTAATGTATTCTAAAATATTTTGAACCTCTTCCTTATTCGAAAAAATCTCTTCTTTAAGGTTAATTGCATCTATTATATTAATATTTTCTAAATTATTAAAACTCTTACTTACTTTAACAAACAAGTCTTCTTTTTCTTCTAACTCTAAAGCTCTTTGTACGCTTCCATCTGCTACTTTTATTAAATTATCAGAAATGTTCTTCCCGAGTGGTACCTAGTTTTGACAAAATATCTTTGAGTTCTTCAGTCTCTAGTTTACTAAAAGAAATCTTTGTACATCTAGATTTAATAGTGTTTAGAAGCATATTAGCATTTGATGTAATAAGTATTATACACACATACTCTGGTGGCTCTTCTAAAGTCTTGAGCAAACTATTTCCCGCTTCTTTGGTCATGAGTTCGCTATTATTAATCACATACACTTTTCTTTCTGATGCTATTGGTTTTTCTAGCACAGTTTTCTGCATACTTCTCATTTGCTCAATCTTTATGCTGTTTCCGTCTGGCTCTATTTCAAAATAGTCTGGGTTATTCTGGCCTTCAAATTTTATACAGGATGTGCATTTTGAGCAAGGTTTTACGCCTTCATTTAAGCATAACATGGCTTTTGCAAAATCTCTTGCAAACATACTCTTCCCGAATTCCTTCTGGTCCCGAAAAAATATAGCTATGTGAAATATTTCCACTACTTATTATCTTTCCTAATGATTCTTTTATTCTATTATTTCCTACTATTTTATTAAACATCTTCTATTTATCTAACTCCACCAAAACCACCGAATGGCCAAAATCTAATCCACACTCTGCTTTCAACTCTATCAAGCGGTACAGCACCAAAGTTCCTAGAGTCGGTACTATGTTCCCTGTTATCACCCATTACAAACACATGTCCTTCTGGAACTGTTATATCTCTAAATGTTCCACCTTCTGTGAATGTCTCTCTTGGTAAATACGGTTCATCTAATAGCGACCCATCTATATATACTCTACCTTCTTCAATTCTAATATGCTCTCCTGGAAGTGCAATTACTCTTTTTATATAACTCTTTTTACCAAACTCCAGTACATAGTATGAAAATCTACCAAATACATTTCTTGGTTCATAATCATAAATTGCTACTGGTTCATTCCAACTCACAGCATCTAATGGAATGTCTGGTCTGCTTGGAGCCTCAAAAGTTATTATATCTCCTCTATTAAGCTCACTCCCTACTGTTCTTACCCATCTATTTAAAATCAATCTCTGTCCATCAGCAAGTGTAGGATACATTGATGGCTGCCTAACTATTGTTGGCGTACCTATGTAGTACCTTATTAGTAATGCTAAAACAATAGCAATTAATATACAATATCCCCATTCAATTATATTTTTTGTCCTTGGACTTACATTTATTTTTGGCAATTTCGGCATCTTTATCATTTTGCTACGTCCCCTCTTTCTTATGCTTCTTTTGTAATATATTCTTTATTACGGCTCTATACCTCTCCTTTAGCAACAAGCTTTGAGGTTCTTTCTATACCTCTCTACGCTTATTATACATTACACTCTTACGTTTGGCAATTGTTTATTTACTTGAACTTGCCTTGTAGACATCTCTATTTAGAGACATTTCTATTCTTGACCAACTTCTGGCTCTGACTCATCAATGTCAATATACTCCTCAGCATCTACATTTGTCTCGTCATATTCATCTTCCTCTTGTTCTAGTCTAATATATTCAAGAAATCTGTCTATATCTTCTCTTACTATTTCTGCTCCCGGCTGCTCTCTTCTTTGTTGTTCTCTTCTTGTTCCAATGTTTTCAATAACTGCTGTAGCTAATATTAGCGCAACACATATACATATTAAACGTATAATTAGCTTCCATCTGTTCTTTTTTTCTTTCATCCTTACCTCCCAATTATTAAAGCTAGGGCCACATTGCCTTTCCTTAGCAACAAGCTTTGAGCAACTTCAGAGCAATTCTGCGCTTACTTCGTTGGTATAGTAATAACTACTTCTGTCCCTTCATCTACAACACTTTTAATATCAATTCTTCCACCATTTCTATCTAGTATTTCCTTTGCTATCGAAAGCCCGAAGCCCTGTTCCTCCCATTGATCTTGTTCTTGCTTTATCTACTCTATAGAATCTCTCAAAAATTCTTTCTAGATCTTGTTCCGGAATCCCAATACCATTGTCTATAATTTTTATGTATGCATCATTATATAAAAAGCCAACATAAATTTTTATTGTTCCTTCATCTTTAGTATACTTTACACTATTAGATAATACATTCAGTATGGCTCTTTCAATTCCATCCCTATCAGAAAACACTTTTGGAACATTTGCTGTTACAAAACATTCCGTTTTAATATTCTTTTTATCCATCTCTATTTGAAGTTTTTCTTGACATTTTTTAACTAAATGCCCTAAATCAAACTCTGTTTTCTCCCAATTTGATTTATCATCATCAAATTTAGAAAGTGCTAATAAATCATTTACTAGCTTAGCCATTCTAATAGCTTCTGAATTTATTACTTTCAAAAATTTTTGTCTCAGTTCTCTATCATAGTCACCTTCTTGCAAAGTTTCTGAATATCCCATAATCGATGTAAGTGGAGTTTTTAGTTCATGTGATACATCCGCCACAAATTCTTTTCTCATATTGTCTAGTTTTACATGCTCTGTAATATCTTGTATCAAAACCATTACACCGGCTGCTCTATCATTTTCATCTTTAAACGGAACAAAGAACATGTTTATATTTTTATCTCCGATTTCTGCCTTCTCTTCTGTCGACGTCCAGTCTTCTAAATATATGATTCTTTCCATATTTATATCAATATTTAGTTTTCTGAATATCTTTTGAAATGTATCTTCTTTAGATGTTACTTGCAAAAGTCTACTTGCTGCAGGATTTATATGTATTATTCCTCCCTCTATACTAAAAGCCACAATACCATCTGTCATATGAAGTAATATTGCTTCCATTTGTTGCTTTTGCCTATTTACTTCACTTAAGTTTTCCTTGAGCCCTCCAGTAACTACTTCAAACGCTTTAACTAATTCATCAATTTCTGATTTTGCTTTTTTATGAGGATGTTCTTTAAATTTTAGAAGTGCGTCTGAATAAAAAGCTTCTCCACCCATTTCTTCTTGTCCTTCTGCTATCTTCTTAGCATTTTTAATTAGCTTAGAGATTGGAGACAAGATTACTCTAGAAGCAAATAAAAGAATAGCTAGAGAAATAACGCCAAATGAAGATACTATGATAATTGTTATCATCCTAGCTTCTCTTATATATTCGTCAGTTTCTCTGAAACTTAGTCCTTGCATATTTTCTATTCTGTTAATAATAAGGTAGCCATTTAAAGCTATCATTACTATTGCCAATATTATTACTATTAAAAGCATTCTAATTTGTATACTTTTAAACACTTCTGTGTCACCCCTTTTGCTCTTCTAACTCTAAAATTTATTTCTTACAATATATAAGGCAGATACCTCCATCTGCCTCTATACTTGTATTATTCGTAATAACTCTAGTTTGCCTTTATATAATACCCTACTCCTCTTTTTGTAATCAATATTTTTGGATTCGCTGTATCCTTTTCTATTTTTCCTCTTATTCTTCTAACTGTTACATCTACAGTCCTTATATCTCCATAGTATTCATATCCCCATACCTTTTCTAGCAATACTTCTCTAGTAATTACTTGTCCAGGCTGATTTGCTAAAAACTTTAAAACTTCAAATTCTCTTAAAGTTAAGTCTATTACTTCATCACTCACTTTTGCTTCAAATTTTTCAAAGTCTAACGCTAATTCTCCAACTTTTATTCTTTTCACTTGAGCTTTATCACCATTCTCTTCCATTGGAACAGTTCCACCTTCAGATTTTCTCAAATTTGCTTTTATTCTAGCCATCAATTCACGTACACTGAAAGGTTTTGTAATATAGTCATCTGCACCTAATTCTAATCCTAATATTTTGTCTATCTCTTCATCTTTTGCTGTCAACATCAAAATTGGGACATTAAGAGCTGACCTTATTTTTTTACATACTGTCAATCCGTCCATCTTAGGAAGCATTATATCCAGTAAAATTAAATCCGGTTTTTCAGCTAAAGCTATTTCTACAGCCTCTGCTCCATCATTTGCCTCTAGTGTATGGTAACCCTCTTTTTGAAGGTTATATACCAATATATCTACTATTGGCTTTTCATCATCCACTATTAATATAGTTCTTCTATCTTTTTCTTCTATCTCTTCCACGAAATTGCCACCTCTCTAAGCGCGACTCACGATCGCAGTAATTTAATTATATTTATATCACATTAAATTAATTTAAACAAGTTTTTTGACAAAATTTTTCATACGATTAAATTACATGCTTATACTCATCTTCTCACATAGTTTTCGCCCTTCTTCTGATGCTCCGCTTCTCTTGTTAGACTATGCTTTTTTTGACTTTTGCAGTTTAGCATGATACAATTGTATTATGTTAAGTGTTTGATCTCTCTTAACTATTATTCAGATAGTAGAGGGATTAGCTCCTTTACTATTTGGACTATAATATAGCCCTCAGAAAGGAGTGACATCATGGATCCATTAACATGCACCATACAGATTCCATTTCCACCTCATGCTCAATATTGTGGTATATTGGAGCACTTGGAACACCCCGACTATGTCGAAGTTTTTGCAGCTACCTCTGACCGAGGAATCGCAACAGCTTGTCAAAAATTTGTAGTTTTCAAGTCAATAATCACCGAGCATGGCGGTAGCATCACCAATAAAAAATGGGGACACATCAAGGAGAAGCTCTTTTGGTTATTTTCCAAACGGCAATTTGCACTAGATTTAATAGTCAAATTTCCTAATGAACAGGAACTAGAAGCAGCCATCAAGCAACTGTCTATCCCTGTTTCGTCATAGTTAATGATTTCAAGGCCCCTACGAACTTTTGTGTTCGTAGGGGTTGATGTTGAAATTTCGTCTTCTAACTGTCCAAATTTTCCTATCACTTCACTTGAGCGTATATCCAGTTCTACATATACACCTCTACATCATATATGCCACCATCTGCTTCTAATTTTACTTCTTTATTTTCAATTTCATTTCCGTTTAAAGTTAACCTTTCTACTCCTGATACTTTTCCATTTGGATTAAGCACTTTTATGTTGTATATACTTGTGCCTAATCTATATCTCATACTATACTCTTTCCACTCACTTGGAATACACGGCGAAATCTTAAGGACATGATTTTCTATTTTAAGTCCTAATATGTGCTCAAGTCCTGCACTTAAAAACCAACTTGACGAACCTGTATACCAAGTCCATCCTCCTCTTCCGTGTTAGATTCCCTGACCCATATATATCTGCCGCTATACTAAACGGCTCTGCCTTATACTTATTAGCCGCTTCTTTTGTCCTGCTATGCTCTATCGGATTTATCATCCTATAATATTCAAATGCCTTATCTCCAAACCCTAATTTTGTCAACCCAATTATTGCCCACATAGCTGCATGTGTATATTGCCCTCCATTCTCTCTGACCCCTGGTAAATATGCTTTAATATATCCTGGATCCATATTTGTTTTATTAAATGGCGGATCTAATAGTTTCATTATCCCATTTTCTTTATCTACTAAATGATTCTCCAAGCTCTCCATAGAAATATACTTCTTATCATTATCTGCTGCATTTGATATTACTCCCCAACTTTGAGATATACTATCAATTTTACACTCTTCGCTCTCTATACTTCCTATCGGCTGACCTTCGTCGTTATATGCTCTCTTATACCATCTACCATCCCATCCGTTTGTATTCAATGCATGTTTCAAATCTTCTTGAACTTGTTTATATCTTTGCTTTAACTCTTCATAACTAGAATTTTTCTCTACTCCGCCCTTTGGATTCCATCACATTAATCCACTTAGTTAATATATCGTATAGGAAAAAACCTAACCAGATACTTTCCCCTTTACCTTTGTTCCCTACTGTATTCATTCCATCATTCCAGTCACCAGACCCTATCTTTGGAAGCCCATTTTCTCCAAATTTTAATGATTTATCTATTGCACGGACACAATGCATATATATGCTTTCCTTGATCTCGCCTTCTGGATAAAGGTCATATTTTTCATCAATCCCATCTGGTAATTCTTCTCCCGTAACATAGCTTGCTTGTTCCTCTAATATTGTATAATCTCCTGTAAAATTCACATATTCACATACAACATATACTAGCCACAACAAATCATCTGAAAATCTTGTTCTTATCCCACGACCTGTTGCTTCGTGCCACCAGTGAAGCGCATCTCCTTCGATGAATTGATGTCTTGCTTGAATCATAATCTGATTTCGCATAAAATCCATATCCAAATATTTTATCCCAATCGTATCTTGAAGCTGATCTCTAAATCCTATCGCTCCACCAGATTGATGATATCCTGTTTTGGACCATAGCCTAGAAACAACTGTCTGATATGCTGCCCAACCATTTAATAGAATGTTGGCTGACTCTAATGGCGTATTTACTTGGACCTTGCTTAAGAGTTCATACCAGTATCTTTTCGTTTTGCTTAATTCTTCATAACAACTAGACACTTTTGAATACTTATATGCCATGTTTTTTGCATCTAATATGTTATTTTCTTGTCCAAATATTAAAGAGATTTCTTTGCTCTCGAAGCTCTCTAGCTCTATCTCTATTTCCATAGCAACACAACTTGGTTTTCCGAAGTCCGCTTCTATTATCTAAAGACACTTTATCCATACCTTCAGGTTCTCTTAAAGTTTTACTGCCCACAAAAAACTCTTTGTCTCCTGTATACGATTTTACGTTCTCACTACTGCTTATATATGCAACATATTCCCTAAAGAGGTTTGTATATAAATTTTGCGCAGTAACAATATTTCCTTCTTTTCCTACTTTGATATATCCCGATGTAGATGCTTCATCTTCTCCAAGCACTGGTTTTATATAGTATATTAGTTTTAATTTTCTTTTCTTCCCTGCTAAATTTTTAAGTTTCAATATGTTGATTTTTACTCCATCTTCTCTAGGAACAAATATATCTATTTCTTGCAAAATATCGTTAGATAAAGTTTTCAAATTTACATACCCAAACCCATAGGTAAGGTAATAATCCTGCTCTTGCTTATTAATATTTTCTGACAAACTCCATAACCCGCCGAGTTTCTACATCTTTTAAATATACAATTTCAGATGGTATATCCATTAGAGGATTGTTATTCCAACTAGACATTCTATTTAATCTGCAATTTTCTTTCCATGTAAATCCTCCTAAATTTTGAGTCACCACTGTCCCAAAATTCTCATTTGCTAAAATCGTACTCCAGACAGTTGGAAGCTTTGTGTTCTTGTTCAATTTAATATGATACTCCAACCCGTCTTCCGAGAATCCACCATGTTCATTATAATATTTTAATGTGCTCATATCTTCCGAATATGAATTTTCCTCTGTAATAGAGTCTTGGGCTTCTCCAAAAGCTACAACATTAACATTCTCGGCAATTACATCCTCCCCTATATTTGATAATCCAATTAAATATGATTCTTCCAAATCTTCTAATTGTGTCTCTATTCTTCCATGACTTGCATCTAAAATCAGATTGCTCCTAAAATCCAGAAGCCTTAACTCCTCTGTTTCTGCTTCATGAGCGTTTATTATATAAATACCTTTATTCCTCAAATATGCTAATTGCTTATTTAAAATAGCGTTCTCTATTTCGTATTTTACATATTGTTCATACATCCCTTTTTCTTCATTTAGGATTACCAAATCTATATCTACATTTTTACTTCTAAAAAACTCATAAGCTTTAAGCACATCATTTACAACATGCATATCATTTGCATCTTCTATTTTTACAAGTAGTATAGGTTTGTCTCCGAGATATACCATATTTCCACAATTGCTCTTGAGAATATATCTCTATATTCCCATTCTCTAAATCCTCTTTTGTCATATCTTCCATCTCTGCACTTTTCATAGGGTTTTGAAACAGTATATATGTTAACATAGCTTGATATTTTTCTACATCAGTTCCTTTTAACCCTAAATATATGTTTTCGGTTTCACTTTTAACCCTTGCTAATTCTGCAGTATTCCTTATAGCATTAGAATTCTCATACTTAATTACAGTTTCTTGTGCCTCATCTCTATTTTCAGAAATAGCAATAATTAAATCTAAAGTTATCTTTTCCCCTGGTAATATTTTTATCGTTTTTTTCATCGCAAGAATAGGGTCTGTTACTAACCCTGTACTTTTGCTATATCTTTTAGAATCTTTTACCATCTCTGGTATTCCTAGATTACCTTTTCCCGCAAATTTTTCTTTATCTATCTCATACTCCAAACCTTCCATAGTTTCCGCTTCAGTATATAACTTCGTGCACAAGTATTGGTCTTTTTCATCATGTCCACGTTTTCTTCTTGTGGTCAAAATTCTTCCCTCTTCTAATTCCTCAGATGTTATAAATAAATTGTTAAACGCCGGATGAGCATAATCCTGTTTTGATGTTGATAGCACCGGTTCAAAACAGGAATTTATTTCTAAAACTTCATCAGTATTTCCGACATTTTCAAGTTCTAACCTTCTAATTTCCACAGGATCATTTGGTGCAATTATAATTTTAGTTGTTGTTTCTATACTACTATCTACCCTCTTAAATTGTGTCATATGCGAGCTGAACATCACGGTATATTTATCCGGTGAAACAAAATTAGCTATCTTAGTATTTGCCCATATTTTCTTAGTCTTTACATTCTTGATATAGAAAAATATACCTTGGGTTACATCTGCCGTTTCCTTAAATCTATTTATATAAATGTCATTATATTTACTATAGCTCTCCCCCTTCCATGTTGTTACAATAGAATAATTCCCATTTGATATTACATTTGTTTTCTTTAAATTTTTGTTCACCTTTGTATAAATTTTTTCTGAGTAGCTTTTATAGTCTTTAATCTCAGGAAGCTCTGCCTTCTCTTTTTTCTCTTTTGTTACAATCGCATGAGCAGGCATTCTTTCTTGAAGTAGTATATTGGCAGCTTCTATCTCCGGATTTCTCCTAAACCTCTTTACATTAATTTCATTATTTACAAAGTTATTTATAGCCACCAAAATTAAGCCTTGGTGATGAGCCATATATGTTTTTACAGCTGCACATACTTCTCCATATTTCAACCTTGAACTCGTATAATCTAGAGATTCGTAAAAACCATACTCACCATACATATCCTGCTTTTCTATTTGTTTTAAATTTCTAATCGCCTCATTTGGGTCATACTCCATACTTAAGAACACTGAATACGGAGATACAACCATATCATCTTTAAGACCTCTCTTAAATCCAAGCCAAGGCACTCCAAAAGCCTTATATTGATAATTGTTATTTAGGTCTTTTAAGTTAAATGCCGATTCTGAAATTCCCCACGTAGTCCCTAACTTACTTGCATACTCTTTGCCACTCATTATCATAAATCTACAAGATTCATCTAGTAAACTTCCTGTATACTTTGGCATATTTATATTTGGCATTAAATATTCAAAAGTTGTACCAGACCATGAAACCAATCCTTTATATTTTTTCAAACTTGTTAATGTCCTACTTAAGTTGTTCCAATGTTTTACCGGAACATCTTTTTTTACGATGGCAACAAAACTAGCCTGTCTTGCTTCTGAAGCAAGTAGGTCATAATATGAATCCAGCAGCTTATTTTCTTCTACATCAAACCCTATAGAAAACAATCTTTTTTTGGGGCTATATAAATGTGAAAAATCTGTGTCGGCGATTAGTTGGTTAATCATATCTATTAAATTTTGCACATCTTTTTCCTGAGTTTCTAATAAAAACTGTTTGAGCACGTACAAATACCCTACAAAATTCCCACTATCTACAGATGATATGAATTTGGGGTGTAGTGGTTCTAAAGTATGTGTATTATACCAATTGTATAAGTGTCCATTCCATTTTTGTAATTTAGTCACTGTGCAAATACATTTTTCTATATAATCTATTGCTTCATCTAATTCTATAATTCCCAAGTCATACGCTGATTGTGCCGCGAGCAATCCTAGTCCTATATTCGTAGATGATGTTCTTGGAGTTACTTTCTCAGCTCTGCTTTCCTGGTAGTTATCTGGGGCAAGATAATTGCTCTCCTCAGTCATGAAATCTGCAAAAAACATCCACGTTCTATTTGCTACTTCCATAATATATTGTTTATCCGTGTCACTGATTTTTTCGCTTGCCTTTTGCTCTCTATTTTCTTTACTTATATACCATGCTAAAATTGGAGCTAATATCCAGAGACTTCCTATAGTTAACGCAAATATTTGAACAAGTGTTATTCTGTCTAGCAATAGTCCGCTCATACACTCCTATAACTCCTATGCTCGCAATTCCCAAAAATATAATTCCTATTAACACATTTGCCCACATAAACTTAAAGTGTGATACCAAATCTGTTTTACTTTGCTTTTCTGCTTCTTCTGATGTCATCCATTCTAAAAGTTTTTGCCTAGTAACGCACATTCTATATACTGCTTTTACACTACCACTAAGTGTAATATGCATCTTATTTGGCAAAAACAATATTTCTAACAACACTCTTATAATAGTTGCTCTCACGCCACTTATAGTGGGCACTATATTTTTGTATACCGCTATGGCTGATGAGTCTATATTTTTTTTAAATATAATTCTATTCAGCAAATCTAATATCATTGGCATAATGAGAGAAATGACCCCCACCGATATAATTGTTCCATATAGGACGGAGCCTCTTCTGCCCATATAGAAAAAATCTAATATCCACATCGAAATAGCAAATATAATCAGTAACATCACAGATGTAGGAACTAAACTTCTTCTTAAATTATCTAATATTTTAAACTTAGATATTAAATTAAACGAACTCTTTTTCAGCCATACTGCAATTTGCCAATCTCCTCGTGTCCACCTAGCCAATCTATTCATATAGCTAATATATTTAGCAGGACTGCTATCTAACAGTAATATATCTGAAGCTAACCCACATCTTAAATAATTTCCCTCTAATAAATCATGACTAAGAACTGTATTTTCTGGTATTTGTTTATGGAGTACTTCATCAAACATTTTTAAATCATATATCCCTTTACCTGTGAATATTCCGTTCGTCAAAATTATCTTGATACACATCCGATATAGCATTTGCATATGCATCTGTTCCGGCTTCTCCAGAATAAATTTTTGTAAGTAAGCTCTTCCTGCTTGACTCTAAATCTACTCCTATCCTTGGCTGTATAATGCCATATCCATCTACTACTATACCCTTACTCTTATCAATCACAGGTCTATTTAAAACGTGATGACTTGCACCTATTAATTCAAAAGCAGATTCTAAAACCAAATTTGTATCTGAATCTAATGTTATTACATACTTAATTTTTGGAATAGTTTCTGAATCTATTGTATTTGTTTTGAATTCATCTCTTCCTTCTAGAAGAAACTTATTAAATTCACATATAAGTCCTCTTTTCCTCTCCCAACCTATATATGCTTTTTCTCCTCCACTCCATTTCCTACTTCTATATAAAAAATGAAATCTTTCTGTTTCACCATCTGGAAAATCTGCACTATACTTTTCATTTAGTCTTCTTATCTCTTGGATTCCAACACTCGCTATTCCCTCATCTTTTTCATCTATTTCATTTCTCGATTCGGCACAGTCACCCAAAATCCCAAAATATATGTTTTCACTTTTATTGGCTAAATAATATACTTCTATTTTCCTTGCAAGCTCTTTTACTTTTGCTTCTGAATTTAAAATTGTTGGTATAATAACAAAAGTTGACGCTTCCTTAGGTATCCCTTGGCTATAATCCATTTTAGGAATAAGTGTTGGTTTCATTTTTTTACTTAGTACATAGTTTATAGACTGAATACAAATTTCTGATATCGGAATATATACTAAAATAGCCACTACCATTGATAACAAAAAGGATCCAGATATATGATTAATGTATACACCAAACAAAGCAGAAAAAAGTGTAGTCAAAAATACGTTTCCGAAACACATATTTCTTTGCATTTTTATCCCATGAATTCCACCCAGAAACCTTCGAACTATTACTTGCATCTTTCTTATTGGTCAGTTCTCTTCTGAGTTCTTCTAATCCATCAGATACTAGATAATATCCTATATGAGCTTTCTTCCCTTCATGCTTTTCAGCTAAATCTAAAGCTTTATTTGCTATATATATTTCAGATATTCTAGTAGCTTTCGAAAGCTCTTTTATCCTGTTTCTATAATGGTCTTTCGTCTTATAATCCATCTTATTATATACTTGGCTAGGATCCTTTTTTAATACTTCTTCTACACTGTTTATTTTCTCAAACACATTTAAAAAATCTATTCTAGATATATCTTTTATGCTTGTAATGCTATTCCCCAAAGACACTTTTCCGCACAGCTATATCAAAATGTTCTTTTTGTATAACTTCGGAAACAGTCATTCCCATTTTTCGTACTTCTTCTTCCAGTATGTTTAGGTATGGCAATGCTTTCTTACCATATTGTTTTAATCTATAGGACATATACTCTATAAAAGGATAACGCATTTGATTATGCGATATAGCTTGCAAATGATCTATGTCCCTTGTACCAGCAGCATAGTTCTGCTCTCTATGTGGTTTACCCTCAACTAGTCTCTCTAAAATGCTTTCTACTTTATATTTCTGTATTTGGGCAGAATAGATTTTCTCACAAATGTTCCTTATATTTTCAATTAAAGCTATATTTAAAAACAAACAAAAATTCCATATCTCGTCCATCTGCAAAGTTTTTCTCTTTTGATATCTAAGTATTGCTCTTTCTAAAACTTCCTCCGATATGCTTCCATCTGTGTGAGAAACTATTTCTGAAGCTAGCACATATATTCTACTAAATCCTGCATGATTCGCCCCTATAAAGCTTTTATACTTTTTCGGAGTCATTTCCTTCTCTACTCCTTGGATAGTCTCTTCTATCGCATAAAAATTATCCAGAAGCCATTCGCCAGCTGGATGAACATCTATCCCTTTATCGGCATGTTCATTAAGTAATCTATAGGTGCTCTCTATAAAATGAAAATTTTCTTTTAACCTTGGTATTGGATACGTAGACATCTTTGACTTTGGAATTAACTCATGTGAAGATGCTATTTTCTCCATATATATACCAAGTTGCTCATCATCTAATACTGCTCCCTTTACATTCAAAAATTGATTCTTTCTTCTCAAATTTCTTCACTCCTAGTTCATTTGCAGATATTTTTGCCAATTTAGAAGAAATTTATACAAATAGAATCGCAAAAAAAGGAAAGAATATCGATATATACCAATATTCTTTCCTGCATTTTACCTTGTTTGATTTTTTTAAAAAAATATCCAAGTCATCAAACGCAGTAAAAGCCGCAGTCCGCCGCCAATTAGCAGCGTTAATATTGGAACTGCGATGATCATAAATATTGCTCTTCCTATCTCTTTATGTCTAAGATGGGAAAAAATTGCAATAATCGTTAGCACCACCGCTATAATGTTCCAAACCGTACTTGCCGTCAAAAACGTCAAGATTTCAGCCATTCTACATCCACCTTTCTAAAAATTTTTAGATTAGCTAAAACGCATTCTTGTTAACATAATTATACCATATTTTACCTGAAATATCAACTTCTTACACCCTCTTCAACCAACAAAAGAGGCCATTGATATCAGCAATACCAATGACCTCTTTTGATATTTATATAAGCATTTACTTGCTTTTACTTTTTCCCTTCTTCGCAGCTTTTTTCTCTTCTTGTCCCGGTTTGTTCCAAGAAATGTAATCACAACCTTCATCCGGATTCTTCTCACATATATAGAAATTCCTTTTCTTTTTTGTCTTTCTTATTTGTACTACCGCATTACATTTTGGACAAGGTTCCTCAATTGTTTCTATTATTGGTTTTGCATTGTGGCAATCTGGAAACCCTGGACACGCTAAGAATCTTCCATATCTTCCAAACTTTATTACCATCATTTTTCCGCATTTCTCACAAGGCACATCTGATATTTCATGTTCAAGTTTCACATGTTCTAACTCTTTATCAACTTTTTCAACTACTTTTTCAAATGGAATATAGAATTCTTCAATTACTTTTTTCCATTCTTTTTTTCCTTCTGCAACACTGTCAAATTCTTCTTCCATCGCTGCCGTAAATTCTACGTTAATAACATCTGGGAAATTTTCTACTAGTAACTTGTTCACAATCCTTCCTAACTCTGTTGGATATAACGTTTTTTGCATTTTTTCAACATATCTTCTAGCTAAAATCGTTGTTATAGTTGGTGAATACGTACTTGGTCTTCCAATTCCCTTTTCCTCTAATGCTTTTACTAAACTTGCTTCTGTATATCTTGGCGGTGGTTCAGTAAAGCTTTGTTTTGGCTCTAATTTTTCCTTTTTAACTTCTTGATTTTCTTTTAGCTCTGGAATCTTTGCGTTTGCTCCATCTTCTTCATTCTCTACATCTTCGCTCTCTACATATAGTGTCATAAATCCTTTAAACTTAATCGTTTGGCCATTAGCTTTGAACATATAACTATTCGCATCTATTTTTACTGCTAGAGTATCAAATATTGCTGCAGCCATTTGACTTGCAATAAACCTGTTATATATCAATTTATATAACTTAAATTGATCATTTGTTAAAGAATCTTTTACTTTTTCAGGAGTCAATTCAACATATGTTGGTCTTACAGCTTCATGAGCGTCTTGACTTCCACCTTTTGATTTGTAATACCTATTTTCATAATACTCTTTTCCAAATGAAGACTCTATATGTTCTTTAGCATTCGCCCTTGCTTCTTCAGAAACTCTTGTAGAATCTGTTCTCATATATGTAATTAAACCAACTGTACCTTTTTCAGGTATCTTCACACCTTCATATAGTCCTTGGGCTACTGACATTGTTTTCTTTAATGCAAAATTTAGCTTTCTTGATGCTTCTTGCTGCATTGTGCTTGTTGTAAATGGAGGTGCTGGTGTTCTTTTCTTTTCTCCTTTTTTTATCTCCTTAACAATATATTTTGCATTCTTTATTGCACCTAAAACTGTATCTACTTCTTCTTTAGATCTGAGTTCTTGTTTTTTATCATCTTTCCCAAAAAACTTTGCATCAAATGTTTGTGGCTTTTTCCCTTTTTTAGTAATATCTTCTGATAATGTAGCATAAATATTCCAGTATTCTTCAGGAATAAAGTTTTCGATTTCTTCTTCTCGGTCTGCTATCAGCTTAACAGCAACAGATTGCACTCTACCCGCTGACAAGCCTTTTTGTACTTTTTTCCAAAGAACTGGGCTCACTTTATATCCTACAATTCTGTCCAGCACACGTCTTGCTTGCTGACTATCAGTTAAATCCATATCCAATGTTCTAGGATTTTTTACAGCTTCTTTTACAGCTTCTTTCGTAATTTCATTGAAAGTTACCCTGCAAAGTGATTTGTCATCAATACCTAATATATGCGCTAAATGCCACGCGATAGCTTCTCCTTCACGATCAGGGTCAGTTGCGAGGTACACTTTTTTTGCACCTTTGGCATCTTTTTTTAGTGCTTTTATTAAGTCACCTTTACCTCGAATATTAATATATTCTGGTTCAAATGTCTTAGTATTAACTCCTAATTTCGACTTAGGAAGATCTCTAATATGTCCCATTGAGGCTACAACTTTTGTACTTCCTCCTAGAAACTTCTTTATTGTATTCGCCTTTGCAGGCGACTCTACTATTATTAGTTTATCTGCCATTATTCTCTCCTCTGCTTAATTTATGATGTATTATTTTAATTAATATAGTGGATACTTTGCACAAACTGCTGCAACTCTAGCTTTGATTTCATCCTGCTTATCTTCAAAATTACTAACTGTCATATCAATTAGTTTAGCTATCTCTTTCATATCTTCTTCTTTAAATCCTCTTGTTGTAACAGCAGGTGTCCCTATTCTTATTCCGCTCGTAATCATTGGTTTTTCAGTATCAAATGGAACTGAATTTTTATTTACTGTTATTCCAATCTCATCTAATCTAATTTCTAATTCTTTTCCTGTAATTCCTTTGTTTCTTAAATCTAATAATATTAAGTGGTTATCTGTACCTCCAGATACCATATTGAAACCACAGTCTCTTAATCCCTCTTCTAATGCTTTTGCATTTTTAATTACTTGCTCTTGATATGTTTTGAATTCTGGTTTTAATGCTTCTTTAAACGATACCGCTTTTGATGCTATTACATGCATTAACGGCCCACCTTGTACTCCTGGGAACACTGCCTTATCAATCATCTTAGCATATTCTTCTTTACAAAGGATTATTCCTCCTCTTGGTCCACGAAGTGTCTTATGAGTTGTGCTTGTTACAAAGTCTGCATATGGTACAGGATTCTGATGAAGCCCTGCAGCAACTAATCCTGCTATATGAGCCATGTCTACCATAAGCATTGCTCCTGCTTTTTTTGCAATTTCCCCAAATCTTTCAAAATCTATTTTTCTTGGATATGCGCTAGCTCCTGCTACTATAAGAGTTGGTTTGTTCTCTAACGCTATTCTTTCTACTTCATCATAATTTATTTTTCCTGTTTCTTGCTCTATTCCATAAGAAACAAAGTTATATAGTTTTCCTGATGAATTTACTTTACTTCCATGTGTTAAATGTCCCCCATGAGATAAATCCATTCCTAAAACCGTATCCCCTGGATTAAGCACAGCCATATATACTGCCATATTAGCTTGCGCCCCAGAATGTGGTTGTACATTTGCATGCTCAGCTCTAAAAATCTCTTTTAATCTGTCTCTAGCTATATTTTCAGCTATATCTACACACTCGCATCCTCCATAATATCTCTTATCTGGATAGCCTTCTGCATACTTATTAGTCATGTAGCTTCCCATTGCTTCCATAACACTATCAGTTACAAAGTTCTCTGACGCTATTAGCTCAATTTTGTTTTTTTGTCTCTCTAATTCTAGCATAATTGCATCATATATTTTGTCATCGTCTCTTCTTAGATTCTCAAAACTAGGCATACATTCCCTCCCTACATATTCTTGTTCAGAATTATATACTAAATACACTAACATGTAAACCATAAATAAAAAGAATGTCCGTAAGATATCGCTTCTTTAGCGTTACTATATCTTACAGGCATCCTTTTCCGAATCACATTACCTCTTTTTCATTAAGTCTTCCATTGTATCGTCTAATCCATTAGGTGTAACTGTGTTTCTTTTTAGAACATCTATTATTTCATTAATTCTAGCTCCATCATTACATACATTTTCTATTAGCTTTGTCTCAACATCAATTCTACTCTTATCATACTCTTTTTTAACTATTTCAATTCCATAGGAAACACCCTCTTCTTCTAATTTGTTGGATTTTTTTATGCTGTAATATTCTAACTCTACTTTGTTCTTTATATTATTGCTCTCTAGCTCCTCCTTACCTAAAAAAATCCCCCCATAATAAGTCTTGGAATCGTCCATTACAATTTACTCCTTTCTATTTATGTAAATTATATTTAAGGTTAACAAGTAGCAACCCACGCTTTTAATATTATTCTATTTTTATCCATATTTCAATCAAAATCGATCGCGTAAAATTCTATATTTCTCCATCTTTCGACAAGCTTCGACATTGTATTAAGGAACTCAGGATAATTATTCTGTCTCAGTATAATCAACTGTTCCAATTAACAACAAAAGGACTATCGCTAAATAGCAATAGCCTTCTGGTGTTGAAATATTGACTTACTTGTAGAGTACTTCCACCCCTAATGGGCTAGTCACCCAAGTATTAAGTATCTCTTCGAATGACTCTTCAGTATGATGCGCCGGGCAGAATGTTACCCATTCAAACCACAAGCAGCATCTGATCCCGTACACTTCTTTGCTTGGTTGTTGTTTTAGTTCTTCTACTCTCCCCCAGAACCCTTCCTGGTTTGCTTTTCTGGGATTGTAAGTGGAAAGTAAAACTACGACTGATTTGTCCTTCGGCATTTCTTCGATAGCCAGCTCAAAAAACTGTTTCCGAGCTGCTTTTTCCGCCTTTGTTTTTGCATTTTGGCAAATAAGGTGGAATCCCTCATTGTCCGGGAAATTCAGCCGGACGCATAGTTCTTTTATGCGCTTTTTGGCTAAATTTAGATTTGAAAAATCTACGGAGAAGTCTGGCATCACCATAAATGGTTGCCCAAACTTAGCGACAACTTCTGCAGCCTCCTGGTGGTATTTCTTGTACTTCTCAACTAGCTCTTGGAGCTTAGAGTATTTCCCCCGCAGAGACGATATTTCATCGTCCTGCTTTCTTGTCCGCCATGAATATATCCAAGCGGGCTCGAACCTCTTCCTGCCAACAACTTTTATGCCATGTTCGTTGCAAAATTCTCTGTTTTCTTTCAACATCTTGTATCTCCTTTTCTGTAGGGGGCATTTGCCTCCCTATCTTAACATTTTATTGTGCTATCCAGGACCTCTGTTTAGCCGGATAGCTGTGACCTTGCTGTCTTGCCTTATAACTTTCACAGCGCCAAGCACCGTTAACTTTGTAGATATATACTGTCACAGGGCCATTGGCCCCAATAATTGGAGTTAGTTATTACAATGAGTATAAACTCTTAATATCTAAATTATACCATATTTTGACTAAAAAATCAATCAGTATATCATGTTTTTTGATTGGTGTCAATACTTTCGTCTTGTTTTGGACATTTATTTTTTCAATTTGCAGTTTTCCTCCTTCAGTTCTTCCTACCATAAAAGTTGCCTCCTTAATTTAAGTTATATCAAACACGCAAAGAAAAAGTAGATACGCTTTTTACGTGTCTACTTTTATCTTACCACTCCAGTAAAACCGAAGATTTCTTATGCCTCTTTTATACATTTTCTTTTATATAGTCTACTACATCACTAACTGATACTACCTTTTCAGCATCATTGTCTGGAATTTCTAAATCAAATTCTTCTTCTAATGCCATAATTAGTTCAACTATATCTAATGAGTCAGCTCCTAAATCATCTATAAAAGATGCTTCTCCTGTTACTGCATCTTCTTGCACTCCCAGTTGCTCAATTATGATTTCCCTTACTTTATCAAAAATTTCTTCTGCATTCATCTCTTGAATCGCACCTCCTTAAACTTTCATGTACTCTTACTAACATAGATATTATATGCTCATTAATTAATTGTCAATACCTTTTCTATACTTTTTCTTCTGCCGATTTATTACTCACTTTTTCAAACTCTTTTGTCATGATTTCCACTGCCTTTGCTTCTGCAAATTTCTCAGCTTGCTTTATTGTAGTATAGAATAAATAGTCATCACTACTTCCATGTGCCTTTATAACTGGTTTTTTAACTCCTAAAAATAGTGCTCCACCATATTCTTTATAATTTAACATCTTCGAAAATCTCTTTATTCCTGGCAAGGCAGGTAATGCGCATATAGTAGTAAAAATATTTTTTTTCAAACTTTCTGTAAGCGTTATTTTTACTAGCTTTCCAAATCCCTCTACCGTTTTCAAAAATACATTTCCCGTAAATCCATCTGTTACTAATATATCAATTTTTCCCGAAACAGCATCTCTTCCTTCAACATTTCCTATAAAGTTAATGCCTAGTTCTGGTGACTTTTCTTTTAATAATGCATAACTTTCTCTTGTAAGTTCATTCCCTTTAGTTTCTTCTGTTCCTATATTTAAAAGTCCTACTGCTGGTTTTTCTATCTTATATATATTCTCTAAGTATATACTAGCCATTTGTGCAAATTGAAGCAAATTAAGCGGTTTGCAATTAGTATTTACTCCTGCATCTATAAGTAAAAGCCCTTTCTTGTATGCCGGAAGCATTCCTGCTAGCGCTGGTCTATCTATCCCTTTGATTCTTCCTACTAACAACGTTGCTCCTGCAAGTAAAGCACCTGAATTTCCGGGCTGAAATAAAAACATCACCTTTTTCTTCTTTCAGCAATCTAAATCCTACTACCATTGAAGAATCCTTTTTCTTAATAGCAGTTGTTGGTTGTTCATCCATCTCTATCACATCGGTTGTATGATATATTTTTATTTTGTCAGATAATTCTGAAATATTATCTTTTTTATAAATTTCTTTTACTTTTTCATTTATAATTTTTTCATTTCCTATTAGCACTATATCAGCTTTTACTTCTTTGGCTGCTGTTACAGCACCTCTTATATTCGCCTCTGGAGCATTATCTCCTCCCATTGCATCTACTAATATTGTCATTCACATTCCTCCTACCTATACATCTCACATTCTACTTCTTAATAACAAAAAAATCAATACTTGATGACTAATCAGTCATTAATTAAAAAATGGCCGGCAATGCCGACCGAAATCATATTAGTTCTTCTTAAAAAAACTTTTTATTTTATCAAATATTCTACCTATTATATTCTTTTCTTTATACTCTATTAATCCTACACTTTGTTTTGTAATTTCTATATCATTACTATCCTTTTTAAATATATTATTTGGATCATACATTTGACTCTTTTCATATTCCAGCTTGTCAACATCAAATTTTTCTTTCGCTAATATTCGCTCTTTTTGATATTCTGTAGCCCAATAATCTCTGAATATGTTTGCCAAAATAGCTTTCGATATATCTGATAGAACTTGTTTTTCGAACTCTAACGATTCATCAATCTTGTACTCATATGAAGTATCCATATGTCTTTTATAAAAATCTATTTTATCTTTTGACACTTTTTCAAAATCTGCTTTCGATACATATTTAAGAACTTCGAGCACCTCTACATATGCTTTAGCATAATTGCTATTCACCATTGTATTCTTCCCCTCCATTTTCTAACTCTAATTCTTGTGCCTTTGTTCTTGCTTCTACTCCTTCTGCCTCTTTTTTCAATGCAGTAGGAGAATTGATTGTAGCCTTTCCTATATCTGTAGCAGATACTAAATATCCTTGTTTGTCATCTTCTATTAATGGTGAAGCATCAATGCCAGATTCTGATTCTCTCATAGGCTCTTTCTCCTCTGCAGTTTCCCTCTCGTCTTCAGCTTGATTTTTCTCTGATAATTGTCTCTCTTTTACTTCTTCTAACTTCTCTAAAGCATCTTCATATCCTAAAAACTCAATTTCTTCACCTTTATCTAGTCTGCCTCCCTGAAATCCTTGTATAAAATCTAATGTAAATGCAACACAATTTAAGGTGGTTCTATCATAACTGTCTGTATGCAACTCATCTATTGCATATTCCATATATAACTCTTCTTTTACTCTCAAATTGCTATGTTCCGTTGTTTCAAATTCCACCAAAATATCAGCAGTTACATCCGGTGACCTTACTTTACTCATAAACTCTGGCACTGTAAATTCTAATATTTCTGAATCTATCTCAGCTGAACTTTCATCTGTCTTCTGAGTTACAATGCGACGTGCTGATATTTTTTCATTTATAAAACATGCGTATCCCTTAAAAAATTTCCCTTCAACTTTTTCGCCACTTAAGAATACTTTAAACTCTTCTGCACTCATATATCTAAATATTCTCATCCCTTTTGGCACAGCAATTCCTGGGTTTTGCTCAGCACTATCCCTTTGTCGTATATATTCAAACATACTAGTTAAATCACTTAATGTTTCTCTTACTACATTCTCTTTTCCCTTTTCCTCTGCATTTTCAAGCAGTCTATTATATAACTGCTCAACAATATCAAATGCACTACTACCTTCTTGTGTAGTAATTAGTGACAATTTTTCAGGATCAATATCATGATTCTCTTTCCCCTTTATGTCATATTCTGAGTTGAGCCCATAAACTTCTTCTTGTAAAAAATCTTCTCCTTCTATTGCATCTACTTGTAAATATACTTCGTCTTTAAATCTTCTTTCCATAGCTATATATACATCTTCATCTCTTACACTCTCTGTACTTGCATAGTCAATTATATCAAAATATTTTCTATATCCTTCTGGAATATCACATATTTTTAGCTTTTTAAATTCGTGGATAAATGAGTTCTTTGCTCCCAGAGCTCCTTTTCCACCTTTTGACAAACATACTCGTGGCTTATCTCCAACCATTCTAGAGGCATCTCCAACTTGAGCTTTTAATCCATTTTCCTCTATGCTTTGGGCATTATCTTTACTTGTAAAATGGAAGTATGCATTATTTAAATCTACATCTTTTATATCGACTTCTCTCACTTCTATAATCAACTCCACTTAGGTACAATTCTACATTATAATTATATCAATAAATAAATTGCTTTTGTGTTACAGTTTACCTACTTTTATGTTACATATATTACATACAATATTTTTTCTCCCTGATTTAAAACGCTAATAACGTATCGGCTTTTTAGACAAAACTAAAAAGTGAGAGCAGCGGAAAAAGCAAAAAAATAAGAATTGAGTATTTCATCAATCCTTATTAAATATTATTCCAATTCATCATTTTCTTTTTTAACTTTTTATTATCTTGCTTCCCATACCCATGTTTCATTAGCTGGATTATTCCTTAAATGATTTATTAAATTAGCCGAACTAAAGGTTAGCGTCCCCGCCGGATTACTTATTCCTACATTCGTCCACAAACCAGTAAACAATGCGTTGTTTGGTACGGCTGGCAAACTTGGGCTCGGACTGGCAGTTGGAATAACAAAATTTTGTCCAAGTGCAAGCCAGCTTAGAGAAGCTGTATTTGCAAACATCCTATCCATATTCGTCGCACTGCCAGTATCCCAGCTAGACAAATCAAGTGCTTCTAAACTGTTTGCACCACTAAACATGAAGGACATATTTGTTACACTACTAACATCCCAACCAGACACACCATGAAGATTTTCTAGGCTATTTGCACCTAAAAATATAGCGCTCATACTTGTCACATTGCCGGTATTCCAGCCAGTCAAGTCAAGTGTCACTAAACTCTCTGCATCTCGGAACATATTAGCCATACTCGGTATATTCCCAACATCCCAACCAGCCAAGTCAAGTGTCACTAAGCTCCTCATATTATTAAACATTGACTCCATATTTGTCACATTACTAACATTCCAACCAGACAACTCAAGCGTTGTTAAGCTCTGAGCACCACTAAACATAAAGGACATATTTGTTACATTACTGGTATTCCAACCAGATAAACCATCGAGGTTCTCTAGACTAGTAGTACCCAAGAACATACCAGTCATGTTTGTCACATTGTCCGTAGTCCAGCCAGATAGCTCAAGCTGTTCTAAGCTACTTGCCGCACGGAATAGATTACTCATAGTTGTCGCACTGCTGGTATTCCAATTCGAAACATCACCAATACACGTTAAACTGCTTGCATAACGGAACATCGCACTCATATTCGTTACGTTGCTAGTATCCCATCCAGATAAATCTATTTCCTCTAAACTGCTTGCATTCATAAACATAGAATTCATATTTCTTACAAGGCTAGTATCAAAATGTTCAAGCCCATCTATTGTAACTAAATTTTGCAGACCTCCAAACAACCATGCCATATCTCTTTGGGTAGCTCCAGGACCTACCGTAATTGGGCCTGTAAAAACAATTCGTGTAATATCATCACGGTGAGCATTCCATGGACTACTTCCATTCCCAACAGTCCAATGGATACTTCCTGGCCCTACTACTACAGTACCATTGTCATATAGGCTCCAATATGCACTTGTGTCGTTATTCCAAACACGTGTAGCTGGAATTACTACTACAGTTCCTAGGTCTCCTAATACAAATTCTTGATCTACAACATTTGCCCAATCTGGATTTGGATTGTTTCTATATTGCATTGCTTGGGTTGTCATTCCAAATGTTATAGATACATTTTGATATTCCATACCTGCAGTCGGCACAAAGTATATATAAAATCCTATAGTCAGCTCTGGTCCTTCTCCTTGCCCCTCTATTTCTGCATTATCTCCACTACCATTTATTATTATTGTATCACTTATATATTCAAACCCAAAAATAGTTGCTACTTCAAGTGGTGTTGCTCTTCCTACTCCTGTGTATCTTATATTGTCCCTATCTGTACCACGCGCATGTAATTCAAATGCACCTCCTGTAGCCCCTACAGTTCCTTCATCTAATACTATAGTAAGATTCACTAAATGTCTAAGCCATGCACTTTTGTTTCCTTGATTCTCTAAATCAAAAGATATCTCTAGTATGTCCCCTGGGTTTAAGTGAAAAACGTCTTCTCCTGTCTCTTGCATTTCAGTCGTTCCTACCATATGATGCCTTGTTATCTGCAAGGGTTCTCCATAAATATCTAATGTCCCTGCTGTTCCAAAAAGCCCGTCCTATTATAAGATCAGGAAATAAGGCTGCAGCTCCTGCAAGAATAATTAAACATGCAAATAAGAGCAATAGTGCTGCCATTTTATTTCTATTCCTTTGTCTTAGTTTTCTTCTACCCATGCCTTTAATTTGCTCCTATATATTCTTTATTATTCTAAAATATATATTATCACGAGAAGAAAAATACGTAAAGAAATTTATTATAAAATCTACATTGCTTTCATCTGATTCTCGCAAGTTGTACTTTGTCTGTAAACATAGTCTTATTTTTACTCAAACTTGAAATAGAAAAGCAAAAAAAATAAGGATTGAATATTTCATCAATCCTTATTAAATACTATCTTATATATCCCTTTTCAATTGCATTTTTGATTATATTATCTATAAATCCTGATAATTCTGGTAGTCCTTTTTTTACTCTCCAAACACACTGAGTTTAGTAATTCCATATCTAGATATATAGATAGTTTGACAACCACCTAGCCATCCTATTTTGGAAAACCTAATTCTCCAAGTAGAGTTATCTGGATTATATGCTACTCTTATTCGATCATAACTGACAATTACTTCATTTCTTGCCAACTCAATAACATCTTGTTTATCATTAATTTTAACTTCTTCCACATTGTTAAATCCAGTAGTTCGAACTCCAAACCCATCTACAAAATCACTAGGATCTACATTATATGAAAATTCAATACTATCTACTCTGACTAAATATGTTTGTTTCTGTGTATATTTCCACATAATATACTCTTGTTCCTTATACTCAGATAATAGATCTTCAAAATCATCTTTGCTCATATTTATTCTCGAAGGATATTCACGAAGCAACTCTTTTTCCATTGCAACTAAGCTTAATCTATAACCAATTATCAATTCATCGTCGTCATACTCTCCAATTAGTAAATGCACCCTAGGAAATCCAACTCCTACATGGGTTAAACCTGTCACAACTATCTTTGCTGTCTGCCCATATTGTAAAGCATCTGCAATAACAAATTCTATTTTCTTTTTAACATCATTGGTTGGTAGATGACCTTCTCTATGACTTCTTTCTACAACTCCTCCAGAATTAGCAAATTCTTGAAACAATCTATCTAATTCCTCTTCAACGACATGGTTGTTTCTCCCAACAGTTTCACACATTTCGGAATTACTCACTATAATAAAATATGCACCAATTCCTAATATAATTATCAACATTATTATAACAGCTCTTATAATTTTACTTTTCATTCTAATCTTCCTTTATTTATCATTCCACTACAACTTGTAATTTATGAGGCTATATCTCTTTAGTAAAAATTATTTCTAATGGCTCACCCTCTAGCAACAAACTTCCTGCATCTTTATACCCTAGATTTCTATAAATATGTTGGGCACTTTCGTTAGATAATGTAGATGTCATTACTCTTTTAAAGTTTTTATTTTTCATATCTTTTTCCCAAAAATCAATAAGTGTTTTACCTATACCACTATTCCTATGTCCTTCTAAAACAAAAATCATATTAAGAAAAGGAGTATTGTCCCAAAATAAATTATATCTAGTCCAAGCTATAATTTCATCGTTATCCTTTGCAACTGTTACTCTCTTATCCAAAATAGACTTTAACAATTCTTCTTTTGATATGTGTTCGTCATACTCATTAATTATATCCAAGTCTGTTTCATTTGCATATTCTATCTTCAAAATTAATTCACTCCCTTATAACTTACTAATTATACTCCACCATCTTCTAAGCTAAGTAAGTTTCCTTCCGTATCTCTGAAATAAGCTACACTAAATTCATAATCATTGCCAACTAACTTTTCTTTACCAATAAACTGTACTCCCAGTTCTAGCAACCTATTATAGTCTTTATCAAAATCTGTTGTGTGAAAAACTGCTGTTAAAGTATCTGAAGATTCTGTGCTACTAGGAATAATATATTCCTTTACTCTCTCGCTAGAATCTTTTGCTTCATATATAGCAAAGAAAGGTTCTTCTCCTTCACTACTCGCAAAACTTGTATATGGTCCAGTTCTATCACCATATACTGGTATTAATCCTAGTTTTTTAGTATAAAAATCAAAACACTTACCAAAATCTTTTCTTACTTGTACTCCTGCTGTTATTCTATTAATTCCCATTTTAAATCCTCCTTATAAATTAGTAATAATCATTAGTTACCTAGCATCAGCTTTCTCTCTTTAGCTATCAAAATTGGAACAATTTATTATTTCGTTTAACTTTATGAGCTGTTATAATTGTATAACTATAAGCATTTACCGTTATTATACACTCATCAACAGTTACATGCCAATTTCATTTATTTTTTCTCCTCTTCATTTAAGTTTTGTGAAGTTAGCGAATTTGGTTGTAAGAAGTCAAGCCTTAAAAAGTTTGTTCCTTTTTCAAATATATTTTCTTCTTCTAATAATCTAATGCTTGTCCTTCTAGCCTTTTTCTTTTCCTTCTCCTTCTTCCTTTTTTCTTTTTCCTTATCTCTCTCTTCTTTTTGTTTTAGTAGTAAGTCTGCATTATCTAATTCTGTGATTAATGGGATATTTTCTTCATACATTTTTAGTAATTCCTTTATATAAGATTGAATTTTGGAAAAGTATATATCTGACTTAGTATTACATTGATAGGAATAAAAGCTTTCTATTAGCTTAATGAGAGAATCCGTATCAAACTCAAAGTAACATTCTTTAGCTAACATTGCATTTTTGTGTGAAGTAGAAATTTCATAAATCTTAGCAACATTAATAAAAGACCTTTTGCCATTTGTCATTGCTTTAAAAAACTTAGAACTATCTTTTTTATACTGTATTTTACTAGTAGTACATGATAATACATGTGCAATTTGAGTTGACGAATTATGTGATAAAATAACAACTGGATGCCATTGTTTTGTTCTCTCTGAACTTTGAGAAGGAGTTAATCCTTTGTAAAAAAACATTCTTCCTAATTTGAAATCGCTCATAAAACACTCCTTCTTTTGCAATCTGATTTTATAGCTATCTTATTTAAATGATTTTTTAAAATCAATCATCTTATATAAGTCTGATAATTGTTCTTTTTAAAATATATTATTAGTAAACTTATAATCAGTAGTATTCCCGTAATGTCTAGTCTTGCCATTATATCACACCTATTTCAAAGTGCAAAACATCCATGACGAGATAACAATTTTCACCATTTTTTAGGTGTTAAAATAACTTTCACAGTCTATCATAATCATTCACAACTAAGTCGGGAAAACACTTTGAATTTTATAAGTTCATTTTTAAAAATTTTTGGTCTTATAGGTTTTTATACTACCTCATCATTCTTTTGATTTAACTTTCTAATTTCTTTTGCACTTTTACTAGATACTATCTTCTTCCCTAATTTTTGTTCTATATCAACTCTTGTATTTTTTGCAACCGTTGCTCCTTCAATAACAGTTTTAGTAGTTTCTTCTACTCCTTTAGGATTTTTCTCTTTTGCTAATTCAGTAGATGTCACTTCTGCAAGCATATTTAAGACCAACTCCATATTTGTCATGTTATCTCGCAGACTTTCTTTTTTCAATGACTTTAATTCTTTATACTCTTTTACTGTATGTCCACTCCATACTTTGGTTAAAATATTAGTAAGCATTGCAAAATCTCTACTTGTATTTATTCCACCTCGTTGCAATTCATCCGTAAACTCTTTTCTTGCATCGATTGTTTTTAATCTTTGATTTATCCAATCTTCTGAATATCCTTTTTTTCTATATGTATCTAATGCCCTATTTATTGCAATCTCTGGGTCATATGTTTCATCTATTCTTTCTTTACCAATTTGAGCTAACCATAGTTTAAATGGCTCTGCTTTTTTAGATGGTATTGATTGAACTAAACGTAAAATTTGCTCTGTGTCCATCACATCTGTATCTCTCATTTTTCCGTCATACGCTTTCATTTTCAACTGGTTAGTATTACTAACCAGTTCACTTCCTTCTTCACTTAGCTTGCCTTTCAGCCACTTCCAATAGTTTCTTGATTTTTGATAATTGCTATCAGTTAATGTCGCTACAATATCTACTACTGAAAAATACCATACTTCTTTATCAGCATCCCATTGTACACGAATATTTTTATTCTCAAATATTTTTAAACTGTTCTCACTTGACACAGTCAACAACTCCCTCGTTTTTTATTTATCATAATACAGTATTTTACAAATTACAATGGTTTTGCGAAATTTTGTTCTTTTAATTTTACTCCATAAAAATTACCGCTTTTGTCAATGCAAAGCAATAATTATTCTCATCGAAAACTGAATCGGGAAAAAGTCGGTAAATCAGAATGACAAAAGGGTTGAGATTTCCTCTCAACCCTTGATATATCAGTGTTTATTACCCTATAATTTCTGCAACTACACCTGAACCTACTGTTCTACCACCTTCACGGATAGCAAATCTTAGTCCTTTTTCCATAGCGATTGGTGTAATTAATTCGATTTCCATAGAGATGTTATCTCCTGGCATAACCATTTCTGTTCCTGCTGGTAAGTCGATTATACCTGTAACGTCTGTTGTTCTAAAATAGAATTGTGGTCTATATCCTTGGAAGAATGGTGTATGTCTTCCACCTTCTTCTTTAGTTAATATATATACCTCAGATTTGAATTTTGTAAATGGTTTAATTGTTCCTGGTTTTGCTAATACTTGACCTCTTTCGATGTCTTCTCTTTGAACACCTCTTAATAGTAATCCTACGTTGTCTCCAGCTTGTGCTTGGTCTAGTAATTTTCTAAACATTTCAACGCCTGTAACAACTGTTTTAGTAGCTTCTGGTTTTAAACCTACTATTTCAACTTCTTCACCAACTTTGATGATTCCTCTTTCAACTCTACCTGTTGCAACTGTTCCTCTACCTGTGATAGAGAATACGTCTTCAACTGACATTAAGAAGTCTCCGTCAACTAATCTTTCTGGTGTTGGGATATAGCTATCAACTGCTTCCATTAACTCTTTCATACAAGCATATTCTGGAGCATTTGGATCTGTTGAAGAACTTTCCATTACATTCATTGAAGATCCTTTTACGATTGGAATTTCATCTCCTGGGAAATCATAAGTAGATAATAAGTCTCTAACTTCCATTTCAACTAATTCTAATAATTCTGGATCGTCTACCATATCACATTTATTTAAATATACAACGATATATTTAACACCAACTTGTCTTGCAAGTAAGATATGCTCTCTTGTTTGAGGCATTGGACCGTCAGCTGCTGAAACTACTAATATAGCTCCATCCATTTGCGCTGCTCCTGTAATCATGTTTTTTACATAGTCAGCATGTCCTGGACAGTCAACGTGTGCATAGTGTCTATTTTCTGTTTCATATTCAACGTGTGCTGTGTTAATTGTGATTCCTCTTTCTCTTTCTTCTGGAGCACCATCAATTGCATCATATGCTTTTGCTTCTGCCTTTCCTAAGAATGATAAGAATTTTGTTATAGCTGCTGTTGTTGTTGTTTTTCCGTGGTCAACGTGACCAATTGTACCAATGTTAACATGTGGCTTGTTTCTTTCGAACTTTTCTTTTGCCATTTTAATTTTCCTCCCTTTAATTAATGTACAACCCACTTTCGTGATTGTCATTTATATTTTTTAAATTTAATAACATAATTTTCAATGTATGCATTTTATAATACATTTTCAAATTTTGCAAGATATTTTTTGAATTAATCGTCTTTCTTTGTTCTGCTTGCTACTATAGTTTCTAGAACTGATTTTGGAACTTCTTCATAGTGACTCGGTTCCATTGCATATGTTCCTCTTCCTTGTGTTTTAGAACGTAAGTCTGTTGCATATCCAAACATTTCAGATAATGGTATAAATGCTCTTACTATTTGCATTCCGCTTCTTGCTTCCATTCCTTCCATTTTTCCACGTCTAGAGTTTACGTCTCCAATAACATCTCCCATATATTCTTCAGGAACTGTTACTTCAACTCTCATGATAGGCTCTAATATAACTGCTCTACCTTTTTTACATCCTTCTTTAAATGCCATAGAACCAGCAATTTTAAACGCCATTTCTGATGAGTCAACATCATGGTACGTACCATCTACTAATGTAGCTTTAAAGTCTATAACTGGATATCCAGCTAAAATACCGCTGTCTGATGCTTCACGAACACCTTCTTCTACTGGTTTAATGTATTCTTTTGGAACAGCACCACCAACGATTTTACTTTCAAACTGTATTCCTGATCCTGGCTCTAGTGGCTCTAGCTCTATCCATACGTGTCCATATTGTCCACGTCCACCTGATTGACGTACAAACTTTCCTTCTACTTTTACTTTGTCCCTTATTGTTTCTTTGTATGCAACTTGAGGTTTACCTACATTACATTCTACTTTGAATTCTCTCTTCATTCTGTCTACAATAATGTCTAAGTGTAACTCACCCATACCTGCAATAATTGTTTGACCTGTATCATGGTTTGTATATGTCTTAAATGTTGGATCTTCTTCAGCTAATTTTGATAATGCAATACCCATTTTTTCTTGAGCAACTTTATCTTTTGGCTCAATTGCAATAGATATAACTGGCTCTGGGAATTCCATAGATTCTAATATTACTGGATTTTGTATATCACATAACGTATCTCCTGTTGTAACTTCTTTAAGTCCAACTGCTGCTGCTATATCTCCAGCATATACTTTATCTATATCTTCTCTATGATTTGAATGCATTTGAAGAATTCTTCCTATTCTTTCTTTTTTGTCTTTACTTGCATTAAGTATTGTACTTCCAGCACTTAATGTTCCTGAATATACTCTAAAGAAACATAGTTTTCCAACAAATGGGTCAGTAGCAATTTTAAATGCCAATGCAGAAAATGGTTCTGAATCAGATGTTTTTCTTACTGTTTCTTCTCCATTTAGTTTAACACCATGTATATCTTCTATATCTAATGGTGAAGGCATGAATGCCACTACTGAGTCTAGTAATTGTTGAACTCCTTTGTTTTTATACGATGAACCACAAACAACTGGTATCATCTTATTCCCAATTGTTCCTAATCTGATTCCTTTTTTGATTTCTTCTTCAGAAAGCTCTTCACCTTCTAAATATTTCATCATTAATTCATCATCTTGTTCAGCAACTGCTTCTAATAATAGCGCTCTACATTCTTGTGCTTTATCAACTAAGTCTGCTGGTATTTCTGTTTCCTCTATTTCTTTACCTAAATCATCTTTATGAATAAGGGCTTTCATTGTTATTAGATCAACAATACCTACAAATGTATCTTCAGCTCCTATTGGTAATACAATCGGAATTGCATTTGCTTTTAATCTGTCCTTCATTTGATCTATACATCCGAAAAAGTCTGCTCCTGTTGTATCCATCTTGTTTACATATGCCATTCTTGGAACTTTGTACTTATCTCCTTGTCTCCAAACAGTTTCAGATTGTGGTTGAACTCCACCTTTTGCACAAAATACTGTAACAGCTCCGTCTAATACTCTTAAAGATCTTTCAACTTCTACAGTGAAATCAACGTGTCCTGGTGTATCTATAACATTGATTTTATGATCTAACCATTCACAAGTTGTTGCAGCAGAAGTAATTGTTATACCTCTTTCTTGCTCTTGTTCCATCCAGTCCATAGTGGCTCCACCATCATGAACTTCTCCAACTTTATGAACTCTACCTGTATAGAAAAGTATTCTTTCTGTAGTAGTCGTTTTTCCAGCATCTATATGCGCCATTATTCCTATATTTCTTGTTCTTTCTAATGGAAATATTCTATCGCTCATATTTTTCTATTTTCCCCTTTCGTTATCTTACCATTTGTAATGAGAGAATGCTTTGTTTGCTTCCGCCATCTTATGCATATCTTCTTTCTTTTTAAATGCTCCACCAGTGTTGTTAATTGCATCAATGATTTCAGCCGCTAATCTCTCAGCCATTGTTTTTTCATGTCTATTTCTAGAATATGAAACTAACCATCTTAAAGCTAAAGTTTGTCTTCTTTCTGGTCTAATTTCGATTGGAACTTGGTATGTTGCTCCACCTACTCTTCTTGCTTTTACTTCAAGAACTGGCATTATATTGTTTATAGCTGCTTCAAAAACTTCTAGAGCATCTTTTCCTTCTTTTGTTTTAACTATATCGAATGCTTCATATACTATTTTTTGAGCAACTGCTTTTTTACCATCTAACATTATATTGTTTACTAGCTTTGTTACTACTTTGCTATTATATATTGGATCTGGTAAAACTTCTCTTTTTGCTATATATCCTTTTCTTGGCACTATTCTTCACTTTCCTTTCTTATATTTTCTAAGGGATATCTTATATAAAAGATATCTGTTACTCGGGTTTCTGCCCGTTATAGCGCTTATATATCTATAATCGAATTAAAATATTATATATCTTAACATTACTTCCTTTTATATTATTTAAGCACTGCGTTTCATAACTCCTACGCTTTTGGTTTTTTTGCTCCATATTTAGATCTTGCTTGCATTCTGTCTTTAACACCAGCTGTGTCTAAAGTTCCTCTGATAATATGGTATCTAACCCCTGGAATATCTTTAACTCTTCCTCCTCTTATTAAAACAACACTGTGTTCTTGAAGGTTATGTCCTACTCCTGGTATATATGAAGTTACTTCATATCCATTAGACAAACGTACTCTGGCAACTTTTCTTAAAGCTGAGTTTGGTTTTTTAGGTGTAACTGTTTTTACAACTGTACAAACTCCTCTTTTTTGTGGCGACCTATTATCTGTATGTCTTTTCAATTTAGAGTTATAACCTTTTTGTAGAGCAGGAGACGTAGATTTCGTTGTTGAAGTCTTTCTTCCTTTTCTTATCAATTGATTAATTGTTGGCACTTTCTTATTTCACCCCATTTCTTTTTTATTATATTCAATAACCGATACATTTTATCATTTGCGGTAGATATTGTCAATATATTTTTTGTATTTTTTTCCTAGGGAAATAAAGGTTTCAAGACAAGAAATGAGCCCCTAGTTAACCCAGAGACTCAGACTATTCAGGAAAATCTATACTACAACCCAAAACGGCTTGCAAACATGCAGCCGTTTTGGTATTTATTACTATACTACTGGCAGGACCAAAACAGGATACAAAATTCCTGTTTCCACGCACCTCCTTACCATAACGCCCATTGAATCTAGGCGTTCCAGTTCTAGGGTTCCGCTATTTTCACATATATTGTGTACATATACGGCTTCGGGGTGGTGGTACCACCATGCGGGAATTTCTTCCCCATGTTGGGCCACAATCATCCTGGCCATCCGAACCCACTGACAGTCTAACCACCAGCCTGCTCTTGCGCGGTCTTCCGTGCTCAACGCTTCCTCCGCAAGGGCTTGGAACTCTTGCGTTCTTTCCCATAATTCCCATAGAGAAGCTGTTGTTTCCTGAGACACTCCTTTGTCACGTATTCTCTTCGCCCATTCCCATGCTTCGCTATCCAAAGCGAAAGCGGCTTGGCCGAATTCTTCTAACGACATATGCCGGACTACCGGCGATTCTAACTGCTCTAGCAGGTCGTTCACTATATCCCGAAGGTATTCAACCTCCGTTTCTAGTTCTTGAATCCTGCTATCTTCGTTGGTACCTGAACCACAGGCCGTCATGGCGGCAAATAGAAGCATCATTAATGCCACAGTAATAAACTTTTTCATAGTCGTTTCCCCTTTAAATTTATTTTTTATCTTGCATCTATTCAGAGGGCAAGCCCTCTCAGCTTAGGAGAACGGGACACCTTTACAGTATTTCCCGGTCTTTCATATATATGTCTAAAGGTTTGTCTAACTAATCACGCTAGACAAATTCCTCGTACTTGAAATACTAATAAAGACTTTTTGTCCTTATAAAAGTATATATTCAAATTATACCATGTTTTATGTAAATTTTCAATATTTTTAGTCTTTTCTGGTGTTTTTCCCAGTTTTTTACTATTTCTCAAAATCTTCATCATGATTAAAAAATAAATATATAGAAAGAAGCCCCCGAATTATTCGGGGGCCTAGACTCTTCAGAAAGAATCTGTTCTGGTACATTTTCACTTGCTTACTCAGTTTCCTTAAAAGAAACAGGTTTTGGTGCGTTGTATTCAATTACAAATTGCACATTCACTGCATTTAGCAACAACCCAGCTGCTATCATTGCAAGCACCATTATAGAGTTCATGTCAAATGAGTCAAAAAGATTCATGCCACCCATCAATCCAAAAACAACTACCATTGCCGAAACATATCCTACTGCCAATAGAGAAAAAGAATGAGTCAGCTTACGACTCAGATTAACTCCTCTCTTAATAGCAAATAGTATAGGTGTTATCATAAATAGTTGATATATTAAAACCAACCATCTCTGCTCCATGCTTATTTCCATGGTCATCATCACCATCAATCCAACACCTAATATAATTAGATTAATTCTTGGAAATAAGAATCCAAGGATAGCTATAACAACAACCAGAGTTAGCAAAGCCGCTTCTCGTCCATGGCGCAAGCTGTTGAATACATCCATACGTTGAACACCTGCAACTACACTTTCATCTCTTTCACTAGCAACAGTAAATGTTCCAGTCGCAGTTTCAGTTGGAGGAGTTATTTCTCTAAACAAAGTTTCCTCTAATGGAGAAACAAATCCAACTCTCAACATAAGATGTACGTACCACGGCATTACATGCTGTACAAACTCCAAACTTGCAGGCATAGATGGATTTTCAATTTCAACCCCTGTTCTGTTTTCAAACAGTTCTACAAAAGGCTCAAACCAGGCTTCACCATCTCTGGCACTCGGCCGCTCTATCAAATACCAAACGTTTTGACGAGTAGCCATTGTCGCCACTTCTGCATAAGTCATTGGTTGACTAAATGCATAGTTTCCTTCACCTCTGCCTTCCCAGTATTCAGGGATGGGCATGGACAATAATAATAGCGATATGATAAAACATACCACAAGCATTATTAGAGTCACTACATTCTTCGTTCCTAAACCTTGTTTCCGCATGAAAATGCTCCCTTCGTTTTTAAAGAGCTAGTCTGCTCTAAATTTTTTCAAATCTAATTTTGAAATCTAATATCTATTGTACCATATTTTACATAAAGTTTCAACGCTTAACAGCCTCGCCTCTTTCGTTTTGCACAAAAAAATAGCCCTCAGATAAACTAAAGGCTATATATGTTTATATTTACTTTTTATTTACTAAATCTTTTAATGCTTTACCAGCTTTAAACACTGGAGCTTTTGATGCAGGTATTTTGATTTCTTCTTTAGTTTGTGGGTTTCTTCCTTTTCTAGCTGCTCTTTTTCTAACTTCAAAAGATCCAAATCCAACTAATTGAACTTTATCTCCTTTTACTAATGCTCCTGTAACTACGTCTACAAATGCATTAACTGTTGCTTCAGCACTTTTTTTTGTTTCCCCTGTTTTTGCAGCTATTGCCGCGATTAATTCAGCTTTGTTCATTTAAAATTACCTCCTAAAAGTTTTGTTTATTATGCAGAGTATCAAGGTTTTGACCCCTGCTAAATAGTTTATTCGCCAATTTTAGATAAAATCCTTCTTTTTTTCCTTTATTTTTTCTTTCAAACCCTACTACTCCCTAAGTTTTTAGAACTTTCCCGCGCCACACCCCTTGCGGTCACTGCGTTTGCGCGCTCCTCCCAATTTTAATTTTTTCAAAAGTTTTGTATAGCTTTTCCCCGTAAGGAAGCATCAAAAATTCATCTTTTGATAAAACTTTTAACAATATTATTAAAAATCCATATACAATTCCACCGAGCAATCATCGATACAAGGAATGAGATTGTTACAGAAGATAATTCTTCTATCAAATATCCATATATATTCCACACACATATCATCATAAGCATAGTTGCAATAATTGGCTTTACTAAAAACTTACTCATTTTAAAGCGCATACCCGCACTTCTCTTTAGCACTACGAACACTATTACTGCGGAAACTGTTTGGCTTATCATCGAAGATATTATTGCACCATTAATTCCTATTAAAGGAATCAAAACTATATTTAGAGCTAACTTTATAACTATTCCGAATCGTAAGTGCAATCACCGGCACAGCGACTTTACCGAGGCCCTGTAGTGCTCCATTTGCTGTTTGTATTAGCATCACAAATATTATACTTACTGCACTTAAAGAAAGTAGTTCACTACCTGATGGTGCATTAGGAAACAAAATAAGCAGTATTTGTTCCGAAAACACACTCATAATAGCTGTAATTGGAAGACCTAAGAGTATTGTTACTAAAATCGAAAATTCTATTCTTCTTTTTGCTTGATAAAACTTCCCACTTGCAATATACCCTGCTACTCCTGGCACTAACGCTACTCCGAAAAGCAATATTAAATGAGAAAGGTAATGTAATTAATGTATCTATCTTGCCAGCCAAGATTCCATATTGGATTTGTGCTACTTGTTCACCCAATTCTACTTGTAACATTCTAACAACAGTAACAGCATCTATGCTTTTTGTTGCAACAGAAAGTATACTAGTTATTGTTATTGGAATACATACTACAAGTATACTCCTAACTATCTTTTGAATACTGTCTCTTTTATGATGGGCGGAAGAAATAACTTCTTGCCAAACTATTTTTCTTCTATTTATATAGCATATATATAAATTAAGAACACTAACCGCTGTCGCGACAGTAGTAGCCATTGTTGCACCGGGCAGCCATTAATACAGTATTGTGACTTGATATAAACGCGACACCCGCCACAACAGCTATTGTAAATATAGTTTTAAAAATCTGTTCTATAGTCTGTGAACTAGCAGTAATTTCAACACTTTCTCTTCCATTAAAATATCCTCTAAATACTGATGCAATCGATACCAAAAATACAGATGGAGAAAGAGCTATAAGAGCAATTCTTGCCTCTGGTATTTGAAGATAGTTATGAGCAATTGTCTCGCTACCAACAAACAGTATAAGGCTCCCTAGAAAACCAAGAAAACCAAATGTAACAAGTGCTACTTTAAATATTCTATATGCTCCTCTGTTATCTCCCACAGCAAGCCTACTAGACACTAGCCTAGATACAGCATTAGGAACTCCTATTGAAGACACTGTCAAAAGAAGTGCATATATTTGAAATCCTGCTGCATAAATAGCATTGCCCTGATCTCCAAAGCCTTCTTTATTAGTAAGATATAATTTATAAGTTAGCCCAACCACTTTTATTACTAGTTGAGATAACATTAATATCATTATACCTTTCATAAATCCTGTTTTCCTATATGACCTATTAGTTCTTTTCAATTGTTCCTCCTAATCTATGTTGCTTTGTACCATTAATATATATGAAGGAAATTATTCAAAAAGACTGTTTTTTCATATAAAAAGACCCGATGCGAATATTCACATCGGATTCTTTATTATCTCATCAACAAATAGTTTATACAATTGTCATCTATCTATTACTTTCTTCCTCTAGGTAAGTTAAAACTCACTGCATCATCATTATTAAAGAAATGATTAGAATCTGTTGTATTCATGTAAATCGGATCTACATCCCCAAGTTTCTCTTCATCAAAATTCGCTTGCTTAGGATCAAATCTTGGGTCCTTCTCTACTGCTTCTCTTTGAGGTCTGGCTAAACAATATCTACCGAAATTATAGGTCTTTGATCTATGAGGTGCCAAGTATTTGCTTGGAACATTATCAACTGCACCAAAACTAGATTTGTTTCTGCCATATTTATCTCTCATCTTGTATACAACCTCTTTATGTCCAAGCACATGTTGCTTACCTTGAGCCATGGTATCTTTCCAAGTCCACTTAACTCCTCCAAGATTCGTACCATATGCTTCATCATCAGAGTTATAGTTATTAGAAACTTCCCATTCTCTTCTCTTCATGAACTCTCTTTCCCACCAGTCGTAATCCTCAGGTGTACATTCACCAAATGATAATTTTGTTGGGCAGTTTGCAGATACTTGTTGTACAAATGTAGACTCTACTCCCCCTATTCCTGCTAAAGTATGAGCCGCAGCAACAACACCTAGTTTGAATTTCCTACCCATAGTAAAGAAGTCAAGTACCGCATCCGTAGGATATTGATCAAAACCATCAATATATAATATGTGAGGCAGTCTCGTATCCATACTAAACGTATCTTGCATTCCAAACATTACACAATTCAAGAAGAATTGAGCCATAGTTTTATTAAACCATCCTCCATTGTCAGCATACCTTGTACAGCAAGCAACTACTCCTCCGTTAGTTAGAATTTCTCTATATATAAGATTATCTGTTCTTTTACAGAAAACTTGTCTTGCCGCAGCAATATTCAATATATAATCTAAATGCGTAAGTGCAAAGTGAATAAGTTTTTTAATATCCATTATATTAGTTTCAGAAGTACTATAAAAATGCTGTTCCATATAAGTTATTAATAGAGAATACTTCGCTGCAAGTTCTGCATCTTTTTGAAGTTCTTTTGTATAATATTCTATCTGTGAAAAATCAGTTAAACAAAGTGATAAATCTTCCAATGTAGGAAGCAAACCATTGTTTAATCTCGGATACATTACATGAATTAATACTACAACGTTTTGTATCGCTCTATGAGCAGTATTTCCTACATATGCATCAAAAGGATTCATTTTTCCAGCATACATACTTGCTAATGTACTATTTATAACTAAAGCACACACATGAGGTGCTGGTATAGCAAATGGATTTATTCCTGCAGTATCGGGATCTGATCCATCTACTATTGTAATAGGAACATTGAATGCATTTGCTAGCTCCTTAACTCTTTCAGTATGGTCAGGATCTGGAGATATAGTTGTTATTCCTAAATTTCTATACACAAGACTTCCATCTGCTTTAGTATTATAGATCATTTTACGTGCAAATGCTTTATATATCTTTTCTTTACCTTCTCTTGGCACAAGCATGCTTAAGTGAAAGTTTTTATTCAAGAAATCCGCATCATAAGGACGGTTTAGAGTTGCTATCCCTGTTTTAAGGGCAGTAAAGCCTAACTCCTTAGATATTTCTTGAAAGAAATATTTTTTTTCTAAATCTTGGGCAATCATCGGTTCTATAACCATTTCAGTTTTTCCGCACTCCCGAAGGCCCCATTATTAATGTTCCTTGTAATCTTCTATTGTCCAAAATTTTTGCACCTTTACCACTACTCTTGTCATTACATAGATTAATTTCAAGGCTGTATGGTCCAGACTCAATTGTTGACGGGTTAAGATCAACTCCCACATAGTCATTAATAGAGTCTAAGAATGTATTCGGGAATATTGGGTCATTAATTTTAGTGTACATCCATCTAAATATCGGGAAAAACGTCACAATCGGTAAGTATATCGCTATTGATGCTAAAGCTGGCCTAATTAAATGCCCAAATTCCGTAATTATCTCTTGATAATTAGGAACTGACAATATCATAACCCAAGCAAAACGGTTAAATGATTGTACAAAGAATGATATACCTACTATATAAAGCGCTAGCGAATAGGTATAGAACATTGATAATTTTGCTTTATTATTGTTATATGCAAACTTTGAGGCATTAGCTATAAAGAACGTGAACCAAGGAACCATTATTGCTACAGTATAGGCAATTGGTCCCCAGTAAGAAACAGACATACCTGTAAACCATATTATAATGATTTCCACTACTCTATCAATAACAATATAAGCACTAACTAATGTCAGCACATATGTTACAAAAGTGGTTCTGTCTGTTTTGCATTTTTTCACTAATATATCTAAATATTTTATTATAAATTTTGATATAAATTTCACTCGAAATTACCCTCCAAGTCCATATACTCTTACATATCTATTATCCTATAAAAACGAGAAAAAAACAAGTCTTTTTAGGGATTTTTGCAATTTCATATCATAATCGTAATACGGTTTTACATTTTTTTCTTATAACTCTTCCATTTCTCTACTCATTCCCCTCACTGCATCTGAAGCTACATATTCTTCTATATTCTTTTACTATATCAGTCAATTTCTGAAGACATATCCGCATTCACACATAACATTTAGCTCGAATATATTGCATTAGAGGTGTTTATGGATTTTTTGAAAGATCTTTCTCCAGAAGAATTAGTAGTTCTATCATCAACTATTGCTATTACATTAACTAGAGGATTAACTAAAGGCGAAACTCTTGTTCTTTCGCAATTTTTTAATACCATTAGTAAAGATATCAGTTTAATAGCATTTCAAAAAATCGATCGAAAAATCGAAAAATCGAAACAGGAGAAAAAGCCGCTTACATAAAATGTGCTTTTAAACTCAATTTTGTTGTGTCGGACTTCATTCTGAAACCCGAGATATCATGAACGGAGTTTTATGTTACAAAGTTTAAGCCTACGTTACTACCGACATAGCCGGAAGCTTACATACAGGGAAATGCGAGAGTGTTATTACAAATCACTCTCGCATTCAAGCATGTTTACTAAAACAAATTCTGCAATAGAATTACGGCATCACCCATAAGAAGCAATATCATGAATCCCATTAACAACAAATAAGTTATTATTTGCATCAGCTTCAGTAGCGTTTCATTAATTTTCCTGCCTATGACCAGCTGGATAACATCCAGAACTATTTTTCCACCATCTAAAATCGGCAATGGAATCAAATTGAACAGTCCGATTGAGATGCTCATCAAAGCGGTTCGGGCTAGAAAAAGATTCAGGGATGTTGGCTGTTCCAAAATAATTAGTGCAGTCTGTACATGTTCACTAACATATTTGTATTCTCCACATGTCACACACCTTACCATCTCTGGCATACTCTGAGATGTATTAAAAGCTGTCACAAATCCAAGTATTGAAGAATAATTTTCAACACTTCTTAATAAAGGAATAATTGATTCAACCACATTGCTTAAAGAGGTAATCGACCACTCCAAAGAAAGCATTATGCTCTTTTCACTTAATAACGCTATCGCGAAAAAAAGAATGATTGCGAAAAGAAAGTTAAATACTGCTCCCATCATTAGAACTCCTATGTGATCCAACGATGGGCTTTCTAAAGATCGTTTTCCACTTGCTTTTTCTGCGGGTTTCACGTGTCCCCCTAAAGGAATTAATTTCAGCGTGTATAATGTGCCTTTTATAGATACTTGCAGTATCTTCCGTCCCATTCCCACTGCAAATTCTTCCACGTCGTACCCTAACCGTTTTAGAACAATGAAATGTCCTATTTCATGAACCAATATTACCAAAGTGACTATGCCTAAAACCATCAACAACGTCCATACCATAGACTTTCCTCCCTTTGCTAAATGCTTGTTCTGACTGTACTTATAACATATTTGCTTGTTATCCCCTCCACTTAAAAATTTTTAGTGCGAATTCTTATTTGTATCGTTTACATAATTTTATCATGCTTTTTATGACATTGCAAGCATATCTGGCGAACAATATTTGAAGAGTTTATTGCATTTAGTATTCTGTAAGTATGATTTCAAACCTTTACGCACTCTTCAATTCCAACCTCAATTTATCTGCAATCATTGCAATAAATTCCGAATTAGTTGGTTTACCCTTAGCTGCTGATATTGTATACCCAAATATGGCTTCTACGGTTTCTTGTTGTCCTCTTGCCCATGCTACTTCTATTGCATGACGTATTGCGCGTTCAACTCTTGATGGAGTTGTCCTAAATCTCTCTGCTATTTCTGGATATAACTGTTTAGTTATTTGATTTATTATATCAATGTCATTTACTACCATCATTATAGCTTCTCTTAAATATTGATATCCCTTTATATGTGCCGGTACACCTAATCCATGAATTATATTTGTTACCAATGCTTCTATATTACTTGCAGCACTTCTACTATTTGTAATATCTATGTATGGCGCCTTTATTTCTCTGTTTATAAGGCTGCTTTGTTGTGGTGATGGTTGATAGTTCTTTATTTCTTTTATTCTTTTAATTAATAACTCTATATCAAATGGTTTTACTACATAATATTCTGCTCCGGAGTTCTATCGCTTTTGCTGTTATTTTTGGTTGTCCAACCGCTGATAGCATTACAAATATCGGTCTCTTCTTCAACTCCTTTGTTGCCATTTCTTCTAAAACTCCAAGTCCATCTAAATATGGCATTATAACATCCAATAAAACAATATCCGGTTCTGTATTTGATATCATCTCACAAGCTTCCTTCCCATCCTTTGCTACAGCTATTACTTCCATGTCCTCTTCCTTTTCCAAATAACCTACTAATGTCATTGCAAAATCATTATTATCGTCTGCAATTAAAACTGAAATCTTTTTGTTCAAAGTTAATACCCCCTAAAATATATTTGTAAAAATTTTACATTTCAGATTATATTATCTTTTTCCAAATTATGCAATAGTTTTTTGGAAATTTTTTCTAATTTTATTCGAATGATGGAAATTTATACGAAAAAAGGAGTTAACAATCCAACTTATTAACTCCTTAAAGGCTACTGTATTACAGGATTCACTTCGTTCCGGCAACATATCCGTGTACTATATGCAATTTGCAAATTGAATCCTCCGGTCAATGCATCTACATCTATAATTTCACCAGCAAAGTACATTCCTTTAACTAGTTTTGATTCCATAGTTTTCGGATTTATTTCTTTTACATCTACACCTCCCGATGTAATTATAGCTTCATGTATCTTCCCAAAGTCAGCAACTGTTAACTTAAGTCCTTTAATCAATTTCACTAAACCTAATCTTTCTTCTCGAGTAATTGTATTAACCTTTTTCTCTGAGTCGATTTTAGATAATTTAATAATTGGAGCTATTAGATTCTGCGGTAATAATTTGTTTAATGAATTTTTAAATTGCTTATTACTTACTTCTTCAAAATCTCTCCTAACTCTCATGTCTAATTGCTCTACACTCAGTGCGGGTTTTAAATCTATATGTAGCTTTACTCTTCCTTCCCTTAATTTATTCTCTATTCCTTTATATCCTCGCATATAAGCCGCACCACTAAGAATCACTGGCCCTGACACTCCTAAATGCGTAAAAAGCATTTCTCCAAACTCTTCAAATATTATCTTATGCCTCACATCTCCATTTGTTTTATCTTCGACTTCGTCTAGTACATCCTTTATTGAAACTTTTACATTCTTAAGCGACAATCCTTGAGATTCTTTACAAAGCCAAAGTTCGCTGTTAGAAATCATAAGCGGAACCAATGAAGGTTTAGTAGGGACTATATTGTGTCCTATTCTCTCTGCCATCTTATACCCATCACCTGTCGAACCAGTGCCTGGATAACTAAGTCCACCTGTTGCTAAAATTACCTTGTCTGCTTTAATATAACCACTATTTGAATTATCGCCCTTTATACCCTGTTCTCCATTAAGTACTACTCCTACTATTTGATCTTCTTCTACAATTATCTCTTTTGCTTCACACTCTGTTTTTATTGTAACTCCTAACTCTTTCATTCTCTTTAAGAATGCATTTAGCACATCAGATGCTTTATCTGAAACAGGAAAAACTCTTTTACCTCTTTCTACTTTTGTTTTTACTCCTTGCTTGTTTAAGAATTCCACTATATCTGTATTAGTATAATTATTAAAAGCACTATATAGGAATTTACCATTACAAGGTACACTAGATAAAAACTCTGACATTTCGGCATTGTTTGTAATATTACACCTGCCTTTGCCAGTAATCAGTAGTTTCTTCCCAAGTGTTTTGTTTTTTTCAATTAAGACCACGTCATTGGTTTTGTCTTCTGCAGCCTTTATTGCTGCCATCATTCCTGCCGGTCCTCCGGCCAATTACTATTACTCTCATAACTACTTTCCTTTTGAACTAAATAAGCTTCTTATTCTCTCAAGTATTGTTGTCACAAAACTTGGTTTTTTATGTTCAACCATAGCTGTTTGTTCTTCCACAATAGTATCTTTCTTTTTGAATATATTATCTGGATTATATTTTTCTCGTAGCTCTTCTTGATATTTTCTTTCATTTTCATTTAATAAATCTAATAACTCTTGTTTTTCTCCCTCTTCAAAACACCAATAATTTAACTTTAGTAATGCTAATACGTCTATTGTCTCTTGTAGCAAATTCTGTTCTTCCAATGGCACATCCGGATCTATTTCTTTTACATGGTTTGGGTCTTTTTCGTTTTCGAAAACCTCCATTAGTTTACTCGGAATCTTGTCTCTGAAATTTACGTCTAATAAATTAATTATTGTAACTACCTCTGCATATGCACTTTTAGTTCTATCATTCATAACTACTTAGCATCCTTTCCTTCAAGAATTTGTCCTTTATAAACTTTATCCCCTATATCCGCTTGTGCTTGGTCAACATTTGCTCTTCTAGTGTTGGAAAATAAGCCGTTCCTGCCTATAGAAGCTGCCACTTCATTTCTAGGAAATGGAGTCACATCACGCCCCACCTTTCTTTCCTGCGTTGACAGTGTATGGGTTTTTGAAATTTCTTCTTTAGTTAATAGAGTATATGGTAAACTCTTATTACCATTTCGATATTCTGTAGCATTTATACATGGATCGCAATAGTACCATCCATCACCATTATTTACACCAACAATACTGTGATGCCCCGTTGTTGGAATGTCGTAATTTGTATCTTTTGGTTCTTTTGTCTCATCAGAAAAATAGATCGTGTCCGCTATTGTTATGCATCCTACATTTCTAGATTCTATCCCTTTCAGCTTTAACAAATATTGCCCCCCTCTTGTATAGCCTTCACATACGGTATTATTAAACACAATTGCACTAAATGCTCCATTGGTTGCACCTAGTGGACCTTTATTACCATCTACCATCCTTAATTTTGTCTTATTCCCGGTATGATCGTAATCAACATTTTTTGCTAAATATTCATTAATTGCCACAATTATATCATTCTTACCACTATACGGCTTTACATTCTCCTCTACTATTTTGCATGCTTTATTATGCATATTCTTCATTTGGCCAGTATTTATTTTTATATAACCTTTCTGTGCCGCTGGTTTAAAGCCGGGCAGCGATTCATACCATTCACTGTTCATTTCTTCAATTTTTCTATACGCATCTTGATCATATTCTCCAGTTCTATGATTAAATCCTATACCGTCTGGAAATAATAACACATCTAAATTCACATTCGATACTTTAGATTTTTTTATGACTTCGTTCAATCCTTCTATCCCGCATCAAAGATCTGTTACCCCAACAAGTTACACTGCCAAGATTATCTAATTTGTCCAAACCTGTTATTGTATCTAAATTATTGTTATCAATTATCTCTAGATATTCCAAATTGGTCAGTTTATCTAATGGCATATAAGTAATATCTTTCTGCTTAATTAATGACAACTCTTTTAAACTTGTTATTTCAGAAATTTCTTTTATCTCTTCATCTGTAATTGTTCTAACTTGGCTGTCTTTTATATACTCTCCTATAATACTACTAGATATATCTAATCTTTGTAAGTTGTACAATTTTGAGATTCCTATTAAATGATTTCTCTCTGGGTTTTTGATTTTTAGTGTAGTAATTAGACCTATTTCCTCATGAGAAAAGAAAAGGCCTCCTAATCCACTTCGTTGCTCTTTCGTCGCTACACTTGCTAGCTCCTTTCTAACAATCTTCGCTAGATGTTCAGGTAATGCAATTTTTCCTTTTGTATTATCCACATTCATACCTCCTTTTTCATGTATTCAAATTCGCTATTGCTTTAAGCACTCCAAATTTTCCGTATTGATATGTAAGTCCTCCTTGTAGGAATGCAACATAAGGTGCTCTTATAGGTGCATCACAACTAAGCTCTATAGAAGAACCCGCAGTAAATGCTCCTGCTGCCATTATTACTTTATCTGTATAACCTGGCATGCCCCATGGTTCTGGAATAGTCTTCGAATCAACTGGAGACCCTGCTTGAATTCCTTGACAAAATTTGATTAACTTTTCCTCATCATTAAATTTTATTGCTTGTACTATATCAGTTCTTTTCTCATTATATCTTGGAAGAACTTCATATCCAAGTTCCTCTAACATTTTACTTGCAAAAATTGCAGTTTTCACACTGCTCGCTACAACTTGAGGTGCAAAGAATAACCCCTGTAAAATTTGTCTGTTTACTCCTAAAGTAGCCCCTGCTTCTTTTCCTAATCCTGGTGCTGTCAATCTATCTGCACATAGCTCTACTAATTGTTTTTTCCCCGAAATATATCCTCCTGTTGGAGCTATCCCTCCTCCTAGGTTTTTAATTAGTGAACCAACAATCAAATCAGCTCCTATCTCTATAGGTTCTATCGTTTCTACAAATTCACCATAACAATTATCCACCATTATAATTACATCTTTGTTTACACTCCTTATTTCCTTAATCACATTCTCTACCGTCTCCATAGAAAAACTACTTCTTAACTCGTATCCTCTAGAACGCTGAATCGAAATTACTTTTATATCTTTCTTTACCACTCTTTCTTTAATCGCCAAGATATCAAAATCATTTCCTCTTAAATCAATTTGCTCGTAACTTACTCCATAGCTTTTAAGTGAACTAGGATTCTCCTCTATCCCAATCACTGAATCTAATGTATCATATGGTCTTCCATTTATACTTAGCAAAATATCTCCTGGCCTTAGCATTGCAAATAAAGCAACAGTTAAAGCATGAGTACCAGATACAAATCCGAGTTCTTACTAAACTATCCTCAGCTTTGAAAATATAGCTAAAAATATCTTCAATAGTATCTCTTCCAATATCTCCATAACCGTATCCTGTTGTACTTCCAAAATGCATCTCAGATAAACTATATTTTTGAAAAGCTTCTAATACTTTTAAACTGTTTTGCTCCGTTATTTTATCTGTTCCTCTAAATATATCTTCCAGCTCTTTTTCCACTTTATTTGCCAGTGCAACTATCTCTTCATTTATGCTTAATCCCATGTAAAACCCCTTCCTCACATCTGCATCATATCATATTTCATAGCAAAAAAAGAAGCTTTCGCTCCTTTTTTTGCTAAATTCTATTTCTAGAACATCATTATTGTTGAACCAAAAATGATTAATAAGAAAAATACAAATACGAAAGAAATAACTAATCCAATTGCTCCAGTAATTATTCCTGCCACTGCCATTCCTTGCCCACCTTTTTTTCTTCCGGGCTATCCCCAATATTACTCCCAGTACCGAACACGGAACAGCAAGAATTGCTCCCATTGCACCACATAGAGAGAAAACTAGTCCTACTATACCTAAAACCATTGCTGCAATACTTACTCCTTTTTGTTCTCCTTCTAATACATTTTGTGTTGCTCCTTGTACAGTATGTGTTGTTTCTACAGTGTTTTCAGTCGTTTCTAAATCTTTTTCTATATCCATTGTTATATCCACCTCTCTTTATTTTTGATTTACATATTTTATCATATTTCCACATAAAAAAGAAGCTTTCGCCCCTTTTTTACTATTTTTTTATTAAAACATAAATCGGCAATTATACCGCTGCTAATATTGCAAGTCCTAAAATAACCATTGCTAAGTACACTAATAATGTTAATCCTCCCATGATTAGACCTGCTATTGCCATTCCTCTTCCGCCTTTTTTCATTCCTATAATACCAAATATTATAGCTAATATTCCTAACGGAATAAATAGGTAAAAGCACCATCCTAATACTAGACCTACTATTCCTAATACCATAGATGCTATACTCATTCCTTTTTGTTCTTGTTCCATTACTACAATTCACCTCTTTCCAATTTAAAATTTAAATCGATATTTCTATTATACTATATTTCTCACAATTGTAAATACTATTATAGAAATAAAGAAAACAATTAAATACGTCCATCTCGGATATACCCATTTTGTTACTTTAATATTATTCTCTCTAAAACTATTTATTATGAATACTATGTTTAAAAGAGCCAAATATATTAAAGTAATAAAAAATATTGGGTGCATTCTAAATGCTGATATAATATCTATTCTAATCATATAGTTTGCCATTCTTGTTCCGACCACAACTCAAGCAATATAGTCCAAAATTAGTTACAGTGACACAATCTCCAGCAAAATTCGAATTGAACAATACAAACATTATTGTCACTAGAAAAATAACTGCAACCTGTACTGCTAACATGGTTTTTATTTTATTAGACATCCGCATCCTCGCTCTCTAGCATGTCTTCTGTAATATTCTTATATGCTTTAACCCACAAGATACGTCTTTCCTCATATTCTTCTATTTGATAATTTACCATTTCAGTTTGAATGAGAGGTTTCTCTTCCTCCGAAGGAATTCTCCCTAGTAAATCTACTAAATATCCTGACAATGTTTCATACTCACCTTCTGGTATATCAACTTCTAATATTTTCTTAAGCTCATGTATTGTAATACCACCACTTAGTAAGAAAGTAGTATCATCTATCTTTTCGTATTCAAGCTCTACTTCATCATATTCATCAAATATGTTTCCAACAATTTCTTCTATAATATCTTCCATCGTAATAACACCTGCTGTTCCACCATATTCGTCTAAAACCACTGCCATGTGGTGTTTGTTCTTTTGCAAATCCTTAAAGACTTCATTTATTAGTTTGTGTTCTGAAACAAAATATGCCTCTCTCACTATTTGCTTTATTTTGATATTCTCTATACCTTTTTTATTAATAACAGCTAATAAGTCTTTTATAAATAGCATCCCTACTATATTATCAATGTTTTCCTCATACACTGGTATTCTACTATATTTATATTCCTTGAGTTCATCTATAACACTTACCAGTTCACTATTTAAGTCCACCGCATATATATCTTTTCTATGTATCATAACTTCAGAAACAACTTTATCATTAAATTCAAATATATTGTTTATGAGTACCTTCTCTTCATCTTCGATTGAACCTTTTTCTTGTCCTACAGATACCATCATTCTAATTTCTTCTTCAGTAACTACTTCTTCATCATGTTCTGATACTCCAAAAATCTTTGACACCACATTTGTAGACACACTTAAAATCTTTGCAAACGGTGCTGTAATTATATAAGTACCTCTTATTACCCCTGTAGTAGCAAAAGCTATTCTTTCATAGTATTTCATCGCTATTCTTTTTGGAACTAATTCACCAAAAACTATAGCAAAATATGAAAGCATAATTGTGATTAAAATAATTGATATGCTTGTTGCAACATGTATATTAACCGGTAGTATTCTATATAATATTGGTGCTAAATCATCTGCAAAAGCATTTGCAGCAAAAGCACTACTTAAAAAACCTGCAAGAGTACTTCCTATTTGCACAGTTGCTAAAAACTTACTAGGTTGTTTCAATGTCCTACCTATTCTAATTGCTTTCTTATTTCCTTCTTTCGCCATTCTAGAAATTTTGGCATCATTTAGCGAAATGTATGCTATCTCCATCATCGAGAATATGGCTCCAAATAAAATAAGTATTATAAGCATTGTCAATTCTACCATTAGCTTATTCTTCTTCCCTTCTTATGTATAATTTTTTACGCTTAATATTATATAGTGTTAATGTATAAAAGTCAAGAAATGCTAATTGGATAAATCTCAGAAATATCAATACAAGATAGTAATTTTAAATCAAAAAAGTGAACTTGTTTTGATCATTCTTAATATACGATTCATGCACAGAAAAAATTTCCTTCTCCCATCCGCTTCCTTCTCTATCTATTCTATAAATGCTTGTAATTACAAAATGACCTGCTAAAAAAAGCACGACAGTAATGAGTAGTGACACTATATTTATATACAGTTTTGTATATCTGATGCTATCACCTCCATTCTTATTTTAAGCTCACAGGGGGTTACAAGGAATCTTAAACAAGATTTAAATTTTAATTCTATTCACGTAAAAATTAAATTGTAAAATTAAAGATTTTATAACTTTTATCATACTATTGTATCCTCTAATATTTGTAAAGAACTTTCAGTTTACAAGATTAGACAATTTTTTTAGGAACTACTTGCAACTCATCTCTACAGCAAAACATTCTTATAGGTTTACAATAGATATGTCACAGTAGAGTATAAAAATAAAAAAGGAAATACCAAAATATGATAAAATGTTTTTAACGACAAAAACGATCATATTAGTGGAGGTATTTCCTATGAATAG
>Ga0123355_10000162_pt1 | contig 81522 bp, 61 predicted proteins | sample TergutEmb28metaG_3_FD_89872 | JGI IMG/M metagenome (GOLD analysis project Ga0123355, IMG submission 89872) | Embiratermes neotenicus P1 segment gut microbial communities from Petit-Saut dam, French Guiana - Emb289 P1 | ecosystem: Host-associated > Arthropoda: Insects > Digestive system > Gut ... | reverse complement strand
GCGGGGCGCGGCGTATCCTCGAATTGCGCCTCGCCATTGGGTTTCAAGCTCTTGCGCGGTCTGGGCAGCGTCTTGGCAGCCATTCTCTCTGTTTTCGCGGCTTCGTCGTAGTTGGCGCGGTTGCCGGTTTCCCCGCCGCCCGCCGTGGCTTCAGGCGGCAATCAAGTTCGCGAAACCGGGAAGATGATCTTGAAAATTGTACCCCTTCCGGGGCTGCTCCGGACCTGGATCCTTCCGCTGTGACTCTCGACGACCCCTTTGACGATCCACAGGCCGAGCCCGGTCCCTTTTTCGCCCTTGGTGCTTACGAAGGGCTCAAACATGGTCTTGCGGACTTCGCCGGCAATTCCGGTTCCGCTGTCGGCAACGACCAGGCTGATCGACTCGTAGGTGCCTCGTCTGGATTTCACATGGGCGGTCTTCACCACCAGCGTGCCGCCCTCGGGCATGCTGTCCTCGGCGTTGACCACCAGGTTTGAAAGGAGCTGCCGGAACTGGTCGGCCGATCCTTTCATCGGCACCAGCAGCCCCAGCCGCTTTTCGAGCGTAATGCCGCTCTTTGAAAAGGGACGCGAGTGCAGGGCCAGGGCGTCTTCGACAATCGTGTTCAAATCGAAACTCGCCAGCTGCCCCGCGTTGCGGTAGAGCCCGAGCATCTGCCGCACAATCCGGGTCACTCTCTCGGTTTCGCTTTTCAGGGCCTCATAGATCGGTTGGGAGCCGGGTTCAACTTTGTTCCGCAGCAGAAAAATCGCGTTCTTGATCGCCTCCATGGGATTGTTGATCTCGTGGGCGATTGTGCCGGCCAGCCTGCCGGTTGCGGCAAACTTCTCCATTTCGAGCATCCGGCGTTCCATCTGCAGCTGCTCGAGCTTCTTCCAGGTCGAAAAATCGCGCAGAACGGTCACGGTATAGGCGACCTGGCCGCGCCCGTCGTAAATCTTGCCGGACCGCGCGGCGTACTCCACTTCCGTGCCGCTGGCGGGACTGAAGAGGTGAAGGTTCTTGTTCTGGTGGTCGAGAAAGGAGAACGTAAAGCCGGTCAGATAGACGTCGAGCTTGGCTTCGTTGTTCTGTGCGACCTCGGGATCGGTTGAGATCCCGGGTTCGAGGAGTTCCCTGGCCAGCGGGTCGAGGAGAACGATCCTGGCGGAGTGATCGGCGACGATGATCGGGTCTCCCACATTTTCGATGACCACGTTCAGGCGGTCGCGGTCCTGGCGGACCATCTCCTCGGCGGCGCGCAATTTTTCGAGATTCGTCCGCAGCTCCTGGTCGGCGCGTCGCAGGTCGGTGACATCCCGCATGACGGTCACCGTGCCCGTCCGGGCGCCGTTGAGGTGGGTAGGCGCGCAGACGGCTTCAAACAGGACCTCCTCGCCCTCCATGACATCGACCAGGGTCATATCGCGCGCGCTGTCGCCCCCGCTGACCGTCAAGGAGGACAGCGCGGCGCTGAACAGCAGGTTGTTGAACTCGACCGCGCGGCGGCCGCCTTCGCTCACCCCTTCGGGCACGCGGAAGAAGCGCTCGGCCGCGCGGTTTTGAATGAGCACGCGATGCTGATTGTCGGTGAGGATGACCGGATCCGCCATGCTCTCCATGACGGTGGACATGCGGGAGATGGTGACCTCCATGTCCCGCATACGGTTGTAGTAGTGCTCGGACTTGAAAAGCCGCGCCAGTTGCCGGTTGGCGCGCTCCACCAGGGCCCGGAACTCGCACAGCTCGGCCGGCCCGGTGCCCTTTCCCAGCCGCCCTACCACCACCTGCACGTAGGAGCGCATGCTGCAGACCGCGCAAACCTGCCGCTGAATCTGCAACTTGCCGTTCGCGCCCGAGTTGAGCACGGCGAGGCAGTCCGTGCGCCGCTGGTGCTCGGCCTCCCAGCAGGGGAAAGGGTTGCGGTAAATCATGGGGACCGCATACAGCGCGCCCCTGCGCTTGGTCCCGGGCACGAGGACCGGCTTGAGGTCGCAAAGAGCGGAGACGTAAGGATCGTCGCGCGCCCACAACGAGGTTCGGAATTGCGCGCGCGCGTCGGCATCGCAATGCAGCGACGCCGAAGGCTTGATTTGTCCGGTGTCAAAGTCCAATTCGAGCGCCAGGGCGCCGCGAAAACCGAGGTGGACGATCTCCTCGAGCAGAATGGGAAGAATTTCCTCGGGCCGTTCGGCCGAGACCATCCGCAGGGCGGCCGACTGGTGCGGCGGCCGGCGATCGCGGTGCTCTTCGCGTTTCCGTCTTAGCGCGGGACTGCCCATAGGAACAACCGCTTTCCGCTGCGCCGGGCTCGAGGGCGGCGGGCCGCCGCCGGACGTCAGCCTCTGCGTGCCGCCGCTTTCTTCGGCTGGACACGCGCCACTCTGCGTGGGATCTCCGTTTCGATCCCGGGGACGGCTTCATTCCCCGCTTGCCTCCGGAGAGCCGCGCCCTTCGGTCCTGCCGCGGCGCGGGGGTTCCACTGAGTATCGTTGGTGGCGACCACCGCGCGGGCATCCACCGTCATCAGGTCGATTCCGGCCAGTGAGATGCGCGCCCAGGCGTCGATCACGATGCCTTTGTCGAGGACCCGGTCGAGCACATCGATAACGCTCGACCCGCCTGATACTCGTTCGACAACCATTCGATCCTCTCCCTCGAGAAGCGAGACGGGGCAACGTTCAGCCCCGGGGTAGCCGGCGTCCAACCTCGTTGCGGAACCGTCCGCGCGCAGCCCTCTCGAAAACAGAGCTGCCGGCGGCGTTTTCGCTTGCATGCCTTGCTGTGGCGTCGGCGAAGCGGCTGCGTCTTACCCGGCGCCAGACGCTCGGTTGGGACTTCGGCCGGAGGGCCGATGGCGCCCGCTCGAGCGGACCGTGAGCCAAAAGGCATCGGTGGTCCGCAAGGAACCGGTCGTTCATCGAAGACCGTGGACCGAAGACCGAAAACCCGATCCAGGGTGGCGACCCAGTCCGGGCAACCTCTGGCGCCGGCTTCATGGAGCTCGCTTCTCTCCTCGCCGGCGAGCGCCAACAGCCGTTCTGCGCGCTGATGCTAAATCGACCGGCAATTCGGTGTCAATGATTCGAAGCTGGCTGAAACCGGCAACCGTACGCCGGCCTTGCGTTGCCATTATGATTCTGAGTTGCTGACTCTCGTTGCCTGCGCCACGGGACCTTCCCGCCCGCCGGGCCCGGGCCGCGCGGTTTGCGGTTTCGGCGCCCCCGGGAAAGGCAAAACCCGCAAATTCAGTGGAAGTGGAGGGGGGCCTGTTTCCCCCTGCGGGACGGCTGCTTCGCAGAAAGCGATCTGGGCATTCCGTACTTGGGCTTGACTTCGTGGCAGAGGCCTTCGCAGTAGACCCCGCCTTCGGCCGTTTCGCCCGCGGGCATCGGCGAGTTCAACGCAATCTCGCGTTCGCTTTCCAAATAGGACTCGACGCCCGCGATGAGCTTCTGGTGCTCTTCGGGCGAGAGCCACTTTTTTACGTTCACCAGGTAGTTTTCGAATCGCCGAATGGGATCGCGCCTCTGCCAATATTCAAACAGCGGCTTGGGAACGTAGTCCGCTGCGTCATGGATGGCATGCCCTTTCATGCGCATCATCTTGGCCTCGATCAGCGTGGGCCCTTCGCCGCGGTGCGCCCGCGCGGCGGCCTCGTGGGCCGCATCATAAACCTGGCAGGCGTCGGTCCCGTCGATGATGAGGCCGGCAATTCCATAGGCGATCGCGCGTTCGGCCAGATCTTTGACCCGGTACTGCATCTCCGAGGGGGTCGAATACGCCCACAGATTGCTTTCGACGACGAGGATCAGTCCCAGGTTCTCGACGGCGGCGAAATTGATCCCTTCGTGGGTCACGCCGGTCGATTGCCCCCCGTCCCCGATGTAGGTCATCGCCGCGATCTCCTTGCCTTGCAGGCGCGCGCCCAGCGCAACGCCGGACATCACGGGAATCAGATCGCCGAGCATCGAAATCGGCGAAACGACATTGCGTCGGTCAATGTCGCCGAAATGCGACGTGCCGTCGCGCCCCCGGGTCGGCGAATCGGCTTTGGCCATATACTGCATCATCATGTCGCGCGGTTCGAAGCCGCGCACAAGCAGAGCGCCCTGATTGCGAATCATGGGCGCAAGCCAGTCGTCTTCGGCGAGCGCATAGGCCGATGCGCAGGAACAGGCTTCCTGGCCGAGTCCAAAGTAAACGCCGCCGACGACTTTGCCCTGCTTGTAGAGGTTCTCGAGCGCCTGCTCCATCCTGCGGTTCAGGACCATCCAGCGATAGATGTCGATCGCCTGCTGTTTCGTGAGGTATTTCGAGTCGCGGATGGGCGGCGCAGGAGCGCCCAGATCACCCGAGACTTCGTATCCCCACTGGTCTCCACTACGGACCCGGCGTACGCAGATGTCCAGCCTCTCCAGGCGATAATCGGCAATCTCGTAGGTGCGCTGCTGCGGAAGCTCTCGGGAGAAGCGCTTCCCGCCATTGGCCGGCATCTGCCCGTTCTGCGCGCCGCGTTTTCCTGCGAGCTTCGGTTGCTGGTTTGGTGGGCGGCGGTTCATGATCAGAAATAATCGTACTCCTCGAATTCGGCCGGGGCCAATCGGGCGGCGGCCTCTGCCTTAAGCTCGGCAGTCGAATTCTTTTTCGCAGGGCGTCTCGGGCTGCGCAGGAGTCCGGTCTTGAAGGGCGGAGAGGAAGTTCACCCGCACCTTCGAAACCCCGGCCGCAGCGGGGGGGAGGATCAAGCCCACGCCGAGTCTTCGTCGCCGCGAATTCTTCTGAGATCGGGGGGCACTTGCATGGGAATCCCGAGGTTCGCTCCGACGAGCGCGTCGAGGCTCTCGAGCGCGAGCATTGGGCAGTGAAAAACACTGCCGAAGTTGCGGGTGAGCCGGCGGGCGACCTCCCGCATGGACACTTCCCCGCCCAGTTCCTTCTCCATGGATGTGACCGGCTTCGAGGTGATTCCGCAAGGGATGATGAGATTGAAGAAGTCGAGGTCCGTGGTCACGTTGAGCGCCAGGCCGTGGGAGGTCACCCCGCGGGAGATGTGGACGCCGAGGGCGGCGATTTTCGCCTCCCCGGCCGATGCTCCCGCAGATTCCGACCCACTCGTGCGGCGGGCCCGCCCGCCCTGGCCTCGATGGCCGGGCTCGAAATCCGTCCAGACTCCCGTCAGGCCCGGGATCCGCTTGGCCGGGATGTGAAACTCTCGACAGGTGCGGATGAGAACTTCCTCCAGCCGGCGAACGTATTCGACCGCCCCCAGATGCCTGCGGCCCGCGTTCTCCGAGGGAAATTCGCGCAGATCGAAGATGGGATATGCAACCAGCTGCCCCGGCCCGTGAAACGTCACGTCGCCGCCGCGGTTGCACTCGAAGACTTCCACTCCCCGCCGCACGAGCGCTTCGGGGGAGGCGAGAATGTTTACCGATTTGGCATTGCGGCCGAGGGTGATGACCGGCGTGTGCTCGAGGAGGAGCAGCCCGTCCCCGATGCGACCGGCCTGGCGCAGTTCGACCAGCTTTTCCTGCAGGCGCAGGCCGGTCGCGTAATCCACCGTGCCGAGTTGGACGACAGAAATCAACTTCCTACCCGCAAGCTGGCGGGATTTCCTCCGGAACGAAAATCGCGGGCCGGGTCGGGATCGCGGCTTCCTGCTCGATCCGCCTGGGTCCCATCTCCTAGCTTACATCTTCGCCTGCATCTTCGATCTTCGGTCGATCTTCGGTCGATCTTCGGTCTTCGGTCTTCGGTCCCCGGGGAATCACGCGTTGATGGCCAGACCGTACACGCTGTTTGAGGCATCGAGCATGGCTTCGGCCAGAGTCGGGTGGGCATGGATCGTCCACATCAGGTCCTCCACGGTCGCCTCGAGCTCCATGGCGGCGACCGCTTCTGCGATCAGCTCCGTTGCCTCGGGACCAATGATGTGCACTCCCAGAACCTGGCCATATTTTGCTTCGGAAATTACTTTGACGAAGCCCTCGTGTTCACCCCGGATGGAGGCGCGGGAGTTGGCCGTAAAGGGAAATTTTCCCACCTTCACCTCGTATCCCTGGTTGCGGGCCCTGGCCTCGGTGAGCCCGACGCTCCCGATTTCCGGATGGCAAAACGTCACGTTGGGAATTTTCAGGGGATCGATCGGCTTGTCTTGTTTGCCGGCGATTTTCGAAACCGCCACAATCCCTTCCATCCCGCCGACGTGCGCCAGTTGCGGCATGCCGGAAACAATGTCGCCGATGGCGTAGATGCCCGGCTCCTCCGTTTGCATCCACTCATTGGTTTTCACGAATCCCCGCTCGGTCTGAACGCGCGTCTTCTCAAGACCCGCGCCGGCCGTACAGGGCTTGCGGCCGACGGCGATCAGGATCTTTTCCGCTTCGAGTCTCTGCTGCCTGCCGTCAGCGGTGAAGCTCACCCCGACTCCGGATTTCGTCTTTTCCACCCCTTCGACCGTAGCGCCCGGATGAAAGTTGATTCCGCGCTTGCGATAGACGCGCGCCAGCTCCTTCGAGATTTCCTCGTCCTCGAGGGGCACCAGGCGGGGAAGCATTTCGAGGATGGTGACCTCGGTATCGAAGGACCTGAAGATGGAGGCAAATTCCACTCCTACGGCGCCGGATCCGACCACGATCAACGACTTCGGGACCGAGCCGAGCTTCAGAATCTCAATATTGGTGAGCACGCGCTCGTCGGGATCCAGTCCGGGGAGCATCCGCGCCTCCGATCCCATCGCCAGAATGACGTGGCGGGTCTTGAGGGGCGTGGCCTTTCCGCCGTCTTTGATCTCCAGCGTGTGAATGCCGTTTTCGGCCGGACCGGTGAGCTTCGCGAAGCCCTTTACCGTATCGACCTTGTTCTTGCGCATGAGAAACTCGAGGCCCTTGGCGTGCTTGTCGACGATCTTCGTCTTGCGCTCCTGCACCGCCGCCCAGTTCAACTTGCGGGTGTTCACGCCTTCAATGCCGTACTCTTTCGCGTCTTTCAGGTGGTCCCAGAGTTCGGCGTTGAACAACAGCGCTTTGGTGGGAATACACCCCACATGCAGGCAGGTGCCGCCGAGATAGGGGTCTTTCTCGATGAGGGCGGTCTTCAGGCGATACTGGCCAGCGCGAATCGCGGCCGTATACCCGGCCGGACCGCTGCCGATCACAGCCACGTCATAGATGTTTTCCGGCAAGTCTCACACTCCTCCCTCTTGAATGGATGTTTTCGGGAAGCCAACGATTCTAGCAGCAGAGGGAAGGCCAGGTTAGGCCGCGGGCGCCTGAAGACCCGCACTGGACTTCCCCCCCTGGCTTAAACCATCGGCGGAAGGCGGAGGCCGGAGAGGCGAGCGGGGCGGGACCGGCCGAGTCCCGGGACTCCCGGGACTCAGATGGCCTCTCCTCGCTTTCTCAAGAAGGCCGGCACATCGAGGTCCGCCTGCTCGAAATTCGCCATCAACGCGGTGCGCATGTTTTCAATCGAGATGACTTCGGGCGGCGGCGCCGGCGCGGCCACGGCGGCCGGCGCAGGCGCTTCCATCACCATCGGCGGCGGCGGTGCCGGATCGGGCCGGAAATCGTCCGCCTCGGCGCTGACCGTAAACGAGGCGGATTCGGGTTTGCGCCGGGGTCGGTCCTCGTCCCTGAATCCGGTGGCAATCACCGTAATCTTGACCGCATCTTTCAGTTTTTCGTCGAGCACGGCGCCGAAAATAATGTTGGCGTCTTCGTGGGCGGCGTTTTGAATGATGGTGCAGGCCTCCTGGACTTCCGACAGCTTGAGCGAGGCCGACCCGGTGATGTTGATGAGGATGCCGCGGGCGCCGTCGATGGCGCCGGCTTCGAGCAGCGGCGAGGCGATGGCCTTCTGCGCGGCATCGGTTGCGCGCCGGGAGCCGTTGGCGACGGCGGTCCCCATCACCGCGTATCCCATGCGCGCCATGATCGCCTTCACGTCGGCGAAGTCGCGGTTGATGATGCCGGGGATGGTGATGATGTCCGATATGCCCTGCACGCCCTGGCGCAGAATGTCATCGGCAACCCGGAACGATTCGAAGAAGCCGGCATCGTGGGCGACCGAGAGCAGCTTCTCGTTGGGGATCACGATGGTGGTGTCGATCGAGTCCATCAATTCGGCCACGCCATGGTCGGCCTGCTGCATGCGCCGCCGGCCTTCGAAGCCGAAGGGTTTGGTCACGACCGCGACGGTTAGCGCGCCCATCTCGCTGGCCAGCGAGGCGATGATGGGCGTCGCGCCGGTTCCCGTGCCCCCTCCGAGACCGGTGGTGACAAAGACCATGTCGGCGCCTTCGAGAGCCTCGATGATCTTGTCGGAATCCTCGAGCGCCGCCTTGCGGCCGATTTCCGGGTTGGCCCCGGCGCCGAGCCCGTTGGTGAGCTTCACGCCGAGCTGAATCTTCTGCGACGCGCGCGACATGCGCAGCGCCTGCAAATCCGTATTGGCGACGATGAACTCGATGCCGTCCATGCCGGCGTCGATCATCCGGTTTACGGCATTTCCGCCGCCGCCGCCCACGCCGATCACTTTTATGCAGGCGTCGGTGCGGGTGTCGTCGTTGCAGCTTATGCGAATTTCGTGGCTCTCATTGATCATTGCCTCAATCACCTCAAGTGGATTTCGTTGCTGGTTCGCCGCCCGGTCCCGCCGGTCGCGCTCCGGTTTTCGCGCGCATGGCCGGCGTTCTCACTTCCGCACTCTCCCGCCCCTACGCTCCCTTCCCTACGAGCATGGATTTCAGCTTCGAGCTCCAGCGCTCCTCCTGGATGCCCCGCGCCGCCCGCGCGCGCGCCCCGTACACCACCATGCCCAGAACGGTCGAAAACTCCGGCTCCGCCAGAGCCGAGGCCATCCTGGCGATGGGGACCGGCCAGGCCATGCGCACCGGCCGGCGCAGCACGGACTCGGCAATATCCAGGATTCCGGGCAGCCGCGACCCGCCGCCCGTCAGCACCACTCCGGCGGCGCAGACCTCGAGCATGCCCGCATGCCGCAGGGCTTCGCGCAGCATTTCAAACAGCTCGCGCGCCCGCGGCTCGAGAATCTCTCCCACCAGGCGCTGCGAAACCATGCGCGAAGGACGATCGCCCACCGAAGGAACCTCGACTTCGTTCCCCTCGGGAATGAGGGTGACAATCGCGTTTCCAAACAGCTTCTTGATCTTCTCGGACTCGACCAGAGGCGTGCACAGCCCCACGGAAAGATCGCTGGTGAAGTGATCGCCGCCGATGGGCAACACGGCGCTGTGGGCGACGGCGCCTTCCCGAATCACGATCAAGTTCGACGAGCCCGCCCCGATGTCCGCCAGGCAGATTCCCAGTTCCCGCTCGTCGGAGCGCAAGGTGGCATCGGCCGAGGCCAGCGGCTCAAACACCGTGTCGTCCACATGCACGCCCGCGCGGTTCACTGCGGTGATCACGTTCTGCGTGGCCGGAGCGGCGGCGGTGATCATGTGCACGCGAACTTCGAGCCGGGTCGCGATCATGCCCAGGGGATCGTGCACGCCGTGCTGCTCGTCGAGAATGAACTCCTGCGGCAATAAGTGGAGAACTTCGCGGTCCGGCGGCAGGGGAATGGCGCGCGCCTTCTCTACGGCCAGACGGATCTCTTCCCGCCCGATTTCCCGGCCCCGGTGGAACGCCAGACCGCCGTGGGTATTTACGCCGCGTATGTGCGATCCGGCAACGCCCAGAATGGCGCGTTCAATAGGAATTCCGGCGCTGTCTTCGGCGCGTTCGACCGCCTTTTGAATCGAGGCGGCCGCTTTTTCGAGGTCGACAATGACGCCCTTGCGCGAACCCCGCGATTCGGCGAGGCCATGGCCGCGATAACGCAAACCGGCCTCGGTGAGTTCTGCGACCAGAACACAGGTCTTGGCGCTGCCTACGTCGATGGCGGTCAGAAATGGTTCGTTGGGTTTCGGCATCTAGAGGTTCTCGGGTCCTTTGGCAATGGCCGGGCTGGGCTTTTCGAGCGTGTGCGCCGCGGGCGGTTTCGCCCGCAGGTCGCCGGCGGCGGCGGGCTTGCGGGCTGCGGGTGCGGCGGCAACCGCGTGCTTGGCCGACGCGGCCCGCGGCTTCTGTCCCCTGGCGCCGGCCTTGTGCTGCGCCTCGACGCCCGCGGGCCTCTTGGCATTGCGGTTCGGCGCTTTCGAGGAGGACGCGCGCTGCTCGCTGGGCCTCGCCGGCTCGCGGCCGGCCAGTTCGCCCGGTTTTACCCCCGCCGCGATCGCCGCCCGCAGCGCCCGGGGAGAGAGCGCCATCGGGCGCCGGACGGCTTCAAGGTCCGGATTGACGATGATCTGCCGGTCGTAGCGCAGATCGACCGATTCGAGTTTTCGGAACTGCTGGCGCCACTCGCGCAGGTGGGCCACGTAGATCCTGAACCGGTCGAGATAGTCGCTCGATCCGAGATGCACGAGCACCTCGCCCTCGGGATCGTTGGTAAGAACCTTGACATCCTCGGCATCGGACAAGTCCACTTCGCTCAGATCCTCGGAATAGTGCGCGCCCCCCGAGTCGAGTTCGCGAATGAGCTCCCGGTAGGTTTTCATGCGGGCCGCGCGCGCGCTGAGCGGCTCGCCGGAGGGCATGCCGATGATGACGGGAAAGGAGAATTTCTTGCGGCCGGCGAGGTCCATCAGCACGCCCCCGCCGTCGACGAGCATGATCTTCGATCCCGCGCGGGCAAAGGCCACGGGCGTGCGCTCGCGGATTTGAATTTTTATCAGGTTGGGCTCGAAGCGCATGATGCTGGCCGATTCCACCCAGGGGATCTGCTCGAGCTGCTTCTGCCTTTCGCCGAGGGGAATGAAAAAGACGTTGCGGCCGATGTCGGCGCCCATCACCTCCATGACCTGCGCGCGGGTCACATTGCCGAGGCCGGCGACCTCAATCGTGCTGCTCGAATCCAGCCGCACCCGCGCCGAGCGCGCCCAGTGGTGAAAAACCGCAGTCGAGGCCAGGGCCGCGGCCGCGATCGCGGCGGCGGCAGAGGCGGCCCGGAGAAGCCGGGCGGCGGTTTTCGAGGGAAGCGGGCCGCGGCGGACCGGGATCCGCTTTTGCGCCCGCAGAAATGGCGATTCCTTCTCCGCGTCCAGGTCGAGCAGACGGGCGTCGTCCAACTCTTCGCGCGATGCTTCGCTGGGCGTGGGATACAACTCTTCCTGGATGGCAGGGCCGCTTCTTTCGGCCATCAGACAGGCCAGTTGTCGTGGGAACCGCTGAGCAGGTTAACTATAACTTTATTCGTCGAACGATAGAAGACAAAAGTTGGTGCGCTTTTGCACAGGTGGCCCTATGCGGCCCTCGCTCGCCAGGCGCCGGCGCCTGCCTGCCTGCCCATGGAGCCAGGCTCGATCCGACGGGCCGACGGCCGCTACTCTGCTATGATTCTCCACCTTCCATGCACCCGTTCCTCATCAGCCTCCTCGCCGGCCTGACGGCGGCGGCGGCCAACGTCTTCGGCGGAACCATCATCGTGCGCAAGCCGCGGGAGAGCTTGTATTTGAAGTACTTCGTGGCGCTCGGCGCCGGCTTCATGCTGGCCACCTCCACCATCGAAATCATCCCGAAAAGTCTCGCCCTCCCGGGGAAAAACGCGGCCCTGCTCGTTTTGGGCGGCTATCTCATCATTCATTTCTTCGAGCACACGGTCACCCCTCACTTCCACTTCGGTGAAGAGACCCATCGGGAGCAGTTCGTTGCCGCGCACAAGGGGTTTTCGGTCGTGCTCGGTTTGGCGATTCATGCCTTCTTCGACGGAATCGCCATTTCCTCCGGCTTCCTGATCTCGAACCCGCTCGGCTGGATCATCTTCGTCGCGATTTTTCTCCACAAGATTCCCGAAGGCTTTACCGTGGCCTCGGTGATGCTTGCCAGCGGGCGCAGCAACGCGCTTGCCTGGGCGGCCTCGGTTGCGCTCGGCGGCGCGACCCTGGCAGGGGTCGTCATCATGATGTTTCTGGAGCACGAAGTCCAATTCGGCCTGCCCTTGTCGGGCGGGGTGACGCTTTACGTCGCGGCTTCGGACTTGATGCCGGAGGTCAATCGCGAACCGGGGGCGAAGATGGCCGTCGTCGTGCTCATGGGGGTCGCGGTGTTTTTGCTGCTCGATCGCCTGGTGAATTGAGGCGGAAAAGGAAAGACAGCCGTTAGAAACCGGTCGAGGCAGCCCGGAAGAGACGCCGGGAGTCCCCGCTGGCCTCGACTCGACCGGCCGCGTGAACGGTCGAATCGAGGAGGCGCGGAACCGAGCGGATCAATCCACCGTGTGTTTCGCGGTGTAGCCTTCGCGGGCGACGATCTGATACTTCACGTCTTTGCCTTTCTGGTCCCTGATCTTGAGCGGCCCGCCGTTGCCGGCGACCACATCCACCTTGAGCTTGCGATAGGTCCCGTCGAGCTTGGGGTTCGTCGGGTGGTAGGTAATCACGTACTGGTGGCGGATGTCGCCGCTGATGTCTTTGAAGGTGTCCACGAAATCGCCCTCGAACCTCGGCTGATAGAAGCGCCCTCCGGTCAGCTTGGCGAAGGTCTGCATCTCGTTGTCCGCCTGATCATAGTCGATCTGGTGCATGCCGTAGCTGGCCATGCCGTGGGAGACGCCGGTGCAATGGTTGACCTCGCAAAACTCCCGCAGCATCCAGCCGATGCTGATGGGGAAGATGGTCACATCGTGCGTGGTCTTCACCTTTTTGAGGATCTGGTCGTAGTTGAGCTTGCTGAAGGTATCGAGCCCGGTGCTGACCAGCACGACGTACTTGTGGCCCTCAACCCGGTCGAGCCGGTCGAGCGTATCGTAGAGCGCGTCGAAGAGGTTGGTCTCGGCAAAGCCCGGCATGCGCAGCGTGTTCAGGCCCGCCGTCACCGCATTCTTGTCCTGCGTGAAGTCGACCAGGATATCCGGCTTCATGTCGTAGGAAATCACCGCCACCCAGTCGTCCTTCTTGAGCGTATTGGCGAAAATGTAGGAGGCGCGCAGCGCATCGACGAGCAGCGGATAGCTGGTCGAGGCGAACTCCACCACCAGGACCGCCGTGATCGGCGCATCTTCGATTTTGAAGTCCGAGATGGCCTGCGGGGCGCCGTCTTCGTAGACGCGGAAGTTCTCTTTCTTCAGGTCGGAAATGAACTGCCCGTCCTTGGTCGTGACCATGACCGGCACGGTAACCAGGGGAACGTCGACCCGTATCGAGTAGTCGGGCATGCCTTCGACCTTTTTCGGACGCTCGGGCGGAGGCGGCGGGGGCGGTTCTTCCCCTTTCTTGGGAATCGCGTAGGGCCCGGCCTCGTTGGTCGGCCCCCCGGCGTCGGGCGGGGCTTCCTGCTGGTTGGGATTCTGCTGCGCATTCGGGTTCTGACCGGCCGGCGCCTGCCCGCCCTGCTGCTCCTGGGGGGCGGGGGCCGGAGCGGCCGACACCAGGCTCAAGGCAAGGGAAACCGACAGGATACGGGCGCAGAAATGCGCCGCCCACCGGGACTTCTGAATGCATGTCATCGAAAACATTGGGCGCCTCGCGGAAATCATTATGCTAGTATAGACGCCAGAAGTTCGTGCTTGGGATGTTTTTGCCGCCCCGCTCCCACGGCAAAGACAGAAATCAAACTCGGGAGTGATTTCATTTTCGGGACGCCCCAGGCCCGTCCCGGCAGGACAAAATGAGACGATCGGTTCCCGTAGTCGTAGTGTATGTAGTGTGTGCTGCTGTACTCACCTTTCTCGCTTCCCCTCCGGCAACTTGCGCTGACTCGAGCGCGCCGGTTCAAACCATCCCCGTCAGCCAGATTTACAAGGGTATGCGCGGCGTGGCCTACACTGTTTTTCAGGGCACAAAACCGGAAGCGATGGAGGTCGAGGTTCTGGGCGTTCTCAAAAACGCCAACGGACCGAAGGGCGACGTGATTCTGGTCCGGCTCGGCGGACCGAAGGCCGAGTACACCGGCGTCGTGGCGGGAATGAGCGGAAGTCCGGTTTACTTCAACGGCAAACTCGCCGGGGCCGTCGCCTTCCGCATCGGCGAATTCTCCAAGGAGCCGATCGCCGGCGTGACTCCGATCTCGGAAATGCTTGAAATCAGCGCCCTCGACAGCACGCCCGCCAGTGTTCCCCTGCCCGCCAAGTCCGCCTCCGCCTTTGCGGCGAAAACCTCGGGCCCGGGCCTCGCCCCGGAGCCGACGCGGGATTTTGCGAATTATCTGAAACCCATCGAAACTCCGCTCGTCTTCAGCGGATTCACCGAAGACGCGGTCCAGAAGTTTGCGCCCCAGTTTGCGGCGGCGGGCGTTGTGCCCGTCATGGGAGTGGGCTCGCGCAGCGACCGGAAACAGCCGGAGCCGCTCGTTCCCGGTTCGGCGGTGAGCGCGGTCCTGGTCAGCGGGGACATGAATATCGCAGCCACCTGCACGGTCACCTACGTCGACGCCAGCCACCTGCTGGCCTGCGGGCATCCGCTCATGCAGTTTGGCATGGTGGACCTGCCGATGACCAAGGCCGAGGTTCTCGCCACGCTGCCCTCGCCGCTCAACGCCTTCAAGATCGTGAACGCCACCGAAACCGTGGGCACGTTTGTCCAGGACCGGCACACCGGCATTCTCGGCCAGTTCGGCAAAGTGCCGGAGATGATCCCCGTCACCCTCACCATTCACGGCGGCACCGCGCCCAAGGTCTTCCACTACCAGGTGCTGAACAATGCCAGGCTGAGCCCGGTTGCGATTTCGACCACGGTTTTCAACGCCCTGCATGGCGTCAACGAGTACGGCGATGAGACCACCTACGCCATGAAGGGCGACATCCGCGTCGACGGCTTTCCCGAGGTGAAGCTGGCGGACATGTTCTCGAGCCCGGACGGCGCACAGCCGGCAGCCATGCTGGCGGCAAGCTCCATCGGCGAGTGCTTTGGCCGCATCTTCGACAACCCTTACAGCACCCCGGACATCCGGGGCCTCGAGCTCGACTTCGAGGTCACCAACGAGCGACGCTGGGCGCGGCTGGAGAGCGCGCACACCAGTTCGAGCGAGGCCCGGCCGGGCGAAAAAGTCGACGTCGAAGTCCTCCTCCGCCCCTATCGCGGCGAGGCGGTGATCGAACATGTGCCCGTACGCATTCCGGCCTCGGCCTCCAAGGGCTCGACCCTGCACATCATGGTCAGTGACGGCGAGATGCTCGACCGCATGCGCCGCGGCCCGGCGGGCGGGCAGAAGCTCGATCTGGCCTCGACCATCGGCGTGCTCAACAAACAGCACCAGAACAACCGCGTGTACGTATCCGTCCTCGATCAGGATCCCGAAGCCGTAGTGGCCGACAAAGTCATGCCCGCGCTTCCGCTGTCGGTCATGAACGTGATGGACGCGAGCGAAGGCGCTCAGGAGATGACCGTGGTCGAGGAATCTTCGGTCAGCGAGACCTCAACCCGGCCGCTCAATTTCGTGGTCTCAGGCGGCGAGCTGCTCTCGATCACCATCAAGTAGGACTCAGGCGGACGGCCGCATTTTTTCCTCCCGAAAGCGGCGGTCCGCAGCGAGCTCGTTCCATGCAGGGGATCCCGCGTTTTTGGGGCCGCAAAGAGCAGCCCGGGCGCGAAACCCGGGTCCAACCCCTCGCCGTGTTACTCTGATTTCAACGATTTTCTTCCTTTAGGGGCCACCAGATTTGTTCCGTAAGCCATTACTCGTACTAGCTCTCTCGTTGTCCACAACCTTGGCCGCTTTCGCCGAAGGCACCCGGACCTGGGAACAATCCAGGTACGACGAATTTCTGAAAGGCACCACCCACGGGGTCGCCATTTCAAGCGACGGCTTTCTCTGGCTGGCGCCGGATTTCAAGCTGATCGCCAGCACGCCGGCCTCCGCCGTCTGGGCGACGGCCGTGGGCGCCGACGGAGAATTGTATGCGGCGACCGGGGCCCCCGCCCGCGTCTACCGCATTCGGTCCGGCGGCCAGCCGGCGGCAATCTTTACTCCCCAGGAGCTGGAAGTCCAGGCTCTCGTCATCGACAAGAGCGGCGTCCTCTACGCCGCCACCAATCCCGACGGCAAGGTATACCGGCTCGAACCGCCCAAAGCGGGCGGGGAAAATGCCGCCGGGCGCGCCGGGGAGAGCGGGAGCGGCTGGACTTCCTCGGTTTTCTTCGATCCGAAGACCAAGTACATCTGGAGCCTTGCGCTCGATGGCAGCGGAAATCTCTACGTCGCGACCGGCGACCACGGCGAGATCTTCCGCGTGTCGCCGAATGGCGAGCACACGCTGTTTTTCAAGAGCGACGAGCCGCATATTCGCGTCCTGACGTTGGATCCCCGGGGGAATCTGATCGCCGGCTCCGACGGCAGCGGGCTCGTCTATCGCATCACGCCCGGGGGCGAGGGATTCGTTCTCTACAGCGCGCGGAAACGCGAGATTACCAGCCTGGCGATTGACCAGGGCGGCAACATCTACGCCGCCGCGGCCGGAGAAAAGCGCTCGGGCAACACACTCCCGGCAATCACCGTTCCCGCCCCGCCGCCGCCGAAGAATGGCGATTCGGGAGCCGCCGGCCAGGCGCCGGCCCCCGAATCGATGACCGTGAATAATTCGGCCGCCGTTCCCGGAGGGTCGGAAATCTACAGGATCTCGCCCGACGGCTCGCCTACGCTTCTGTGGAACTCGCACGACCAGCTGGTGTATGCGCTCGCCTTTGACCGCCGCGGGCACCTGCTGGCCGGGACCGGCAACCGGGGAGAGATATTCGAAGTCAGCGGGCGTGAAGACTACGTCGAGCTGATGAAGGCCGAAGCCAGTCAGGTGACCGCATTCGCGAAAGCGCCGGACGGAGGCCTTTACGTCTCGACCAGCAATCTGGGGAAGATCTTTCGGTTGGACTCCGGGCGCAACGAGGCCGGCAGCTACGAAAGCGACATTTTCGACGCCCAGGTCTTCTCGCGCTGGGGGCGGGCGGCGATCCGCAGCCAGGGCCATGTGGAACTGTTTGCCCGCAGCGGCAACGTCGACAATCCCGACCGGAACTGGAGCCAGTGGAAGAAGATCGATCTTGAAAGGGATGCGGAAATTACCGCCCCGCCCGCGCGCTTCATTCAATGGAAAGCCGTCCTCCACCCGGGCGAACCTGCGCCGCGCGTGGACAGCGTGACCCTCCATTATCTCCAGAAAAACGTCGCCCCGGAATTTGACGACGTGACGGTAACGCCCGGAGTCCGCTATCAGCCTGCGGCGCGGCCCCCGAACCTTGAGCCCGGCCAGAGATTTGATCCGCCTCCGAACCCGATTCACGATCACGACGCGATCGGGGTAAAGTGGACGGTGGGCGACCTGAACGACGACCAGATGGTCTATTCGGTTTACTACCGCGGCGATGGCGAAAGCCGCTGGCTGCTCTTGAAGGACGGCCTGAACGAAAGGTTCTACTCCTTCGACGCTTCGCTGCTCCCCGACGGCGGGTACACCATCAAAGTGACCGCCTCGGATTCTCCGTCGCATTCGCCCGGCGAGGCGCTCGAGTCCGAGCGCGAGAGCCCCCGATTCGAAGTCGACACCACGCCTCCCGAGATCAAGGACTTGAAGGCTTCGATCGAAGGCGGCAGGATTCGCGTGCGGTTCCAGGCGGCGGATTCGTTTTCGACCATTAAGCGGGCCGAATATTCACTCGACGCCGGGGAGTGGCACTTCATCGAGCCCGTAGGCCAGCTCTCGGACGGGAAATCGGAGAACTACGACTTCTCGCTTCCCCTCTCGGCCGCCCGGGCCGGAGAGGAGCACGTAATTGTCGTGCGCGCCTACGACCGCTTCGACAACATGAATTCGGCGAAGGCGCTCGTATCGGGCAGGTAGGCCCGTCTGCCGGGAAAGAGGGCGGAGTCATCCGGGTTCGCGCTCGGGGAACCGCTTCGGCCGGCGAGGGGTGCGCTTTCTTCGCTTCTCCATGAGAAAACGATCGAGAAAACGATCGGGAAAACGGTCGCAGGATGGGCTCAGATCGTGAACAGGTTCCACCGGGCAATCCTGGCGGTGGTCTTGCTGGCGCTTGCGGCGTCTACTGCGAGCGCCGAGTCCACCCGCTTCCGGTGGGTCGCCAGCTGGGCCTCGTCCCAGCAGACGCCGGAGCCCGCGAATGCGCTTCCGCCCGAAGACATGCGCGACATGACCATGCGGGAGATCGTTCATCTCTCGCTCGGCGGCACGACCGTCCGGGTTCACGTCTCCAACCAGTTCGGCTCCGGGCCGCTGCACTTCTCTTCCCTGCACCTTGCCAGGCCGCTTTCACCCTCTTCTCCCCGGATCGATCCCGCCTCCGACCGTCCGCTGACATTTTCGGGAAGCCGGGAGGTGACGGTGCCCGCAGGCGCGGAATACGTGTCCGACCCCATTGATTATTCCGTTCGTCCTCTCTCCAACCTTGCGCTGACGTTCCATCTCGATTCGCCTCCGGCGGGGGAAACCGGACACCCGGGCTCGCGTGCAACTTCCTATTACCTCCATGGCGATTGGGTGGCGGCGGCCGATCTCTCCGATGCGAAGCGGGTCGATCACTGGTATCAACTTTCGGCGGTCGATGTTCGCGCCCCTCGCCCGGGCGCGGCGATTGTGGTCCTCGGAGATTCGATCACCGATGGCCACGGCGCGACCACAAACGGAAATGACCGCTGGACCGACGTTCTCTCGGAGCGGCTGCAGGCGTCTCGGGCGCGGAGGGGGTTCAGCGTCGTCAACCACGGCATCGGTGGGAACCATCTGCTGATGGATGGTCTCGGGCCGAATGCCCTCGCCCGCTTCGACCGGGACGTGCTCGCGCAGGCGGGAGTCCAATACCTGATCGTGCTCGAAGGGGTAAACGACCTCGGCGGGCTGACTCGTTTGGGCGACGCGCCCGCTTCGGCGCACTCGGATCTGGTCCGCCGCATGGAAGGAGCCTACGAGCAGATGGTCACCCGCTCCCACGCCGCCGGGATCCGAGTCCTGGGCGCAACCCTTCTGCCCTTCGCGGGCTCGACCTACTATCATCCGCCGGCAACGACCGAAGCCGACCGCCAGGCGATCAATGAGTGGATTCGCACACCCGGGCGCTTCGACGGGGTCATCGACTTCGACAAGGTCACGCGCGATCCCGGGCAGCCCGCCCGGTTGTTACCCCGCTACGACAGCGGCGATCATCTGCACCCCTCTCGCGAGGGATATCGCGCCATGGGCGAGGCCGTGGACCTGACGCTGTTTCGCGCACGCTAGCTGCGAGCGGCGGTGTCCTTACCCGCACTGACCCCATGCATGCTTTCGAGGCTGCCAGGCAATGCGCCGCGGGCGAACCCGGGCCGGAAGGGGAGTTTGCGCTCCGCTCCGCGGCGGGCCCCCGTCAGCCGGCGCCCTCGAGCACCGAGGAACGTTCCTCCTCGGCGGGCAGCAACTGGTCCGCGTCCCTCAGTTCGGGAAACAGCCACGCCCATAGCGAGACCACAATCAGCGTGCCGGCGCCGCCCAGGATGACCGCCGGTACGGTCCCGAACCAGTTCGCGGTCAGTCCGGATTCGAACTGCCCGAGTTCATTCGAGGCGCCGATAAAAATCATGTCCACGGCGTTCACGCGCCCGCGCACCGCGTCGGGTGTCGAGATCTGCACCAGGGTCCCCCGCACCACCACGCTGACCATGTCGAAGGCGCCGATGACGACCAGAGAAACCAGAGAAAGCGCCAGGCTGCGGGAAATGCCGAACACGATCGTGAAGGCGCCAAATCCCGCAACGCAGGCGAGCATGCTCTGGCCCACACGGCTTCTGAGCGGCTTATAGGCGAGCCAGACCGCCATCAAGCCCGCTCCCACCCCGGGCGCAGCGCGCAGCAGGCCGAGGCCCCAGGCTCCGGTGTGGAGAATGTCGCGGGCGTAAACCGGAAGCAGGGCCACGGAGCCGCCCAGCAGGACCGCAAACAGATCGAGCGAAATCGATCCCAGGATCAATTTGTGGGTCCAGATGTAGCCGAGGCCGGCCAGCACCGAGCGCACGCTGACCTCTTCCGGAGCCCGCTCCGGCCCTCGAAGCTCGAGGCGAACCAGAGCCGCCAGGGCCAGCGCAGTCGCCGCGAGAGCGGTGGCATAGACCCCCGCTGGACCGTGAAATGCCGCATACAGCAGGCCCCCGAGCGCCGGTCCGAGAATCGTCGCTCCCTGGAAGATGGTGGCGCTCCAGGCCACGGCGCTCGGAAAGACGTCCCGCGGGACCAGCAACGGCAACAACGATCTCGCCGCCGGGGCATTGAAGGCGCGCACGACGCCGAGCAGTACGAGCACGGCGTAGATGAGCGCGACTTCCCTCGCCCGCAGCCGCGCGATCTCGACGAGAAGCGCGTAGCAAACGGCAATACCCAGATAACAGAGCGCCATCAAGGTCTTGCGGTTGAAGCGGTCCGCGGCGTGGCCCGCGGGCAGAAACAGAACGACGGCGGGCAGGAACTGCGCCAGACCGACCAGGCCGAGATCGAGAGGCCGGTGCGTGATTTCATAGACTTGCCAGCCCACGGCGACCGATTGCATCTCCAGGGCGGCGACCAGGAAAAAGCGCGCCACGGTGAACAGCGTGAAATTGGAGTAGCGGAAGGCGGCCAGCCCGGCGTGCGCCTGCGGTTGCGACATGTTTCTTCCAGTGTTCCATAGTAATGCCATAGAGAGCGCAGCCGGCGCACAAGCTAAAATGAAAACCAGCACTCCTCCCGGGGGCGCGCAACGCAAGCCGCGGGCCGGGCCAGGCAAAGCAATCGTGACGGCCGAGTGCGAAATGACTTCGTTCCGTGCGCTTTGAATTTTTCATCGCCTCCCGCTATCTGCGCGCCAAGCGCAAGCAGGCCGTCATTGGCGTGATCACGGGAATCTCGATCGCCGGCGTTGCCGCCGGGGTGGCTTCGCTCGTCATCGCCCTGGCCATCAACAACGGGTTCCGTCAGGACCTGCAGGACCGGCTCCTCGGCTCGACCTCCCACGTGAATCTGCAGCGGACGATGGGCGACGGCATTCGCGACTGGCGTCCGCTGATGGAACGGCTCCGAAAGCAGCCGCACGTGGTGGCGGCAGCGCCGGACATCTACGGGCAGGTCCTCATCTCCATCGGGTCGAACGCGCGCGGAGCGGTGCTCAAGGGAATCGTTCCCCGGTACGAAAGGCAAGTCTCCGATCTCCTCGACAGCGTGAAGCAGGGATCGGCCGAGGCGCTCGAACCCGAACCGGAGTCCACGAGCGCGGAGAACAGCGTGCGGGCGCCGTCCGCCCATGCCCCGGATCAGAGCGTCGGTTCCCGCGAGCCCCCTCCCAGTCCGGATTCGCTGGCTGCGATCGAGTCGCGCCGTGCCTCCATGCCGCCGATCCTTCTCGGCAGCGAAATGGCGCAGGAGCTGGGCGCAAAAGTCGGATCCGTCGTGCTGGTGACCAGCCCGCAGGGCGAGCTGACTCCGTTCGGCATGGTGCCGAAGTATGTCCGCTTCCGCGTGGTCGGAATCTTCGACTCGGGATTTTACGACTACGACTCCTCGTGGGCCTTCACCCGGCTGGCCGATGTGCAGCGATTGCTCGCGCTCGGCGACGTGATCCAGATTATCGAATTCAAGCTGGATGATATCTACCGGGCGCCCGAGGTCGGCAACCAGCTGGCCGAAGCCGCCGGCCCGGGTTTCATGACGACGAACTGGATGCAGCAGAACCAGCCTCTTTTCCACGCCCTGAAGCTCGAGCGGCTGGTCACGTTTATCACGGTCGGGTTGATCGTGTTCGTGGCCGCGCTGAATATCCTGATTTCGCTGGTCATGATGGTGATGGAAAAGACCCGCGACATCGCCGTGCTGATGTCGATGGGCACGCGCAAATCCCAGGTCCGGAAAATTTTTGTGGCCCAGGGCGCGCTGATCGGCGTGGTCGGGACCCTGATCGGGTTGGTCGTCGGCTATGTGGTTTGCTACCTGGGCGGGCACTACCGCGTGTTCGCGCTGGCGCCCGAGGTGTATTCGATCGATTACGTGCCCTTTCGGCCGCGGGCGATCGACGGCCTGGTGGTCGCCCTGGTGGCGGTAGGAACCTCGCTTGTGGCCACCATTTATCCCTCCTGGTCGGCGGCGCGCATTCTGCCGGCTGAGGCGCTGCGCTACGAGTAGGGGAGCCGGGGTGCGAGCCCGCGACCCGCGCTTTTTTCGAGCGGCCGGCCGCTCGGTGCGCTTCCCCTTATGAAACGCATCGAGCCGGGCGTCTTCGCTTTAAGAACAAACCTGCATAGGGAGGCGGGCAAGCGACAGGTTCAGCCTGCGAGGAGGGAAGGAACGGTCGTGGTTTCGGCTGCAGGCGGGGGAATTGCGCTTGCCGCCGCGAGAGCCCGCGAGAGCCAAAGATGAACGGTCTCGCAGACGCAGGACCGAAACCCTCGCTCTCTCAACAGGGATTATAGCCCGGAAGCGGTGCGGGCCGGGCGCGGGCGGCGCGGCACGTGAGGTAAAAGGCAGGTTCAGCCGCCGGCAGCCGGGCGTGTTTTAATGTTCGGGAAAAAATTTCCCCGCGATGTAAAGTTTTCTCCATCGAAGCGTGGCGGAGACGAGGAGTACTGCATTTGCATCTAAAGCTACAGGTGCTGCGCGTCGAAAGACTGGCGAAGGTTTTTCGGTCCGGCGCCTCAGAATTGGTGCTCTTTGAAAACCTCTCGTTCGAAGTCGCGCAGGGAGAGATGCTAGCCATCGTCGGCGCGTCGGGCGCGGGAAAAAGCACGCTGCTTCACGTTCTGGGGGCGGTTGATAAGCCCTCGGCAGGTGAAATATACTGCGCGCAATCGCGCGTGAGCTCCTTGTCGGAAGACGCCGCCGCTGACTTTCGCAACCGGGAAATCGGCTTCGTCTGGCAGTTCCATTACCTGCTGCCGGAGTTTACGGCGCTTGAGAACGTGGCCATGCCGCTGCTCGTACGCGGAGTGCCCGGGGCGCAGGCGGAAAAGGAGGCCGCAAGCTGGTTGGACGAAGTAGGGCTTCGGTCGCGGTTCCATCATCGGGCCGGAGAACTTTCCGGGGGGGAGCAGCAGCGGGCGGCTTTGGCGCGCGCGCTCGTCACCCGGCCGAAAATTCTGCTGGCTGACGAGCCGACCGGAGACCTGGACAGCCGAACCGCGGATGTGGTTTTTGAATTGATCTCACGGTTGCATCGCGAGTATCAACTTACCTCCCTGATCGCGACGCACAATTTCGGTTTCGCCCGCCGCTGCCACCGCGTTTTGCGCCTGGAGAACGGCCGAATCGAAGAAATCGTGCCGGAGAATCTTCCGGAATGAGGGAAACAGGGCCGTGATGGCCCGTGTTGTGCAGGCGGTTAGGGCAATGGGTGTTACAAGGAAAGGACGCCTGGCAGGAACTTCGAGGAATTACGTCCGCAGGTGTTCTTGAATATCCAGAGGAGCTGCGATAATGAATCAGCTCCCTGGTTGAACCGGTAAACAGAGAGGGGTGGCAAAAGCGAGGAAGGCCCATCATAATCAGGACATGGGCGATGACCGCAACGTTTCTGGGGTTCTGGAGAGGCGGGGCCGATTCGATCTTGCTTCTCCGGGGGAATCTGGGGGGAAGGGGTTATGTTCGAGCGTTACACGGAAAAAGCAAGGCGCGTAATATTTTTTGCGCGATACGAAGCCAGCCAGTTCGGCTCTCCCTACATCGAGACCGAACACCTGCTGCTGGGTCTATTGCGCGAAGACAAGGCCCTGACCAACCGCTTTTTGCGTTCCCATGCCTCGGTGGAATCCATCCGCAAGCAGATCGAGGCGCACACAACCATCCGCGAGAAGGTTTCCACCTCCGTCGATCTGCCGCTCAGCAACGAATGCAAGCGCGTTCTTGCCTATGCCGCGGAAGAAGCCGAGCGCCTGTCCCACAAGCACATCGGGACCGAGCACCTGCTGCTCGGGCTGCTGCGCGAGGAGAAGTGCTTTGCGGCGGAGATCCTGCACGAGCGCGGGCTGCGGCTGTCGACCATCCGCGAAGAACTTGCCCGCAGCAGCCAGGAAAAAGCGCAGCCCCAGCGCCAGCGTGAATCCTCCCTGCTCAGCGAATTTTCCCGCGACTTGACGCAGGCGGCGATGGACAGCCAACTCGATCCGCTCGTCGGCCGGGAGAACGAGCTCGAGCGCGTGATTCAGATTCTGTGCCGCCGCACGAAGAATAACCCGGTGCTCATCGGCGAGCCGGGCGTCGGCAAGACGGCCATCGTAGAAGGACTGGCGCAGCGCATCGCCGACGGCGAGGTCCCGTCGTTTCTGGCGGACAAGCGCATTCTTGCCCTCGACCTTTCCCTCATCGTCGCCGGCACCAAGTATCGCGGCCAGTTCGAAGAGCGGCTGAAGACCATCATGAAAGAGCTGATGGAGTCGCAGAACTGCGTCATCTTCATCGACGAGCTGCACACGCTCGTCGGCGCCGGGTCGGCCGAAGGCTCGCTGGATGCCGCCAACATTCTCAAGCCGGCGCTCTCGCGCGGGGAAATCCAGTGCATCGGCGCCACCACTCCCGGCGAATACCGCAAGTCCATTGAAAAGGACCGGTCGCTGGAACGGCGCTTCCAGGCGGTGAAAGTTCCACCCCCGAGCGAAGGCGACGCCACCAAGATTCTGTTCGGAGTGAAAGACCGCTACGAGAAGTTCCACGCGGTCACCTACACCGACGAGGCCATCAGCTTCGCCGTCGCCCACTCGAACCGCTACATCCCCGACCGCTTCCTGCCGGACAAGGCAATCGACCTGGTCGACGAAGCCGGCGCGCGGGTCAAGCTGCGTCAGACTTCGCTGCCCGAAGAGATCACCGAAGTGCAGAAGCGGCTGAAGTTCATCGTGCATCGGATGGAGAACGCCGTCGCCAACCACGAGTTCGAGAAGGCGCGCTTTTATTCCGACGAAGAACGCAAGGAGCGCGAGAACCTGCGCATCCTGCGTGAAAAATATCATCTCGATGAATCGGCAACCGGCGTGGTCAATCGCGAAGACATCGAAGACGTGGTTTCGCGGTGGACCGGCGTGCCGATTGCTTCCATCAAGGAAGAAGAATCGCAGAAGTTGCTGAGAATCGAGGAAGAGCTGCACAAGCGCGTGATCTCCCAGGACAAGTCGATCAGCGCTCTGGCTCGCGCCATCCGCCGCAGCCGCGCGGGCCTGAAGAACCCGAACCGGCCGATCGGGTCGTTCCTGTTCCTGGGACCGACCGGCGTCGGCAAGACGGAAGTCGCGCGCACGCTGGCGCAGTTCATGTTCGGCACGGAGAAGTCTCTGATCCGCTTCGATATGTCGGAATTCATGGAGAAGCATTCGGTCTCGAAGCTGATCGGTTCGCCTCCGGGATACGTGGGCTACGAAGAGGGCGGCCAGCTCACCGAGCGCGTCAAGCGCGCGCCCTATTCGGTGGTGCTGCTCGATGAAATCGAGAAGGCGCACCCGGACGTGTTCAACATCCTGCTGCAGGTCTTTGAAGACGGGCAGTTGACCGACGGTCTCGGCAACACCGTGGACTTCAAGAACACGATCATCGTCATGACCTCGAACATCGGCGCCCGGCACCTGCAGAAGCGGGAAGGCCTGGGCTTTCAGTCGGGGAACGAAGACCGGGTTTCGGAAAAAGTCGAGGAAATGGTGCGCAACGAAGTCAAGCGCACCTTCAATCCCGAGTTCCTGAACCGGCTCGACGAAATCATTATCTTCAACGCGCTCACCGAGACCGACCTGATCCAGATTCTGGAGCTCATGGTCACGCAGCTCAACACCAATCTGGCGCAGAAGGCGATCACGGTCACGGTGGCCGACGAGGCCAAGCGCTGGATTCTCAACCAGACGGCGAGCGACCGCAGCTACGGGGCGCGCCCCCTGCGCCGGGCCCTGCAGAAATACATCGAGGACCCGCTGTCGGAGGCGCTGATCCAGGGCACGATCAACGTGCGCCCGGCGTTCATCGAAGTCTTCCTCGAGGACAACAAGCTGTTCTACCGTCCCGTGGACTCGAAGGAGAACGAGGGCGTGCTGCTCTACGAAAACTGACGCCAGCCGGCCGCTCCGTCCAAGGCTCGAGCAAGAGCCTCCCACCGGGCGGCCGGATGTCTCCCGGCATTCCAATCCAGGCATTCAATTCGGGGGCCCATCGCCCTGGTGAGCTTCGGGCTCGAGCTCAGCCCACGTTCAGGTCTGGCAGGCGCGATTCCCCGGGCTCCCGCTTTTCTCTCCATACGCCGATTCTGCCGAGCTCGCGAGCGGCGTCCCGGCGCCGGTGCTTCGCTATAATGACAGCGAGCAGAGGAAATATGGCCACCGACATCGTAATGCCGCAGATGGGCGAGTCCATCGTGGAAGGCACGATCACCAAATGGTTGAAGAAGCCCGGCGACAAGATTCAGCGCGACGAGCCGTTGTTTGAGATTTCCACCGATAAAGTTGACGCCGAAATTCCTGCTCCCGTTTCCGGCGTGCTCGAAGAGATCAAAGTGTCCGAGGGCACGACGGTCCAGGTAAACACGGTGGTCGGCACCATCGCCACCGACGGCGAAGGCGCGGCCGTTAAACCCGCTCCCGAGAAGAAACCGGCGCCGGCTCAGCCGGCCGCGAAGGCCGAAAGCGCGGCGGCGAAGCCTCAACCCGCGCCGGCTGCTCCGGCGGTTCCCGCGCAGGAGGAAGATGAACACGCGCGCTCCTCGCCCCTGGTCCGCAGGATCGCGCGCGAGCATAATGTCGATCTTTCCCGGGTCGAGGGGACCGGACTGGGCGGCAGAATTACCAAGCAGGACATTCTCGCTTTTATCGAGAATCAGGGAGTCCGCCCGGCGGCCGAACCCGCGCTTGCGAGCGGCGCGCCCGACACGGCGCCCGCGCCGCCGGCCTATGAGCCCGCTCCCGCCGCGCCCGCTCCCGCGCCCCGCCCGGCTGCCGCCGTCATTCCCGGCGATCTCGTTCCCATGACGAACATGCGGCGCATCATCGCGCAGCGCATGGTCGAGTCGCGCCGCTCGAGCGCGCACGTGCACGCCATGTTCGAAGTGGACATGACGCCGATCGTGAACCTGCGCAACCGACTCAAATCGGGCTTCGAGCAGCGGCACGGCTTACGGCTGACGTTCATGCCGTTTTTCGTGCGCGCGGCCATCATCGCGCTGCAGCAGTTCCCGATCGTCAACGCATCCACCGAAGGCGAGAGCGTCCGCTATCACCGGCACGTGAACATGGGAATCGCAGTGGCTCTCGATTGGGGATTGATTGTTCCTGTGCTCAAAAACGCCGGCGAGCTGAATTTCCTCGGGCTGCAGCGCGGCATCTCCGATCTCGGCGAGCGGGCTCGCGCGAAGAAGCTCAAGCCCGAAGAGGTGGAAGGCTCGACCTTTACGGTCACCAATCCCGGCCAGTTTGGCGCGGTGTTCGGCCTGCCCATCATCAATCAGCCCAACTCGGCCATTCTGGGCGTCGGCGGAATCAGCAAAATGCCTTTGGTGGTGACGGACAAAGAGGGCAATGACGCGATTGCCATTCGCTCGGTCGTTCACCTGACGCTCGGTTACGACCACCGGCTGATCGACGGCGCCGTCGCCGATCAATTCCTGGCGTTTGTGAAGAAGACGCTCGAGAACTGGAGCGAGGACGTAGGCTAGTCTCGCGGCGGTCGGGCTTACCCGGCCCGAGCCGGACTGCTCGAGCCGGTTCCCTCTACTCCTGTCAGCTGAAATACCGGGTATCCGCGGGCAATCTTTCGAAACTCCTCGAGGGGTGAGTCCGGCTTGACGGGAAAAAACCGCGCCACGCCGCTTGAGTAACGAGTCAGATACGCCTTCAGCACCTCCGGTTTTTCCCCGTCGGTCAAGGCCCGCAGGCGGAACCTGCAGCGTTGCCTGCGCTTCAAAGTGACCTCTCCCGCAGCTTCGGCGTTCAGCACCCATTGCGTGCGACCGCGGGGGGCGACCAGAAACTGCTTGCCGTTGAGCTCGAGCAAATTGACGGCCGTGGAATATAGCTTGCCGGATTTCCTGCCTCTAAGCTCCAGCAGATAAATAAACGATGGCGCTACTCCCAATCCCGCGAGACGGCCGACCGCCCGGCTGAAGAGCTTCTCTACCGGCGTAGGCACCTCGTATTTTCTCTCCGCGGACATCTGGGGTATTTTAGTTTCTTGCGCTGCCATCGGTTTCCTGCAGGGAGGTGGAGTATGACGCGAAATCGGGCGCTTGATCATACCACGGCGATGTTCCTCGTCGCCCTCATGGCGCTGCCTTCATGGACCGCCACGCTGAGCGCGCCGGAATTGCCCCAGCCCGGCCACCCGGGCATGTCTCGCGAGGAACAGCAAAAATTGGGCCTCCAGACCGCCGGCGAAGTTTATAAGCAGATGCCGGTGCTGCCCGATTCCAGTCCGGTCACGCAATACGTCCAGCATCTGGGAGCCAAGCTGGTCCGGCAGATCCCCCCCGAGAACTCCTGGCCGTATCAATTCCACGTAGTCCAGCAGAAGGAAATCAACGCTTTCGCCTTGCCCGGGGGGCCGATCTTCATCAACGTCGGCACGATCACCTCAGCCGCAAATGAAGCGCAGCTGGCCGGGGTCATGGCGCACGAGATGTCGCACGTGTACATGCAGCATACGGCGAAAAGCATGCCCCGCCAGAACATCCAGGCCGTGCTCGGCGCGCTCGGCGGCATGCTCGGGGGCGCCGCCGGCACCGTGGCGCGGATGGGAGTCGCCGGAACCGGGGTCTTCCTGATGAGGTACTCGCGCGCCGACGAAGCCCAGGCCGATGCCGTGGGCGCAGTGATCATGTACAAGGCCGGCTATCAACCCATGGAGCTGGCAAGATTTTTCGAGCAGCTCGCCAAACAGGGCGGCTCGCCGCCGCAATTCCTGAGCGACCACCCCGACCCCGGTAACCGGACGCAAGCGATCGAAAAGGAGGTCCACAATTGGCCGCCCAGGCAGTTTCTGCCCGACACGCAGGCCTTTGGGATGGCGAAAAACCAGGCCCTCGGCGTACGTGCCTATAACGCGCAGGAAATTGCCGACGGGGCCAAACGGGGAATGTGGGCGCAACTCAACCGGAACAGCGGCGCCATGCCGGCCGCGGCCGAGCCGCACCTTACCAACGTGAGCTTCGATGAAGTCAGACCCGGGCCTCAGTTTACGGAAATCAGCCGGATGGGCGTGAGTGTTTCCTATCCATCGAACTGGTCAACCGCTGCCGGCCAGAGTTCGCTCGCCATCGTCCCCAAGGCCGGGGTCAGCGAAAGTGCCGTCGCCTACGGCTTAATCGTGACCTCCGAGCAACGCGCGGCCGCTTCTCTTGACCAGGCGGCGGCGGACTTGATCCGGAATCTGCAGAACTCCAATCCCGGCCTGCGCCAGACCGGCGCGCTTCGACATGAGAAGGTTGGCGGAAGAGAGGCGCGGGCGGTTGAGCTCTCCGGCACCTCTCCTGTCGAGGAGGATGGAACGCAATTGCCGGAACGCAATTGGCTGGTGCTCACGCGAGGCAGCAGCGGGAATTATGTTTCTTTCATCTTTATCGCGCCGGAGAGGGATTTCGACCGTCTCCGGCCCACCTATCAGAAAATGCTCGACAGCGTGCAGCTGGAATAGGCGGCTGCCTTTTCTCCTTGCCCCGGCCTCGGCTGCCGGGCCCGGATTCTCGAGCACTGGGACGGGCCCGTTCCTCTATGGGCTATTTCACCTCGGCAACCGCGACCTTATTGACCCCGCTGCAAGCCAGATACAGCCTGCCGTCGCGGGTGACCGCGATGTTCCGCACGACTCCTCCCCCTGAAGGAATCGGCGTGCTTGAGAAGTTGTGCGTCTTCGGGTCGAAGCGGACCAGGGTATTGGGTTGCACTCCCGACTCGCTGTACCACACGGTCCCGTCCGGCCTGACCGCGATTCCATAGGGGTTTGAACCCGCTCCTCCGGGCGAAGGCCACTCTGCAAATTTCCTGGTTGCCGGATCGAAGCGGCCAAGGTATCCGCGTTCGTAGTCGGTGTAGTAGATGGCGCCGTCCAACCCGAGGGCGATGCGCCGCGGGCGGGCGCCGGAGTTGGGAATAGCGTATTCGGTAATTGCGAGGGTTTTCGGGTCGATGCTGGCCAGCTTGTTCGAGCCGAATTCGCAGAAGTAGGGAACTCCGGAGTGCGCCACCACGATGCCATAGGGGACGGCATGGGGCGTCGGCACCTGCCTGATTTTTATGTCGCCGGTCTTCGGATCGAGCCGGCCCACGAAGTTGGATTCTTCGGTGGTGAACCACATGATTCCGCTCCGGTCAAAGACCGGAGTGTGCGGATCGGCGTTGGCGGGCAATCGATACTCCCTGATTTCTCCGGTGGCGGGGTTCAGCCTGCCGATGTATCCCTTCGCGATGGCTGTGAACCAGATATTGCCCTGGGCGTCGGCGACCAATCCGTGGGGACCGGAACCGGGCGTCTTGAGCGCAAACTCCTTGAACTTGCCGGTGGCGGGATCGAGCCGCCCTAACTTGTTGGCCGCCTGCCCCGTGTACCAGAGAGAACCGTCCGGCGCGACTGCCGGATCGTGCGGGCGAGAGTTGGGCGTGGGAACATCGAATTCGTGGATTGAGACTGCCGATGTAGCCGAGACCAGAAATGCGGCGGCGGCAAGGAGCAGCCAGGAAGTCACGACACAGTTGCGTGTGCGCATCGGGTAACCTCCGGATTTCGAGATCATACGCCATGTGGAAGGGACTTGCCGCTCCGCCGGTCCGCGTTGCGCGCGGCAGACAGAACCGCGGGGTTCCCTCCCCTGCGAGCGCGGGAAAAGCGAGCCGCGCCCCCACCCGAGAACCCGGCATCTCATGGTATCCGGGTCACGGCGTCCGGGCGACGCTTGGTATGCTGAGATTCATGTCGAACGCGCAGGCCATCGGATCGGTTCTGGCTGTTGTGCCTTTGCTCCTGGCGGCTTCCTCGAGACCGGGACTCGCTCAGAGCGCCGGACGGCGGGAACCGGATTCGACGCTGCAATTGGCCTTTACCTTTGACGACCTGCCGGCCCACGGGCCTCTCCCGCCCGGAGAGACGCGGATGGAGGTCATCTCCAAGATCCTCACGGCCTTGACCCGGGCGAGATTGCCTCCGACCTACGGCTTTGTCAACGCCCAGTGGACCGAAAGCGAGCCCGACAAGATAGCCGTGCTGCGCGCCTGGCGCGCGGCCGGCCATCCGCTCGGCAATCATACCTGGTCGCACATGAATCTGGACGCGAACCCGCTCGAGGCCTTTGAGGGGGACATTGCGCGGAATGAGCCGCTCGTCAGCCAGTTGATGCAGGGCGGGGACTGGCATTGGTTCCGCTTTCCTTTTCTCGTAGAAGGCAACACGCAGGAAAAGAAAAACGGAATACGCGCTTACCTCCGCAACCACGGTTACAGAATCGCCGCGGTGACCATGAGCTTCGCCGATTACGCTTGGAACGAGCCCTACGCGCGCTGCAAAACAAGGGAGGACCAGAAATCCATCCGCTTGCTGGAGGACACCTATCTCCGGGCAGCCGAGGCGAGCGCGGAGTACTCCCGGGAAATGTCCAAGCGGCTCTTCCACCGCGACATCCCCTACGTTCTGCTGATGCATGTGGGCGCGTTCGACGCAGAGATGCTGCCGCGGCTTCTCGAAGTCTATCGAAGGCAGGGATTTCGATTTGTCACGCTCGAGCAGGCGGAACAAGATGCGTTCTACGCGAACGATGTGGACCTCCGTCTGCCCGCCTCTGCCGACACCCTGGAACACGCGCTAAGCGAACGGGGACTGCCGCTGCCGGCGCGCCCTTCTCCCGCTCGCTCGCCGGACACGGTTTGCCGCTGAGCTGCGCCCGCTTACCAGGCGATCTTCAACAGAGACAGGGCTTCGCGCGGCAGTTCGAATCGCACCCGGGCAGCTCCGTGCTCGATCCGAACCCACTGGGGCGAACTCAGAAGCTCGAGTTGGCCCGCCGACTCGAGCCTTTCCTGCTGCTCAGGCGAAGGGGACCCGGGCGATCCCATCTGCTTCCATGCCGCAAAGGCGTTGCTGTGGGAGCCGTCGGTGCGGAAATGCTCGACCAGAACGCGGTCGAGTTTCGCCGGTAAACCGCCGATCGTCAACTCGATGGCTGCGGGCCGGGCGGGGAGGTCGTCGTCGTGGTAGTTCCATACGAGCACTTCGACCGCGTCCCGGCTTTGGGTCGCGACCACACCGATGTCGGGCTGACCGCGTACGCCCTGGCGCAGGACCTGGTCTGTCGGGAGGGCGCCCGAACTCGCGGCTTCAACGCGCTCGGGCCCGAGCACGCCCAACATGCGAAAGGCATTGAGTACGGGTTTATCGATGCCGTTGGTCGAAAGTTCGCGAAATCCTTCGAAGTACGGCTGGCCTTCGAATTCGAAGGCCCAGGTCACCATTCCCTGCAGATTTACGTGCCGGCTCCGGGCAAGGGCCAGGGTGTGATGGACGACTTCGGCGGTGTAGGCGGCGTAAAGGGGCCCGTTTCGATAGCTGTTTTGCGGGTGCGTTTCGGGCGAACAGGCGGCACAACCTTCCGGGTCGTTCTCGCCCAGGATGACAGGAGTGTTTCGCCATCGGGGAAACGAGGACACGATCCTGAAACCTTCATCGACGGCCTTGAGCTGCGCCCCGATTCCCATCTCCACGTGATCGGTCTGCCAGCTGGGCGAACCTTTGGGATGAAAACTGATGAAGTCGAGCGGCGCGCCGGTTTCACCGGTTGCGTAGTTCCGTCCCGAAGCGCAGTGCTCGAGAAATGCGGTCAGGAACCGGGCTGCCTTCGGGCGGGAAGGGCCGGTTGCGTCGGGGCCGCCGAGGACCGCGCCAGGCAGCGCGCGGCGGACGGCGACGGCGGAGTAGTCGTAGAGCTTGAAGTACTCTTCGGGCGTGCCTTTCCAGTAGTCGATGTCCGGCTCGTTCCACACCTCATACAACCAGCTCTTTACCTCGCCATCGCCGTAGCGCCGCCGAAGGTGGCCGACGAATTGATAGACCAGCTCTTGCCACTTCCGGTAATCCTTGGGGGGATATGCCCAACCCGTAAAGATGGATCCGCTCGGAAAGCTGTGACGATAGGGCTGCGGATGGGTGGAGAGCGCCTCGGGCATGAACCCCAGTTCGACGAGCGGCCTCACTCCGGTTTCATGGAACGCGTCGAAGATCCGGTCGAGGATCGTCCAGTCGTAGATGGGGGTCCCGCGGGCATCTTCGGTGTAGGCGTTGGTCGATCCCCATTTCAGAGAGGCGGATCCGTCTCCGGACGTAAGCAGGTTGTGTACGCGGACATAGGCGGGCGTCGCGCTTAGCGCACCGATCTCGGCGAGGAGTTTCCGCCCGTTGGGCGCGTAGGTGTAGTTGGGCTCGTCGTATCCGAAAAAGTTCCAGACCTGAGGAAAGCTCTGTTCCTGTTTTCTGGCATTGACGTAGATCGTCACCGCCGGCGGTCCTTCGGCGCCCGTGAGGCCCGCGGCGAGCAGCAGAGAGGCCAGCAAGGCCCCGGCCGTGTAGCGCGCGACCGAGCCTCGTCGGCGGGAAAGGTCCGCCGCGCGAGGCGCCGGCTCACCTTCGAATTTGGACCAGGGTGCCATCTTTGCCGACCAGCGCCATCTCGGCCATGCCGATGAACAAGCCGTGCTCGATCACCCCGGGAATGCGCAGCAGCCTTTCGGCAAGCCCGGGCGGATCGGCTATTTCTCCAAACGTGCAATCGAGAACAGGATGGCCCTCGTCGGTGATGTAAGGTTCCCCGGACGCAGAGCGGCGCAGCTGGACTTGGGCGCCGAGCGATTCGATCTGGCGCTGGATGAGCGACCGGGCAAACGGAATGACTTCGACCGGAAGCGGAAACACGCCGAGGCGCTCGACTTGTTTGGCGGAATCGGCAATCACGATGAACCGCCGGGAGATGGCGGCGATGATCTTTTCGCGCAGAAACGCCCCCCCGCCGCCCTTAATCAGATTCAGCCGAGGATCGATCTCGTCGGCGCCGTCGATATCAATATCGATCCGCGAGTGTTCTTCGAGGCTGGCCAGCGGGATTCCAAGCTGGCTGGCAAGCTCGGCGGTGTTCTGCGAGGTAGGAATGCCGACAATCTTCAGTCCGGCGCGCACGCGCTCGGCCAGGAACCGAACGGCAAGGGCGGAGGTCGATCCCGATCCCAATCCCACGATCTGGCCATTTTCGACGAGCTCGACGGCGGCGCGTGCAGCCGCCTGTTTTTCCTCGTCGCGCGTCTCGATCTCTTTAACGGGCGAAGTCATATGGGTTTCCCGGGCTGAGGCTAGAGCAACGCGTTGTCATTGTATTCGATGGAAAGTCAAAAGTTCATCCCTCGCCGGCTCTCGCCGCGAGGGCCGGCGCGTTCCAGGCCTTGCACCCGAAAACCGCAAATGCAGTCCCGCGCCCGGCCTATAATGACCGGCTGGCTGCATCGGCTTTTGCCGGCTTGTCGGACGCCATGTCAAAGATCGTCTCTCTTCGTGACGTCATCTCTGCCCTCGAAGCGGCAAGCGACAACTGTACGTCGTACCTGGATCGGGAAACAGGCGAAATAGTCCATGTTACGGACGAGGAGCGGGCCATGGCAGAAGGCGAATGCCCGGACGAGGCGCCGGACTGGCAGCGTGAGCTGACATTGAAACTTCACGAGGTCTTCGAAGGAGGTCGATGGCTGGAGTTGCCGGATCATTTCGACATTCACGAGTGGTCGATCATGGAGCAATTTTCGCGGGCGCAGAACAGCGCGCGAATCCGGAGCGAGTTGTTGCATGCCATTCACGGCGCTGGCGCTTTTCGCGCATTCCGGAGCGCAATTCGCTTACTCGGATTGGTCGAAAGCTGGTATCAGTTTCGAGACGATGCGCTCTCCGACATCGCGCGTGACTGGCTGCAGGAGCACAATCTCGAATACAGGTAGGCAAGAGAACCGGCGGTTGCAGCATGGATCGCGGACCGCTCCGGTTCCGTAAACCGCTCGGAACCGGTTCACTTCAAGCTGGAGGTCAGCGGCATAGGGTTGTCGTTCATCGATGGGCAAATACGAATGTCGCTGCCTTCGTAGTGCTCGAACGGGGTCGCCCCGCGCGCCCGGAAGTCGCGTAGCCAATTCGCGACCTTAAGGGCTGACTTTGGGAGTGGATTGCGGTCCTCGGGGTTGATCCAGAAATAATGTTTCATATGGCCGTTACGGGAAACCTCGACAACCAGCGATTCTGCGCCCTGCAGATGCTGTAGGCCGCCTCCCGCAGATTGAAAGTGAACTTCGTCGAGAAGATCCTGCAACTGCGCGAACTGATCTTTCGGCATGGCTCCTTCGAATGTCTGGTTGCCGTGTTCGGTCAGTCGTGAAATCAGGTAGTAGCCGCTCGGGTAGATCGCGAGGCAGGTTTGCGGGGGTTGCTTCTGAGTTCGCCAGTCGATCACTGCCCCGCCGCTTTCGTATGAGAGCCTTGCCAGAGCGCCATCGGAATGGCCGCTTGCCGATTGCGCCCCGGCCCCGATCCCGATGGCCGCAAAAAGCGCCACGAGCGCCGAAGTGAGCGAGATTAGGCGCATTGCATCACCTCCGAACGCGGTGATATTGAGAGGAACGCTTCAATTGTAAGTCGGTGCAGGCTTTTTTCTCAATGGACCTATCTGTCTAGGGGGCTATCGGGCGGATTTCCGCCTAAACTCCCGGGCGGCGGTCTGTGAGCGACGCGGCGTATTTTCGACAACTATACGGTCTCAGGGTAGGAGGCCCGCGCCATGCAGGCTTTCTGTCCTTGACGCCCGCCCCCCTTACGTCAGTACAAAAGTGCTTCGTGCCAGAAGAAGGACATCCGCGAAAACCGCGGCGGATCGCCCTACTTCTTCTTGGCAGCTCTGACCTTTGCCCACCTTGCTCTCTGAGCGGCTCTAATTCTTGCAAGACCTGCGGGCGAGATACGGCGGGTTGTCGCTGATCGGCCATTGCTGCCGGATTGCGTCTGACCTTCGCGCGCTCTCCTTGCACGTTGCGCGGCCTTCATCTTCGCGATAGACGCGGCACTGAATCTTCGACCCGCGCTACGTGGACCTCGCGTTCCGTTTCCCGTGCGACTTACCGGTGACAGAGCGTTAATGGCGCGATCCAGTTGGTCGCGCTCGTCTCGGAGCTGTTTGAGAATGCTTTTAATGTCAATGTTCGCCATATGGTAGATCTTAACATTGATAGAAGAGTGCTGCTGAAATCAGGTGCTTTGAATGTAAACCTCCACAGCGGGTCGTGATCGACTCACCCTGGAGATACCGAAGATACCGAATTCGGGCTTTTCCCTGTGTAGGTGCCAGATGTTCGCCTTAAGCCTCGTGCTTCGGGCAGGGAGAGCGGGGATGTAAGTCTCGCGGCAAATCTTAAAGGGCAAATCTTAAAGAGAGAGACCGCCATGGACCTTCCCGGCCATGAAACCGCACCCTCTCGAAAGTAAGTCGCAACTGGCGGCTCACGTTTCTTGTTTGAAGGGGAAGACACCGTACTGTAACCGGCTTTAAAGGAGGACACTCAGTCTGCGCCAGCCGAAAGCCAGTTCCGTCAACTGAACTCCACCGATCTCAATCTGCTTTGTTGCTACCCGGGCAGCTCCCAGATGTCTGTAAAATTCCACCGCTGGATTCGTTTCGAGCACCCACACAATCAGGCTGAAGAAACCTCTGTCATACAGAATACTCGCGAGTTGCCTGGTCAAAGCTTTTCCCGCGCCGCGTCTCTGCTTCTCTTCGAGGAGATAGATGGCATAAAGTTCGGCGTCGAATCCTTCGACCAGATCGCGCAGCTTCCCTCCGCACACAAACCCGAACACGCCCGTTTCATCTTCCGCAACCAGGACCGTGGCCGCTCCCGCGCCAAGCTGCTCTCTCCAGTTCCGGGCTCGTGATTCGGCGTTCAAGGATGCGAGATAAGAGCCGGGAACAATCCCGGCGTAAGTGGTCTTCCAACTCTTCACGTGAACCGAGGCGATGCTGTCCGCATCTTCCATCCCGGCCTGACGAATCGTTACCATCTCGCTTCGGATTGTATAGCGATTGTCAGGACCAGGCGTTTCGCCAAGTCTGCGCCATCTTATCGCCCTGGACGCGAGGCGCGTGCGGCTCGGTCGAGAGGTTGGAGGCGTGACTCGCACGGTTGCATCGCCTGAGCTTTGATTCCAGCCGGTTGGTTCAAGAACTCCCGGCAGGCGGGGGCTGAACGGGAAACTCTCCCGCGATTACCTGAGAAAGGGAACATAGGCGGGCACGCTCTCGCGGTATTGTCGAAAGCCTTCGCCGAAGCGCGACGCGAGCAGACTGTCTTCGATCCGCACCCGGATCTCGGTGCCTGCGACGAGTAGGCTCGTTGAGAGCAGCAAGAGCGGCCAGGGAGTGACCATAAATCCGATTCCGAGCCCGAGACACAGCATGGAGCAGTAGATCGGGTGGCGGATGAAGCGGTACGGGCCGGTGGTGACCAATTGATGGTCCGCGTCGAGACCGGCATCGAAACGCCATTGTTTTCCGAGCGCCCCGGTGCCGGTCCAGGAAAGAACAGCCGCCGCCGCGAGGAAGATGACCGAAAGCGCAAACCGCCAGGCCGGGGGCGCGGCCTTCAAGACGCCGCCCTGCCACAAAAGCACATAGGCGATGCCCTGCAGCACCATACCCCAGCGGGCGCGCCGGTCCAGGTTTGCGGGCGCCTTCGACGTCCGCCGGGCGCGCAGAAAAGGCGCGGCAAACATCAGGCACCCGGCGGCGACGACTGCATAGGAATAGGCAGGCACGGGGGTATTCTACGGTCGCGATGCGCCCGGTTCGGCATTTTGTTTGGCGGGACGTGCGGCTGTCACCGTAAGACCGGTTCCTTTTTTCCCTGTGAGGGCCGGCGGGGCGCGATGTGAAATAATTGCCAGCACGATTGCAGGCAAGTCTCTGGGAGAAAACGCATGGAACGTACACTGCTGCTGATAGTGATCATCGCCGGATTCGCGCTTACCTCTCGATCGGCGCCGAATGGTTTCGTGCTGATAGCGAACAAGGGCGAGCACACGCTGGGAATGATCGATGTCGCTTCGGGTCGGCAGATTGCCACCGTGCCTGAAACCGGCGTCACCGGGCACGAAGTGGCCGCATCGCGCGGGAACCTGGCCTTTGTGCCGATCTACGGCAACTCCGGCGTAGGTCAACCCGGAACCGACGGCCGCACGATGGACGTGATCGACCTGGGTCGGCGGCGCGTGGTGCATACGGTGGACTTCGGGGGCGGCGTGCGCCCGCATTGCCCCGTGTTTGGGCCGAAGGACGGGCTGCTCTATGTGACCACCGAACTGGATGATTCGGTCACCATCGTCGACCCGGGGACTTACAAGATCCTCGGTAAGATTCCGACCGGGCAGCCGCAATCCCATATGCTCGCCATCAGCCCCGACGGACGCTACGGCTACACGGCAAATGTGGGCCCGGGCACGGTTTCGGTCCTCGACATGGCGGCCCGCAAGACCCTGAAGGTGATTCCAGTGGCAAGCCATGTGCAGCGCATTTCGATCTCCCTCGATGGACGATGGGTCTTTACATCGGATACCCAAGAGGCCCGCCTGGCGGTGATCGACGCGGCAAGCAGGGAGCTCAGCCGGTGGATTGCGCTGCCGGGCGAAGGATATGGGACGGCATCGACGCCGGATGGGAAACACCTGCTGGTTGCAGTGCCAGGTCGAAATCAGGTGGCGGTGGTGGATCTCGCCCGTTTCGAGGTGGTGAAGACCATAGGCGTTCCGGCGGCTCCACAGGCAGTCCTTATTCCGGCCGACGGGCAAGTTGCGTACGTTTCCTGCGATCATAGCCGGCAGATTGCAGCCATTCACACCCACGACTGGAGCGTAAGTCTGATTGACGCCGGCAAAGACGCGGACGGATTGGCCTGGGCGACGGAGCCGTAGCGCAGCGCCCGGGAGGATGCTTGGACGCCTGCCGGACCGGGCCGCAATCTGGCGATGCGCCGATGGGCGAAGACCTCCGCCTCGCGCCGCAGCCAGTGAGTTGAAATCAGGAGCCGGCCAGGCCTCCCGGGCCCGGCTCCCGGCGGACCAACGTATCAGCTCCAGACCAGCGTAGTCACCGAATTCTCGGTGAGCGAGAGGCTCACCGCGCGGTTTTCCAGGCGGAGGGTGCAGGTCTGGGCGCCGCCGGGATTGGTGAGCACGACGATGCGCTGTCCGTCGGGATTCTCAAAGGCGGCGTGCAGAATTTCGGATCCTTTGCTTTCGGATTCGAAGCGTCGCGCGTGGCGTTGGATGAATCGCGAATAATGGGCAAAGGCCCAGTATTGTCCGGAGTAGCCAACGTCTTTGGTCTCGGAGTGAACCGATACCAGCCCGCCGCAGCTGAACGGGCCGACGGTCGGTTTGCCGGCCTCGTCAAGCGCCAGGTTCCAGGCGGTGAGCGAACGGCACCAGTGGCGAAGGATACCGGTGAAGGTTTTGCTCCACTTCGCCCAGTCGGTCTTGTAATCCGGCCAGGTGTAGTCCGGGCCGCCCTCGGTCCAATACATTTCCACCTCTGGAAATGCGCTCGCCACGCGGTCAATCCACTCCACCTGGCCGACGTAGCCGTGCCAGGCGATGGCGTTCGTGTACTTGCGCACGCCCGGCGTTTCGAGCTCGCCGATGGCCCGCCCCCAGAGGTTGTAGTTGTGGTCGATGATCCAGATCTTGGTTCCAATCTGGGCCCGTTCGAATGTCGGCCCCAAGTGCTGGCGAACGAAATCGGCTTCAATTTCCTGCGGCCACGTGCAGGCCGGCATGCGGCCGTCCTGATCGGTGTCGACCTCGTTTTGCACCGTAATGGCCTGGACCGGGACTCCCTCGCTCTCGTATGCCTTCAGAAATTTCACAAAATAATTCGCATACGACGCCAGATGCCTGCGCTGCATGTTTCCGCCCAGCATGGAGTTGTTCGGCTTCATCCAGCCGGGCGGGCTCCAGGGAGACGAAAACAAGAACAGGTCCGGATTCGCCTTGCGGGCTTCGCGCAGGATGGGAAGGATGTAGGCGCGGTCGTGTTCGATCGAGAACCGCGTCAGATCGGGGTCGGCTTCGCCGTCGTTGAAGCTGTAAACCCTGGTCGAGTAATCGCTGGCGCCGATGGCGGTGCGGCAGACGCTGAAGCCCATTTGCGAGGGATGAAACAAGTCATGAAAGAATTTTTCCCGCACCGCCGGATCGAGGCGGTTCAAGGTAAAGCAAGCTGCATCGGTCAGGGCCGCGCCAAAGCCCAGGATCGGCTGGTATTTTTTCCCCGGATCGAGCGCGATAGCGGTTTCTTCGGGCGCAGGCGCGGGCCTCCAGGCACGCGGCTTACCCTGGGCGCAGCGCGCCTGGGCATCGGTTGTCCATACGGCAATTTCTCCCGGCGCGGGAGACTGGGCGGCGGAGGAAACGAGCGGATTGCCGGCCGTGAGGGCCGCCGCGCTCAAGCTGGAGACTTTCAGAAAATCGCGTCGCGTTGTCTGTGTGTGCATGAGGATCGGTTCGAATCAGGCCACTTCATGCCCGGCCGCATTCCCACCGGGCAGAACTTGGCACAATTATGCGTCGGAACAGCCAGAGTAGCAACCGGTTCGCCTGCGCGCCGAAGGGAACGGGGAGCTCGAGCAGAAAGAGGCGAGCCCGGGGCGAACTAGTCCTCGTCCCTGCGCTCCTTCCTGATATCGATGCCGAGCTGCTCGGCCTTCTTGTAGAGGTGACTGCGCTCGAGCCCCAGGACCTTGGCCGCGTTGGTCACGTGAAAGCCCGATCGCTTGAGCTCAGAGAGGATCACTTCGCGCTCGAAGCTTTCCACCTGCGCCGCCAGCGTTCCGGAGAAAGCCTGAGTCCCCGCTCCGCCCTCGCTTTGCGGGCGGACGACGGTGCGAACGGTTTCGAGATCGACCTCTTCTCCCCAGGCAACGAGCATCAGCCGTTCGATCGTGTTGCGAAGCTCGCGCACGTTGCCGGGCCACGGGTACTCCCTCAGGGCTTCGATGGCCCGGGGGGTGAACTCCTGCCGCTTCCAGCCATTCTGGGCGCACACCTGAGCGGCGAAATGCTCGACGAGCGCGGGAATGTCTTCCCGTCGTTCGCGCAGCGGCGGCAGGGAGAGCGGAAACACGTAAATGCGATGAAACAGGTCCTCGCGGAATTTGCCGTCGCGGACAAGTTTTTCGAGGTCGCGGTGGGTCGCGACAATCACGCGCACGTCAACCCGGAGCGGCCGGGTGGCGCCGACCCGCTCGACCTCGCCTCCTTCGAGCACGCGCAGCAGCTTGGCCTGCATTGCGAGCGGCATGTCGCCGATCTCGTCGAGAAACAACGTTCCCCGCTCGGCTTGCTCGAACTTGCCGGGGTGGCGGGCGCCTGCGCCGGTGAACGACCCTTTTTCGTGCCCGAAGAGCTCCGATTCAATGAGCTCGGCGGGAACCGCGGCGCAGTTCAGCGCCACGAAGGGAAACGAGGCCCGCGAACTCTTCTCGTGCAGGGTACGCGCCGCCAGCTCTTTGCCGGTTCCGGTTTCACCGAGAATGCACACGCGGGTTTCGGTCGTGGCCACCCGCTCAAGTTGCGCCATGGTCTTCTTCATGGCTTCGCCCTTCCAGATGATCTCGTGCCTTCCAAGCCGCTGGCGAAGGTCAAGGTTTTCCGACTCCAGGCGCTCGAGCTTGAGCGCGTTTTCGACCGTGAGCAGCAGCTTTTCGGTCGAGATGGGCTTCTCGAGAAAATCCAGGGCGCCCAAGCGGGTGGCGCGCACCGCCATTTCGATGTGGGCCTGCCCGGACATCATGACCACGGGCGTAGCAATCCCCAGGGCGCGCAACTCCTCGAGAAAGGCCAGGCCGTCCTTGCCCGGCATGACGACGTCGGAAAAGATCAGGTCAAAGCGGTCGGATTTTGCCAGTTCCATGGCGCGGCCCGCGTTGTCGGAAACGGCGGCTTCATGCCCCGCCAGGCGAAACGCGCGGGAAAGGGTGGCCAGCGTGCTCGGCTCATCGTCGACAATCAGCAGGTGCGCCTTCGCCGGCAAGCGGCCTCCTAAACCGATTTTCCCTGGACCTGGCCCGATTGGCCGCGGTTTGCGGGAAGCTCGATGATAAACGCCGTCGACCGCCCCGGTTCACTGGCCACCCGGATCCTGCCGCCGTGGTCGCTGACAATGGATTGCACGATGGCCAGGCCGAGACCGGTGCCTTGCGCCCTGGTGGTGTAGTAAGGCGTAAACAGCTGCGCGGACTCCTCCTCGGTCAGCCCCTTGCCGGAATCGGCGACTTCGATCTGCACGCCGTCCTCTGCGGCGCGGGCCGCGAGCGAGAGCGTTCCTCCATCCGGCATGGCATCGATGGCATTGAGCACCAGGTTCGACAAGGCGCGGTGGAGCAGATCGGGATCGGCGGAGATCGCTTCCGGCGCGCGGACCTCGACCTTCGAGCGGATGTTTGCCTGCGCCAGCTGGGGGCCGAAGAACCGGGCGATTTCCTCGAGGAGCTGGTTGAGGTTGACCGGCCGCAACCGGGGCTGCGGCATTCTCGAAAAATCGCTGAACCGGGCAACGATCGTCTTGAGGTTCGAGATCTCCGAAAGCAGGGTGGCAGCACTCTCGCGGAACGTCTCGTCGAACTCGCCCGGGCTGTGCTCGCGGGCCCGGATGAGATTTTCGATCGTCAGCTGCAGGGGAAAAAGCGGGTTCTTGAGCTCGTGCGCCAGGCGCCGCGCCAGGTCGCGCCAGGCCGCGACCCGCTCCGCCTGGACCAGGCGCTGCTCATGATCGATCAGCTGCCGCGTCATGCGATTGAAGGAAGCGGCGAGTTCTCCCAGTTCGTCGCGTGAATCCACGTCGGCCGTCACGCCCCAGTTTCCGGCAGCGACTTCCTGCGCCGCCCGGGCCAGCTCCTCGACCGGCCTGGTCACGCGCGCGGACGCCCAACTGCTGACGAGCATGGCCAGCAACAGTCCGGCGGAGGCGGCGGCAAGGGCTGAGGTTCCAATTTCCCGGTCCAGTTGGCTGTAGATCTGGCGCGAGCTGGCGATCAGCAAAACTCCCAGGAGCTCGTGATTCGCGCCGGTCAAGGGAAATACGTTCAGAGTCTGGTCGCCGGAGCGGGAGCGGACGATCGAGCGCGACTCCCGTGGATCCTGGTTCAACCGCTCGATGGCGGGCGCAACCGCATCCGGGTCAACCTGCGGGCTCCCGTCCGACAGCAGCCGGTCGGGCGAGAACCCACCGCTTGCGGGGCGCTGATAGAGCATCGCGCTCATGCCGGGCGCCGGCGAAAGCGCCTTCAGGAAAGACTGGTCCAGGCGAACGCCGCCGATGACGTAGAGTTTGTGGTCGACGGTCGAGGCCTCCTCGACTGCGAACAAGCCGAGGAGAGCGCCTGCGGGCAGTTCTTCTTCTTTGAGGAAAAACGTGCGGGGGGCGGAGCCGGCGGCCAGCGGCTCGTGGTAGCCGAACTTCGCCGGCCACTGCGCCGAAGAGATGATCGTGCCGCGGTCGTCGACGAATTCGAGGAAATCCAGGCTTTGCGCCTGGGCGATGGCCTGCGCGCTCTCGAGAAACGGGCCGTACTCAGGCGCCGGCTGAGCGGCGGCAATGAGCATCCGGCTGGTCTCGGGCAATCGCGCGACGGAGCCTACACGGCGGCTGACGTCGGCGCCGCGATTTTCGAATTCCCGATGAAACTGGGCAACCAGCACGGCCGTGTTCTGGTCGCTCGCCCGGTCGAAGGCGCTGCGGGTCAGCAGGGCGATGGTCCCGGTCACGGCGGCAATCGACAGGAGCACGGTGAGCGCAAACAGGAGAAGCAGCCGGCGCCGGAAGCTCATGGGCGCTCCGCCCGGAGCCAGGCGTTCTCGAGCTTCCAATCGCCGCCGGGCCCTACCGTGGCGGCTTGGACCCTCGGGCCGAGCGCTACGGCCGTTCGCAAATGAACCAGAGGAATCGCCCGCCGCGACGCAAGCAGCGCGTTTTCCGCGGAATAGAGCGCACCGATCGAGGCCCCGTCGAACTCGGGCAGAGGCAGGCGGAGTTCGCGCGCGAGCTCGCTCAAGGCAAGCTGCGGCGCGAGCGATGGCAGGCTCACCCGGACCAGCCGCAGGTCGGCGCTTCCGGAGGTAACCGTTTGCAGTGCGATCCCCCGGTCGCGCGCGTTCAGCGCAATGCGTTCGGCCACCATGTGCGCGGCCGCGTCGGAGGCCTCGTAGGCCAGAGTCCAGGAGGCCCTGGGATCGACAGCTCTTCCGCGCCCGCCGTCGGCGCCCGCAGAGGAGGCGAAGACGAACCCGTAACCGGAGAGCCAATTGGGGACGAGCGCACCCGTCGGCTCTCCGCCGCCTTGAAAGACGACGCTCGCGAGCGAGGAGGAATCGATGGTTTGCCGAAGCGCGTTGCGCAGATGGGTTTCCTCGTCGGACTGGGCGCCGCGCGAGAACACCAGACACATCAATTCCTGAGGAAGGGAGCTGGCGAGCCGTCGATTGCCCGATTGCGCCGCACGAATCTCTTCCGGGGCCAGTTCGACCAGGTCGCTCTTTCCGAGGTCGAGAAGCATCATCTGGTCGCGATAACTTTTCCCGAAGTCGACCTCGATCGCGTCGAGGAACGGGCGCCCTGCCCAATACTGGTCGTTCGCGGCGAGCGTGAAGTGTTTCGCGGCCGCGTCAAACTTCGCCAGGGTGTAGGGGCCGGTGCCGGCCGCCTGTCCGTTCCCCCGGCCGACGATGCGGTTGCGCGGCAGCGCGAGTTCGGCGGCGAGATCAGGGTCGGGAGCGCCGCTTTCGATCAGGACCACATCGCCCTCGGCCAGGACTTTCCACTGGGGATTGCCGGCGCGGACCGAAGCCGCGACCGCAGCCGCATCAAGAGGAGTCCCATCACTAAATTTGACACCGCCGCGCACGGCAAAGCGGCATCGCTGGTTTCCGGGTTCCACCTGCCAGGACACCGCCAGCGAAGGCTGGAGGCGGCCGCGGTCATCGAACCCGACCAGGTTTTCAAAGACGAGCCGGCCCAGACTGCGGAGGGCGGGGGAGCCTGAGTCCGCCGGGTCCAGGCCGTGCGCGGATTCCTCGATTGCGACGCGCAGGGTTCCGCCGTAACGGGGGCGCTCGGCGCCCGTCATGGGCCGGGCCCACGCCAGGCTAACGAGTGCAATCCAAATTGAGCTCGAGAGCTTCATAGTTGCCGGTCGAGGAATTTTGGTAAACGGCCAGGCCGGTTCGATCTCCGGGCCCGCTCCGCAACGCCGTGACACTTCCATTCAAGGTCAGTTTCGCGCTCGCCGGCGCGGGTTCGCGACCCAAAAACTCAAACGCCTGAATTGCGTCCGCGCCCTCGGTCTTAGCTGAATCGGCCAGCACCTGCCAGTCCGGCCGGCAGGGGGCATGCAGCGAAGCCACATGGCTTCCCCAGCGGAGGCTCGCGAGGACCTGCTGGTTGAATCCGTCGAGCAGATGGGTGCGGCCATCGAGACCCGCGAAGATCCAAAGCAGGTAGTTCGCCCGCGGAACCGCGGCTGCGGAGTAGAACGGAGGCGCCGAGCTCTGCCGGCCAATACCGGGCACGAGCGCGCCGGGGAAGAAGTTGCGCGCCGGCGAAAAGAATGCGGCCACGCCGGAGTTTTCCGGGCCAAGCGGCCAGGGATCGTCGCCGGGCGAGCAGCTCATCCCGAGCGGGTTGGAGCTCGTGCTGCGGCAGATGAGCCCGGGCAGATACGCGTCAAACAGGTGGTCTTTGCGCAGAACGATTCGGCCGCGGGCATCGCGCGGCAGCGGGTTTGGCGAAGAGACCGGGACCGACTCGATCACGCTCCCACGCCCGTTTTCGAGTCCTTCGAGGACGACGGAGTCGCGTCCGAGAACCAGCGCCCGTCGTGGAGTGCCTTCTAGGACGGCCACGTCAAGAATCGGCTCGGGCCGGGAAACAAGCGGAGTCGCGCGTATTGTAAGCGGCGGCAAGTTCTCGTTCGGGACCGCGTCCTCCCTCCGAGGCAGTGAAATGACCAGACGATCGCTGGCTCCTGCAGGCAGTTGGACTTCGGCTACCCAGACGTACTCTTCTAGGTTCTCGGAGAGCGTCACTTGAATGGCGATGGCGACCTGGTCCGGCTGCCAGACGCGCACGCCCGCCTTCGCGAGCGAACTCGCGAGTTCGCCGCGGATTTCCTCGGCGTCGGCGGAGCTGATCGACGAGCGGTTGATCAGCTGAAGCCCGGCCACGCCCGGACCGGCAATGGCTGCGATCTTCTGCGCGAGCTCAGAAACCGGCTGACGCCAGTCGGCGGCAAAACTGAACCGGGAAAGAAACAAGCACAGACACAGGGCCCGGCGCGCGCATGAAGAGGGAAAGTTCATTCCCGGATTGGGCGAATTATAAATCGCGCCGCGCATGGCATTGGTCCCTCGAGTCCAACCGGCCGGAGGCCGTGCCCGCCGGGCGGGTTCCTGTCTCACGCCACGTGCGCCCGCCGCATCGGGCGGGCCTTCGACCGGCGAGCGATCGCCACCCATTCCGGCTGAGAACAACAAGCATTTGAGAAAGAGCATGCCATCCCTTCGAGCACTCTGTTCCTCTAGCGCGGCGCGTTCCCGCGCACCCGCACGGGTTGAACCATCCAGTTGGTCAAGACCCGTGGCGGCTCAAGCGGCGCATGGGGTTCGGAAAAAAACGTCCTGAAGATCTGGCAGAAGATCCATTCCTCAACATAAACGGCAATCGCGATTGAGAAGAGAAGTCCGCCAACCACGGTCAAGAAGGTCGCCAAGGGCTGCATTTGCTATCCTCCCGTCCTCGGCCACTATTGGGGGCAATCGGGAGGCCGACGGGCAAGAGATTGCAACCGCTGGATTTGCCTGGTGCAGTTTTCGCCACGGGCGTGTCCAGGACTCCACAGCGTGTCCGGGATCCCACACATGGCGCCTGGCCCTCAGGGGTTGATAGCGACAGAAACAGCGGCCGCGCGGGCGGCTCGTTCACATTTTGAGAAAGGCCGGGAGCGTCCTGCGCCCGCCGGCGGGAAGGCTATTTGGGCGAGGCGAGGTCGGGCGCCGAGGCGATGATCGGAGCAGGCAAAGGCGCGCGTCGCCAGACAGGCTCGAACCACTTCCGGATTTCCGGCAGCGCGGCGCGGGCCGCGGCCTCGCCGATTGCCACCATGGCGGCGCCGTGCTCGAAGTCATCGTAGCGATAGCCGGTAATATCGGGCTCGAGGAGCAGGTCCGCGCACTGGCGCGCGCTCGAGCAGCTCTGGTCCTGGGCGATCGAGAAGCACTGCCCGATCACGTCGAAGATGTGCCGGGGCCCCTCGTTGCTCCAGCGGCTGCGCAGGCTGACCGCCAGCACCTTGTCCGCGCCCATGTCCCGCGCCGGCCTGGTCGGCAGGGAGTGGGCCAGCATGCCGTCGACGAGCAGCCGCCCATTGACTTTGACCGGGAGGAACATTCCCGGGTAGGCGCAGCTGGCGCGGACAGCATCGTTGAGCGGACCGGAACGGAACACCACGCCTTCGCCCGAGCCAAAGTCCGTAGCTGTCACCGCCAGCGGAATCTCCAGTTCCTCAAACGTATGCACCTTCAGCACTTTGTCCAGAAAAGCAATCATGCGCTGGTTGCTGGCAAATCCGTAGCGGGAAAGTGTCCAGCTGGCCAGGTCACGGAACCGAACGCGGGAGGCAAGCTGCTCCATCTCGGCCGGCGAGACGCCGCTGCAATAGAGGGCGCCGATGAGCGCGCCAACACTGGTTCCGGCAACGTAGCGGACGGGTATGCCTTCCTGCTCGAGAACTTTCAGAATTCCGACGTGGACAATACCGCGGGCAAAACCGCCGCCGAGGGCGAGCCCCAGCGAAGGTGCCGTCGAAGGTACGACCAATCTGGCCAGGCCGGGGACGCGCTGCCCCATGGCGCGCACCGACTGCATGATTTTTTCAAAGCTCTTTATGGCCACGACTCAAGCCTCCGGCCGCATAAAGCCCCCGCTTTACCCAGTTAGATGCGGCCCGCTGCGCCCCCGGCGTGCTCCGGAAGGGCACGTCGGGGGCCAAACCTGGTCTCGAGTATTTACAACACGTGACGAAGGTATTTGTTCCTGTTAACTTGGCTACGATGCTGCGTGAGATGTCAGCCGGTGGGGTCGTCGTCCAGCCCACCCCGCAGGGGTGGAACGTAGCCGTAATCGAACCGCAGGCAGAGCCCGCTTCGTCCCGCAGCGACAGGAGAAGTCGCAAGAAGGAGCGTCTGGCGCTTCCCAAGGGATTAATCGATCCCGGTGAAAAGCCCGCGGAAACGGCGGTGCGGGAGGTGCTCGAAGAAACCGGGCTGCACGGCAAGATCCTCGAAAAGCTCACCGATATCAAGTACGTGTATGTGCGCACCTGGCAAAACCACGAGCGTGTGTTTAAGATCGTGTCCTTTTTTCTGCTGCTCTACGAGTCCGGCACCATCGACGATGTTTCCGCCGACATGCGTACGGAGGTTCGGAGAGCAGGCTGGGTGCCGATCGAGGAAGCCGAACGGAAGCTCGCCTACCGGGGCGAGCGCGAAGTAATCCGCCTGGCACGCGAACGTCTGCAATTGCGCCGAGAGGAGGCTCAACCCTGATGGCACACGTTGCCCATCTGGAGAAGCATTTCACCGCCAGCGATTTCGTCCGCGACGTGGTGATTGGAATGGCGGACGGCCTGACGGTGCCGTTTGCTCTGGCGGCGGGCCTTTCGGGCGCGGTGGCGAATACCCGGTTGATCGTGGTCGGCGGCCTGGCCGAAATTGCCGCGGGATCGATCGCCATGGGGCTCGGCGGATATCTTGCGGCGCAGGGGGACCGCGAGCATTACGAGCAGGAGCGGATCCGCGAATATCGGGAGGTAGAGGAGGTCCCCGAGCAGGAGAAAGCGGAAGTCAGCTACCTGTTTCAGCATTACGGACTTACCGCTGAAGAGAGCAAGCCCGTGGTCGAAGCCCTCAGCCAGGACGCCGATCGGTGGGTCGACTTCATGATGCGGTTCGAACTCGGACTCGAACGGCCGGACCCAAAGCGGGCAGTCACCAGCGCGGCCACGATTGCAGGGGCCTACGTTGCCGGCGGCCTCGTCCCGCTTTCTCCCTATATCATGCTGGCCAACGCCTTTCAGGGACTGATTGTTTCTGCCATCGTCACCCTGGCCGCCCTGGCCATTTTCGGGTTCATCAAGGGCAAGTTCACCGGCGCCCTGCCCTGGCGAAGCGCCACCCAGACTGTGGTGATCGGAGGGGTGGCAGCCGCTGCGGCTTTTCTGCTGGCGAAGCTGATCGCCTGAAAAACCGGGCCTCTCAGGCGGTTCGTCCCGCTCAGTTTCTTTCTCCCTCCGCTTCGTTTCGCTCGATGCGGTTTCCGCCGGCCCACCGCAGGAGCACCGCATGGGTCGGCAGATACACCAGCAGGGGGACAAGGGTCAAATAGGCCAGCAGATACAACCAGGCAGGCAGGATGTGCTGCTCGTGTCCGGGCCCGCGCGCCCAATTCACGTTGTATTGTCTGCGCCAGAAAAAGTTGACAGGGAGAACGATCCACAGGGTGAGCGTCTGCAGCGTCCACCCGCGCTCGTCATAGCCAAGGCGTCCGAGGGCCCAGAGCAGCAGGGGCGGAACGACGATGTGGTAAAGCCCGAACAGCCGGACGATGAGGGGAATACGCGGATCAAACATGTATTCGGTGCCGCCGAATGCGTGCCGGCCCGAGACAAACACGCCGATCAGATCGATGGCATAGAGGCTCTGAAAAACCAGCAGCCCGACCGCCTGCCAGGAAAAAATGAGCGGGCATTCAAGCCAAAGCCCCACGGTGATCAGGATATTTCCAAGGTCGCAGAAGAAGAGAAAATTCTGGGCCCCGTACTGACGCCAGTAGAGCGGCGCCCAAACCAGAACCAGGGCCGTCCAGATCAGCTTGAGGGACAGGGGAAAGGCGGAGCGCGTGGTGTGGCCGGCCGGCATGATTCACCAGGTCTCGAACTGGCTCGCGCCTAGTGTACCGGGCCTCGCAATCTCCGTTGTTGGCGGTGCCGGCGCGTCCTTGAGCGCAAAGACGAATGGCTTCGCTCGTTTTCACCCCGGGCTATAATTTGGGATACTCACCCCGAAAGATTCCTGCCCGCACCGGGCGGGTTTTTCTTGGCGTGAGCCTTGCGGCCTCTGCCATGGATTTCCGTCTCGTAAGCGACTATAAGCCGAAAGGCGATCAGCGCACCGCCATCGATGCGCTGGTGCGCGGTGTCTTCGAACGCGACGAACATCAGGTGCTGCTGGGCGTCACCGGCTCAGGCAAGACCTATACCATGGCCAAAGTCATCGAGCAGGTGAACCGGCCGGCGCTGGTCCTGGCGCACAACAAGACGCTCGCCGCGCAGCTCTACCACGAGTTCCGGAACTTCTTTCCCCATAACGCGGTGGAATATTTTGTTTCCTATTACGACTATTATCAGCCGGAAGCCTATGTGCCCTCGGCCGACCTGTACATAGAAAAAGAATCGACCATCAACGACGAGCTCGACAAGCTGCGGCTTTCGGCGACGCGTTCGTTGTTTGAACGGCGCGATGCGCTGATTGTCGCTTCGGTCAGCTGCATTTACGGCCTGGGGTCTCCGGAGGCCTATTACGGGATGCTTCTGTTCCTCGAAAAGGGCCAGAAGGTGAAACGCGAAGACGTCACTCGCAAGCTGGTTGAAATTCTTTACGAGCGCACCGAGGGCGATTTCCGCCGCGGCAGCTTCCGAGTCCGCGGCGATGTCATTGAGATCTATCCCACCTACGACGACTTCGCCTACCGCATCGAATTGTGGGGCGACGAAGTGGAATCGCTCGCGCAGATCGATCCCCTGTTTGGAACCGTCAGACAGAAATACGTGCGGCTGCCGATCTATCCCAAGACGCACTATGTGATGAAACCGGAGACGCGATCGCGGGCCGTGGATTCCATCAAGGAAGAGCTGGCGTGGTGGGAAAAGGAGCTGGAAAAGCAGGGTCGGATGGTGGAGGCGCAGCGGGTTCATCAGCGCACCCTGTACGACCTCGAGATGATCAAGTCGGTGGGCTACTGCCACGGAATCGAGAACTATTCGCGGCATTTCACCGGGCGCATGCCGGGCGAGCCTCCGCCGACGCTGCTCGATTATTTCCCGCGCGATTATGTGATGTTCCTCGACGAGTCGCACCAGACCGTGCCGCAATTGCACGGCATGTACCACGGCGACCGCTCGCGCAAGCAGACGCTGGTGGAGTACGGATTTCGCCTGCCGTCGGCCCTCGACAACCGCCCCCTCACCTTCGAGGAATTTGAGCACCGGACCAATCAGCTGATTTACGTTTCCGCCACCCCGGGCCCCTATGAGTTGACCAAATCCGCGGGCGTGGTGGTCGAGCAGATCATCCGTCCGACGGGCCTGGTGGACCCGCCGGTCGAAGTGCGCCCCGTGAAGGGGCAGATTGACGATCTGCTGCACGAAATCCGCCAGCGGGTCGCCCGCCGGGAGCGGGTTCTGGTCACCACGTTGACCAAGCGTATGGCCGAAGACCTGGCCGAGTACTACAGCGAAGTCAGCGTAAAGTGCCGCTACCTGCACTCGGAGATCGACACCCTCGAGCGGGTGAAGATTCTGCGCGATCTGCGGCGCGGCGAGTTCGATGTGCTGATCGGCATCAATCTTCTCCGCGAGGGGCTGGACTTGCCGGAAGTGTCTCTGGTGGCCGTGCTCGACGCCGACAAGGAAGGATTCCTGCGCTCGAGCGGTTCTTTGATTCAAACCATCGGCCGCTGCGCCCGCAACATCAACGGCCGGGCTGTGCTCTATGCCGACTCGATCACCGAGTCCATGCGCAAGGCGATGGACGAGACCAACCGCCGGCGCGCGATCCAGGAGGCCTATAACGCGGAGAATGGAATCACGCCGCAATCGATCGTTCGGCCGCTCGAGATGTCGCTGGCCCGCATCGTCGAAGCCGATTATCCGGAACTGTCGACCGCCGATGTCGACGGCATCCCGGACTTCAAGAGCCAGGAAGAGCTCGACCAATTCATTGCCAACCTCGAAAAGGAAATGCGGGAAACCGCCAAGAGGTTCGAGTTTGAAAAAGCGGCCAAGCTCAGGGACCACATCAAACAGTTAAGGACGAAGGAGTTCTTATTTGCCTGACCCGGCCTGGCGCGCGGCTTCCGGCTGCGCGCCCTCGACCGGCAGGCGGACGACAAAGGTCCGGCCCGGGCCGGGGGCATTGTTCTGGCAAAGGATTTCTCCCCCCAGCTCCTTCACGATTCCGTAGCAGATACTCAGTCCGAGCCCGGCTTCGTCGCCCGCCGGTGGGGCCGGGTAAGACGGCTCCGGGTAAGACGACTCGAAGACGGGGTCGGGCCGGCCGGTCGCGGACCGGTTGTCGCGGAACGTTACCTCGACGGCGCCGTCTCGAGAACCGGTCGTAATCTCGATGCGAGGCGCCTCGACCTGGGCGCCGACCGCATGGCAGGCGTTGTTCAAAAGGTTCCAAAACACCTGCTGCAGCCGGTGGGCGTCGCCGAGAACCCATGGCAGACGCCGGCCGAAGTTCGCGATGACCGAAACGCCCCGGTTGTCGCGATCGTAGGAGCCGAGCTCCAGGGCGCGCTTCAGAACCGGGTTCACCTCAATCGGCCTGCGCTCGACGGGCTTCGGGCGCGCGAAGCGCAAGAGGTTCTGCACGCTCTGCTGGGTGCTCTCGGCCTCCTCAAGGATCACGCGCAGGTTTTTGCGCGTGCTTTCCGGCACTTCGGGGTTTTCGACGAGCAGGCCGGCGAAGCCTGCGATCGCCGTGAGGAGATTGTTGACTTCATGCGCTGCGGAGCTTGCCGTCTTGAAAAGCCCGGCACTCGAAAGCGCCAGGGCGGCAAAGGTTGCCACCGCCCCGGCGAGCGTCTTTTCTTCGCCGGTAAATGTAGCTTCGCGCCGGGGATAGACAAGCACCGCGCCTTCCTCACTGGAGGTGGAAAACGGCGCCGCGAGAAGCGTGCCGGCCGGAACCACATCTCCAAGCCGATGCGAGGCCGGGTTGACGGACACGGTAATGAGCTCGCCGGCCGCAACTGCCCGCCGCGAGATATCGGCGGCGAAGTCCAGGCCTTTACCCTCCCGCCGGGCAAGGATGGAAGCGCTCAGGGCCGGGTCCCAGGCCTCAGCCGCCGCCAACTGAAAGCCGCTGCCTGCGCCCGCGAAAACGCATACGAGCGGGCTTTGGAGGAGCAGGCGCAGTTTTTCCGCCACCAGGGATAGGAGCCGACTCGCCTCCGCCGCGCCCCGCATACTGCGGGCGAGATCGAGAAGCACTTCCGAGCGCCGCTCTTCTTCTCTGGTTTGCTCGCGGAGCCGGGCCGTCTCGACGAGCGCTCCCAATTGCCCGGCAAGGATCGCCGCCTTCTCGACGTGGTCCTCGCGAAAGTAGTCCGGGTCGGCGCTGTGGGTCCAGACGGCGGCGCCGATCACGTTGCCCACGACCACAAGCGGCGCGATCAGAGCCGACCTGGCTTCAAATTTCGCCGCCAGGGGATACCGGGAGACGTCGAGCGAATTGACGTAACGCGCCTTTCTGCTCTGAATGGCCTCGACCAGGAAGGCGGTTTCCGCGGTCTTCAAACGCATGCCGCGAAATTGTTCCGCCATCCCGCCGTCGGCTTCCCACCCCTCAAGCTGGTCTGGTGGCAGAAACTGCCAGAGATACGCCGCCGTGGCGCCAAAGTACGCCCGCCCTCGACGGCAAAAAAGCTGGAGAAGCTCCCGGGAAGAGAGCCCAGGCGAGGCGGCGGCGGAAAATCCCAGCAGCAGCTCGCAGAACCGGGCATCGTCGCTTGCCCGTTCAGAGAGTCTCAGAATCGGCCCGGCCCCGGTCATCGAATCCTTTCCTCGGTGAATTTCCAAGTTGTTGATTAAGCGGAATCTAACGGGTGGTCTCAATCTGAGTCAAGGGGAAAACCAAACCGGGCGGCCGAGCCCGGGCGCCCGTCGCGAATCCGCACGGCAACTGGGATCGAAGACAGGGCCGGCGGGTGCGCAAGGACCGAAATTCGCCGCCTCGACGCCGGCGCCGCAAACCGCGCCGGCCCGTTCCATCAACTTACTTATTCCCTTGTGCGTATAATGTTCGGTTCCTGAACTCCACGTCGAGGGCTTTCATGTCGAATGCTTCGGACCCTGCCTCCCCTGCCCGCAGAAATTTTCTGGCCGCAACCGGCGCACTGGCCGGCGCAGTCGCCGCGCCGCGCGCAATGCCGGCGTCGGTGAGCGAAACCGTTCCCCGTCCATCCGCCTCCTCCCGAAGCGAGCGGAGGATTCCCGTCGGGGTGTTCGATCCCGCCTTTCCCGATCTCACGCTCGACCAGCTTGTCGACAAGTACGAGAAGCTCGGGGTCGAAGCCGCGGAGATCGGCACCGGCGGTTATCCGAACAACAAGCATTGCCCGCTCGACGACCTGCTCCGGGATCCGGCGAAACTCCGCGAGTGGAGAAAGAAGTTTGAAGACCGAAAGATCCAGATCGCCGCCCTCAGCTGCCACGGCAATCCGGTGCATCCGGACAAAGCGGTCGCCCTGGTCGCCGACCAGACATTCCGCAAGACCGTCGATCTGGCGGAGAAGCTCGACGTGAAGGTGATCGTGGGATTTTCCGGCTGCCCCGGAGGCAATGCGAGCGACCGGAACCCCAACTGGATCACCTACCGCTGGCCGCCGGAGTACGCCGCCGCGCAGGACTGGCAATGGAAGGAGCGCCTGGTCCCCTACTGGCGGGATGCGGCAAAATATGCGCGCGAGCACGGGATTCACCGCATTGCGCTCGAGATGCACCCCAATTTCTGCGTGTACAACCCGCTCACTCTTCTGAAATTGCGGGAAGCGGTCGGAGAAGAGATCGGCGCCAATAACGACCTCAGCCATCTATTCTGGCAGGGGTGCAATCCGGTCGAGGTCATTCACATGCTCGGCAAGCAAGGCGCCATTTACCACGCCCACATGAAGGACACGGTGCTGTTCCCCGACAAGGTCGCAAAATACGGCGTGCTGAATTTTATCTTCGAAAAGCAGGATCTGGCGACGGCCTCGGACGCCTTCCGGGCCGTCGGCTACGGCCACAGCGCCAGCGCCTGGAAAGACATCGTGAACGCCTACATGGAGGTCGGCTACGACGGAATCTTCAGCGTCGAAAACGAAGACCCCATCCTTTCGGGCGAAGTCGGGGTGGAGCGCGCGTTGTACGTGCTGAAGAATGTGAGGGAGGAACTGCTTACCGAGCCGCAGCGGTCGTAATCACAGTCGGCCGGGCCGACCGGCGCTTTCCTGACAGGGGGATAGGAGACGGAGATGAACATGAACCGCAGAGCATGGATTTGCGCGACAACCACGGCTTTCCTCGCCAGCCGCTTCTCCTGGGCCCGGGGCGACAACCGCATCCGCAAGATCGGCCTCGAACTTTATACCGTCCGCGCCGCGCTCAATCAGGATTTTGCAGGCACCATCGCGCGCGTCGCCAAGATTGGATACAAAGAGGTGGAGATGGCGCAGTTTTTCGCCCATCTGCCCGAGTTGAATCCCTCGGCCAAGCGCGCGAGAGAAATTCTGGACGCAAACGGCCTGGTCTCGCCCGCCACCCACGTTCCCTTTTCGGCGCTCTCGCCCGAGAACCTGCCCCGGGTGATTGAAGCCAGCACCGTGCTCGGCCACGCCTATATCGTCAATCCCTCGATCGACCGCCAGCTCGTGAAGCAAACGGACGGGTGGAAGCGCGCCGCCGAAACGTTCAACCGCGCCGGGGAGCTGACCCGGAAGGCGGGAATTCAGATGGCCTACCACAATCATGTCGAGGAGTTTAAGCCGCTCGCCGACGGCAAATTGCCCTACGACGTTCTGCTCGAAGAGACCGATCCCAAGCTGGTCGCCATGGAAATGGATCTGGGCTGGGCGCACGTGGCCGGCGCCGATCCGCTGGCGTATTTCTCGAAGCATCCCGGCCGCTTCCACCTCGTACACGTAAAGGACTTTACCCGCGACCACACCATGACCGACGTCGGCAAGGGCGAGATTGACTGGAAGGCAATCTTCGCCCAGTCCCATGTCGGAGGAATCGAGCATTACTTCGTTGAATTCGACGATCCCGGAGATCCATTTGCGAGCATTGAGGCAAGTTTTCAGTATCTCGACAAGCTGCGCTTCTAAGTTTTCCCGGCCGGGCGCTCCGCCCGCCGGGCCGGCCCTTCGAGGCCTCTCGACCCTTGTCCGCGGAACGAACGCAGGCTTACGCACAGAAACGGAGACTTCATGGCGCAGGTAATCCGCTCTCCCCAGGTCTACGACGTCTGCGTCGTCGGCTCGGGCGCGGCCGGCGGGACGGCGGCGAAAGTTCTCGCCGAAGGCGGCCTCAACGTGGTGATGATCGAGGCCGGCCCGGCGGTCAATCCGGAGAAAGATTTCAAAGAGCACGTCTGGCCCTATCAGCTTCCGCACCGCGGCGCCGGTGTGGGCGGGGCGGCCAGCGCGGACTTCGGGGAATTTCTCGCCCCCAACGGCTCCTGGGACATCGAAGGCGAGCCCTACACGGTGGCGCCCGAATCGCGTTTTCGCTGGTTTCGTTCCCGCATCGTCGGCGGACGCACCAACCACTGGGGGCGGATCGCGCTGCGTTTTGCCCCCGTAGATTTCAAAGCGCGGTCCACCGACGGAATGGGCGACGACTGGCCGATTACCTACGAGGATCTCGCCCCCTATTACGACAAAGTCGAATCCTACATCGGCGTCTTCGGCACCAAGGAGGGTGTGCCCAGCGCGCCCGATGGAATTTTCCTGACGCCGCCGAAGATCCGCTGCACCGAAACCATCGTGAAGAAAGCCTGCGACCAGCTGAACATTCTCTGCATTCCCTCCCGGCTGGCCATTCTCACCCAGGCGCACAACGGCCGCCCGCCGTGCCATTACTGCGGCCAGTGCGGGCGCGGCTGCATCAGCGCCTCGAACTTCAGCTCCAGCCAGGTCATGATCCCGCCGGCCGAAAAGACCGGCCGCTTCACGCTCCTCACCAACGCCATGGCCCGGGAAATCGTGGTCGGCAAGGACGGCAAAGCCGAAGCCGTCTCCTATATCGACAAGCTCACACGCAGCGAGAAGAAAGTTCACGCCAAGGCCTTCGTGATCGGCGCCAGCGCATGCGAGTCCGCGCGCCTGCTGCTGAATTCGAAGTCCCCGATCTTTCCCGACGGGATTGCCAACTCCTCGGGCGTCGCCGGGCGGTATCTGACCGACAGCGTCGGCAGCTCCGGTTGGGGATATTTCCCGCAGCTGGCCAAAGTGCCCGCGCACAACCACGATGGCGTCGGCGGGATGCACATGTATATGCCGTGGTGGAAGTTCGATCGCAAGAATGATTTCCTGCGCGGATATCACATCGAATTCGGCGGCGGGCGCGAGATGCCGGGTGTCGGCGACTTCGACGGCGTATGCGAAGATTACGAAAGCTACGGCCTGAGCCTGAAACAGAAGTGCCGTGAGATGTACGGCACGTTCATCGGGTTTGCCGGCCGCGGCGAGATGGTCCCGAACGAGCAAAGCTATATGGACATCGACCCCGACACGGTCGACCAGTGGGGCATCCCGGTCGTGCGATTTCATTGGCAATGGAGCGACAACGAAATCAGGATGGCGGGCGACATGCAGGAGACATTCCGCAGCATCGTGGATGCCGCCGGCGGAACCTACTACTCCCGCGTCAAGCCGGACGGCCCGAATCCGCACGGAATCTCCGACGGCGGCGTGATCATTCATGAGCTCGGCGTGGCGCGCATGGGGAACAGCCCGAAGACTTCGGTGCTGAACGGTTATTGCCAGGCCCATGACGTGAAGAACCTGTTTGTAACCGATGCCGCGTGCTTCGTAAGCAATCCCGAAAAGAATCCCACGCTGACGATCATGGCAGTCTCGTGGCGGGCGTCGGAGTACCTGCTGCAGGAAGCGAAGAAGGGAAACCTGTAGAGCCCGGCTGCGCGCTCGCCTGGAACCCCCGAACGAGCGCTTCCGACGGCCGACAGCCCGAAGAGGTGGAGAGGAGATCGAGAATGACCGAGTCCCTGAGGGACGACCGAGCACAAGCCGCGAAGCCCTCCCGCCGCGAGGTTCTCAAGTCGCTCGCCATGGGGGCGGCGGCCACGTCGGTTTTGCGCGTAATCCCGGCGCAGGCGGCCGCGTACGCCCATCACATGATTCGATCGGAAAAGGCGGCAACTCCGGCGAACAGCTACACCCCCAAATTCTTTGCCGCCCACGACTACAAAACTCTCCAGACGTTGTGCCAGACGATCCTTCCCCCGGATGCCGAATCGGGCGGCGCAATCGAAGCCGGAGCGCCGGAATTCATCGACCTGCTCACCAGCGAGAACCGGGAATATCAGCGCACCCTCGGCGGAGGTTTGCTCTGGCTGGATGCGACCTGCTCCGACCGTTACGACAAAGTTTTCCTTGACTGCTCGCCCGCCCAGCAAAAGGAGATCCTCGATCTCATCGCCTTTCGCAACAACGCAGCTTTGAATCCCGGACTGAGCCAGGGCATCGAGTTCTTTTCCTTTCTGCGCAACATGACGGTCGACGGGTTTTTCACGAGCGAGATTGGCATCAAATATCTCGGCTATATCGGAAGCACTTTCCTGAAAGAGTTCCCCGGCTGCCCGCCCGTGCCGGGATTGTAAGACTCGCCACAACTGCACGCATCCATAACCACCGGCTCTACAGCGAGGGTATTCCGAATGCCCTCCGGATCTCGGCGGCCAAACCCGGCGCACATCCGAAGGCTGACCCCCGGTCGATGCTCCGCGATCCGTCCAGCGCGAAGAAAACCCCGCCGGCTTCTTCTATGATCAGCCTGAGCGCGGCGAGGTCCCAGGGTGCCACCTTGGGCTCGAACCAGACGTCTGCTCTGCCGGCGGCAACGAGGCACGCATCGAGCGCCCCGCCGTACGTGCGCACCGCCCACGAGCGTTGCATGATCTCCAGGATCGTTGGCAAATGTGGGCGGGCTTCTCCTCCCTGCAGGCCGTTAGGGTGGAACGAGCACTCGCCTAACGTGGTCCTGCCTGACACGCGCAGGCGCTCACCCTGCAGATAAGAGCCTTCCCCGGCCGCGGCCCAGTATGTCTCTTCGAGCTCCGGAAAGTGCGCGACGCCAACGACCGACTCGCCGTTTGCTTCCAGAGCGACAAGCACACACCAGAATCGGTTGCCCCGCACGAAGTCGCGGGTGCCATCGATGGGGTCCACGACCCAGCGCCGCCCGCTCGCCCCGGATTTGCTGGTGCCCTCCTCCCCGAGAATGCCATCGTCTGCAAATTCGCTCTCGATCGCCTCACGAATGAGTCGCTCGTTGTCCCGATCCGCCGTGGTCACGGGCGAGTCGTCCGCCTTCGTCTCTACGGCAATCCCGTCTGCACGAATTCGCTGCGCATTTGCGCCGGCTTCGAGGGCGATCCGACGCGCGAATTCCAGTTCTCGCTGATATCTCATTTCGTGCATTGGACGACTCTCTCGATCATGGGCGCTCTCTCCTTACGCTTGAGTGTTCCCTTGGGGACGGTACGCTGCATCCGCCACCCACCGTTTCCTTGCACTTATCGAGAAACTCTTCGATCGGCAAAAGACCCAAGTCGCGAAGGGTGGGCCGCAAGTTTTTCCCGGTCCCAGTCCAACCAAGTCAAAGCCACGCAAATTCTCGGCAAAGCGGAAACGAATCACTCGGGCCGGCACGCCCACCGCCACCGCGAAAATCGGGCACATTCTTGGTGACCACGGACCCGGCTCCAATCGCTGCACCGGTGCCAATCTTAACTCCGGGGAGCAAGATTGCACCATGCCCGATCCACACGTCGTGGCCGAGAACGACCTGGTGGCGCCGGCGCCAGGAGAAGAACTCGTGATCGTCATCCACCGCCAACTCGTACTTCCTGCGGCCAGGCGCGCGGCGCAATGGGTCCACGACGGCGACAACTCTCAATGCAGGGAGAGCGAATGCTCTCTTCGGCATTGCTCCGATGAGCGAAGTCAACCGCATCGTCACCGAGCGGCGCGGCAGATCGGCGCGCGCTCGAGAAGCAAAGATCGAGGTCCGTATCGCGTCCTCCGTTGGTTTTTGCCGATCCCGAAGGCTCGTTGCTTTGGCGAGCTCGCCCGCCCAGCCGCCGGACAAAGCGCCAGACGCACAAGTCGACCTCCCGGATCCTGATGCCGGCCGTCATTCAAATTCAACCGGCGCACCCGTCTGTTCTCAGCCCGTCTGGTTCTGAGGGCTCGAGCGGTAGTATCCTGAGGTTCCGGCGGCACACCGAGAGTCCCAGGAACTTTCGCTGCTTCTAGAAGGGGCACGCTCGCCCCATGAAAGTCCGAAGGGAAGGGCACGTTGGTTGAACGGCCGCCTTGACAGGCATGAACCGCATACAGTTGCTTCAAATTCTGGGCTGGATCTGGGCGGCGTTCGGAATTTACTGGCTCGCCTCGGGAACTCGGGGTAAGCCCGAGCAAACCGGCGAGTCGTCCATCTATCGCACGCTCCGGCTAACTATCATGGTGGTGGTGTTTGCGTTGCTGTTTGCCAGGTGGACGGCCAAGCTGGGACCGCTGGGCTTGAGTTTCCTCGCGCATCGACCCGCGGTTGAACACGCCGGGTTTGTTCTGGCGCTAGGGGGTATCGCCCTGGCCATATGGGCACGCATCCACCTGGGTCTCTACTGGAGCGACAAGGTGGTGCTGAAAGTCGACCATCAACTGATCCGCACCGGGCCCTATGCGCACCTCCGGCACCCCATTTATTCGGGCGTCCTCGCTGGAGTTGCAGGGACAGCTTTAGTTTTGGGCGAGTGGCGCGGCCTCGTCGCCTTTGCGATTGTCCTCGTCAATTACGCAATCAAAGCCAAGCGCGAAGACCGGCTTCTTGCGGACCACTTCGGAGGCAGCTTCGCCGAGCATAAGAAGCGGGCCGGGTTCCTGCTGCCAAAGTTCTAGCAGCAGGTTTAAACTCCGGTCCGTTCTGGCTGGTATTGCGCCAAATAGCCGGTTCCGCCTGTCACAGCGGCAATCCGTCGGCTGATATCGAGCGGCCGATCGGGAAACCGATCACCATCGCCGTTCCCTCGGCTTGCCGCGCGTACTGTGCCGAGCGACAATCCGGAAACGGCCGCAGCGGTGGCGTTCGGCCGGCGCCGACGAGTCGTGCCAGTACTATGAGCCTAGACGTGCTGGTTTGTTCGTATGAAAGTACTTCTTGTAGGCAGCGATCCAGTCTCTCGCGATGTCGCGCTGCGCCGTGGAGAGATCCAGCTGCCCAGTGCAAACCATTTCGTGGAGACGCTGTTCCAGAGCGTCCTTGACGTGCGCATTCCACACACGGGCCCGGTAGGGCTCTGGCCAGAGATTGCGGATATCCTCGGTTCCACCCAGCCGAGGAGCGATCAGGTAGTCGACCTCATAGTCTTCGGGGCGAGCGTTGGCGATTCCATACTCCTGAAATACCCGTTGCCGCAAGTCCATCGACACATCTCCCACCACTTCTTCCTGCGGGGCCGAGCAAACCTCGCTGATTGTGACTTGACGCGTTGCACCGGGCGTCAAACTCCGATTCGGAGCGGCTCCTGCGTCAGACAACACGGCAACAGGTCCCCGTGCATATCGAAACCCAATCACCCCAAGCGCGACCGCAATCAACGGCAGGCAAACGATGGCCACATGGGACAGGCTAAGGCCGAATTGAAAAAGGCCTTTCCGCCAGTCCGTTTGAGGTTCGGAAGCCAATTCTGTCAGCCGGGCGCGAAGTAGAGCACGTGGACCGGCGGCGGGAGGAAGCAGCGCGTCGAACTCGGCATGATGAATGCGAACCAGCGCTGTCATCGTAGTCTGGATTTCCTCCATCCGGGCGCGACAATCCCAGCAGGCTTCAAGATGAGCTTCAACCTCCGCACTACGTTTAGATGAAAGCTCGCCATCTGCCCAACGAACCAGTTCCTCATCCGGGATGTGGCGCATCGACAAGCGAGAATTCTTATGCAGCATAGTTTCACCTCCCGTCGGCACGAATCAGACGTGCGAGGGACCGCGTTAGAGACAGGGATACCGCGCCCAGAGACATTCCAAGGACGGTTGCGATTTCCCGATAGCGGAGGCCTTCGGCGCGCAGTCGCAAACAATGTCGATCATTCTCCGGCAGGGCCTGGACGACGGCCTGTAAGCGATAGCGTCTTTGTGCGGCTGACAGCTGCTCTTCCGGGCCGGGCGCCGGATCTGCATAGCCCTCCGCCACGCTCTCATCTCCTGCCCTCCGTTGAAGCGAAGTCTGATTCGCGAGGCGCTGCTTCAGCGCGAGGTTGTGGGTGACGCGAAAAAGCCAACCCCCAAGGTTCTTCCTGGAACGACCCAGGTGAAGGTGGCGAAAGAGGGCCAGGAACACCTCCTGAATCACCTCTTCCGCGTCGTGGATAGACAGGCCCAGCGACAGGCTGTACCGGAGCAGCGGATTGCGAAACTCATCGAACAGCTCCAGTACCTCTCCCTCAATGCAGGATGCCTTCGCTCGCGTCCGTACCGTGGACGGTAACCCATAACGAGCATCCTCATACGACGATGGCGGCATGTCGGGTCCCATCTATACATTCCAATCCTACCGCGTCTGTTCACTCTTTTTTTTACGTGTTCTCGAGTCGCGTGGACCTTTGTCTAAAAAGAGTGTGAACAGAACCGCTTCCCATCGAATATTCGAATGACGAACCTTTTCCACTACTTCTGCACCTTGGAGACATCCCCGTGACCGACCGGGTCTTGGCCTTTGGGAAAATTGTCGTTGTTTTCTTCTCTTTCTTCTCTGGTTCCTTGCTTCTTGGGCAAAGCAATACGGGCGAGTTGCGGCTGCGGGTGACCGATCCGTCAGGCCTCGCGGTAAAGACCTCGATACAGATTGTCAGCGAGGCGAACCAATATCGTCGCGTCCTTTCGACCGATGATCAGGGCGCTCTGACTCTCGAACGGCTGCCTTACGGGGTGTATCAGCTCCAGATAGACCAGAAGGGGTTTGCGAAGGTGTCCCAAGCCGTCGATGTCCATTCGTCCATTCCAACCGACTGCGCCATTCGGTTGAAAGTGACCGGGGCCGAGGAATCCGTGACCGTGAGTGCCGCGAGTACCCTGATTGACCCTGACCAGGCGGGTTCGGTGAACCGGATCGGCTCCGATTCGATACAAAACAGACTGAGTTCGATACCGGGCCGATCCATTCAGGATCTTGTGAGCTCGCAGCCGGGCTGGATCTACGAGGGAAACGCCGTCCTGCACCCGCGCGACTCGGAATATCAGACCCAGATTGTTGTCGATGGCATTCCTCTGACCGACAACCGCTCTCCGAGCTTCGGCCCTCAGATTGAAGCGGACGACGTGCAGTCGCTGTCCATCTACACCGCCGGAATTCCTGCGGAATACGGAAGGAAAATGGGCGGAGTTGTCGAGGTTAACACCGTGCAAGACTCGCAACCTGGCTTTCACGGAGAGGTCGTGCTTTCCGGAGGCAGTTTCGATTCGGCCGGGGCCTTTGCCCAGGGTCAATATGCGTGGGGAAAGAATGTATTCGGAGCGAGCGCCAGCGGCGCCATGACCAGCCACTACCTCAATCCTGTCGTCGTCGAGAACTATACGAACCGCGGCACGCTGGGCGATTTTTCAGCAAATTACGAGCGCGATGTAACGTCGAAAGACCGCCTCAGTCTCAGCCTGCGACATGAACTTTCCCGCTATGAGCTTCCCAACGAACAGTTGCAGCAAGCCGCGGGACAGCTCCAAACTGCCGATAATCTCGAAACCATGGGGATCGTTTCCTACCAGCACACCTTCTCGTCTAACGTGCTGGCTGATCTGAGAGGCATGATCAGGGACAATGCTAACGATTTTTATTCCAACGCCAACTCAACGCCCGTCGAAATCCTGCAACACAATCGCTTTCGCGAAGGCTATTTCAAGGGCAACCTCGCGATCAGCCACGGCCGCCATGAGATCAAGGCGGGGATTGAATCGGACAATCTCTTCCTTCACGAGAATCTCAACTACAACATCACCGACCCCACCCAATACGATCCGGACACGCCGCTCACGTTCAATTTTGCAGGGCATCGTCCTGATCTGGAGCAAGCCCTCTATGTCCAGGACTTGATTCGCTTGGGTAATTGGACGGTGAATGCCGGTCTTCGCTGGGACCACTACCAGCTGATGGTGAACCGCCAGGCATTGCAACCACGTGTAGCGATCTCGCGCTTTTTCCCTTCGGCGAACGTGATCCTTCATTTCTCCTACGACCGCGTGTTCCAAACGCCCTCATTCGAAAACCTGCTGCTTTCGAGTTCAACGGCGGTCACGACGCTGAGTGCTGTTTCACTGCAATTGCCGGTCGAACCATCAGAGGGAAATTACTACGAAGCTGGGCTAACGAAGATTTTATTGAACAAGATTAGACTGGATGCCAACTATTTCCGACGCGCGGTAAACAACTTCGCAGACGACGACCAGATCGATAACACCACGATCAGTTTCCCGATCGCGTTTCAGAAGGCCATCATTTACGGGGTGGAAGGTAAACTCGATCTGCCGGAATGGAAGAAATTCTCAGGTTTCTTGAGCTATTCGTATGAACTTGGCAATGCGTGGAACCCGGTTACCGGTGGACTGTTCCTGGGCGCCAATGCCGATATACCGCTTACGGGCTTTTTCCCGATATCCCAGGATCAACGGAACACCGTACGCGGACGTCTCCGGTATCAGATCGTGCCCCGCCTCTGGGTTGCGGGAGGACTCCAATTCGACAGCGGATTGCCATTTCAGTTCCAGTGCGATCCCAGCCTGACCCTTGAACAATGTATTGCCGGAGAAGTGCAGACCTATGGACAAAAGGTGGTGGACCGGGTCAACTTCGCACAAGGCCGTATTTATCCCACCTTCCAGCTAAGTGCATCCGCGGGTGCGGACGTATACAAGTCGGAGCGGCTGAACGTGCGCTTGCAGATGGACGGGCAAAACCTCACCAACGTTGTGGACGTGATCGACTTTGGTGGCTTGTTCTCAGCGAACGCGATCGGCCCCTCGCGCAGTTTCTCGTTGCGCTTAGCGACAAGTTTTTAGAGTCGCACGCTTCCGGGCTGAAATTCCATGGACAGACCGGCGCGGCAGTTGCACAGAGTTTCGCTCCTCATGACAACAGGCCGCATCTTTTCCGCATCCCTAGGAGGATGTCAAACTCCGACCTGACGAACGTTCTTTTTCTTCTATTGCTCCTCGTTGGAGTCGCTCAGCTGTTGGGGTACTTGTTCGTCAAGCTACGCCAGCCAAAAGTGATTGGCGAGATTCTGGCGGGAATCGTTCTCGGGCCGGCAGTTCTGGGACGGATTCAAATCGGGTCGTTGTCCCTTCCGGAATTGTCAAGACATCACGCGCCCATTTTGAGCTTCGTGTACTGGATGGGTCTGCTGCTGCTGATGTTCATCTCTGGCGCGGAGACCAAGCAGTTGTTCAGTCGTGACGAGAGGCGGGAGGTGAGCTGGCTGACGATAGTGGGAACCGGCATCCCGTTCCTCGTCGGTCTGGTGTTCGGCCCCATGCTGGTTGGACCCGCCATCGCGGGCCCGAAGGGGAACAAGCTGTCTCTCGTCATCATTCTGGCGGTGGGGGTGGCGGTAACGTCCGTTCCGGTGATTTCCAAGATTTTTGCCGATCTGAACATCCTGCATACACGGTTTGCGCGCCTTGTACTGGGCGTTGCGGTTCTTGAAGACATTGTTCTGTGGGCTGCTCTGGCCATTGCCACTGCATTGGCCGGAACGGCCGCGTTACATCCCCGCCAAATGGTGTACCACCTGCTTGCCACAGTCGGGTTCTTCGCGCTCGGCCTCACGCTTCTGCCCAGGTCCGTGAAGAGACTGAACAAGTCCAAGTTTAATGTCCTGGCTAAACATTCGCCCGTGGGCTATGCGCTCACGGTATTGCTTGCTTACTGCGTTCTTGCGGGCGCGCTGGGGGTAAATCTTGTATTCGCAGCCTTTCTCGCTGCCTTCGCCGTAGTCCATAAGAAGCGCCTTCTCTTTGCGGAGGCGCTGGACGCAATCCGGAAGGTCTCGTTTGCGTTTTTTATCCCGGTCTACTTCGCCATCGTCGGCTTAAAGCTCGATTTGGTGAAGGCGTTCTCGTGGCGGCTGCTGCTTCTCTTCCTTGTCGGTACGTGCATCGTCAAAGTCCTGTCTGTTTCACTTGCGGGCCGGCTCGCTGGCTTCCGCGGTCTTGACCTCGTCAATCTCGCGCTCACGACCAATGCGCGTGGAGGTCCAGGCATCGTCCTGGCAAGCGTCGCATTCGACGCCGGGATCATCAATGCCAAGTTCTACACGGCTCTGGTGCTGGTCGCTGTGATTACCTCCCAATTCGCTGGCGCGTGGTTGGAGTACGTGCTCCATCGAGGGTGGCCGCTGCTCAGCACGGACAAAATGGAATCGCAACCCGTCTTACAAGCTGACGACACGATTGCCGCTTAAGCCGCGTAAATTAGCGCTGACTGATTCATTCTCGCCATCTCCTCCCGGATAGCGCTTCTTTCCGTCCGCCGTTCGATCAACGTGCCCTTGATTTTTCTTCCGGGTCCGGCGTGCGCCGTCACCCTTTATGGTTCGGGCCCCCAAAGTCTGCCGTCACCCGATCGCGTCACAAGCGTCGATGGCGCAGTTGATTCTGCTTGTCGCGCCAAGCAAGCACCGAGATCGCGGTCCATATAGGACCTGCACGGCCAGATCGACCGCCTCCGGCTGCTCACCTGCCGGCTTGGAAGGCGTCCAAATAAGGACGGTGCGGTGCGGGCTTTCCCGTGGCCTGTTCCGTCCGGCTGGTGTATTCTTTTCGGTCGTTTGAGCCCACATAGTGAGCCCGCGTAAAGGAGAGGCTTTGTGCGTACAGTGCTCTTGTTGACCGCAGTTTTCTTTGGCTCTGCCGCCGGCGTGTCCGGCGAGCAGCCGGCGAAGTCCGATCCGGCCAAAATTACGCCGGATCACTTCAATATCGACGACGTCGACCGGAGCGTGGATCCCTGTGAGGACTTTTACGCCTTCAGCTGCAACAAGTGGATGGCGGCAAACCCGGTGCCTGCCGACGAAGCTTCCTGGTCGCACGGGGACAAGCTCGCGCTCTGGAACGAGCAGGTGCTCCGGCAGATCCTCGAAGACGCATCGAAAGACGACCCGCACCGTACCGCGGTTGAGCAGAAGATCGGCGATTACTACGCATCGTGCATGGACGAACATGCGATCAACGACAGGGGCCTGGGCGCCATCCAGAGCGAACTGGACCGCATCGCCGCCATGCACAGCAAATCCCAGCTGGCCCGGGAAATCGCCCACATCCACTCCATCACCTTTCAACTGGCGCCGGGCTCGGACTCCGGCGCGCGCACGGCCGCATTTGGCTATGGCTCGCAGCAGGACTTCGACAACGCGAGCATGGTCGTAGCCGCCGCAGACCAGGGTGGACTGGGGCTTCCCGACCGCGACTACTACACCCGCAACGACCCGAAATCGGTTGAGTTGCGCAAGCAGTACGCGGCCCATGTCCAGAAAATGCTCGAGCTCCTCGGGGAAAGCTCCGACCAGGCCGCGCGCGACTCGACGACGGTGATGAACATGGAAACCTCGCTCGCCAACTCTTCCATGGACATCGTGAAGCGCCGCGATCCCGCCAACTTGAATCACAAGCTGACCGGGGGCCAACTGCAGGCCTTGACGCCGGATTTTCTCTGGGATGACTATTTCAAAGCCATAGCCGCGCCCGGGACCGATCATTATCTGGTCATCACCCCGGACTTTTTTAAAGGCTTCAATCAATTGATCCAGAGCGAACCTCTGGACAACTGGAAGACCTACCTGCGCTGGCATCTGGCCAGCGATTCTGCGCCCCTGCTCTCGCGGGCTTTCGTGGATGAAAACTTCGATTTCTACGGCCACAAGCTGTTTGGCCAGCAGGACGAGCGCCCGCGCTGGCGGCGGTGCACCGCCTACATCGACCGCGATCTCGGAGAAGCTCTGGGCCGGGCCTACGTCGAGAAGACCTTCAGCCCGGAGGAAAAGGCGCGCACCCTCAAACTGGTCAAGGAACTCGAGGACGCGCTCGCAAGCGATATTGAACAATTGGACTGGATGAGCCCTGCGACCAAACACGAGGCGCTTAAGAAACTTCGCGCCATCGAAGACAAGATCGGATACCCGAACCACTGGCGGGATTATTCGAGCGTGCAAATCGCTCGCGGCGATGCGCTTGGCAATGCTTACCGCAGCGGCGCGTTCGAGCTCGACCGCCAGCTCGCAAAAATCGGCAAACCCGTCGACCGGGGCGAATGGGTCATGACTCCGCCGACGGTCAATGCCTACTACGATCCCCAGCTGAACACGATCAATTTCCCCGCGGGAATTCTCGCCCCGCCGTTCTTCGACAGGGATATGGACGATGTGGTCAACCTGGGCGCCATCGGCGCCATCATCGGCCACGAACTGACGCACGGTTTCGACGACCAGGGGCGCAAGTTCGATGCCCAGGGCAATCTCAAGGACTGGTGGACGGGTGAGGACGCCAAGAAATTCGAAGCCCGGACCAAGTGCATCTCCGAGGAATACTCCGGGTTCGAAGCCACTGCCGGAACCAAGCTCAATGGCGATCTGACGCTCGGCGAAAACACCGCCGACAATGGCGGCCTGAGAATTGCGTACATGGCCATGGAGAAGTCCGAAATCCCCGGCCAGCCGTCGAACGCGAAAGCCGGGCTCACTCCCGAACAGCGGTTGTTCGTGTCCTACGGTCAGGCCTGGTGCTCGAACATGACGGCTGAAGTGCTGCGATTCCTGGCTCAATCGAATCCCCACTCGCCGCCTCGGGCGCGGGTCAACGGAGTGGTTTCGAATATGCCCGAATTCCAGAAGGCGTTCAGCTGCCAGGCGAACCGGCCGATGGTGCGCGCGAATCGATGCCGGGTCTGGTAGGGACCCAAAGATCCTGTATTCGCGATCGGGACGAAGGCGGGTGGGCCAGCCGGGCGAGCGAATCCTCCGCCTTCTCGGCGGCCCGGTTTCCTCTGCTCCGCTGAGTTGCAGGCGCCCTAGATAGTCATCTTCACCGTACTAAAGGGACTGGCCCCGAGTAATCTTGCCCGGGAGCGAACGCGGTCCGCATACTGGCGTTACTCTGAACCTGGGAGACGGGGTTAGACGTGGCGGTCTGGGCGCCATTTCTAACCCCAAGTTCGTGAGAGAACCCGGTTGCAAGTGGACGATCTTTTGCCGAGCCGCGGAGGGAAAACGGCCGCCGGCAAAAGCACCAGAATCGTCAATGCATTTGCCCGAGATTGCCCGACAATATTTCATCCTTTCCCTCCTTTCCACAGAGTAATTTCCTACAATCAGGTGTTTAGAATAGGCTGCGACCAAATCTGTACGTCGAAAGCGTGAAAATCATGAAAAGGCTTTCCCTGTTGCTCTTACTCCTGGTAGTCCCGGGTCTGGCTGGATCGAGTTTTGCCGCCGATGAAAACGACAATCCCGCCGCCGACCGCGTCAAAGCCGCCGCAACCGTTCTCGAAGAGATTCAGGCCACCGCCGACAAGGGCATTCCCGAGGAGGTCCTGGGGTCTGCCGATTGCGTCGCCGTGGTGCCTTCGATGTTGAAGGCCGGATTTGTTTTCGGCGCGCAGTATGGACGAGGCGTCGCCAGCTGCCGCACCCCCAAAGGCTGGAGCGATCCGGCATTCTTCTCGATCGAGGGTGGCAGCTTCGGGCTGCAGATCGGCGGTCAGGCTGTCGACCTGATCATGCTGATCATGAACCACAAGGGCATGGACAACCTGCTCAGCAGCAAGTTCAAACTGGGTGCGGATGCCACGGCAGCCGCCGGCCCTGTGGGCCGTCATGCCGCCGCTGATACCGATTGGAAGATGCGCGCCGAGGTGCTCAGCTACTCCCGTGCGCGCGGAGTTTTTGCCGGTCTTGAGCTCAATGGCGCGGTAGTGAAGCAGGATCGCGAAAGCACGCGACTCTTTTATGGCAAAATAACCCCCTTCTCGACCACGCTCACAAGCGTGAGCTCGCCGCAGGGGGCAACGCCCTTCCTCGCGGGCCTGGCAAAGTGGGCCAAGATCGCGAGCAATTCGCCAGAGCCTAAGCAAACGCCGAAATAACATCGCAGGTAAATGAAGACCCGCCACTAAGTAGAGATCAGGGCGCCGGTAGAAGAAACAGCCTCAAGCTGCAGTTTCAGCTCCAGACTTCGCCGTAAGTCTGGAGCTTTCCTTTTGGAGGTCTCGCGTGAGTTTGGCGCAAGCCGCGGTGGTTGGCCAGGCAGGGTGTCGGCCGATCAGCCCGCCTAAACGTGAGTCGCCTTCTTCTGTAACCATGAGAGCCGCAACACCCACACAGGAGCAGAGAGCGCGACGGAAGGGTGCCCGCCTGGCAAAACCGAAAACGTTAAGACGCAAAAAGCCCCCAATCACCATTTCTGAGGCTTGGGGGCTTTTGAGACTCGATGCCTGAGCGGGCTTCAGCCGTTCTCGTTCCCGGCGCGCTTCCACGACATCAGTTCGCCGATCGTCGATCCCGTGCTTGACGACGGCTGCTTGTAGCTTTCCACCTCCAGGCGCGACGCCTCGTCGCCCGCAGCCCGCAGGCTGAGCCCCACCTTCTTTTCCTCGGGGCTCATCTTGATGATTTTGAAGTCGTGCTCTACACCCGGTTCGAGTTGTACGGGGATGCCGTTGGCATCGACCGCTTCGGAATTGTGGCAAAGGCCTTCGACGCCCTCGGCAATTTCGACGAATCCGCCAAAGGTAGCTACCCGCAGCACTTTCCCGTGCACGATATCGCCCACCCGGTGCTGATCGAAAAAGGTGTCCCAGACGTCGGGCTGAAGCTGCTTCACACCCAGGGAGAGCCGGCGCTTATCGGAATCGATGGCCAGCACCACCGCCTTTACGCGATCGCCTTTTTTGAGGACCTCCGACGGGTGCTTGACGCGCTTGGTCCAGCTCAAATTGCTCACGTGCACCAGGCCGTCGATGCCGTCTTCGATCTCGATGAACGCGCCGAAGTCGGTGAGATTGCGCACCCGGCCCTCGACGGCGGCACCGACGGGATATTTCTCGACCAGCGTGTCCCAGGGGTTTGCCGACAGTTGCCGCATGCCGAGCGAGATCCTGCGTTCGGAGGGATTCACGCTCAACACCACGCAATCGACCTGGTCGTTGACGCTCACCATCTTCGAAGGGTGCTTGGCGCGCTTGGACCACGTCATCTCGCTCACATGCACCAGTCCTTCGATTCCCTGCTCCAGCTCGACAAACGCGCCGTAGTCGGTCACGCTGATCGCGCGCCCGTGCACGTGCGCCCCCACCGGATAACGCTGTTCCGCGTCGAGCCAGGGATCGGGCGTCAGCTGCTTGAAGCCGAGAGAAACGCGCTGCTTATCGGGGTCGAACTTGAGGACCTTCACCTGGATCTGGTCGCCGACATTGACCAGATCGCGGGGGTGGGTGAGCCGGCCCCAGGACATGTCGGTGATATGCAGCAAGCCGTCAATGCCGCCAAGGTCCACAAATGCGCCATACTCGGTCAGGTTCTTGACCACGCCGGTGAGCACCGCTCCGTCCTGCAGGTGCTCGAGCAGCTTCGACCGCCTTTCATTCTGTTCCTGTTCGAGCAGCTGTTTGCGCGAGACCACGATATTGCCGCGCTTCTTGTTCAGCTTGACGATGGCCACGTCAAAGACCTGGCCCTTCATCGCATCCAGATTGCGCACCGGACGCAGATCGATCTGCGAACCGGGCAGGAACGCGCTGGCGCCAAGAATGTCGACGGTCACCCCGCCCTTGGTGCGGTCCACCAGAGTCGCCTTGATCGGCTGGTTCTCGCTGTAGGCCCGTTCGATCTCGTCCCAGGCGCGCAGCTTCTGCGCCTTGCGGAACGAAAGATTGATGTAGCCCTCTTCGGTTTCGCCCTTCTCGCGCACCACGTGAATCTCGTCGCCGGGCTGAAACCTCGGCCTGCCCTCGGAGTCGGCGACTTCGCCGACCGGCAGCATGCCCTCGGATTTCGCGCCAATGTCGACGACCACATGGGTGGGCGTCAGCTTGACCACCGTGCCTTTGAGCACATGGTCTTCGCCTTCGAGCTCCTCGCTCTCGGTGGTGAAGCTTTCGAGTGCGGAAGCGAAGTCGTCGGCGTGCTTTTGCTCGTCCTCGAGCGCGGAAGATTCGGATTGCGCAGCGTCGGGCTGCAATTCGGCCGCTGGCTGCTCGGTTAGTGTAGTTGAATCGGAAAAAGTGTTGTTGGCGTCGTCGAACAAGGTCATTGCCTCTCAGCAGTGTCAGAGACGCGGGCTGGGGTTACAGAACTGCTGGATGGGTCTTAAGTATATGTTGGCCCAGTTTGTGCGCCCACCTGGCGGATGGACTTGATGCCAGCGGTCGTAAAGATCGAACCCGAATCCCAAAGGGAACTCTTCGACTATAGCAACCGCTCGGAAAAGGTGTCAATCGACGAGTCAGGTATTGGCAGGATATTAACAATCGGAAAAGGCCGGATCTCGCTGGCGAATCAGTAGGGAGAAACGAGTACACGAGTTTAGATGGCAGGAGGAGGGCTTCGGATTCAACGCCCCGCCCCGCACGCCGGAAACCACCCGGTCTGTGAGCCTTTGGCCGTTCGTTCCGCCCCTGACGGCGTCTGCTACTCTCAGTCCCATGGATTACTTATGGACACCGTGGCGCTACGCCTACCTGCGGGCGGCTTCAGACGCTGCCGCCGGGGCCGACACCTGCATTTTCTGCGAGCTGCCCAAGCTCTCCGATGAAGAGGCGCGGATCGTCTACCGGGGGGAAACCTGTTTCATTCTTCTGAACGGGTTTCCCTACACCTCGGGCCACGTGATGGTGGTGCCCTTTGCCCATCTCGACGAACTGCAGAAGCTGCCGGAAGCGACGGCCGCCGAAATGATGGCCCTCTCGCAAAAAACCGAAGGCGCGCTGCGCGCCATCTACTCGCCTGACGGAGTCAACCTGGGTATGAATCTTGGGCGCGCGGCCGGCGCCGGAGTCGCCGGCCATTGCCACATGCATATTCTGCCGCGCTGGGTGGGCGACGCCAATTTCATGACCACCGTGGGAGAGAGCCGGGTACTGCCCGAGGCGCTCGAAGAAACCTGGAAAAAGATGCGGGGCGCACTCGGCCCTTCGCCTTCGCGCTAGCGGCCGGAGAGCAGCTCGTCCATCCCGCGTTCATCGATCACCCGGACCCCGAGCTCTCTGGCCTTCTCCAGTTTCGAGCCGGCGTCGGCTCCTTCGACCACGTAATCGGTCTTCCGGCTGACTGAACCGGAGACTTTCCCGCCCGCATCTTCAATCCTCTTCTTGGCTTCCTCGCGGGTGTAATGCGAGAGGGTGCCGGTGAGCACGAAGGTCTTGCCCCCGAGCTGGTTGCCGCGCACTCTCTTCTTGCCCTCAAATCTGAGCCCCGCCCGTCGAAGCTCCTCCACCAGCTCGCGGTTCCGGGGCTCGGCGAAGAATTGCACGATGCTGGTTGCGATGCGCGGACCCACTTCCTCGACCTGCTGCAATTCTTCCTGGCCCGCGCGTCCCAGCGCATCCATGGAACCGAAATGCTCGGCCAGAAACTGCGCCGTGCGCTCCCCCACGAAGCGAATCCCCAGTCCGTAGATCACCCTTTCGAGCCCCAGCTGCTTCGAACGCTCAATTTCAGCGAGAACATTCTGCGCCGACTTGTCGCCCATGCGTTCGAGCGTCAGCAGATCGGACTTGGTCAGCTGGTAAATGTCGGCGATGTCTTTCACCAGCCCGCGCTCGGTGAGCTGATTGACCAGCGCCTCGCCCATGCCGTCGATGTTCATCACCCCGCGGGAGGCGAAATGGAGAACGGTCTCGCGCAGTTTGGCCGGGCATTTCTGGTTGACGCAGCGATGGTCCGCCTCCCCTTCGGCGCGGACCACATGGCCGCCGCACACCGGGCATTCCCCGGGCATCTGGAAAGACCGGTCTCCGCGCGGGTGCTGGTCGTCGTCGACGACCCGCGTGACCTTCGGGATCACGTCGCCGCCGCGTTCGACTTCCACCCAGTCGCCGATCTTCACCCCCAGGCGCTCGATTTCGTCCATGTTGTGCAGCGTGGCGCGGCCGACGGTCGTGCCGCCGATCGCAACCAGCTTGAGTTCGGCCACGGGCGTAAGTTTTCCGGTGCGGCCGACCTGCACCTGAATGTTTTCGATCCGGGTCACGGCGGAGCGCGCCGCATATTTGTAGGCCATGGCCCAGCGCGGGGCCTTGCCGGTAAATCCCAGGTGGCGCTGCAGGGCGCGACGGTCGACCTTGACGACGACTCCGTCGATCTCGTAGGGAAGGCCTTCCCGCTTCTCCTCCCACTGGGCGATAAATTCCCAGACCTCGTCGAAATTTGCGGCCAGCGAGCGCCGCGGGTTTACCTTGAATCCGGCCGCATCGAGCGCGTTCAACGTGTCCCATTGCTGGGAGAAGACCCAGCCGGCCCCGCCCGAGTTTCCGCCGCTCTCGGCCGCGGAAGCGAGGAGAATGTAGGCGAAGAAATCCATCCGCCGCCCGGCGGTGATCGCCGGTTCCAGTTGACGAACGGTTCCCGCCGTCGCATTGCGGGGGTTTCGAAACAGGGAGAGCCCCTGCCGCTCGCGTTCCTCGTTCATCTTCCTGAACGAGGCGATCGGCATCAGCATCTCCCCGCGGACTTCGAAGTCCGGGGGGATTCCCGCCTTCTCGAGCCTTGCGGGCGCAATCGAAAGCGGGATCGAGCGCACGGTGCGCACGTTGGCCGTGACGTCTTCGCCCGTATTGCCGTCTCCCCGGGTAATTCCGCGGACCAGTTTCCCGCCTTCGTAGCGCAGCGCCAGCGACATGCCGTCCAGCTTCAGCTCGCAGACATATTCAATGTCCCGGCGCCCGCTCAATTCATGCACGCGCCGCTCCCAGTTGGCGAGCTCCTCTTTGCTGTAGGCGTTGTCCAGCGAAAGCATGGGGACGGAATGCCGGACCTTGACGAAGCCTTCGCGCGGCTTGCCGCCGACGCGCTGCGTGGGAGAATCCGCGGTGACGAGCTCAGGATGGCCGGCCTCGAGCTTTTTCAGTTCCTCGATCAGGCGGTCGAATTCCGAGTCCGGGATCTCGGGATCATCGAGCACGTAATAGCGGTGCTCGTGATGGCGGATCTCGTCGCGCAAGGCTTCGATTCGGGCAGGAAGGTTCTCGGCCGCGCCTGGCATCGACATTCCATTCTCCCTTGGCGGAGCAGGAATCGAAGAAGGAAATTCTTGCTCTCTTCTTCTTTTAGAGTCTCTTCAGCTTCTTAAGCTCTTCAGAGTCTTTGGCGTCTTGGCTCTCGGGCGGTTTCGGCCTCCCGGTCCGATTTCGGCACCGGTTGTTCCGGGCCCGGCGAGCTTCAGGCTCCAGGCTTGCCCTCGAACAAGGGCCACAACCTGTCTCCGATCACCACATAAATGCTGAACGCCGAGCCGGCGTCGGAGGTCGTGCGGAACAACAATTCGCCGCGGCCATCGCCGTCGGCGTCGACCGCATCGACGAATTCGTACTTGGCGAGGGCATCCAGGTGCTCATTGTCGGTGGTCTGCGCAAAGACCTTGTGCAACTCGCCATAGATGTCTTCCCGCGCGACGAGCGCAGTCGAATACTGGAAGTTCCGCTTTGCATTGGGGATTGTAGCCGAGGCGGTCATGACCAGCACGGGCTCGTTGCTGTTGGTAAGATCGAAGACTCTCATTTCGACATTCTGCAATTCGGGGACCGCCGCCGCGGCCCGCGCCGCGTGCGCGCCGGGCGCCGAGCGGGACGTTTCGGGTTCCCCCGTCAGGTGCGCCGCTCTCTGCTTCACCTCTTCGGCGGTCATGGCCAGCATCTTCGTCTTGAACTTCTGCTCTTCTTCGGGCTTCAGGGAATAGGTATAGGGGCGCGGTTCGGGTCCGGCGGCATCGGAGATCGCCGGGAGCAATTGAACCGGCCCTTTGAGCGGCTCCGACGGCTGATCGGCCTTGGTCTGCTCGTGCGTCCCCACCGAAGGGGCCTCGCGCCGCAATATGGGGCGGTCCGGCGCATCGAGCGAGGCCGAAGACTTGCCCCGAGAGTCCGGCGCCTGCGAATTCCCCCCGGCGTGCGTGTCCGGGGAAGTCGAAGCCGGCGAATTCGGCGCCGCGCCACCCGGATTTTGAGCGCCGGAGGGCGGCGAAGGCGGTTGAGGCGCAGTTTCGCCCGTTTCAGGCTTGGAATTGTCTCCGCTCGAACTCGGCGCCCGCCTCAGCTTGGGCGGGCCGCTCACCTCTTCGGGCGCCTTCTGGTTCTTCCTGGCCAAGGCGGCTTTGGCCTGGCTCTTCTCCGCCTCGATGTCCGCATGGGTGCGCCACTTCCCATCTGCTACCCATAATCCCTTATCTTTCTCGAGGGCGGCCCCGGCAACCGTGAACAGTCCCTGGGATACGCCCGACTTTACCCCTTCGTAAACGGTCTCATACTGCAGCGCCATCGGCACCGGGTTCGCCTTGTAGGCCGCCGCGTCGTAGAACTTGCCATCGATCATGATCGCAACCGGAACCAGGTGCGCTCTGCCGTTTTCCGCCAGCTCGAGCACCCCCACCGCGCGCGGACCCTTGCTCACCGGACGCTTTTTCGCATACTGGGCAAACGCCGACCCGCTCGCCGCAGCCAGGGCAAGCACTAAGATGGCGCCCGGCACGGTTTTACGGTATAACCGTGAGCGCCCCTGAACACCGGAGGACTCCATGGAAATCAATGATAAAGCTCCTGATTTTTCTTCGCTCGACCAGGACGGCAACCCGGTCGCGCTTAAAGACTACCAAGGCCGGTGGGTTGTGTTGTATTTCTACCCGCGCGCCGATACTCCGGGCTGCACCATCGAGGCCTCGGGCTTCCGCGACTCGTTCGGACCGGTCGGCGAGTTGGGCGCCGTGGTGCTCGGTGTCTCCCCCGATACTCCGGCAGCCCAGAAAAAATTTGCCGACAAATACGATCTGCCTTTCACCCTGGTCGCCGATCGGGACAAGAAAGTCTGTAATGCATATGGTGTGATGCAGGAAAAGAACATGTACGGCAAGAAAGTGACGGCCGTGGCGCGGACAACCTTCATCCTCGGCCCGGATGGCAAGATCCGGCACATCTTCCGCAAGGTGAAGCCCGAGGGCCACGCCGGGGAGGTGCTGCATTACTTAAAGGCGGCCCAGGAGGGGGCGGCGTAACGCCGGGGTGAGCGCCTTGGGCGTGGCGGGGGCGAAGTCCGCGCGGAGTCCAGCCGGATCACTGCTGCAGCGAGATGGTTCCCGAAGTGTTTGCGCCGCCGTCGATCTGCAGCGCGTAGGCCTGCCCGGGAGAAACGGCATAGAGCACCAGGTCGGGTCCGGAACCGTTGTTACTCGTGATCTCGGTGGTAATGCGCCCGCTCCCCCCGACCTGGTAGGTGCCGCCGAGCGTGCCCGGGCTCTGCGCCCCGGCTCCGCTCGACGAATCGTTCGCCAGTTCCACTAATGTGATCTTGCTCGATCCATCGAATTGCAGCGTGCCAATGCGCCCCACCGCCTCCGGGGTGAGATCTATTCCATCCATCACCAGCGCGTACTGTCCCTTGAGGGTCCCGGCAGAGAAGGAGCTCGCGGTTTGAAGATCGGCGGTCCCGTCCTCGGCCGCGGACTCGTTTTCGTCGAGGAAGAAGGCGCGCGACGGACTGACCATCCAGAAGATCATGGTCGGCCCGCCGCTCACCGAAATCTGCGTCCGCCCTGCAGCCGACGTGGCGCCCGGCGTTCCCGTCACTTTCACCAGCCCCGAATAGTTTCCGTCCTGCATTGCGTCCAGGGCCCCGGAAAAACTCCCCGCGCCGGCCGTGAACTGGCCAACCGTCGCCACGTTCGCATTCCCTGAGCTGTCGTCTCCACGGCTGCCGAAGGCATAGGTGCCCGAAAGTCCGCCGCCGACCGCGCCGCTCTGAGCCTCCCCGCTTCCCGATCCCACGGCTCCGGAGTTGGTGACCAGGAAAGCGAAGCGGGTGCGGTTCACAATGTAATAGGAAATCGCGGTGGTATTGCCCGAACTGTCCGCGATCGTGCCGCTGCCGTTACCCAGGCTGGAAAGAGCGAGCCCTCCCCCGGTAACGTTCAGCAAAGCGCTGCCGCCGGGAAACAGGTTCTGGTCCATGCTTCCGCCGGTGATGTGGCCGCCCGAAACCGTGAAAACGCCTACCTGGGAAGCCGAAGCGCCGGTTCCGGTGAAAGATTCCTGATGAATTCTGAATGCGAACGTCCCACTCGGTATAGCGCCGATGGCGGAGGGGTCCTGCAGTTCCGCCGTGCCCGCGCCGTCTGCAAAGACATCGGCCTCGAGCAGTACGGCGTTCGATGGGCTCGACAGAATTACGGCCAGAGTGATCGGCGAAGAAAACAAAGCGCCGAAGGCGGTTGAGTTGAGGGAAATCTGTCCGGTGCCGTCCTGGTCGATGGTGTACGATCCGGTGACCGAACGGCTGACCTGGGGCGCTGCGCCCGCGGCCGCCGCATTGTCGGCCCCGGCGGTGATGTTCCCGTTGCCGTCGGAGGTGATCACGCCCACTTCGCGGTAGGGGTCCAGCGCGCCGGTTGAGGGGTCCTGAATGAACCCGCGCATCTGGAACACATAGGACCCCTTGAAGCTCGCATTCGAATAGCTGCCGGTCTGATGAGGGACGACGGGGCTGCTGCCGCCGCATCCGGCGGCAGCAGCCAGTGACGCAAAGACTGCGAACCAGCGCAGTCCCGGTGAATTCGAAATGGACAAGGCGGCCAGCTCCTTCGACGGGATTCAACGCTCCCGATTTCAACACGCGAATGGGGGATCTTTCGAAGTTGGTAAACACCGCGCGGCGGAGAAAGTTGCCCGCGCCGGGCCCAATGATACGCGCTCTATCGGGCGCTCGCGCGTACGCTCTCCGCGGTATCGCGGCGCGCAGGGAATTTTCGGAGCAGCCAGATGAGGAGTCGGCAGGCGAAGAGGACCGCCAGAATGGCGGCGTATTTCAGGGGCTGGCGAAGGTCGGCTTTCACCAGCCAGAGGTAATGCGTGACCCCGGCGATTCCGCTCAAGTAGACCAACCGGTGCAGGGCCTGCCATCGCTTCCCGCCCAGCCGGCGAATCCAGCCCGCAGTCGAGGTCGCCGCCAGCGGAACAAGCAGTACCCATGCCGTAAAGCCCACCGTGATGTACTTGCGCTTGGCTACGTCCGCAAGGATCTCATGAATATTTAAAAACTTATCGAGACCGAGATAGGTCGCAAAGTGTAAACATCCGTAAAAAAAAGCAAACAGGCCGAACATCCTGCGGAATCGAATGAGCGCGGGAATCCCCAGCAGTTTGCGCAAGGGAGTGATGGCCAGGGTGATCAAGAGAAAGCGGAGCGTCCAATCGCCGGTTCCATGCTCGAGCGCCTCAACCGGGTTCGCGCCGAGCCCCATGCCCCAGGAGGCGACGTCGGCCGGGTGGGACCCGAAAAACCTCCAGACCAGGCCGCCAAAAGGAACCAGGCAGAGCAAGAAAACGGCGAACTTAATCCAGCGGATCAATCGAAGCTCCTGCAGACCACGACACTCGAAACCATGAAACTGAAATGGAATGAGATTGAAGAACAAAAATAATGGAAGACCCGTGACGGAAACCTGAGTCGATCGAAACAACCTGCATCCGCAAGGCGCCTGCGGGGATGAAACCGGTTGGCCTCGAACTTCATCGGCCGACTAGTAATTCTTTTCGAGATCCAATCCCGAATACAGGCCCGCCACCTGGTCGTATCCGTTGAACATCAATGTCGGTCGGGGGCGGAACTCGCCCAGCCGGCGCTCATAAGCCTGGCTGTGATAACGCTCCACCTTCGGATTCACATTCGAGTAGAACCCGAAGTCATGGGGATTGGCTTCATTCCAGGTAGTCACCGGCTCGTGGTCGGTGAAGCTGATCTTGACGATGGCTTTTGCGCTCTTGAAACCGTACTTCCACGGCACCACGATGCGCAGCGGGGCGCCATCCTGGTTGGGCAGGGTCTGGCCGTACATGCCGAAGCAGAGCAGGGTCAACGGATGCATGGCCTCATCCATGCGCAGACCCTCGACGTAAGGCCAGTCGAGGACGCGCCCGCGCTGGCCCGGCATCCGGTCAGGGTCCAAAAGGGAGTGGAAGACGACATATTTCGCCTTGCCGAGCGGCTGGGCGCGCTGGATGAGCGCGCTCAGCGAAAACCCCACCCAGGGGACCACCATCGACCACCCCTCGACGCAACGATGGCGGTAGATGCGCTCTTCGGGCGGGGCGAACTTCAGGACGCTGTCGATGTCCCACTTCTGTTTTTTGGACACCTGGCCGTCGATGGCAACCGTCCACGGCCGGGTGCGGAAATTCTTGGCCAGTTCCGCCGGTTCCTGCTTCTCGGTAGAAAATTCGTAGTAGTTGTTGTAATGGGCCACCTGGTCCAAGGGCGTGATCCGTTCGCTGGTGGAGAATCCGCTCTTTTGAATGCCGTCAATTTTCCCGGTCGCCCATGCTCTTGCCGAGGGTGCGGCGATCTCCTTCACCCCGAAGCCGGCGGCGGCCGCCGTAACGGCCAGCCCGGCGAGGAATTTGCGCCGGTTCAGGTACAAATCCCGGCTCGTGATTTCCGATGACTTGATCGCCTGCGATTTCTTGATCAGCACGCCACCCTCTCTATTCCCAGGGAAACAAGCGCCCCTTTTCTAGATTACGAGGTTCCAGCTATTTGAGATTCCCGGCCCGCAAAAAAAGTTACCAAATCGCTGCCCGCCCTGGCCAGGGCGGCCCTTCGCCGGGCCTGAGGCGGCCTCTCCGGTCGACTCGCGCCTGGCCTTCGGTTTCCCGGGCCTACGGTTGAACTCCGGGCTCAGTTCTGGCGTATCCTCTTTCAGGGAGAGCCTTTTCAGGGAGGCCTATGTTCTGCAATCGCTGCGGCGCGCCCGTCGAAACCGATTTCAATGTGTGCCCCCGGTGCGGCGCTCCGCTTCAACCGGGCGTCCCCGCTCTGACCCGGCCAAACCGGCTCGAGCGGCACATTCGCACGCTCGGAATCCTGTGGATCGTGGTCGGCGTGCTCTTGATCATGCCCTCGCTGGTTCTTGCGGGGATCAGCCACGCTTCCCACATCATGATCGGCGATGAGATATTCACCAACCCGCTCATGCGTCCGCTCTTGTTTTTTCTGGGGTCCGGGTTCCTGGTGGTTGCCGCCGGCGGCATCCTGGTTGGCTGGGGATTGATGCGCCATGAGCACTGGGCCCGCATCGCCGCGATTGTGGTGGGAATTCTGGCCCTTTTCCATGTTCCTTTTGGGACCGCGCTCGGAATTTACACCCTTTGGGTCTTGCTGCCGGCCGACGCCCGCGCG
>Ga0123355_10000161_pt1 | contig 81946 bp, 77 predicted proteins | sample TergutEmb28metaG_3_FD_89872 | JGI IMG/M metagenome (GOLD analysis project Ga0123355, IMG submission 89872) | Embiratermes neotenicus P1 segment gut microbial communities from Petit-Saut dam, French Guiana - Emb289 P1 | ecosystem: Host-associated > Arthropoda: Insects > Digestive system > Gut ... | reverse complement strand
GCAAATCAATCACACATTTTCGCCAAGATTGAGCATTGAAGCGGGATTGAGATTTGAGCATACGGCTTTGAGCGGAGATTTGAGAAGAAATCTTAGAACGAGCGATAGCGTTCATACCAACAGCTATGGCGGTTTTTTCCCATCGCTAAACATCAGCCAGCAATTAACAGATCGAACGGGATTAAATCTTTCGTATAGTCGTCGTTTGAGACGACCGGATTATTCACTCTTGAATCCAATGGTACTGCCGCAACAAGCACTTAACTTCCGTGAGGGAAATCCTTATTTGATGCCTCAATATTCTCATATTATCGGCTTGGCTTATACGTTCAGTCACATTCCAATTCTTCGAATAACTTATGCACATAGCAATGGCGAAATACGCCAAGTCCAGCATTTTCACAACGATACGGCGTGGAGTCGTCCCGAAAACCTCGGACGAAATAATGCTATTAATATCAACTTAATGTATCAACACACATTCTTTAATATGTGGCGAGTTTTAGTTACAGGTGGCGGTGAATGGTCGAGAACGCATTTCGAGTACAATAATGTTGCCACAACAAGAGATTTTTTCAATGCCCGTTATTTTATTCAAAACGATTTCACGCTTTCGCCAACAATGGGTGTGGAAGTAAATAGTTGGGGAATGTTTCCGCGAAGGCATTTATTCACGAGAAATACGGGAATGTACGCCGTCAATTTCGGATTTAGAAAAAGTTTTTTCAACAGAGCCTTAACTGCAACGATAAACGTGAACGATATTTTCAACACGGCTAATCGATGGACGAATGACACCAGACTTCCGGCTGGAAATGGTTTGTATCATCGGGACTATACGGCAATGTATTGGTCGAGCCGTTCAATAAATGTTCGTTTAAGCTATCGTTTTGGACGAGGAAATGTTCAAACCCGCCGAATGAGAGATGCCGCAGCAGATGAGGCCGGACGTATGGGCAGTGGCGATGGCGGTCAAATGGGCGGCGGTGGAATGTAATTTGTAGGGGCGAGGCATGCCTCGCCCCTCTACGTATGCCCTAGAATCTAAATCAACATAATTGCCAATATCACCCCCAATATTCCTATACCGGAAAGGATAATCACCGGAATTTTTGGCATTTCGCCATCGTTCGCCATTGCTCGACCAAACAAGAAGAATACAAACGGATGCACCAAGAACGGCATCGCAAAGATAAACGGAAGTAGTTCGGCAACTTCCATTCCAAACATTCCGCCTTGTGTTGCTGCAAACAGTCCAAAGTGAGAAAGCGACGACGTTGCAGCTACTGCTACATTATTGAGCGACATGCCAAAAATACTTAATACAACAAAACTGCCAAATATAGCGGTAAGTTGCCAGCCCAACGAAAATTTCATTAAGCCTTTAATCTCCTTATTGTCGTCTCCGTTGGCTTTTTTTAGTGTTTTTAACGACCAGCAAGTGAGTGAAATACCTAAAGCGAGTACGATTAATGCGGGAATCAGCATCAAATGTCCGGCACTGGCACTCACGGCTAATATGGAAAATACAAAAATATGAGCTGTAAAAGGAACGTTAATCATAATTGGTGCTCTCGCAGCCGCTGTCTTTCCGAAGTCACCAGCCGTACATGCACCTGTTAAGCCGGCATGAGATAAACCTCCGGCAAGTCCGGGTGCCAAATTCCGTACGTTTGCCGTTTTTGCAAAAAGTATCAGTAGGAGAATACCGCCAAACATCCATACAATCTGTCCGAAGAAACCAAATGCCAGGACAGAGTTCATTCCGGAAATAGAAAACGCTTCCGACATTCTTGAGCCTCCAATGAGGAAGTTTGCGGCAAGCACGATAGGCAGTCCGGCAAACAACAACGACTTGATAGTCGGTCCAAAACTCCACTTGTAAAATATAGCACCCATCGTACAAGTAATCAACATGGCATAAAATATCTGAGGCAAGGCAATGTACGACTGAATCCACGTAGCAATCTGGAAAGAGAGCCATAAAATAAAAATAATGGTTGCCATTTCCAAAATACCTTTTCTTATGTAGAGATTTTTATTTTTAATGGTCGCTTTGTAGTCAATCAGAATAATTGCGCAAACCAAGCCTATGTAGGCGTACAGCGGATAAAATTTTGCTAGGTTACTGCTATCCGAACCGATGAATACATTATACGCAGCTCCTATACCAACGAGTAGGAAAAACGTACGAACAATGTAAACAACCTGCGTTCGGTTTGTTCCAACACAAATTTCTTCATCTGAAGGAACCACCAAATCATTCGGATCGATTTTTATTTTTTGAAATACTTTTCGAAGTTCTTGCCCACCAACAAAGAAAGACGCAACCAGCGGAATAATTGTGGTTTTGCTGAGAATGTCGATCATTAGAAATCCGGGCAGTCCCGGCGAAGAAACACCGCTGACAGTCAAGATGTAGCCCATTACTAATCCGAAAACGACGACAAGCAATATCGCCGAATATCGAGTACCTGCAACAACTGTTCTTGCAACAAGTACCAGAGGTACTAATAAAAAAAGCGTTAACCCAAATTGGTTAAAAGCCTGCATTTTAGAAATTTGCGTTAAAATCTCTTCCATATTGTATTGTTTTTGACTCGCAAAGATACAAATAAAAAATGATACTACAAAAAATTTGGTGGATTGGAAAAAAAATCGTACCTTTGCAAGATAAAGTAATTAAACTATGGCAAGTCACGAAGAACAATTCAAAAAACTCATTGCACACGCGAAGGAGTACGGATTTATTTTTCCGTCAAGCGAGATTTATGATGGCTTAGCGGCTGTTTACGATTATGGACAATATGGTGTTGAACTTAAAAACAACATTCGCCAATACTGGTGGAAATCTATGGTACAAATGCACGAAAATGTAGTAGGGTTGGATTCTGCAATTTTCATGCATCCCACTATTTGGAAGGCTTCCGGGCATGTTGATGCGTTTAGTGATCCGCTGATTGACAACAAAGACAGCAAAAAACGCTATCGTGTCGATGTGATGCTTGAAGACTATTGTGCAAAATTGGAGGATAAAATCAACAAAGAAGTTGAAAAAGCCGCAAGACGATTTGGTGAAAGTTTCGATAAAGAACAGTTTGTAACGACCAATCCGCGTGTGTTGGAATACCGCAGAAAGATTGAGGATACGTTGAGTCGAATGAATAAAAATTTGACGGAAAATAATCTGTCGGATTTGAAATTGTTAATCGAAGAGTTGGAGATTGTGTGTCCGGTTTCGGGAAGTAGAAATTGGTCAGATATCAGACACTTCAATTTGATGTTTTCTACCCAAATCGGGGCTTTAGCAGAGGAGGCGAACACGATTTATCTTCGTCCAGAAACGGCACAAGGCATTTTTGTAAATTTTTTGAATGTGCAGAAAACTTCGCGAATGAAAATTCCGTTTGGTATTGCACAAACCGGAAAAGCTTTTCGCAACGAGATTGTAGCACGCCAATTTGTTTTTAGAATGCGTGAATTTGAACAAATGGAAATGCAATTTTTCGTGCGCCCGGGAACGGAAATGGAATGGTACGAATATTGGAAGCAATCGCGTATGGAATGGCACAAATCATTGGGTATTCCTGCGGAAAAATTCCGTTTTCACGATCACGAAAAGTTGGCGCATTATGCGAATGCCGCAACAGATATTGAATTTGAATTTTTATTCGGCTTCAAAGAGTTGGAAGGCATCCACTCGCGAACAGATTTCGACCTTTCGCAACACCAAGAATTTTCGGGCAAAAAAATGCAATATTTTGATCCGGATTTGAACGAAAGTTATGTGCCGTACGTGGTTGAAACTTCCATCGGATTAGATAGAATGTGCTTGGCAATGTTGAGTCATGCCTACAACGAGGAAGTTTTGGAAGACGGATCAACACGTGTTGTGATGAAATTCCCGCCGGTTCTAGCACCTTACAAAATTGCGATTTTGCCTTTGGTGAAAAAAGATGGAATGCCTGAAAAAGCTCGTGAAATCATGAATTTTTTGCAACACGATTTCATGTGTCAATACGACGAAAAAGATGCCATCGGTCGTCGCTACCGCCGTCAAGATGCGATCGGTACGCCGTTTTGTATCACAGTAGATACGCAGACTATGGAAGATAATACAGTAACGATTCGTTATCGCGACACGATGCAGCAAGAACGTATTGCGATTTCAGAAATTGCAAATATAGTTAAAACAAAATTAACGTAAAACGTAGGGGAGAACCCACGTGTTCGCCCAACTAAATAAGGGCAGACACGTGAGTCTGCCCAACAAAAAAAAATATGAAAATAATCGCAGACAGCGGAGCAACCAAAACAGATTGGTGTCTGATTAATGGTTTAGGCGAGGTAAAAACCGTTCAAACTATCGGACTAAATCCGTATTTTTTGGATGAGGACGGCATTTTGAATGTTTTAGAAAAAGATTTGCATCCGTTTTTGGACAGCACGAAAGTAGAACACGTGTTTTTCTACGGCTCGGGCTGTACTGCACCACGCAAAAAGCAAGTGATGCAATCTACTTTGGATACTTTCTTTAGACAAGCCGGTGTTGAAATTGAGAGCGATCTGCTTGGTGCGGCACGCGCTTTATACGGTAAAGAAAAAGGTTTGGTTTGTATTTTGGGAACAGGTGCAAGCTCGTGTTTATACGATGGAGAACAAATTGCCGAACGTGTGAACTCCTTAGGTTACATTTTGGGAGACGAGGGAGGTGGTTCTTCCCTCGGAAAACAGCTGTTGGCGGCTTATTTCAGAAATGAACTGCCTGAACATTTGCACAATTTGTTTGCACAAAAATATCCTGCAGAATTGTCGAGAGTTTTAGATGCAATTTATCGTGAACCTGCTCCAAATCGCTTTTTGGCTTCATTTGTAGAATTTTTAGACGAAAATAAATCGGATTCTTTTGTAAAAGAATTTGTTAGTTCGGCGTTTGATACGTTTTTCAGAAAACAAATTCTGCGTTACGATAGTTATGATATATATCCGCTTTGCTTTATAGGTTCGGTAGGCTTTATTTTTGCCGACGAACTTCATAAATCCGCGGAGAAACACGAGCTCACGATTTCTAAGATTGAACAGACACCATTGGATGGACTGCTCAAATTTCATAAATAATACAAAACATAATCACCATGAAAAAAATCTTAATCACAGCACTAACGCTATTAATCACAACATCATTAATTTCACAAAACACTATGACTTACGAACAAAAAATCAGTAGAATGATCGGTTTCGACATCGGTAGAAATCTATCACAATGGCCATTCACATTTGATATTCAGGCACTTTTTGAAGGTATGAATATCGGACTTGAGGAAGGTTCGCCCGGATTTACGGAGGAAGAAATGCAGCAAACGTTAAACGAATGGGCACAAAGAATGCAGGAAATACGACAAAATACTGCCAATGAAGAGCTTGAACGCACAAAGGCCGAAGGCAGAGCATTCTTGGAAGCAAACAGGCGAAATGCAGGCGTACAAGTTACCGAATCGGGCTTACAGTACAGAGTTGTAACAATGGGTACAGGTCCGAGGCCTGTGGCAACCGATAGAGTGAATGTTCACTACGAAGGAACTCTTTTAGATGGAACAGTATTTGATTCGTCTATTCAGCGCGGGCAACCCATTTCTTTCGGCTTGAATCAAGTGATTGCCGGTTGGACGGAAGGCGTACAGCTGATGCCGGTTGGTTCAAAGTTTGTATTCTATATTCCTTCCGATTTGGCTTATGGCGACCGCGGTATGCCTCCTACAATTCCTGCGGGCGCTACATTAATTTTTACGGTTGAACTTATTGGAATAGAATAACATGGAAAATACAAAAAACAGAGCAAACACCATATTAGTAGCCGGGCTGCTAATCAACCTATCCATAGGTGTTTTGTACGCATGGAGCATAATTGGCAGAAGTTTGGTAGATTATTTTGGCTGGTCAAGTAGCCAAGCCAATTTGCCATTCACGTTATCTGCCGTTTCTTTTTCATTTGCAGCCTTTTTCGGTGGTAGAATACAAGACAAAATTGGTCCGAGATGGCCAGTAACTTGTGGAGCCTTGTTGGTCGGACTTGGAATGATCATATCAGGACTTTTCAGCACCCCGATAGGTATAGCCATCGGTTTTGGTATCATTACCGGTGGAGGTACAGGATTGGCTTACAGTTGCGTACTGCCACCGGCCTTAAAATGGTTTCATCCGGGCAAAAAAGGCTTGGTCAGCGGATTAGTTGTTGGCGGATTTGGTATTTCGGCACTATATTTTGCACCTATAACCGGAGCGTTGCTCAACAATTTTGACCTTCAAACAACGTTGATTATTTTGGGTACGGTAACGATTATTATCGCTACACCGATTGCACAACTTATCAAAAATCCACCTGCGGGTTATGTACCTCCAACACCTCAAAATTTTAAGGAAACTGCTGAGAATACAGACACTTCCGTGGAGTACACCCGTGGCGAAATGTTAAAAACAAAGCGTTTCTATATGTTGTTTCCGATGTTTTTGTTTTCATCGTCGGTGGGATTGATGATTATCGGAAGTATCGCAGTCATCGCAAGAGAGCAAATTCAGGACTTAAATTTGGCCATACTGCCGATGTTGGTGGCTCTTTTGGCCCTTATGAACGCTGTCGGAAGGATCGCCGGTGGATTTATGTCTGATAAGATTGGTCGTGTAAATGCCTTGTTTGTGATATTTACATTGCAAGCTCTCAATATGATAGCCTTTGCATCTTACAATAATTTAGCCATGATGATTGTTGGTATAATCGTTGTTGGATTCTGTTTTGGAACAACGCTGAGTGTATTTCCTGCGATTACAGCAGACCAGTATGGTAAGAAAAATTTTGGTGGAAATTACGGTATAATGTACTTTGCATGGGGGTTTGGAGCCGTTGTTGCACCTGTGATAGCCGGATTTCTTCATGATATTCATGGAAATTTCCACATGGCGTATATCATTTGTGCTGCGATGATGGTTGCAATGATTTTTGTGAATTATTTGTACAAGCGAAATTTGGCAACGTTAAAACAATAAAACAATGTGAACGGGGGCGTATGAAATACGCCCCTACCATTTTAATTTCAATTTTATGGGCGGATTAACCATGGCTTTGCAGCTCCTTTTGAGTTTATCACTTATTGTGTTTATTCACGAAATGGGACATTATTTAGCGGCGCGTGCTTTCGGCATTCGTGTGAATAAATTTTATTTATTCTTCGATGCTTGGGGCTTCAAGTTATTCAGTTTTAAACGTGGTGATACCGAATTTGGAATCGGTTGGCTTCCGCTCGGAGGTTATTGTCAAATCGCCGGAATGATTGATGAGACGCAAGACGAAAAAGGTTTGGCATCAGAACCACAACCATGGGAATATCGCTCAAAACCGGCTTGGCAACGCTTAATCGTGCTGTTTGGTGGAATATTTTTGAATTTCATTACCGGAATTTTGATACTTTCTGCTTTATTGTTTGGTAGAGGATTTTTGAGTAATGAAGAAGTATCGAGATACGGTATTGATCCGTCAATTGTAGCACAAGAAATCGGATTTCAAAGAGGCGACAGAATTTTGTATGTTGATGGCCGGCGAGTAGTGCGTTTTCAAGATACACAAGGTCCGAATGTTTTATTTGGTTCGGAAGTTACGGTGTTGCGAGGGGGTGAAATTGTGACAATTACAGTTCCAAGAAATACACATCAACGTGTGACGGATGCAGGTATGCCGCTTTTTAGTGCGGATAATTTTCCTGTAATTGTTGATAGAGTGCAAGAAGGCTCGATTGCGGAACAAATCGGAATACTTCCCAACGATCGAGTTTTGAAAATCAACAACGATACGATTCATTCCTTTGCAATGTTGCAAAATCTTTTGAGAATCCACAGAAACAGCGAGATAGAAGTGTCCGTAGTTCGAGATTCGAAAGTCGTTTTGTTGCCTGCAACTTTGGATGAAGCAGGAAGACTTGGATTTTACAGAGTAGCCTTTCCATTTGAAGGAACACGCTACACGGCACTTACAGCACTAAAATTTGGAACCAGAGATGGAGTTGGTTTATTGATAGCCAATGCAAGAGGACTCGGACAAGTGGCTTCGGGGCAAGTTAGAGCCACAGAAAGCATTCAAGGGCCTATCGGAATGGCGCGATTTTTTGGTGCAAATTGGGATTGGTTGAGGTTTTGGCATCTAACGGGTGTTATTTCGTTGATTTTAGCATTTATGAATTTTTTGCCGATTCCGGCATTGGATGGCGGACATATTGTGTTTACCATGTGGGAAATCATCACGCGCAAAAAACCAAGCGATAGATTCCTCATGATAACTCAACAAATCGGCATGGTACTTCTTCTAACGCTGATGCTGTTTGTTTTCGGCAACGATTTGTTTCGGATTTTCCGATGATGGATCAACAATCGAAACTATTCCACAATTCGTGGTTAATAATTAACTGCGTTGAAGCTTGTATTGTTCGTATTTTTTTTGTATCTTTGCATACTATTTAGGATTAGAAATTTTATGGTTCAAGAAAAACAACGCACACTAAAAGCCCCTGTAACTATCACAGGTGTGGGCTTACATTCAGGACAAAAGGTGACGATGAACATCTTACCTGCCCCTACAAACCATTGGTATAAGTTCAAACGCACGGACTTGGAAAATTCCAAATTAATTCCGGCACTTGCTGAGAATGTAGTTGATACATCGCGTGGAACAACACTACAAGTTGGCGAAGCAGCAGTTTCTACAGTCGAGCATGTTTTGGCATCGCTTTTTGCGATGGGTGTTGATAATGCTTTGATCGAAGTTGATAACGTAGAAATGCCGATTTCTGACGGAAGTGCTTTGGAATTTGTTAAAGCCATCTCTTCAGTTGGCACTGTGGAACAGGAAAACGATCGTGTCTATTACGAAGTCCCTAAACACTTGGCTTATGTAGATAAAGCCTCGAAAGTTGAAGAAATGGTGGTTAGCAGCAGCGGCACAAAATATACGGTTTTGATTGATTATGAAATGGACGTTTTGCCGTTGCAATTGGCCTCGCTACATGATTTAGCACAGTTTGAAACGGAAGTAGCACCGTGTCGAACATTCGTATTTCTGCATGAATTGGAACAGCTGGTTAAACATAATTTGGTCAAAGGTGGAGACTTGAACAATGCGATTGTGTTTGTCGAAAAAACAATTTCGGCAGAAGAACACGGCCGCTTGGCAAAGTTTTTCAACAAGCCGGACATCGGAGTTATTGAAGAATTAGGAATTTTGAACAACCTTAAACTTCACTTCAAAAATGAGCCCGCTCGTCACAAATTGCTGGATTTGATCGGCGATATGACGCTGGTTGGGGCAAGAATGAAAGGACACGTGATTGCACACCGTCCGGGGCATCGTGTCAACGTTGAGTTTGCAAAAATTATCCGTCAAAAAATGTTGGAAGAAATCGCCACTAAAGATGTTCCGAAAATTGATTTGAATGCAACGCCGTTGTTCGACATTGAGCAAATCAAACAAAAACTCCCACATCGTCCGCCGTTCCTCTTGGTTGACAAGGTTATGGAAATGAGTGAAACGCACGTTGTCGGGGTGAAAAATGTAACGATGAATGAAGATTTTTTTCGCGGACATTTTCCCGGAGATCCTGTTATGCCGGGCGTTTTGCAAGTAGAAGCGATGGCTCAATGTGGAGGAATTTTAGCATTAAGCAGCGTTCCGGATCCGGAAAATTACTCAACATATTTCATGAAAATTGACAATGTGAAATTCCGCCAAAAGGTTGTACCGGGAGATACGTTAGTGTTCAAATTAGAATTACTCTCGCCGATTCGCAGAGGATTAGTGAATATGAAAGGAACTGCTTACGTTGGAAACAACATCTCTTGCGAGGCAGAAATGCTGGCACAATTAGCCAAAAATACTTAAAACAAAAAATATGTACCACCCTTTATCATACGTACATCCGGAAGCAAAAATTGCAGAAAATGTCGTCATTGAGCCGTTTGCGACCGTTCATAAAAATGTTGAAATCGGCGAAGGAACGTGGATTGGTCCTAATGCAGTAATCATGGATGGTGCTCGAATCGGAAAAAATTGTAAGATATTTCCGGGAGCTGTGATTTCGGGAGTTCCGCAAGATTTGAAATTCGTTGGAGAAGAAACTACCGCTGTTATCGGCGACAATACAATCATTCGCGAGTGTGTAACTATCAATCGAGGAACACAAGCCAACTGGGAAACCCGCGTTGGAGATAATTGCTTGATCATGGCTTATGCACATCTCGGACACGACTCAATTGTCGGAAACAACTGTATTCTTGCCAATAATGCATCACTCTCAGGACATGTGATTGTTGACGATTGGGCAATTCTGAACGGATTTGTCGCTGTTCAACAGTTTATTCGCATTGGCTCACACACCTACGTTGCAGGTGGAGCATTAGTTCGCAAAGACATTCCGCCGTTCACAAAAGCGGGACGTGAACCGATTTCATACGTGGGTATTAACTCCGTAGGCCTACAGCGACGCGGATTTACAAACGAGCAAGTCGAACACATTCAAAACATTTATCGCTATATCTACCTGCGAAATTTGAATGTAACCAGCGCACTCGAATTGATTGAAAAAGAAATCCAGCAAACTGCCGAACGTGACGAAGTTCTGTCGTTTATACGAAACTCGCAGATTGGCATCATGCGTGGATTGGAATAGAATGTTTTTCCGCACTGTTATATTTTGTTTTCTCGTCTCAACCGGACTGCTTTCTACGATTTCTGCACAACGAAGTTTTACGTTGAGTGGAACAATCAGAGACGGCTCAAATGGTGAAACGCTTATCGGAGCAACTGTTTCGGTTAGAGATGCCGATGGTAGAATTAATGGTGTAGTCACAAATATCGATGGATTCTACTCCATAACTTTGCCTGCCGGAGACTACACTGTGATGTTTTCTTTTATGGGGTACGAAACGCAGGAAAGAACAATTTCGCTAACACAAAACATAAGAATTTCTCTGGAATTACACCCTGCATCTGCAATGCTTTCCGAAGTTGTTATTACCGAAGAACGTGGCAATAGAGCAATCACGAGGAACGAAATGAGCGTAGTCCGAATGGATATCCAAACGATTAGGCAAATTCCTGCTCTATTGGGCGAAGTTGATATAATTAAAGCCATACAGCTGCTTCCCGGTGTGATGGCCACAAGCGAAGGAGGAGCCGGATTCAGCGTTCGAGGAGGTGCACCGGATCAGAATTTGATTTTGTTGGATGGCGCTGTGGTTTACAACCCCGCGCATGCACTTGGATTTTTCTCGGTATTCAACAATGATGCAATCAAAGATGTTGCAATTTTCAAAGGCGATTTTCCCGTACAGTATGGCGGACGTTTGTCGTCGGTGCTCAATATCAGACAGAGAGATGGAAATTTGAGAAGATTTGAAGCAACGGGCGGAATTGGGTTATTGTCGAGCCGGCTAACCCTCGAAGGTCCGATTATCAGAGATCGAACATCGTTTATGCTGGCAGGACGTCGAACATATTTTGACATATTTTTACCTCTTGCCAACGATCCAATGGCACGAAATACGAGGTTGTTTTTTTACGATTTAAATGCGAGAATTACACATCAATTTAATGAGCGAAATCGCTTGTTTATTTCGGCATACAACGGATTGGACGTATTCGGAACTCGTGGAGACAATTTTATGCAGTTCGATTACGGAAACACCATACTTTCGGCACGCTGGAATCATTTGTTTTCGCCAAGATTGTTTTCAAATTTGACGATGGTGTATTCGAACTACAATTATACAACCGGCGGAGATGTTGGCAGTATACGATTTATATGGAATTCCGGTTTGAGCGATTTGGGTGGAAAGTTGGATTTTACCTTTATTCCAAATCCAAGAAATACGATACGTTTCGGATTTTCAAGTATTTTTCATACCTACCGTCCCGGATTTGCAGAATTTGCAATGGGTGGAGCTGATTTAAACTGGTTTGGCGGTGGCGGTGTTGGTGCTCAAATCAATTTGCCTGATAATTTTGCTTTGGCAAACGCAATTTATATTGGAAACGACCAGAATATCGGAAGTCGATTCTCGTTGAAATACGGCATTCGCTTGACGAGCTTCTCAAACGTTGGCGGCATAGAATATCGTTATGAAAATTTTATTGTTGTTGATAGTATTATTCATCCGAGAGGAAGATTCTGGCACACAAATTTTGGTGTCGAACCTCGAATAGGTGCAACATTCGTAATCAACGATGCAACTTCTATCAAAGCAAACTATTCGCGAACGATACAATATTTACAGCTTGCACAAAATTCGACAGGAGGAAATCCGTTAGATTTATGGTTTCCGACAAATTCGAACATCAGACCGCAGGAAGCAGATATGTACGCAATCGGGTTGTTTCGGAATTTTCTAAATAATCAGTTGGAAACCTCAATCGAATTTTATTACCGAAATATTTTTAACGCCATTGATTTCAAAGATCATGCCAATCTTATGATGAACCCGCATTTGGATGGCGAAGTTCGACAAGGACGGGGTAGGGCATACGGCATGGAGGTCATGATTAAACGACCGGGCGGAAGACTAAACGGTTGGATAAGCTACACGCTGTCCCGCTCCGAACGCACCATTCCGGGAATTAACGATGGACGAACATTTTTAGCACCGTTTGATAGAACACATAATCTTTCGGTTGTTGCAAATTTCGAACTTTCCGAAAGACATTCCTTTTCTGCAACTTGGGTGTTTTATACCGGAAGTGCTGTAACGTTTCCGACCGGACGAGCGATTATAAACGGAATTTCACTCCCTGTTTACGGCGCTAGAAATGCACACCGAATGCCGAACTATCATCGTTTAGATGTTTCATATACCTTGAGAAGCCGACCCGACCCGACCCGCCGTTGGAGTTGGGATTGGAATTTTGGACTTTTCAACGCTTACGGACGAAAAAATGCTTGGGTCATTAATTTCAGAGAAGACAGACAGCCCACCGGCAGTGTCCGTAGATTTGCAGAAATGACCTACCTTTTTGGAGTAATTCCGTCAATCACGTTTAACTTTAATTTTTAGCGATATGAGAAACTTCAACATAGACTGGTCAAAGGTTAAAGGTCAAGGGTCAAAGGTTTTTCTAATTCTTTGCCTTTTGCCTTTGACCCTTTACCTTTTGCCTTCTTGTACCGAAGAAATCGACATTAGGTTAAGAGACGGCGATGTGCGTTTGGTGGTTTTTGGCGGAATTGGTATTGAACCCGGTGTGCATACGGTCGTACTTTCACGAACGACAAGTTATTTCGAAGATCCAAAAGAACCTCTTTATGTTGAAGGTGCAACCGTTACAATCACGGAGTTTGACGGAAATATGCAAAAAACAGGAGAAATTTTTCATTTGACGGAAACAAGTCCCGGTCATTATCAAACCGCTCCGGATGTTTTCGGAATACAAGGGTTCACTTATCGTTTGGATATTTTTCTCAACGAAGAAATAGGCGGTTATTCAAGATATTCAGCAGATGCTTTTTTTCCGTTTATTGCCGACCAAATTGATTCTTTGCATGCTATTCACGCTCGAAATATGCTCTTTACCGGAATTATCGGAGGTGATCCGTTTGATACGGTTAATCGTCCGACAGGCTGGAATCTACTGCTTTTTGCAAATGATCCGCCAGGGATAGAATCTTTTTACGTATTTGTTACATATCTAAACGGAGTTGCATTGAACGACACATTAACGAGACTTCTGTTGTTGGACAATTCAATGATAGATCAAGATACAATCAATCTTGATGGTATGCCTATTGCATTTTTTCGAGATGTACAGTTTGGCGGTCGAGATACAGTCAATGTCGGCGACACGTTGGGCTTAGAAATTAGAAGTATTTCAGCAGATCATTACCGTTGGATTTTAGAATTTCGAAATATCTACGGCGGACAAAATCCCATGTTTGGCGGTGCTCCGGCAAATGTTCGCGGAAATGTCAGAAATATGGGCAGAGGTTTAGATGCCATCGGCTATTTTTGGGCACACGGAAGCCGTAGGGCATACGTGATTGTTGGAAAGTAATTAAACAACCGTCATGTCGAGCGAAGCGGAGCGAAGTCGAGACATCCCCCTTGCTATGTTCATTTTTTTTTGTATCTTTGTATCTTTGGAAATAGTACCCAATGCAATTTAAAAATGTTATAGGACAACGCGAATTAATTCGGAAACTTACCGCTATGGCTTTGAGTGGACGTGTTCCGCACGCTCAACTTTTTTTAGGTCATAAAGGAAATCAGAAGTTAGCATTAGCGATTGCTTACGGGCAATTTTTGAATTGCAAAAACAGACAGATTTTTCAGGAAGTTAGTGCTGATGGTCTTTTGGCAGATTCGTGTGGAACGTGTACATCATGTATAAAATTTCAAAATTTGGCACATCCTGACTTGCATTTTTTCTTTCCGAACAATAAAACGGGTTCGATGAAAGAGAGCGACAGTAGCGATTATATGGATGACTGGCGAAAAATGATAACCGAATATCATGCGGAATTTTCGTTAAATCAGTGGTATGACGCAATCGGATTGGGAAACAGCCAAGGCTACATCAACAAGCGTGATGTAGACAATATAATCAAGATATTGACGTATAAAAATTTTGAAGCTCCAACGAAAGTCATTATCCTTTGGATGGTGGAAAAATTTTACAGCGATATTTCTACCAAACTGTTAAAAGTACTTGAAGAACCTTCTGAAGGGACAGTGTTTTTGCTGATTGCCGAAAATTCAAATCAAATTCCTGCAACGATTTTATCTCGGACGCAAATCATTCGTGTGCCGAAAATTAACGAGGTAATCACTCGAACCGACGACGACAATTTCAATCACGATAATTTTGTAGATTGGATGCGGATGTGCCTGAAAGTAGACACAGCTCAAATGAACGAGTTTTCAAAAAAAATGAAAGACCTGGGACGCGAACGCTTGAAATTATTTTTGAATCAAGCCCTAGATAAGATTCGTTGGACGGTGATGATAAATTACCACAACCTCGACCATGTATTTGTTTCTTCGGAGGAACAAACATTTCTAACGAAATTTTCGCCGTACATTCATTCCAACAATTTAGTGAAATTTGTTGCAGAAGTCGAAAAAGCGATATATCACATCGAGCGCAACGCTAACGGGCATTTGGTGATGTTCGACCTCTCGATAAAATTGTCAGGACTGTTGAAAAAACAATAATCGTACAAAAACTAACGATAACGTCATTGCGAGGCACAGCGTGCCGAAGCAATCCAAATGACTAGATTGCTTCACTGCGTTCGCAATGACGGAAAAAAGAGGCGCCTCTATACAAAAAAACGAAACACTACGTGTTTCGTTCCTAATCAGATTTAGCAAAAAGCTTACATCATGCTTGCTTCGGCTGCATCGCGAAGTTGCTGAACGTAGATCGCTTTTTTACGTTGTGCCCGAGCGATAACCGATGGCTTTTCGAATTGTTTGCGTCTTCTCAACTCTTTAACAACTCCTGTTTTTTCAAACTTACGTTTGAATTTTTTCAAACCTCGGTCAATGTTTTCGCCTTCTTTTAGGGGTACAATGATCATACTAAATACCTTTTCCTTTCATTTAAGTGAATAATTTCTAACTTTTGGATTGCAAAGATACGATTTTTTTTTGAATTAGCCAAATTTTTTCGTAACTTTGCAGAAAATTTTTATCCTACAATGAAAAAAACGAAGCAAGATATTACGAAAGTAACGACGCAGGTTTTGCGTGGAATGAAAGAACATGGTAAAAAGATTGCTATGCTTACAGCCTACGATTATACGACTGCAAAGATCATTGATCAGGCGAATATAGATGTTATTTTGGTTGGCGACTCGGCCGCTAATGTGATTGGAGGGCATCGAACGACTTTGCCGATTACCTTGGATCAAATGATATATCACGGTAGATCGGTTGTTAAAGCCGTGGAACGTGCATTGGTCGTAGTGGACTTGCCTTTTGGTTCGTATCAAGGCAACTCGAGAGAAGCGCTTGCTTCGGCAATTCGCATCATGAAGGAAACCGGTGCCGATGCAGTGAAATTGGAAGGGGGAAAAGAGATTGTGGAATCGGTTGAACGTATTCTCTCAGCAGGAATTCCGGTGATGGGGCATTTGGGCTTAACACCGCAATCTATCAATAAATTCGGGACTTATGTGGTTCGTGCGACCGAAAAAGCGGAAGCCGATAAACTTGTCAAAGATGCGGTTTTACTTGAAAAAATAGGATGCTTTTCTATTGTTTTGGAAAAAATTCCGGCAAAATTGACTAAAAAAGTTGTTAAGGAGCTGGCGATCCCGATTATTGGTATTGGAGCCGGATGTGCTGCCGATGGACAGGTTCTTGTTTTACACGATATGCTCGGTATTACGCAGGATTTTTCGCCACGTTTTTTACGACGCTATGCGAATTTGAATGATGTTATCGGAGATGCTGTTCGGCGATATGTTGATGATGTGAAAACACATGATTTTCCGAATGTTAAGGAGCAGTATTAAAGATAATCAACCTACATTCATTCCAATTCGCAAACTGCCTTGTGCAATTACGTTTTTTATTTGTAATTGACAAGGCAGTCGGTTTGAGACTTCGTACTAAAATCTTACTTTTTACATGTTTCCAGAGGCGTGTAAAGTTCAATCAGATTTTCCTCCGGGTCGTGCAAGTGGACAACTCGCATTCCGGCGCCTGTCCAGTCTGTTGGCTGATTAATGAATTTAACACCTTTTTTCAAAAGTGTTTCGTAAGTTTCATCTACATTTTCTGTTTCGAAAGAAATCATTAATTTCTCGCGACAACCCGACGGCTGAGTTTTGTCGGCATTGCCCAAAAACTGTGCCATTGCGTCGCTTGAAAACATAGCAAGTCCTTCGCCGGCAAATCCTTCCGCCACTTTGAAAGCTTCGTATTCCATACCGTCTATCTTATAAACAGCTTCAAAACCGAGTTTTTGGGTGTAAAACTCTAAACACTTTTGGTAGTCTTTGACTAACAATCTTACATTGCAAAATTTCATAATACTATATTTTTAAAAGTTAATTATCCTTCGTACCCGCTCATTAAATCCCAACGTATGCCGAATTTATCAACCAAAACTACATAAGCGGTGCAATATGTTGTGTTGCATAAAGGTGTGATAATGGTTGCTCCAGCGGACAAGATTTCGTAAGCTGTTTTTAATGCTTCGTCTGATTCAAATTCCATTAAAAGGCTCATTTTGTGAGAATTTGTTGGCTCTATTTCGCCTAGTAGATTCATTGAATCGTCGCCTAATGAAATGCGCTTATTACCAATCGACATTTCGGCATAGAAAACAAAATCTTTTTCTTCAGGTTTGTATTGAAAATCTTTTGGATTGGCTTGTGAGTAAAGCACTTTTTCTCTAATTTTTGCACCGAAAGCTCTTTCGTAAAGTGCTATTGCTTCATTGCATTGTCCATTGAAGCCAAGTGCAGGTGTCATTTTTACTTTTACCATAATTTATTCCTCCTGTTTTTATAAATTTTTATTGAGTTCTGCGGTTTAATACTTATATGACTTTGGCGATCAGTTGGATTGTATTAAAATATTTTCCATCTTCTGCCGCCACCATATCCAAATCCCATTTTTTTTGTTCAACAGAAGAAGGGTTAAAGATTGCAAGGTATTCTTTCCAAGCTATATCGTGGCAAGCCTGTTCGCTGATGTTCACAATTTCGATTCCCTCTGCCTTGCTAAACAAGTCCTTCCACCATCCAATGCCTCGGACATATCTTTCGACATCAGGAACATCCCAGAACGGTTGCATTTCCGGCGGAACATTATCGCCAAAATCGTACTTCAACCCTGGAAATGAAACGGCAATATAACCGCCTTTTTTTACATACGAAATAAAATTCGGCAACATTTCCTCAGTATCGCCAAACATATTGTACGCACCTACCGAAAAAATCACGTCGAAGTAACGTTTTGCAAACGGCAACGGCTGTGCAGCGTCTATCATCATCGGAACGATTTTATCCGCAATGCCGAGTGATTGAAATCTCTTATAATTTTCGGTTGGGTCAGCGTATAAATCGGTGGAAAAAATATTTGCGCCATATTCTTGCACTAAATACAACGATGACAAGCCCGGTCCACAGCCCAAATCAAGGATTTTCATATCTTTTGTGATTGTGAAATGCGAAGCCAATTCCTCAGCTTGCCGTATTGCATTTGGTCCCCACATTGTTTCTTGCAATAGTGCAAGATTCTTTTCATCAGCGACGAATTTATTTGAAAATGTATTATTCATTATTTTTTTTCTTAAAAGTTAATTTGATTTATTTTTTTACGTTTAATTTTTCTATTGCCATACACCAGCGAATGCCGAATTTATCGGTGAAATCACAAATCAAGTCAGCGTATTCTATTTTTTGAAGTGGTGTACGAATTTCAGCATCTTGCTTCAATACTTCGTAGGCTTTTCTAATTTTGGCTTCCTCATTGGCATCAAACAGCAAACAAAACTGCATAATGTTTCCGCTGTAAGATTTATCGCCGTCAATAGAGTCGGGATTTTCTACGTTTTGCTCGCTAAAACCGAGCCACTGACCGTCAAATTTCAGCACAACGTGTGCGAATGTTCCATCGTCGAACAAATCCTCTTTTTCGTATTCAACTTTGGCATCAAAAGCCTTTTGGTAGAAAGGAACTGCCTTATCCGTTCCTTTTACGAATGCGTACATAAACGTTTTCATATCTATTTTTTTATTTAAGAGTGCAAAGATACGACATATAGGCAAATGCAGAAGCGTAAAAAATCGACTTTTTACACGTAGCACTCATCGGGAGCATAATAAACTTCCCTTTTTTTGCGGACATCAGTAGGCGTATCACCCGAAAAAGATTTAATTTCTTTCATCAGGTGTGTGCCGTCGTAGTATCCACGTTCTAAAGCAATCGTGAGCAGGTCTTTTTCCGGATATTTTACGATGTCTTGTATAGTGTGTGTAAATCGGATAATTTTTGCAAACATTTTGGGGCTTACACCGATTGCCGTCTTAAATCTGCGCTCAAAATGCCGTTGGCTGAGGCAAATATCGGAAGCAAGGCGAGTGAGATTTAATTGTCCTTTTGTAAAATTTATGACATCTACGGCACGAAGTATTTGAACATCGGGAGAATACAAATGCGGAAGCATTTTTATCAAATGATTGTTCGTATGTGCAATAATTTCCTGTGCCGATTGTTTTTCGGGAAAAGTTTCGTAAAATGATTTGTCGAACAACGTTTCGAGCAATGCCAACTCTACGCTTCGATTGGTAAGCTCCATTTGCGGAACGCGCGTAAAAGCCGTGATAGCCGCAGGTTTGAAGCGGATGCCGAACATTTGCGTGTGTTTTGTGGAATCGACTTCAAAAAAGTTTGTCATCGTACCGAAAATTGTGGCACGGGAAATACCCTTTGTACTGTCGAAATCGAAAATAATATCTGCATAGGCATCAGGCAAAACTTTTGCATAAATCCCGCTCGGCACAAAATCGGTTGCTAACCAATAGTTTTCTATCCAAGGGGTTAATCGTATGTCGGACTTATATTCTTGGTAATGGTACATTTTGTTCTTTTACTTTTCGTATATTCCATGGTAAATATCCTGATATACTATTAATTTCTTTTGCAAAGATACATTTTTTTTTCGTATCTTTGCGGAAAATTATGAACATCCTTTACGAAGACAACCATTTAGTCGCCATTAACAAACGTTCCGGCGAAATCGTTCAAGGCGATAAAACCGGCGATGTGTGTATAGTTGAGGAAGTGAAATCTTTTTTGAAAAAACGCGGCAACAAGCCCGGAAATGTTTATGTAGGCTTGCCTCATCGTTTGGATCGCCCGACTTCCGGCGTTTTGCTGTTGGCTAAAACCGACAAGGCTTTAGCGAGAGTCAACAAGCTAATTCACGATCGTGAATTTGACAAAACCTATTGGGCGATTGTGCGAAATAAACCGCCAAAAGATTCCGATCGATTAGTGCATTGGCTTCAAAAAAATGAAAAGCAGAATAAATCGTACGCTTCCGATATTGAAAAAAAAGGTTGGCAAAAAGCGGAATTAGAGTATAAAGTTGCAGCTTCAAGCGATAATTATTATTTGCTTGAAATCAAATTGCTGACAGGTCGTCATCATCAAATCCGTGTGCAGCTCTCGGAGATCGGCTGTCCTGTTCGCGGCGATTTGAAATATGGTTTTGAGCGTTCCAACCGCGACGGGTCAATTTCACTTCATGCCCGTGTTTTGGAATTTATTCATCCCATCAAAAACGAGCCGATAAAAATTACTGCACCTGCCCCAAAGGAAAATCTTTGGCAGATATTAGAGGGAAAGGCCTTGTAATTTCACTTTTTTTTCGTACCTTTGCAACTGAAAAATAATTACAAGTTGCACCCAACGGGCATGAAATATAAAATTATCGCTGCTATTGCAATTCTGCTCTTGTCATGCAGTTTTTCAACGTACGCACAAGTAGATACAAGAGGTACGGATTTTTGGCTGACATTCGGAATGAATCGTACTAGAAGTCTTACGGCAGTTAGTCTGCAAGTGCGAATCGTAGCAGGCGAACAGCCCGCTGAGGGGTATATACACTTTACAGCGCTTAATGATTCCATGTTTTTTTCTGTTCCTGCCGGCGGAGTATTTACGCATCCGCTTACCCAACAGCAAAAAGACTCCGTGTATAATATGCCGACAACGCCGGCGATAAGCAGGCGCAGTATTCGTGTAACCAGCGACAATTCGATTACGGTTTATGCTTTTAACGGTGGCAGTGTTAGTGCCGATGCAACGAATGTGTTACCTGTAAGTGTGCTCGGTACTGACTATATCCATATTTCATATAGGGCTTTTTCTGGAAATTATAGAGATGCTTATGGAATTGTAGCCATCCACGATGGTACCCGTATAGACAGTAATGGTATATATATGACTACACTCAATAGAGGACAAACATTATATCATCGTGCCTCTACAGTGGCCACAGACTTGACCGGCACTCGCATCACGACTAATCATCCGGTGGCTTTTTTTGCTTTGAGCGAGGGTGTTGCGATACCTAATCCCGGAGCAACTGCAGTGGATAATTTATTTCAACAATTAGCACCGGTGAACACTTGGGGAAGAACTTTTTTTGCACCGGTTACCCGTCGAGGTGTAAATAGAGTGCGTATTGTTGCTTCGCAAGACGGCACTAATATTACGCAAGCAGGTGGAGAAATAATGAGTACGGGAGGACAAACTTCGCTTACCAATCTTCAAGCAGGTCAATGGGTGGAATTAGAAATCAGATTATCTCGTAACGGAGCTTTTATCGAATCAAATTATCCTATAGGAGTCTGTGTTTATGTAACAGGTGCATCGCTTTTTGAAGGAAGTCACCCACCCAGTCAATCAGACCCTTCGCAAGCGTGGTTGCCGGCTATTGCCCAAACAGTTCGTTCGGCATTAATTGCTCCTTTTCCTGCTGTTGGAAGTGCAGCCTTGCTTAGACATGATGCTATCATTGTTACACCTACTGAAACTAGATATAATACTACTGTAAGAGTTGGTACCGGAGTACCGCAGGCCTTGTCTGGCGGTACTTGGCATCAGCATGGTTCCGGTTGGTCATTTTATATTATGCCGCTTCTCGATTTTCATACGTCGTACACCTTTTTTAATATGGACGGACTTTTTGTGATGGGTTATGGAGAAGGTCAACATATCTCTTATTATTACTTGTCTGCTTCGGCTATGCGTACGCTTGATGTTGCTTTTTATGTCGATGATATTCACTTTGAGGACTTGGCTTTCGATAGCATTTGTGCGCGGCCAGCACGTTTTCGTGCCGAGATATCCGGAAATAGAAGTACAGATCCCGGATTTTTAAGATGGTATATCGACAATGTGGAAGAGACTGCCGCTCGCGATAACTTGACTTGGAGTAAAAACTTTGCCGGCGGTACTTACCAAATAAGAATGGTAGTTTTTATGGACGATAATGTGACAACAGACACGGCGGAAGGCACTTTGATTGTAAATCCGTCTTTCGCTTTGACAGTAAGAGATACGATTTGCGAAAATGCTTTGCCGTATGTTTGGCGTGATACGACTTTCTCGGCCGGCACGCAGAGCGGCACTTTTGTTTTCCATAGACAAACGGTACATGGCTGCGACAGTATTGTAACCTTGAATTTGATTGTCCATCCCATCGCTCACGGCATTAACACACAAGCTGCCTGCGTTAGCTTCACTTGGATTGATGGTATTATTTACACGGCAAGCAACCATACAGCCACTTATACAATTGTTGGCGGTTCGGTGCACGGGTGCGATAGTATTGTAACTTTGAATTTGACCATAAATCCTGCATTTCATTTATCGGAAGATCTCACTATTTGCAACAGTGAGCTGCCGTATACTTGGCACGGCAATGTTATTCCGATTGGCACAACCAACAGTTCATTTACGTTCAATGAAATGACGATTCACGGTTGCGACAGTATTGTAACTTTGAACTTAACAGTGATCCCGTACTTAATAGCCGAACTAAATCCGATACCTCCCATAATATGCCGTGGTGATGCCTATTTCAATCTGTCTTACGTGGTCTTTTCCGGATCTCCCCGCTACCAATCTGTTTATTTCGACGAGAAAGCCCGTGCTGCAGGTTTTAATGATATTATCAGAGAACCGGTTAATGCATTTTCTATAGACATTCCTCTGCCTGTCGGTGTGCGCCCGGACACTTACCGCGGTACGTTGATACTCGAAAAGGATTTTTGCGATGAGAAAAAACTTGATTTTGAGTTCACAATTCATTACAACGTTGCAATTATTATCCAAATGTGGAATGATGTGCTTGCGTTGTCGACCAGCGTTCCGATGGAAGAGGACTGCCGACTATCAGGTTTCCAATGGTATAAAAACAATCTGGAGATTCCGGGTGAGCATGCAAGACGCTCATATCTTTACGTTGGTCCTTTTGAAACGCTTGACTTCAACGCAGAATACAAGGTGAGATTTATTCGCTGTGCAGAAGGAGATACCGTATATACCTGCCCGATAGTACCGGTATTGCGTCCCGCTAGAGCCGAGTTTCCGACTCTTGTAAACGCAAGTCAAATTTTTAATATTTCGATACCTACGGCAGGATATGTGGAGATCCATGACTTGCTAGGACGTAGAATATCCCGACAGCTGGTCGTAGAGGGAATAAACAGCATTACCGCACCTAATTTTGGAGGAATTTATGTGCTGACCATATGGAGTAGAACGGGTGAAAATATGGTGAGCGAAAGAATTGTTGTTAGATAGTGAGAAATACAGCCGGAATATCGTTTTTGATTTTTATACTGTTGCTGGTATCAGTGCAAACAGCGTTTACTCAACATGGTCGTAATAACAGCAGTAATTCCATTGCTCTCTGGACAAATGCCGGATACAGCAGCATCATGAATCACTCGCCTGCAACTCGAGCAATTGGCGGATTAGGAGGTGCCATCGGTATTGGATACGAGTACAGAGCGCGCAGCGGTTTCTTGCTGCAGACGGGCTTTGAATTATCTCTTTACAATTCTCTGATGCGCCGAAACGATACGCTTCATATTGTACCGATGGTTGATACGGAGGGAAGAGCCTTTGATGGTCTGTTCTCTTTTGAGAATATAAACTCGCGTCAGCAGCTGGTAAACATAGGACCGACATTGATGCTTGGAACGCAGTTTCAAAATAATTTTTATTTTCTGGTTGGCGGGAAAGTCAAATTCAATATTGACGGAGCAGAACGACCAAACAGCGATGTTACCAAACGAGCGCGTTACGACAACATCATCGGCGATGACCACGACGGCATACTCAGCGATATGCCCAATCATGGTTTGATGACAAACCAGCGCTCGCATGATAGTCCGCTGAATATAAATCCATTATTCATCGGTTCTGTCGAAGTCGGGCGTGTTTTTGTTACTAGAAATTCCCGAGACAATAGACATCGAGGAATGGGGAATTTCCGAAATAATGGAGGCACGAGAATGCGTTTATCCGTATTCTGCGACTATGGCTTTTCGCAGGCTTCGAGGTCGAATAATAATTTGATAATAAACAACTCACATACGAGCGAATATACTCCTCTAATAACGGGCTTTCTTAATTATGATGTGAATTCACGGTTTTTTAACACGCTTTTTGTCGGTGTAAAACTGACTATCCTTTTCGATACTCCTAGAAGATGTCATTGCAGGCAGCAACTGCAGATTCGATGAAGCCGGTCTGTTTGTTATTTTCATTTTTTTTTCATATCTTTGTAAAACCATGCTGAAAAAAAACATTTATATCCTGCTTGTATTTCTGCTGATAACTTGTCGTCTGCAAGCCGCATACATCCTAATTCCAATGGACAACGCACAGAGAAATCATTTGAAAGCGTACGGAATTGCCTACTGGGTGCTTGAGCAAGAAGTGGAAGTGGATTGGCTTCTGAATTATCGAGGTGGAAGCTTTATGATGCGGCACTCGCCGCAAATCGTAAGAGAGTGCCGACTTCGAGGTGTGACCTATCAAGTGATTGCAACGGTTCAAGCCGAGCAAATTCGAAGACAGATAGCCGAGCCCGATGTGAATATGGATATCGTTACGCTTCACAAAGCACCGAGAATTGCGGTGTATTCGCCGCCAAATATGCTGCCTTGGAACGATGCTGTAACTTTAGTGCTGACTTACGCCCAAATTCCGTTTGATATTGTGTATGACGACGAAGTTCTGGCAGGCGTACTTCCGATGTACGATTGGCTGCATCTGCATCACGAGGACTTTACCGGACAAAGAGGCAAATTTTGGGCGGCATTTCGTAATGTACCTTGGTATCAAGAGGAAGTTCGCAGACAAGAAGAAAACGCAAGAAGGCTCGGATTTACGAGGGTTGCGGACATGAAATTGGCAACTGCACTCAAGATTCGGGATTTTGTAGCCGGCGGCGGCTTTCTGTTTGCAATGTGCTCGGCACCTGAAAGTCTTGATGTTGCACTGGCTGCCGAAGGTATAGATATTGTTGCGGAAATGTTCGATGGAACTCCTATTGATCCTGATGCACAAGAACGATTGGATTTTACAAGAACATTTGCGTTTAGAGATTTTACAATCGTTAAAGACCCCTTTAAATATGCCATTTCGAACATTGATGTAACGCATACCCGTCCGAGAAATCTTACGCGGGAAAATGACCTTTTTACGCTGTTCGAATTTTCGGCAAAATGGGACTGGGTGCCAACGATGCTCACGCAGAATCACACCCGGATTATTCACGGATTTATGGGTCAAACCACAGCATTTAACAAAGATTTTCTCAAGCCGAATGTAATTATCTTGGGGGCAAATGCGGCATTGAACGAAGCACGCCTTATTCACGGTACGCTTGGAAACGGCATGTGGACATTTTTTGGCGGGCACGACCCTGAGGACTATCAACACTTCGTCGGCGATCCTCCGACTAATTTAGACTTATTCCCAAATTCACCCGGATACCGCTTAATTCTAAATAACGTGCTTTTTCCTGCCGCAAGAAGAGAACAAAGAAGAACATAATATGAAACCACTATCAATCATCGTCGCAATCGCTGAAAACCTCGCTATTGGAAAGGACAACGACCTGCTTTGGCATTTGTCGGAAGACTTAAAACGCTTTAAAAAAATCACACTCAATCATACGGTTGTGATGGGTTTGAACACATTCTATTCACTGCCTGTTCGACCATTTCCTAAACGCCGAAATATCGTTATCGTAGATGATACAAGTGTGAAAATTGAAGGTTGCGAAATGGCGTATTCCATTCAGGAAGCTATTGATTTGTGTGATGAACATCAAGAAAATTTCATTTGCGGCGGAGCCTCTATTTATCGACAATTCCTGCCGCTGGCAGACAAATTGTATCTGACGATAGTTTACAAGGACTTCGAAGCCGACACTTTTTTTCCCGAAATCAATTATGATGAGTGGAATCTTATTGAAGAAAGCGAGCGAGTGTTGGATGAACAAACACAATTAGAATACGCTTACCTGACTTATGAACGGAAATAAAGCATTTGCAATTTTCGATAAAAATCCGTATCTTTGCGGAAACTATCAAAAAATAAACTGGTGAAAAATAAATTTTTGTTCGCATTTGTTGTGTTTCTCGGAGTTTTTACCACTATTCAAGCCAATAGCGGATTTGAACTGACTGTGAGAATTCATGGCTATCCGGAAGGCGAAACAGTACGCTTGGGACGGTATTTCGGGGCGCAAACGCTTTTAGTACCGGATACAGCGGTGTTCGACGAAAGACGCGGTGTTTTCGTGTTTAGACGAGACGAACCGCTGCAAGGAGGTATGTATATGTTGGTAAGCCATCAAAATTTCTCTGCAGAGCTCATTGTGGACAAATATCAACATTTTTCGGTAGAATTGAGATATCCGGAATTTGGTGCGGATATGGTTTTTACCGGCTCTCCGGAAAACCAGATTTTTGCAGATTTTAACACACAAACTCGTCCTTTGCATCAAAAAATAGCAGAACTTCGCCGACAACACAGCGAATTGGAAGATAGAGAGTCTCCCGAGGCACAAGCCTTAGTCGAACAAATGCAAGAACTATGGGAAAATATCCATCAACTTCAAACGCAGTTTATGGAGGATAATCCGACAAACTTGATGACGGCTGTTTTCAGAGCACAACGAGATATTGATGTTCCGGAAGCACCGGATTATATTCCCGAGGATCAGCGAAACAACTGGCGTTACAATTATTTTAAAGATAACTTTTTCACAAATATTGATTTGTCGGACAGTCGCTTGCTGCGTACACCAATTTTTCATCAACGTTTAGTGCACTACTTGGATCGCGTACTTGTGCAGAGCCCCGACTCACTCATATCCGGTATTGATCATTTGATTAGTCAGGTTCGCGAAAATCCGGAGCTGTTTGAACACGTGCTTCGATACACAATCAACAGATTTATGCGTTCGCAAATTATTGGACATGATGCGATTTGGGTGCATTTGGTAGACAAATACTATTTGACCGGCGAAGCATTTTGGGTGAGTGAAGCAACGCTTGAAAATTTACGAACAGCTGCAGATCGAGCCAGACCGCTTTTAATCGGAAATGTGCCTAAGGAATTTTGGAACCCGGACACAAATGCCGGTCGTCCGAATGAACGTTTTCGCTCGGTGTTCGAAGCCACGGCAACACATAGATATACCGTTGTGTTGTTTTGGGAACCCAATTGCGGACACTGTAGAAGAATGATGCCTATCCTTCGTGATTTTTATTATGAAAGACGTGAGGAGCTCGATTTTGAAATCTTTGCTGTTTGTCACGGATGTCCCGGTGATGCCTGGCTAGACTACATAAATGCCAACAACATGACAAGTTGGATCAATGTAAACGGAAGAGTCTCAAATATCCGATATCATGAATATTGGGACGTCCATAGTGTTCCGACGATTTTTATCATAGATAATCAGCGACGCATTGTAACCCGACGAATAAATGTAGAGCAAATTGAGCCGTTTATTCGAAATTGGAATGCGATCCATTTTGCTGATTAATATCGTATAAAATTAGCTGCAGCGCCGGAATTATAGCGTTTAAGTAGAAATCGCAGTAATACAGTCCCTGCGATTAAACACAACATTGTCAACCAAACGGGAACAGATGTCGTTTCCGAAGGGTCGAAAGAAATCCATTTTTTCTGGTAAGAAAAATAAGCAAAAACGATGATCCCGTTGTTCAAGAAATGTAAGATTATCGGCACCCACAGCGATTTTGTAAGTACAAAAGAATAGCCTAACGCCGCACCCAGCACAACTCTTGATAAAAATCCCAAAACTTCAAAATGAACGGCACTAAACACTATAGCAGAAAGCCAAACCGCGAGATGTATATTTCCGGTTCGTTTGACTAAATTATTTAGCACCACACCTCGAAAAAATACTTCTTCGCAAATCGCCGGAAGTACCGCCATTACAAACAACGCAATCAGCAAATCATTTAGCGTTCCGCCCGAGAGAAAGCCAAAAACAAGTGCATCGGTTTGCGATTTCAAGTTTTTAGACATTTCTACCAGATATTCCGGAAACGGCAACGTATAACTGATTTGGTAAAGAAATCCGACTAATGGAATTGCCGTAGCATAAAGTAGAATAAACCACCCGTAGTTGGATATTGATCCCGTTTTTTTTAGCTTTAAATCGCCTAAAAAATCATCATAAAAAAAGTATGCATAAAACAGTGCCGGAACTAACCAAATTCCAATTTGTACGATGCTTAGCCGGACTACCTGATTTCCTTCGGAAAACATGGAGCCGAGTATTCCGAAAAAAAGGAATGCCATCAGCCAAAGTAGGGCTAATAAAATTGTTCCTCTGAGGAAGGAGATTTTCATAAGGCTTGTTTAATTTTTGTGCGTTCATTGTACCACGCTACAAGTGCGAAAACAGCTAAGAACATAGCTCCGAGTGTGCGGCTAATCCAAGCATTATCAAAATTTAGCGCATATCTATGAACAAGGAAAAGTGCCAAAGCAAAAAGCAAATAACGTGACAGCGTTTTTACAGGGTAGGGAATTGGAAAATGCCTTTGTCCAAGAAAGTACGAAATCACAACAATTGTAACGTAGCAAGCCAATGTCGCCCAAGCCGCACCGACTATCCCGAAAATCGGGACTAATAAAATGTTCAATGAAATTGTAATCGCAGCACCAACCATGGCGATATATGCACCGTATTTGGTTTGGTCCGTAACTTTATACCACACCGAAAGGTTGAAAAATACACCCAAAAATAAGTTCGCCATCAACAAAATAGGGACAACAACAGCTCCTTCACGAAACTCTGCTCCTACAAACAACATGATATCATTCAAAAACAGCGTACAAACCAAGAAGATCATCAAACACGCCAAGACAAAATAGCGCATCACTTTGGCGTAAATTTCAGGTGCGTTGCGATTTTCGATGGCTTGCTTAAAGAAAAACGGATCGGCCGCAAATCGAAACGCTTGTATAAATAATGTCATCAAAATGGCGACTTTGTAGGCTGCACCGTAAATCCCCACTTGTGCCATAGCGATAGACGGATCGGAAATCAAATGCCTCATAACAATTCGATCAAACGTTTCGTTCAAGATGCCCGCCATACCCCAAACCATTACGGGAAGTGAATACATCAGCATATTTTTTGCCAATTTTGGGTCAATTCTCAAACGAATTTGGAAAAATTCGGGAAGCAAAAGCAACGTTGTAAGCGAAGTCGCCAAAAGATTGGAAATAAAAATATAGCCTACACCGATTTCCGGACGATAAATAAATTGCAAAATCGAATCCGGATTATGTGCCAAAATAAACGGACACAATACCAAGAAAAACAGGTTGAAGCTGATATTTGCGATGATGTTAAAGGTTCTCAAAACTACGAAACGAATCGGCCGTTCTTGCTGTCTTAATCGTGCAAACGGAATTGCACATATTGCATCGAACATCATGATTGCAGCAAACCAAACAATATATTCCGAATGGTTAGCATGGCCGATTGCCGAAGCAACTGAATCCCGAAATACGAAAGCCAAAGCAAAGAAAGCCACCGATGAAGCCAATAACATTGATACTGCGGTGCTAAAAATATTCGGATTGTTTTTATCTCTCGATGCAAAGCGGAAAAATGCCGTTTCCATGCCATAAGTTACAATGACCATAAAAAATCCCACTAATGCATAAAACTGAATAACGAGACCGTATTCTTCAGGAAGGAACAATCGTGTATAAAGCGGAACCAACAAATAATTGAGCAATCGTCCAATGATTGTCGGGAAACCGTAAATGGCTGTTTGTCCTACTAAATTACGAATTGCCACGTGTTGCTATTCTTGATAAATTTGAGCCAAAACGACCTGTCCGACCATGCGCAGCGAATTTTTGTCTATGATATCTAAATCGTCGTGAATTGTGTGCCACTGCGTGAAAAAGCCGGTTGGTCTTCTTAGGCAATGATCTGTAATGGCAATCATTGGGATATTGGCATACCTGTTTACGAAAAGGTGGTCGTTTATAATATGTCCGGACGGCTCGTTCAGAAAAGCGTGCCCAAAGCCCATTCCTCGTGCAGTTCTCCAAACTCTCTCTACAATATCAGGAGCAAATTGCATAGAAAACCCCTCTCGTCCGAACCTTGGATTTGCAGCACCAACCATACATAACAAGATTCCGTAATTAGCTCTGTAATTGCGTACGTGTGGATTTTGCGCCCAGTGCTGTGCTCCCAAACCCCACGTATACGCGTTGCGTGGGATTGAAGGGTCGGCAAATTCAGGTGTTCCATAATCTTCAAGATCGAAAAAAATGATGTCGATTCCGACATTTGGCCTTCTTATAGATAATTGTCGGGCGATTTCCAAAAGAACGCCTACACCGCTTCCTCCATCGTTTGCACCTGGAACGGGTCTGTGCCAATTCGCAGGATCCGGATCATGATCGGAAACAGGACGTGTATCCCAATGTGCACCAAGCAAAATACGAGATCGCTTTTCAGGGTAAAAAGATCCGATGATGTTTACTCCGGGTCGAGTTTCGCCGTTCCAAACACGAGTTGTAAACGGCTGAACAATTACTTCGTCGGCAAAAGTCGAAAGAGTTTCTGCGAGCCATTTTGCACATGCTGCGTGAGCTTGCGATCCCGGAATTCGGTAGCCAAACGACAGCTGCCTTTCGATAAAATAAAACGCCGAATCTGCATCAAAGTCCGGCACGGGAATTCGGTTTTCGGTTGAAGTAACAACAGGTGTGGACCGGTTAGGCGACCCGCAAGATACGAAAAATAATGCAAAAAAAGCCAAAAAAAAGCAAAATAATGACCTCATGAGTGTTTTTTTTGCAAAGATACGATTTTTTTTTCATATCTTTGCAGAAATTTTTTGATATTTGGGATAACTTAGATGACAGCAAAAATAATTTCCATCGGCGACGAATTACTGATTGGTCAAGTCGTCAATACCAATGCGGCATGGTTGGCAGAACAGCTCAACCTAATCGGAATAAAAGTGGACGAAATTTTAGCAATCTCGGACAATGGGAACGAAATTGAACGTGCGGTAAAATCAGCCATCTCGAGACATGATTTGGTTATTACAACCGGAGGTTTAGGTCCGACCAAAGACGATATTACCAAACAATGTCTAGCACAAATTTTTGGAGCAAAAATGGTGTTGGACGAAAAGATTCTTGCCAGTAATACCGCTTTTTTCAAAGCACGAGGCTATGAATTAACTGAAATTAATCGTAAGCAAGCCGAAGTTCCGGATTGTTGCGAAGTGATTGAGAATACCTGCGGAACAGCACCTTGCATGTGGTTTAATACGCCGCACGGCGGCATCTTGATTTCGCTGCCCGGCGTTCCTTACGAAATGAAAACAATCGTGGAACGAGATTTGCTTCCTCGTCTAAAAACCTTGAATAGCGGACAAATCATCATCCACAAAACGATAATGACGCATGGTTTAGGCGAATCGTTTTTATCCGAACGCATCGCATCTTGGGAAGATGCCTTGCCGTCAAATTTCAAACTGGCTTATTTGCCGAAACCGGGAGTTTTACGCTTGCGATTATCTGCATTCGGTTCTGATGAAAATGCTCTAAATGCAACAATGAACAAGCAATTGGGAGAATTGCACCAACTTATTCCTGAATTGATTTACGGCTATGACGATGAAAGTTTGGAGTCGGTTGTATTTCGTTTACTGAAAGAAAAAAAACAAACGTTATCCGTTGCCGAAAGCTGCACGGGTGGCTACATTGCACATCGCATTACGTTGATACCCGGAAGTTCGGAGATTTTCAACGGATCTGTGGTGGTTTATGCTTACGAAGCCAAACAGAATTTGCTCGGTGTAACTTTGCGAACCCTTGAAAAATATGGCGCAGTTAGCGAGCCCTGCGTAATCGAAATGGCAGAAGGCTGTAGAGAATTATTCCACACGGATTATGCGATTGCCGTTTCCGGAATTGCGGGCCCGGGTGGTGCTACCGACGAAAAGCCCGTTGGTACAGTTTGGATTGCTGTTGCAACGCCTGAAAAGGTTGTTGCTCAGAAATTTTCCTATGGTGATACCCGTGAACGAAATATTGTGCGGGCTTGCCTATCAGCCTTGGATTTACTACGGAAGCAACTGTGATTTTTGCATTCAATCGGTCACAGATAAAAACCGAATGTGTCGTTTTTGATAAATTTTCTGTAAAAATACATTTTTTTTCGTATCTTTGCAAATTATTTATTTTTGCGTAATGATAAGACCCATTTTAGCATTCGGACACCCAAATTTGCGAAAAGAATCGGAAAAAATCACACCGGATTTTCCTGAATTGAAAACGCTGATTGCAGATTTATATGAGACCATGAACAACGCAAACGGCGTTGGTTTGGCGGCAATTCAAGTGAATGTTCCGGTAAATGTTGTGGTCGTAAATGCAGATCCGTTTAAGGAAGACCACCCGGATTTGGAAGGCTTTCAAAAAACGTATATCAATCTCGAAATTCTTGAAGAAAGCGGTAAAGAATGGGTTTACAACGAAGGTTGTTTGAGTGTTCCGACGATTAACGAAGATGTTTCGCGAAAGCCGATGGTCAAAATTGAATACGACGATGAAAATTTTGTGCGCCAAACAGAGACGGTCAGCGGCATGGTAGCACGTATTTTGCAACATGAATATGAGCACTTGCAAGGACGCGTATTTACTGATAATTTGAGCAGTTTAAGACGAATGTTGCTGCGAAAAAAATTGGAGCAGATTTCTAAAGGACAAATTTCAGGGAAATATAAGATGAATCACGCTCGAAAATAGTATGGTACTAAACTACATTTGGATTGGTTTTTTCTTGATAGCGTTCGTAGTTGCTGTTTTGAACCTTGCGTTCACCGGCGATACTACGACGTTCAGAGCCATTATTGATGCGACATTTAGTGCTTCGAGGATGGCAGTACTTGATATTGCACTGCCGTTAACCGGAATTATGACGCTGTGGCTGGGTTTTATGAATATCGGCGAAAGAGCAGGAGCTATAAGGATTATGTCGAGAATTGTCGGACCGTTTTTTAGTAGATTATTTCCCGAAATCCCAAAAGATCACCCTGCTTCCGGACAATTATTGATGAATTTTTCTGCAAATCTGCTCGGCTTGGACAATGCGGCGACTCCAATGGGACTAAAAGCCATGAAAAGTCTGCAAGAACTCAACCCAGACAAAGAAGTAGCGAGCAATGCACAAATTATGTTTTTGGCAATCAACACGTCAGGGTTGGCAATTATTCCGGTTTCTATTATCGCACAACGTGCAATTATGGGTGCTTCAAGTCCGACTGATATTGTTATTCCGCTTTTGATTACAACCTATATTTCAACATTGGCGGCGATTATTTTTGTTGGAATTAAGCAAAAAATCAATCTTCTGAACACAGTTTTTTTAGGCTGGATCATTGGAATAACAGCGTTTTTGGGAGGGTTGACATTTTATCTTTCAACATTGCCTGAAGAACAAATGCAAACGGTTTCAAGTCTTATCAGCAACGGTCTGTTACTCTTGATTATTTGCGGATTTATTGCAGGTGGTTTGTACAAGCGTATTAATGTTTACGATGCGTTTATTGACGGCGCGAAAGATGGCTTTATGACCATTATAAAAATCATTCCTTTTTTAGTTGGAATGCTTGTGGCAATCGCTGTTTTCAGGGCTTCCGGAGCAATGGATATGTTGATTGGCGGCATTGCTTGGTGTGTTTCTGCTGTTGGATTACCCACTGACTGGGTGAATGCTTTACCTACTGCAATTATGCGGCCAATGAGTGGAAGCGGTGCAAGGGCCTTGATGATAGAAACTATGGCGACTTATGGTGCGGATAGCTTCGTAGGAAGGTTGTCCGCCTTATTTCAAGGCTCTACGGATACAACGTTTTATATTATTGCCTTGTACTTTGGTTCCGTAGGAATTAAACGCATACGTTATTCCGTGCAAGCGGGATTGATGAGCGATTTTGTTGGTGTGATTGCTGCGATTTTTGTGGCTTATTTGTTCTTTTTCTAACCATGAAGAAACTACTATCCATAATCATTTGCATTGGTTTATCAACTGTAACTTTCGGCCAGATATTCACCACCGTAAAAACCATGCCAACAGGCGATGTTTTGGGTCTTCCGGTTATTCGATTGAATAGCAACGACCGATTACACGTTTCGTTCGATGAAATTACACCGGACATCGTACGCACGTTGGAATACCGCTTTGTGCTCGCCAACGCCGATTGGACACCGTCGGATTTGCGACCTATTCAATACATTACAGGAATAAACCGTTTTCAAATTGACGATATAAGTTTTTCAATCAACACGATTGCGGAATACACACACTACCGATTTTCATTTCCCGATGAACGCACACGATTCTTGGTTTCCGGCAATTTTAAATGCGAAATTTTTGATGCAAACGATCCCGAAACGGTACTCTTAACGATTCATTTTTTCGTTACCGAAGAAGTTGTTGCAATCAATGCAAACGTTATCCCGCCTCGCCGTGTCGAACTTCGGCGAACGCATCAACAACTCGAATTTGACATTACCCCACGTGGTTTCGACATTTCTCAACCTCACCGAAATCTGACGGTATTGGTTCAACAAAACAGGAGGACAGATAATGTTCGGAGAGTGCAACCGCAACACATTTCCGGAAGAACTTTAAGATTCGCAGATTCCCAAGAATTGATATTCGAAGGAGGAAATGAATTTCGAAATTTCGACACGCAGTTTCTGACTTTTCACGGGCGTGGTGTCGGAAATATCACGATGTTGCATGATCAGTTTTTGGTTCAACTTCTGCCCGATGAAAGCCGTGCGAGAGGAACGTTTATGGACAACGGTGACATTAATGGGCGATACGTTGTTCGTGCCGATCGACGACAAAATCCAAGTATTGAAGCCGAATATACACTCGTGGAATTTTCGTTGTTTACAAATTTCTTAGGAGAACATCGAACGGTGCACGTATTCGGCGAATTGACGAACTGGGCAATTGATGAAAGTTCACAAATGGAGTACGATTTCGTAAACAGCCGTTATGTGAAACGCTTGTTTTTGAAACAAGGCTGGTATGATTATCAATATGTTGTATTTGACAGACGCACGCAAACTGTTGATATTACTCATTTTGAAGGTAGTCATCAACTCACGCGGAACAATTACACCATCTATGTTTATTATCGCGGCATGTCCGATCGACACGACCGATTAATTGGTGTTACTACCATCAGAGCCAATGAATGAGGATGTTTTGATACAACAACTTCGTTGCGAAAAAAGCCGAAATTTTGCGTTCCGCCAACTCATGCAGCAGGAACAAGAAAAAACGTACCGTTTGATTCGCCGAATGGTTATTGATCACGATGATGCTGATGATTTAACGCAAGCCACATTCATCAAAGTGTTTGAAAAAATCAACGATTTTGAAGGAAAATCTAAACTTTCAACATGGATTTATCGTATCGCAGTTAATGAAACCCTAAATTTTTTGAGACACAAACGTCGAAAACTGTTTGTCCCAATCGTGGATGTGGAACGGCAATTATCGAACAAAATAGACACCGGATCCAATTTTACTGGTGACGAAATCGAAAAAAAACTACAAAAAGCCATCTTGACACTTCCCGAAAAACAACGTTTGGTTTTCAACATGCGCTATTACGAGAGTGTTAAATATGAGGAAATGAGCGAGATATTAGGCACTTCGACAGGTGCATTGAAGGCTTCTTATCATATTGCAGTAGAAAAAATTGAAAAGATTTTAAAGTCCGATTAAACCTTTTTTAACTTCAAACGTCAAACCTATGAAAAGCGAAACAAAAATGAGCAACTTGTTATCAGACATACCGCGAAGAAACGCATTTAATGTGCCGGACGGATATTTCGAAGAATTACCGACGGCGGTGTTGTCGAAATGTTCGGTTTCAAAGGTAAAGAAAAAGCCTTTTTTGGCGTCAAAGCCCTTGTGGTGGAGCGTTGCGGCTTGTGGTCTTTTACTTTTGGGTATTTGGTTTGCTGTTCCGAACGCAACACCGTTGTCGGATTCTTTATTGGCGGGATTTGATTTTTGTGTTATGGAAATATGTGATGACTATTTTTTGGATCTTTTGGGTTCTTTCGACTTTTTCGAACTTTTTAACTACGACTTTTTTGACTATCACTAAAATTTTATTGATATGAAGATATTTTTGATCACTTGTTTATTAGGCTTTTTTGCACTTTCAGGAAACCTTCATGCTTCGGAAGGAACAATGCGAGAAGCAGAACGGCGAGCACAGTCTGCAGAACAGCAACAATTTGAGGAATGGCAAGCAGAGACAAGAGAACTGCGAGAGATGCAGAGAAGGATGCGAGCAGTTGAAGCACACACAAGAGAGGGTCGGGAACAGACAGAAATTTGGGCACAACGTGTCGCCTATATTTCCGGACGATTGGAACTTACGCGGGAAGAATTCGAAAAATTTTGGACACTATACATCACGTATAGAAATCAACGTGAAATGCTAATTAGCGAAACCCGTCGAAAAACACGTGTGCGACAAGCATCGGGCGAAAGACCTGTCTTTGATATTTCAAACTTATCAGACGATGAAGTTCAACGATTGGTGGATAACCAAGCCAGACAAATTGACTTAGAACGACAATTTCACAACGATTTGACCCAGCTGCTTTCGCCTCAACGTGTGTTGGTGTTCTATGATGCAGAACGTAGCTTTCACCGCGAACTCCTCAATGCAAGAAGTCGCGGAAGGCAAGAGGGAAGAAACCAAGAAGAACAAAGACGAAGGCGTTCACGCTAACGCGTCATTTCTAGCTAAGTCGAGGAACACCGAAGGGCCGGCGTAGCCAATCCCGCTACATAAAGCGTTAAACCTTGACTACACACATCAATCCATCTCGGAACGGCAACAAAACGTTTTGGGATGTTTTGTCGTTTTGCACCAAATCATTAAACATTTGAAGTGCGACAACCTCTTTGTCTTTGCTGTTTTCATTGGTTACAGCTCCACTCCAAAGCGCATTGTCGGCAATCAAAACACCGCCTTTTTTGAGTTTTGGCATCAGTAACTCGTAGTACAACGGATAATTTATCTTGTCGGCATCTAAAAAGATCAGCTCGAAAAAATCATTTTTAAAATTAGGTATTTCGTTTTTTGCTTCGCCGATAATTAAAGTAATTTGTTCGGAAAACCCGGACTTTTCAATATATTTGCGAATGATTTCTTCTTGCTCGGGATTGACTTCGATCGTATAAAGATGAGATTTTTCGCTCATTCCGTATGCCATTGAAAGTGCGGAATATCCTGTAAAAGTACCAATTTCTAAGATGTTTTCAGGTTTGATCATTCGACAAATCAAATTTAAGAATTGTCCTTGTAGTTTTCCCGAAAGCATTCTGGGGTTGATAGACTTTACATATGTTTCGCGCTCCAATTCTTGTAAAAATACAGGTAAATCGGATGTGTGCAGATCTGCATATTCACTGATATTTGCAGGCGTTATGTTTTGAAATTCTGACATAAATCAAAAATAAAAAGGGCGTATGCAATACGCCCTTCGTACCCAGAGCCGGGGTCGAACCGGCACATGTTTAACCATACTGGTGTTTGAGACCAGCGCGTCTACCAATTCCGCCATCTGGGCTTTTCCCTGAAAAGGGATTGCAAAGATACGAAAAAAAAATGAATCTGCAAAATTTTTTGTGCTTTTCGAAATTAACAATCCATAGTGAATAAAATTTTCGAATGATTATTACGAATGTTTATTTTTTTGTCTAACTTTGTAGGTGTAAAATTATGACTAAAAATGGAAGATATTTTAAAATTTGAATTTCCTCGCAATCAATCATCTTATATCAAAGTTATTGGTGTTGGTGGCGGTGGGAGCAATGCAGTAAACCACATGTTTGAACACGGCATTCAAGGTGTCGATTTTATTGTTTGCAATACTGATGCATCGTCGTTGGACGGAAGCCCTGTGCCGAATAAAATTCAGCTTGGCAAAGGTCTTGGTGCCGGAAATATGCCGTCTGTAGCGGAAAAAGCGGCTATTGACAAAGCTGATGAGATTAAAGCTTTGTTTGAAAACAACACACAGATGGTGTTCATTACTGCCGGAATGGGCGGTGGAACCGGAACCGGAGCGGCTCCTGTGGTTGCAAAACTTTTGAAAGAAATCGAACTCGAAGACGAAGAAGTAAAGCGTATTCTAACGGTTGCTGTTGTTACAACTCCGTTCAGCATCGAAGGTCGCAAACGTATTCAACAAGCACAAGAGGGTATTGCCGAACTTCGCAAACATGTAGACGCAATTCTTATCATCAACAACGATAAACTTAAAGAATACGGCGAGTTTAAGCTGGGTCAAGCTTTTGCGTTGGCAAATGAAATTTTGAATACGGCAGTGAAAGGTATTTCCGAAATCATGACTGTTCGCTCGACCGTTCAGATTGACTTCCGTGATGTGAACACTGTGATGCAAGAAAGCGGCGTAGCCTTGATGGGTTTTGGTTCGGCAGAAGGCGAGGACCGTGCGATTAAAGCGGTGGAGCGGGCAATAGAATCGCCATTGCTGAACGATAACAACATCAATGGAGCGAAAAATGTATTGCTGTATATTTCTTCGTCTGTAGAAAATGAAGTAACGATGAGCGAATTTGAAGAAATCACAAACTTCGTTCAAAGAACAACAGGCACCAATGTCGATGTTATCTGGGGTGCAGGAAATAATGAGACTCTTGGCGATAAAATCGCTATAACCCTTATCGCGACAGGTTTTTCAGAAAGCGAGCTCTACACAAGAAAAGAGCCGAAAAGAATTGATTTGGAAAAAGGTCAAATATCGGACGATTCTAAACAACCAATATTTGGTTCATCTGAAACGTCTACACCTGTGTACAATCTTGATGACGAGTGGGAAGATCGTCGAGCTTTCGAAAGACCCACAATATCTGAAAGAATAGCAGAACCAAATAGCTTGGAAGCTTCTTTGAATTTCATGGAACAGCGTATTCCTGCTCCTGCGAAAGTTCAGGTTGTGGATGAATTTCCGAGTAAAGACGAACCGTATTTGCGCGTAGAAAAAGTGAACACACCGACTGTAAACACTGACCGTTTTCAAGTCCATAGTGCCGATCGTATTCAACAACTTCGTGAGTTGAGTGCTAAAGTGAAAACTGTTGAAGGTTTGGAAGAAATCGAGCGAGTTCCCGCGTATATGCGTCGTAATGTGAAAATGGTCGAGCCTGCGCACTCTTCAACTTCCGAAGCACCACGCTATAACCTTACCGAAGACGGACGTGTTATTGGGAATGGCTTTTTTGACACAAAAGTTGATTAAAATCCTATCGACTAAGTTGTAAGGAAATCCCTGCTTTTACCCAACGTCCGGCTTGGATTAGATTGACGAAATCGAAGTATTGTTTGTCGAATAAATTGCTTGCTTCAACGAAAATTTGGTAGTTTTTTGTTCGCCATTCGACTCTGGCATCAAACAGATTTATGGGTTGCTGCCTTCGTGTTTCGCCTGTTAAATCGGTGTAATGACCCACTCTTGCCCGATGATTCCAACTCAACGAGGTGTATAAATTTCTCCAAATTCTGGCATGAGCATTTGCAACAAATTTGTGTCGCAAGTAGTCTAATCGTCGTCCCATTCCGGATGTTTCCGCACCGAGATTATCCATACTCATATTCAGATATGCGTATGATACTCGAACGGATTGTAGAAACCGGCTGTTCGCAAAACGATAAATAGCATCGGTTTCTACTCCAAACGTATTGACTTCACTGTGATTCATGCTTTGAAAAATATTATCAACGGGTGACCACACCCAATCAATCACGTCTCGCCCTTCGCGGTAAAAAACAGACATATTCGCAGAAAGTCCGGAACGGTTGAATCTACTACCTACTTCTAACGTGTTTGAGCGTTCCGGTTGCAAATTGGGATCGCCGATACTTTGGGGATCGCGATAATATAAATCCGTAAACGTGGGCAAGCGTAATGCTTGATTTGCGGAAGCAAATACTGATAAGCTGGTAGAAATTTGATAACTTATATCTGCTCCAAAGCATGTGAGATGTCCGAAATCATTAGAAAAACTGCCCATTGCTCCGATTGACGCACTAAATCTTGATGCAAAAAAACTTTGCTCAACAAACCAGTTTGCGATCGTTCGGTGTTTGGATCTTGTAAAAAAAACTGTGTCACGTTCAAACGGAACCCGCCGTCTGTTTGCCATTGGCTCTCCAAGCACACTGCTGAAAATGTGTTCGCTTCTAAACTCTCCACCAACTGTTGTCCGCCAAGGGAAGTACGATATTTCCGAACGGAAATTTACGCCTGTTACATCTGTTTGATGGTGATTAAGAGGGGTATTTCGAACCCAATCAAAACGATCAAAATGACGACGATGGTACACGTTGGCATTCAGATTGATACGCTCAAAGTTTTGGCGATAACTCAAGGCGTTGATAAACGTTCGAAGGCGTTGGAATTGATTCGATGGGCCGTAAAAACCATTAGCACCAAAGGCTTTTAGTTGATAGCCCGATTGAAAATTAAATTCACCACGTTGCAAATTTCCCGTTTGTATTTGCAAAAACAATCTGGTAATATCAAAATCTGTGTTGTACGTGTAACCGGCAGAACTTGAATTTCCGACGGACGCATGAATTCTGAAATTCTCACGAACTAAATTGGTTCGGGCATTCAAGTCGAAAAGATCGTGGTCACCAACAACCACCCTTGCACCAACTAAATTGGTGTCTGCCGTCATCGTGATGATGTTGATTGCTCCGGAAGCCGCATTTGGCCCTAAAACCCGAGAACCGGGACCTTGCAGAATTTCAATGCGATAAACGCTGCTCAAATCTATCGGGAGATTTAAGTTATGATGTCCGGTTTGCGGATCGGTCAGATTGACACCGTTAAGCATAATCATCACTTGATCGAAACTTCCGCCACGAATGCTGATGCTGGCTTGAACGCCGTGTCCGCCACGTTCTCGCAAGTCAATTCCGGCAACGTGCGACAACAATTGCTGAATGTCTCGAACGGGTAACCTTTGTATATCTTCTCTCTCAAAACTGACGACTACCCGCGAAAGCGACGACACCATCGGTCGTGGTGCGGCTTGAATTATCGTGGCATCCAAAAGAATTGTATCAGGTATTTCTTCGTGAAAATCAGAATCTTCGTTCAGAATTTTTCGAGTGTCCGAAACGCTTGCAAAAACAGATGTGTTCAGCATCAAAATGGAGCAGCAAAATGTTAGAACACAAATTTTAATTTGTCTGCCCAAACTGTTGTAAATGGCGTAGTTTTTACGCGACCATTTGTTGAAATGTATTTGATTATTGGTTTTTGGGGCTGTTGGTTTCATAAATATCAGTTTGGCACTTTCACAGAATAGAGGCTGCTCTGCGTTCGAATTACAATTTGCCTGTCGGTAAACGCAGGAGTGGCGTAGGTTTGTTCTCCGGTATCGAAAGAATTGAGCAATTCAAATTCGCGTTGTGCTGAAAGAATAAATACTCTTCCGCGTGTACAGACCAAATAAATCCGGCCTTCGACTATCATTGGCGATGCATTAAAATCCGCATTCAATTCCATTTGTTTGATTATCTCTCCGGTGTGTAGATCAAAACTTGCCACTACGCCGTAAACTGTAGCAACAAACACAAAATCTCTCAATGCTACAGGGCTTGCAATTTCCGGTAAAATTTCATTATTTTGCCAAAGTATGGAACCATCAACAGGATTGATAGCCGTCATTGTTGCATATTCGGTTGCAACAACGAGAACTCCGCTGGCGAATGCCGGAGCAGGAGCCGGCTCGCCCGACATCACTTCTACACGCCAATTTACAGCACCATTGTTCGGATTGTAGGATGTAACACCCGGATTTCCGATCACAATCAATTGCGGACGATTTTCAACACTGATAATGGCAGGGCTTGCCCACGATGCATTTCGCTCCGGACGTGCTCTTGACCAAACTTCGTTTCCGGTTGCCAAATCCAAAGCCATGACTCTTGGCGAATTGCGCGTGTCGTACTGAATAATCAACGTGTTTCCAAAAATGAGCAACGAGGATGCGAGTCCGTAGGCAATGTCGGGAACACCGACATTTCTCGCCCAAACCAAATTGCCGTCCATATCCACACAAATCACATCGCCTGTGCCGAACATTGCAGCCACGACTCTGCCGTTGGTTACAACTGTTTGTGCGCCAAGCCCGGTGTCATCGGTTGTTTCAGGCATAGTAGTTGGCGAACCGGGAATGTTAACAGCGGGAACTCTCCACAATAATCTGCCTGTACTTAGTTCGAAAGCAAACAATTCTCGAACGTCTTGATCCGCACCGGTAAAGAAAATTCGGTTTCCGTTGATAATCGGCGAATTGAAGGCTTGACGAGGCATAGGAACTCTCCACAAAATATTTTCTCCTGTCGCGAGATTCCACGAAGTTGGAACATTTCGCGCAGCGCTCATTCCAAGTGAGCTGTTTCCTCTAAAAGCGTTGTGTGTAACATTTGATACTTGGGTTGTAGCAGCGACAGCAGGTGCAGTTTCTGTAACTAAAACTTCTCCAACAGCAGTTTCCTCAGTCACTTGAACAATTTCAGTCGCTTCAATAATTTCTACATCCGGCATGTCATAATCCGGCATATAGAAAGCAACAAATTCGGTTTCCTCAGCTTCTTGAGCTCTTAAATTTCTCAGATAGGGCGAAGTTAGCAAAGCAAAAACAAGTCCGCTTGCCACAAGTATGCTTGCTATCCAAGTAATATATTTTCTCGTTCGAGTTTGAATCGCCCAATTATCAATAGGGTCAATGTTTTTATCAGGAATACTTTTGCTTTTGTCAAAATAAATTCGCAAAGAAACCACAAAAACGCCAACCATAACCAATAATATGCCGATACCGGCTCTGAGTCTGCCAACACTGGTAAAATAAGCTCTTCTCGCCAATAAATCCAATTCACGGATTTGCTCTTGAAGTTGCGGATCATTGCCGAATTCCTCGTTAGCCTGTTTCAAACGTTCGATCATTTCCAAAGCACCTGAGTTGCTGACTTTGAAATAATTGGTTACAAGCATAACCGAAAATACAAGCATAAAAATTGCCGAGACGATTGCTATATTTCTACTGAGTGTTTTTTTCATGAGTTATTTTTTTGCTTTGCAAAGATACAAAAAAAAAATGATATTTAACGTACCCCGCTGTTTTCGCTATCGTCATCCACAATCTCTGCATCTTGAAAATCCTGTGAATTTTCGGATTGCTGTTGTTGATGCATATCTTTGAAAGCAGGATGGTCGTCAAAATTCATGGTGCGTTTGATAATGATTTGTTGCTGACGAATTTTTTCGGGCAACCCCAAAAGAAAACTGATGATCGGCATCAAAATACCAAACCAAAACGCTGTCCAAAATGAAGCTACTTCGAAGCCGGGCGTGATTGCTCCGGCAAGCATGACAATTCCGGCATTGATAACCAAAAGAAACAGCCCCATCGTGATGGCAGTAATTTGAAAAGTCAAAGCAATCAATAGCGGACGCAAAAATGTATTGAACAAAGCTAAGACTATGGCAACCATAATTGCAGTAAACGCATTTTCCAAATGAATGCCCGAAAGCATCCATGCAACGGCTAAAACAGAAACCGCATTAACGACAATCTTAAAAAAAATATCTCTCATAATTTTTTGATTTTACAATTTTACAAACTATAGAACTATCAAACTATCATCCAATCCGGAAGCCAAAACATCCACAATATGAATACACTTAATCGGTAGTTCTTGTTTTTTTATATAAGCTTCCATGTTGAGCAAACAGGTCATATCTGTAGAAACGATATATTCTGCACCGGTTGCTAAAGCGTGATTGATTTTTTTTTGTGTCATTGCCACGGAAATCGGTTCGAATGTCATAGCAAACATGCCACCAAATCCGCAACACTCCTCTGTTTTATTCATTTCAATCAGCTCCAAACCTTTGACATGGCTAAGCAAAATTCGTGGCTCTTCTTTAATGCCGTATTCACGAAGTGCACTACAACAATCGTGGAACGTTACGGTGTGATTAAACGTTGCGCCGATATCGGTCACACGCATCATATTGACTAAAAAATCGGTCACTTCAAAGATATTGTCGTGAAGTTCGTTGTTTTCCAAGTGCAACCCCGTATTGTGAAATAGTTTGGTGTAATAATTTTTGACATAACTCACACATTTTGCCGATGGTGACACAACATATCGTTTGTTGCTGAAATCGCCAATAAATTTCTCGCCGACTTCTTTTGCTTCATCCCAAAAACCATTTTTGAATGCCGTTTGTCCGCAACATGTTTGATTATGATTATAGTTGACCTTGACATCCAATTTTTGAAAAATTTTCAACAAATTGAACGCTGTTTCCGGTGCCAAGCGATCAATGCAACAGGGTATGAAAAGGTCGACTTCTTTTTCTAGTGTCATCAGAGGGGCAATTTTTTATTTTTTATTTGCTGCAATCGACATGATCACACCTAAAACAATCCCTAACATTGCCGCAAACAACACTTGAAATTCCGGTAGAAGAATAAACGTTATGGTATGTGCAGGAACCCAGAAAAACGGAATGGTTTTCATAAATACGAATTTCCATTGTACGCTCCAATTCAGATTTTGCAGGATATTTGAGAAATCGAGTTTGTTGGTAAAAAATCCTTTTAATGTCCCGCCGGTTTGTGCAATATGTGTGTCGGTAATTTTATGAAACACCATAAAAACCGGTGCAAATATATCATTCAGCATCAGGCTGATTGAAAATGCACCGAGTAATTTCAAACTACTGAAACTTCCCGACATCGCAGCAACAACCGAACTATCTGCTCCATAAAGAGCTGTAGGAACGCCCGCTTGGAATGCCATAAGCGCGGCAGTAATTACAACACCGAGAAAGCCCCAAATCAAGGCTCGCGAAGCAATTCCAAAACCCGGCTCGTTGTAAACACCTTTGCGAATGCGAAGTCCGAGCATTTCACCCATGGTCGCAAGTATAGCGAACTTTACGAAACCCATCGGGAGGGCATAGGTATCGGAAGCAAACTTAAACCAGCCGTACATTGTTTCATTGATTGCAAAAGGTATAAATAGCAGGGCTAAGGCTAGTACAAAAAGTGTATCAAATAAAATTGGTTTTGGTTTCTGTGGTGTTTTTTCCATTGTTTTTGTTTTCTTTTTTGCAAAGATACGATTTTTTTTGTATCTTTGTGGAAAAAAATGACCGACAATGAACAAGAATTATTTCTGTGTTATCATGGCAGGCGGGGTAGGGGCTCGCTTTTGGCCCATGAGCCGAACTTCGCAACCCAAGCAGTTTATTGATATTCTCGGAACAGGTGAAAGTCTTTTGCAACGCACTTTTCAGCGTTTTTTGAAAGTTTGTCCGCCCGAAAATATTTTTATCGCAACGAATTCGATTTATCGGGATTTAGTTAAGCAGCAATTACCCCAAATTACCGATTCTCAGATTTTGTGTGAACCGAGCCGCCGCAACACTGCACCGTGCATCGCTTACGCAAATTATAAAATTCATCAAATCAATCCGGATGCTACGATTGTGGTGGCTCCGTCCGACCATATCATTATGAGAGAAAATGATTTCTCGGATGTGATTTTATCGGCGATGGATGCCGCCGCACACAACGATTGGTTGATAACGCTTGGCATTCAGCCGTGTAGTCCGAATACAGGCTATGGCTACATTCAGTTCGATGAAAACGAAATCTATGCCAAAGACAATCGTTTGAAAAAAGTGAAAACATTTACTGAAAAACCCGAATTGGACATGGCCAAAAAATTTCTGCAAAGCGGGGATTTTCTCTGGAATGCAGGAATTTTTATTTGGAAATTGAAAAATTCGATGAAAGCGTTTAAGCAGTTCTTGCCGGAAATCGACGAACTGTTTCAATCGGGACTTCCATATTACAACACACCCGAAGAACGCGATTTTATTGAAAAAACCTATCCGATGTGTAAAAATATCTCCATCGACTATGGTATCATGGAAAAAGCCGAGAATGTGTATGTGCTTGCTTCTGAATTCGGTTGGTCGGACTTAGGAACGTGGGGGTCTCTCTATGAGCACCTCCCGAAAGATAAAAATCAAAATGCTGTTATTGGGCGGAATGTATTGCTGTACGGATCGAAAAATTGTATCATCAATTTTCCGAAAGATAAGCTTGCCGTAATTCAAGGTTTGGAGGATTACATTGTTGCTGAAGATAGTGGTATTTTGCTAATCTGCAGAAAGGAAGACGAACAGCATATTCGACAATTTGTAGCCGATGTCGCTATTGAGAAAGGTGAAAAATACGTTTAATATATAAAAAAATCATAAAAAAATGAAAAAAACAGTCAAACTATTCATTGCACTTTTTATTTTGCTATCCTCGCAAATGCATGCGAACGAAGGCAAGTGGATTCCAATGTTGTTGGAACAAAATATTGAAAACATGCAGCGCCTTGGCTTGAGGCTTACTGCAGAAGAGATTTACAGTATAAACCAGACAAGTTTGAAAGACGCTGTCGTTCACTTTGGTGGATTTTGTACCGGTACATTGATTTCACCATACGGCTTGGTTCTGACCAACCATCACTGTGGACGCAGCCAAATTCAAGCACATTCGACATTAGAAAACAACCTTATGCAAGATGGTTTCTGGGCGATGTCGAAAGAAGAAGAATTGGCCAATCCGGGACTGTTTGCTCGTTTTTTGATTCGCGTGGAAGATGTAACCGAAGAGATTTTAGCAACATTAAACAACGAAATGACGGAAGGCGAGCGCGATGAGCAGATTCGCAGAATTTCGACAGAAATTGAGAATAGAGCTGTTGAAGGAACGCATTATACTGCACAAGTTAGGGCATTTTTCGAAGGTAATGAATTCTTCTTACAAGTTTTTGAAACATTTTTAGACGTTCGCTTGGTAGGAGCACCACCAAATTCAATCGGAATGTTTGGCGGCAGTACCGACAATTGGACTTGGCCGCGACATGTCGGTGATTTAGCCTTATTCAGAATTTATACTGCCCCTGATGGAAGTCCGGCGCCATTCGCGGAAGAAAATATTCCGATGAGATCGAGACATTATCTCCCGATTTCGCTCGACGGTATTAATGATGGCGATTTTGCTATGATTTTGGGCTTTCCGGGCAGAACAGACCGCTTTGCAACATCTTTTAGACTCAACCATTTGCTTGAATTCAGACATCCGACAGTTATTGAGGTTCGAACCGAAAGATTAGGAATCATCGATGAATTTGCTGAAACATATCCTGACATCAGATGGCTTTATGCAGGCAGATATTTAGGGATTGCAAATCTTTGGAAAAACAGTATTGCACAAACAGAACAACTGAAAAAATACGGAATTGTTGATAAAAAAATACAAATTGAAAACGATTTTCGTGAATTTGCTAGACAAAATCCGCAATTTGCCAACGTGCTCTCCGATATTGAAAGAGCTTATCAAATGTTTAACCACTACGAATTTGCAGTTCGTTTTCAAGCCGAGGCAATCGGAAATATTGAGCCTTTTATGGTCGCAAATCAGTTTGCAACTCTTCAGGCAGAATTGCAAAGACAAGAGGAAGGTAATGAGTACGCAGAGGCGCAAATGTTAGGCGTAATCGAGCGCATAACAAATGCCGTTGAGCGCATTTTTGGAAATTCTTATCCGGCTTTGGAGCTAAGGAACACGGAAGCTATGTTGAGACTATATTCCGAAAGAGTTCCGAGCAATCAGCAACCGGAAGAATTTGTGGCATGGGTTCAGCAAAATAGAAATGACTTTGCAAGCATGGCACGAGAACTTCACACGAGTGTGTTTGCGAGTAGGGAAGGAGCATTGGCGTTTTTGAATAATCCAAATAAAATTACTTTTGAAAATGATCAAGCATTCAAATTAGCACGAATTTTTACCGAACATGGAAGAAAAATGACGGCAACTCTTGAGCCGACGAACGAAAAATTACGCAGAGCCAACCGCTTGTTTGTACAAGGTTACCGACAAATGAATCCTGACCGCTTGATTGCCCCGAATGCAAATTCGACCATGCGTCTAACGTACGGACAAATCTTGGGCTATGCTCCTGAAGACGGAGTTCTTTTCAGTTACAGAACTACGCTTACGGGTGTAATGGAAAAAGAAAATCCGGATTGCCACGAATTTGTTGTTCCTGCGAGATTGCGAGAACTTTATGAAAACAGAGATTTTGGAATTTATGCCGAAGACGGAAATGTTATCGTGAACTTTATCACGAACAACGATATCATAGGCGGAAACTCCGGAAGCGCTTTACTGAATGCCGATGGCGAAATCATCGGACTTGTTTTCAGTGGAAACCGGGAATCAACGGGCGGCACTATTTTCCTTGGAGAAAATGCACGGGCGATCCATGCGGATATCCGTTACGTGTTGTTCATCATTGACAAATTCGCAGGTGCGAGACATTTGATTCAAGAAATGACATTACGAGCAAGGTAAATTAGTTTTCCGATTCGACTTTCTTGATATAACTTTCGATTTCTTCGGCTTTTTGGGGATTGGCTTTTCTGAAAGCAACGGGGTCCTCACTGTATTCACGCAAAGCAATTTTGTGATACACTTGGTCTTTCATCTCACGAAGATCAGCTAAAGATTTGATTTTGGCGCTCATTTTCTTATCTTTTTTTCAGCAATTTCAACTGCACCTTCTCGGTGCTACATTCACGATATCTTCGTGACGATCTCTTACTTCAAAACCTAACCTTATCAATGCTTGGCGAAGATTGTTGGGATTTGTGCGGCGAGGATTGTAAGTAATCTCAATACTTTTGCCAGGCATGTCGATTCTGTAGTTCGTTACACCTCTTTCGTGGGGAAGATTTCGTTCGATAACTCTAATGCAAGAACTGCAATGATAGTTGAGAAAAAATGTAACTGTTTGGTTTCTGTTTTGTGCCATTACACTACTTGTTAATGCGAGTGCAAAGATGGCGAGAAGGATTTTTTTCATAGTTTTTATATTTTTTGGTTTGTAGGGGCGGGGCATGCCTCGCCCCTACATTTGTTATTAATTTCTGCCGAATGGCATCCAACGGATTCCGATATAAAACTTTCTCTCCATCAACGAGCCATAGATCACGCTTGCATCAAAATTCGGACCGAATGGATCGTGAGCATTAATGATTGGATCGTTTTGAAGGGAGTTCAAGATATTTTCAACGCCTGCGTAGATTTCAAGATTTCTGAAACGTCTTGTTATTTGAGCGTGAAACATCGGGAAACCTTCGGAGTGAGTTGGACGTGCATAGTTAGTATTCGGCAAACGAACGCCTCCGTGGAATTGTGAAGTTATATCCAATTGCCAAGTATTTAGGTTATTGCTGATATTATTTACCATCAAAAATTTCCATGGTGCAACAAAGGGTCTTGCGATCAAATTTCCATCAATCGTTTGTCGAGAGTCGTTGTAGCGACCGGCAAGGGTGAGCACCCAATTACTGTTAGGAAGTAAATCTGTTCGGATTTCCAACTGAGCGTTGTTTGAAAACGATCGCTCGTCCGACATATAAAAATGCACTTGTTGATGACTGCGATCCAAATTCACAATCAATTGATTTCTGAAAACCGTTCGGTAAAAACCTAAAGCAAAGGAAATCGTACGTTCTTCATCAATAGCGAAAATATGATGATAATTTAAGCCAAAATTCCAAGCGTCTTCCAACCCCGTTTCGTTGAAGAGAAAAACGCGCGAGCTCGCCAACAGATTCATATTTTCGGCAATTGGTATCGGCGAGCGAAACGCTCTTCCTAGCGAACCACGCAGTGTACCGTGTTCCGAAACACTCAATCTGCCGTGAAAACGCGGCGTAATCATAGATTGTCTGTAAAGCGTATTATAGTCGTAACGCAATCCTCCAACCAATGTAAATCTATCGTTTGCAAAAGTATATTGTGCAAAAACTCCGGGAATATTTTCGGTCTTCGAAAACTGCGTGGTAACTGTTGTGCCGGTAGGGAAGTCCGGTCCTCCCGGATTAATCCACATTATCGGTAGTTGACGAAGACTTTCTTCAACATTATTGTGCTGAAAACTTGCACCTAGATTCAATGTTTGTCCTTCAGAAAGTCTATTTTCGTAAATGATATTTGCATAAAAATTGAACTCTGTAGCATCATAGCTTCTTGGGCCATACATGGTTCTCAGATCCATATAGGTAGCTCCGAATTGTGTTCCTATGCTTGAATTTTCGGATAGCAAGAGTCCATTTTTCTGAAAAATCTGCCCACGATTGACCCGATTGCTAAAATTCCAAAGCCCAAAATCCGGGTGCGGCGTGGCATTACTCATTTGTCCGCCAACTCTATCTTCAGTTGTAAACATCAACGTTGTGATATTTGTACGTCTGCCGTCAACATAATTCAAACGTGCAGCCATATTGAATTGTCTGGATTTTGGCTTGTCCATAAAACCATCACCATGATGGCGGGTACTATCTTCTCCAAGATGATCTTTTTCTCGCTGAAACTGCGAATAATGTGCAAAAATTGTGATTCCGAAATTGTCGTTTATTCGATTATTTTGAATCACATTAGCTTCCATTCTGTGATGGTTGTCGTAAAACAGATTTATGAACAATGGATCAGCGGTTTGAGGTTTACGATATTCGATATTGATTTGTCCGGCTAACCCTTCAAAGCCATTGATAACAGAGGCTGTTCCTTTTGAAATCTGAATAGACTCCATATATGATCCTGGAATATACAACAATCCGAATGGTGCGGAAAGTCCACGAAGAAACGGCATGTTTTCAAACATCAACTGGCTGTGAAGCCCCGTCAGTCCAAGCATCTGAATTTGTCTTGCACCCGAAATAGCATCGGCAAAACTTACATCAACCGTAGCACTGTTTTCAAAACTTTCCGCAAGGTTGCAACAGGCCAACTGGCAAAGTCCGGCAATAGTAATAACGTCCATTCTCTGCGGATTCAACTGATCGATGAAATGTCCGCGTTGGCGCTCGACAATCTGAACTTCGTCCAACATAATGTTTTGTTCAAGAATGATTCTGAGATTATTTTGTCCCGGTCGGATTTCTATCGTGTCGTTGGTGTAGCCGACAAAACTAACCACTAAGCGATTTCCGTCTGCCGGAGTCTGCGTTATAGAAAATCTTCCATTATCATCGGTCATTGTGCCGCTGAGCGTGTTTAACCAATACACATTGGCAAAAGGAACAGGCACGTTTCTGTTTCCTTCTCGTGCAGAAACCGTTCCGGAAATAGTTTGAGAGAAAATAGGCTGACTTAAGCACAAAAGGAGTAAGCCGAGAAATATATGTTTCATAAATTTGATTTTTTGTTAGGAATAAAAAAAAGGTCTAAAAATGACTAAAGTTTGCCGAAAATTTAGATTTTCATAACAAAAACTCGGTTGTTTGCTTTATCCGTAATTGCATAGAAAGTCCTATATCACTCGAAAAAATAGAGCAATGAGGTGAATTGCAATTCGGACAAGCGACAGATTCCGCATGGAATAAATGCGAAATATAAAAAACAGGGCAAGTGTCGGTCTTTAAGTCATTAGACGTCGAAAAAAAATCAGCATCTAATTGCGTGAAATGGTTAATGTTTTCGCAACAATCCTTTGTGTGTTTGTGTGAACAGCACGCTTTAGGCGAACAACAATGAGCATCGCAATTCGCGTTTTGAGCGATCAAAAACAAAAAGCTTTTGTTTTTGGCGGAGCAATGATGCTCAATCAAGTTCAATCCGTTGGTTGCCGTAAGAAAGCAAACCAAAGTAACGGACGTCGCAATATGTTTAAAGATAGATAGCATCAGCACACATTTTACCACTACAAAATTACGGATAAAAGATGAGAAAAGCAAATTTTTCGAAAAATTTTATATTTGCAATATCTGATATGTTTCAATCGCTAATTGCTTGGCCGCTTCGTGCTCGTTTGGAATCGTGCCTTCCAAAATAGCTTCTTTCACTGTATCCTTAATAATTCCTACGGTTTTGGATGGTTGAAGATTAAGCATTTCCATGATTTCTTCGCCCGTAATCGGAAGTTTAAAATTGCGAATGCGGTCTTTTTCCTCTAATTCAATTAATTTTTTTTCAACCAACTCGAAATTTCCTTTGTAACGCAAGGCTCTTTCACGATTTTTCGAAGTGATATCGGCTTTGCAAAGCAACATTAAATCATCAATATCGTCGCCGGCTTCAAACAGCAAGCGCCGAACAGCGGAGTCGGTTGCAACGTCCTCTGCAAGCACAATTGGCCGCAGGTGCAATTCCACTAATTTCTGCACATAACGCATTTTTTCATTCATCGGCAAACGCAAGCGTTTAAAAATTCTCGGCACCATTTTTGCTCCGAGAAATTCGTGAGAATGAAAGGTCCAGCCAATTTTCGGATCGTATCTTTTGGTTTGTGGTTTTGCGATGTCGTGCAAGAGTGCAGCCCAACGCAACCAAAGATTGTCTGTAACTTTTGCAATGTTATCTAACACTTCCAACGTGTGCAGAAAATTATCTTTATGAGCATTGGAGCCAACTTTTTCAATGCCTTTCAAACTCGTGACTTCGGGTAAAATTTTTTCTAAAATCCCGGATACATCTAAAAGTTTGAAGCCATAGGACGGCTTTGGAGAAAGCATGATTTTATTGAGTTCTTCGGCAATTCGTTCTTCCGAAAGAATTTCGAAACGGTGTAAATTTCGCTGAATAGCTTCAAAGGTTTCCGGCTCAATATCGAAATACAATTGTGTTGCAAACCGCACAGCGCGAAGCATCCGCAAGGGATCGTCGGAAAACGTAATATCAGGGTCTAACGGCGTGCGAATAATCATATCACGCAAATCTTCGAGTCCATAGAAAGGATCAATCAACTCGCCAAAAGTAGCTCTGTTGAGCGAAAGAGCCATCGCATTAATCGTGAAATCTCGACGATTCTGGTCGTCTTCCAAAGTGCCGTCCTCGACATGCGGTTTGCGAGAATCTTCAGAATAAGATTCCTTTCTTGCTCCGACAAATTCAATTTCAAAATCTTCGTAATGCAGCATCGCCGTTCCGAAATTTTTGAACACCGAAATTTTTGTACTGTCGCCGATAATTTTGCCTACGGTTTCCGCCAACTCTACACCCGAGCCTATCGTCATAATATCAATATCTTTCGACGGACGATTGAGCATTAAATCTCTAACAAAACCGCCGATTACGTAGGTTTCGATTTGTTTTTCATCAGCAATTTTCGAAACCAAATCAAAGATAGGGTGTGTGAGTTTATTGGCAAAATTCATAATTTTGCAAAGATACAATTTTTTTTGTATCTTTGCAAAACAAAACTCAAAAACATTTATCACCATGAACTCTACAAATTTGCAAATCGACCAATTTCAGACTCTAAAAAACAGCATTGTCAACGTAAATTTCATCAAACATGCGTCTTTCTTTTTTGAAGTGAACAACTACGTTATTTATGTAGATCCGGTGGACGAAGCCACTGATTTCTCAAAACTTCCGAAAGCCGATTTGGTTTTATACACGCACGATCACTACGACCATCTTTGCAGAAAAGCGTTAAAAGATATTTTGACTGAAAGAACAGAAGTTATCGGAACTCTTGAAGTTGAAACTGCTCTAAAAGATACAGGTGCAAAGCATATAAAGGTTCTTAAAAATGGCGAAAAAGCAGAAATTTCTACGTCTGCTGCAGAAATTTCCGTTCTAGCAGTTCCGGCTTACAACACCACACAAACTCAGTTTCATCCGAAAGGCAGAGACAACGGTTATATTCTGACGATTGATGGCATGAAATTTTATATTCCGGGCGATTGTGAAGATATGCCGGAGTTGGCGGATTACAAGGGTTTAGATGTGGCTTTTCTTCCCGTAAATCAGCCTTATACGATGACGATTGATCAATGCGTTAACGCTGTAAAAATGATGCAGCCAAAGGTGTTTTTTCCAATTCATTACGGTGATACCGACACGAATGAATTGATGGAAAAACTGAACGCAATCGAAGGAATCGAGATACGTTTGCGTAATATGTAAATCGTAGGGGGCGGGTTTGAAACCCGCCCCCTACAATATTTCAATCATGAACAAAACAAAACACCCGGGAACTGTTGTAAAAATTGACAAAAACCTTGTCTTTGTCGAGATTATCTCGCTTTCGGCTTGCGCAAGTTGTAAGTCGAAAAATATGTGCAGTATGTCGGAAAGCAAGGAAAAAATCATCGAAGTCGCTGCTTCCAATCCGGAAAACTATGCTGTCGGACAATCTGTAAATATTGTGATGCAAGAATCTTTGGGATTAAAAGCTGTTTTCTTGGCTTACGTAATGCCGTTCATTGTGTGCATGATTGCTTTGTTTGGGCTGTCGTTCGTTTTCGAAAACGAGTTGATTTACGGCGCAGGTGCGGTATTGGCGGCGGCTCTTTACTATTTCACCCTAAAACAATTTTCCGACAAGCTCAGTAAGAAATTTGTTTGGCATTTAGAATAAATCCGTTTTTTTTCATATCTTTGCAACGTGCGAATACTGTTTTACATCGTAATTCTTCCGCTTTCAAAGCTTCCTTTTGCTTTGATATATGCCATTTCCAACGGATTGTCGTTTATGTTGAACCGTGTTTTTAAGTATCGTAAAAAAATTGTTGTGCAAAATTTGAAAAACTCGTTTCCAAATCGTAGTGAAGAGGAAACCAAAATGATAACCAATCAGTTTTACGATCATTTTGCCGATATTCTTGTAGAGGGCATCAAAATGTTTTCTTTGTCGAAAAAACAAGTCATGCAGCGTTATGTCTGCAAAAATCCGGAGATTTTATTCCCTTATTTCGAGCAAAAAAAATCCGTTATTTTAGTTTCGGGGCATTACAATAATTGGGAATACATGGTGCTTTCGCTCGGTATGCAATTCAAGCATCACGGTGTCGGCGTTGGAAAACAGCAGAGAAACAAAGTATTCGACCGCATTATAAATCACTATCGCCAACGCTATGGTAGCGAAGTTGTGTTTGCATCCAATGTTCGCGAAACGTTTGAAGCCTACGAACAGCAACAATTTCCGACAGCCTACATGATGCTTTTCGATCAAGCAAAAAATCCTAAAAAATGTTATTGGACAACATTTTTGAACCAAGACACCGGCTTTATTTTTGGACCGGAATATTTCGCAAAAAAGTATGATTTTCCCGTGTTTTATTACAATGTGAAGAAGGTTAAGCGTGGTTTTTACGAATTTGATTTGACACCTATTTCTGAAAATCCTAATCAAGCCGAATACGGTGAAATCACGCAAAACTGTATCAACATTTTGGAAGAAACTATCAATGAGAAGCCGCAATATTGGCTTTGGTCGCACCGCCGTTGGAAACATAAAAAACCATGAAAATTGCCGTTGTCATATTAAATTGGAATGGAAAGAAATTTCTCGAAAAATTTCTGCCGAATGTTATTGAATGTTCGGGTGTGGCGGAGGTGATTGTTGCCGACAACGCTTCGACCGATGATTCCATAGATTTTTTGAAGCAGAATTTCCATCAAGTCCGACTGATACAAAACGGCGAAAATGGCGGATTTTCTAAAGGTTACAACGATGCTTTGAAACATGTTGATGCAGATTACTTTGTGTTGCTAAATTCCGATATCGAAGTTACAAAAAACTGGATTCAACCTGTGATTGATTTAATGGAAAGTGATCCGAAAATCGCTGTTTGTCAGCCCAAGATTCGTTCTTATCACGAACGTGAAAAGTTCGAATATGCCGGTGCGTCGGGCGGTTTCATTGATAAGTTCGGCTATCCGTTTTGTCGTGGACGCATTTTCGAGACTGTCGAAATCGATACAGGACAATACGACGATGTTTGCGAGATATTTTGGGCAACCGGTGCGACAATGTTCGTAAAATCCTCTATCTACAAAGAATTTGATGGTCTCGACGAAGATTTTTTCGCTCACATGGAAGAAATCGATTTTTGCTGGCGAGTGAAAAACGCCGGATACAAAGTGATGTATTGCCCGGATTCCACGGTTTATCACGTTGGCGGAGGAACTTTGCCAAAATCTTCGTCACGAAAAACATATTTGAATTTCAGAAATAATTTGAGCTTAATCTATAAAAATCTACACTCCAAGAATCTGTTTTTTGTACTTTTCGTGCGCTGGTTCTTAGATGATATTGCAGCGTTGAGATTTTTATTAGGTGGAAGTTTTGGAGATTTTTTCGCCGTTGTGAGAGCTCAATTTTATTTCATGAAAAATTTCCGAAAAATCCGAAAAGAACGCAAAAAACAACTTGAAATTCGGAAATTTCACACCGGGATCTATCCTTTTTCAATCGTATGGAAATATTACATACAAAAACGAAAAACATTTGTCCAATTATGAAGAAAATCGCAATTGTCAATGGGCCAAACTTGAATCTGTTGGGCACAAGGGAGCCCGAGATTTATGGCAATCAAACATTTGAAGCCTACTTTGAGCGACTGCAAATGAAATTTCCGAATGTTGAGTTCAGTTATTTTCAAAGTAATGTTGAGGGCGAGATTATCAACAAACTTCATGAGATTGGCTTTGATTTCGATGGAATAGTTCTCAATGCTGCCGGTTATACACACACATCCGTATCCATCGCTGATGCTGTGAAATCCATAAAAACCCCGGTTGTCGAAGTACATATCTCCAATGTTTATGCACGCGAAGAATTTCGTTGCAAATCGCTGATAGCCCCCAACTGTAAGGGCGTTATCGTTGGTTTTGGATTGCTGGGATACGATTTGGCTGTTGAAGTTTTTTAATTTTGTACTCTCAGAAATTATGCGTATCTTTGTACAATAAATTAAAACAAGTCAATCTTAATGCAACTCAATGAAAATAAGAAAATAGCGGTTATCACAATGGCACGCAACGATGAGTTTTTTCTAAATCGCTGGGTAGGGTACTACGGCAGGCAGTTCGGCGAAGAAAACTTGTATATTTATTTAGACGGATTAGACCAGAAAGCACCGGCAGAAGCGGGGAGGGCGAACGTGGAAATAGTAGAGAAACAAGGTATAAAAGTCGTTGATGCTGAAAAACGCCGACTTGATTTTTTATCAGACAGAGCTGCCGAACTTTTTTCTGCAGGCTATGATTTGATTATCGGTTGTGATGCCGACGAATTTTTGATAGTCGAACCAAATTTGGGCTTGACTTTGCACGAATACCTGTCGCGAATAAAAATCAACACGTCGATTTCGCCCCTCGGACTGGATGTGGGACAGCACTTGCACAACGAAAAGTCACTCGACCGATCGGCTCCAATTCTTCCACAGCGCAATTATGCACTGATAAATTCACGCTTTACAAAAACAAGCATTGTCGCAAAACCTATTCGCTGGGGAAGAGGTTTTCACCGAATAGATGGACATAATTTCCATATTGATAAAAATTTATATCTGCTTCATTTGGGCAATATCGATTACGAGGCATTGATGGAAAAATTCAATTCGCAAGATATCATTGCACGTGGCGAACAAGCACATTATAAGCGGGCAAGATTTAGTGTGATCAATTCCGTTTCGGACGGAAGCGCAGTTGACGGCGATAAGTTATTCGCAAAAGCACGAGGAATTCAAACGTTTTTCCGCCCGATTTATGCATGGAACAAACCGTCAATGCTCGGCATGAAATGGATCGTAAAACTTCCCGAACGCTTTATCAATACAGGAATTTAGAGAAAATCCAATGAGTTACTCCCGAAAATTGATTAGATTTCGTATGAAAATAACCACTTCGGCTATTCGTTTTGTCGGGTGGTTGCAGAGTGGCGATATGCGGAAAAACAAACCAAAGGGCGAACTTGCAAAAGCAAAAATACTGACAAATTATTTTGCGAAAAAATATATGCCTGCGGTTAGTTGCTTGGAACAAAAAGAGGTTGCAGTAGAAACACCCGAAATACTTTGGCAATTTTGGGACAATCCTGTCGGAAAAGCAACACCTAATATCATAAAGTCATCGTTTGAGACTTCGGAAAAATTCAAGGGAAATTTTGAGCATAGAATATTGGATAATTCAACCTTTGAGAATTACACGGATTTGCCCGATTATGTGTTGGATAAATTCAAAAAAGGACAAATTGGGTATGCACACTTTTCCGATTTACTACGGCTGAACTTATTGAAAAATCACGGTGGCGTCTGGTTAGATGCAACAGGATATATGACTGATTTTATTCCAAAATATATTCTCAATGAAGATTTTTTTGTGTTTTTGACAGGCAATATGACGGGTTTTCCGTATGCGTTTATGCAAAATTGTTTTATCCGAAGTAAAAAAGGCAGTTTTCTATGCGAAGCTTGGTATCAAATGTGCATTGAATTTTGGAAAAAGGAAACAAAAGTATTTGAGTACTTTCAGCATCAACTGATGTTTAAGACGTTGGTTCAGAAAAATCCGATAGCAAAGGAGTTGTTCAACAAAATGCCGCACAAATCTGAGGATGAAACGCATCAGCTAGTAGGAGATAATCTACTAAAAGAATTTAATGCAGAAGAATGGGAAAAAATCAGAAAAACGTCGTTTTTTCAGAAAACAACATACAAAGTAGCAGGCGGAATTGATTGTACCAACACCTATTTCTCAAAATTAAGCGAAGGAGGGATATAAAAATGAATAAAAAAATCAGCGTGATAATTCCGATTTATAATTCGGAAAAATATGTGAAGCAAACATTGAATTTCGTTCGTTTTCAAAGCTATAAAAATTTGGAAATTATTTGTGTGCTTGACTGTCCGACAGATAATTCAGTAGAAATTGTCAAAGAAATTGCTAAAGAAGATAATCGCATAAAATTAGTTGAACATTCAAAAAATATGGGTTTGGCTGTTGCAAGAAATTCGGGCATAGAAAACGCAACGGGCGAATTTCTTCACTTTATGGACTCAGACGATTTACTAAGTTGCAATTTTTATGAAATAATGATAAATGCTGCGATTGAGAATGATGCTGATGTTTCGGCTTGTTCGGTATTTAATGAGAAAAAGCCTAAGCAGAGTATTTGGTTTGCGAAAGATGAGGTTATATTCGGCAGAGAAAAAATCAAAAAAACCGAAGTATTGTTTCGTGGCTGGATTTGGCGATATTTAATCAAAAGAGATTTTTGGGATAAACATAGTTTTTCTTTCCCGAATCTGGTTATAATGGAAGATTTACCGGTTGCTATTCCGATGATTTATCACGCCAATAAAATTGCTGTTTGTTCGGATGCCGTATATTTCTATAAAAATCGCGAAAATTCCTTGCTGAATGAAAATGAAAATACAGATTTCAGCAAAGAACAGAAAAAAATACGAAAAAAGAATGTAAGTAAAGCCAAAAAAGCGATGAAAGATGTTATGAAAACTTATAGCATTAAGAGGCCGAATAAATGGCTTTGGCTCAAAGAGCGTATTTTAGGTAAATTTATCTGTGTAAATAACTTTGTAGAGCACGGAAAATCGGACAAAAAAATCAGCATAATAATTCCAATTTACAATGCGGAAAAATATCTGAAACAAACTTTAGATTCTGTTCGTTATCAGACCTACGAAAATTTGGAAATTGTTTGTGTATTAGATTGCCCAACAGATAGTTCTGCTAAAATTGTAAAGGAAGCTGCAAAAGAGGACAACCGTATAAAAATAATTGAACTCTCAAAAAATATGGGCCTACCTGCTGCTAGAAATTCGGGTGTTGAAAACGCAATGGGCGAATTTCTTCACTTTATGGATTCGGATGATTTGATCAGCCCTGATTTCTATGAAATAATGATAGGTTCAGCGGAAAATTCAGATGTTGATATTGCTGCTTGTTCCGTACTTTACGAAAAAAAACCATGGCGAAGCATTTGGTTTCAAAAGAGCGAAATATTATCGAATACTGATGATAAAATCAAGAAAACAGAGGTTGCCGTCCAGGGTTGGGCTTGGCGATATTTAATCAAAAAAGATTTTTGGGATGAATATCAATTTTCTTTCCCCGATTTGGTTCCTATGGAAGACAAGCCGGTAATGATTCCGATGATTTATTATGCGAATAGCGTTGCTCTCTGTCCGAGTGCCGTTTATTTCTATAAAAATCGAGAAAGTTCTATTTTGAATAAAAAATACGATCCGGTTCGTGAGAAACAGCGAAGCGAAAACCGACAAAAAGCACGAAAAATTTTCAAAGATTTTATGCGTGAAAATAAGATCAAACGACCAAGCAAATTGTTGTATTACGTAAAAAAAATCCGGATTAAATAAAAAAAATGCCGACATTCATAAATAAAATAGAGGCCCAAATAAGATATCTACTAAAAAAAATACGGGAGATTAGCAGTATTCCGAAGCAGCGGAAAATGGCCAAAAAATTAGATGGTTATATTGTTGATTTTTTAGATGGGAAAATAGAAAAAATCACAGCAATTCCGAAAAAGCCTGAATTGGTTGGGAAAAATATTTTTTGGCAATTCTGGTATCAGGGAATAAATGAAAATACGCCGAAACTTGTCAATGCCTGTCTGAATTCCGTCAGAAAACACAGCGATAGTCATGAAATAATTATACTGTCGAAAGAAAACATAAATGATTATCTTGACCTTCCCGATTTTGTTTGGGAAAGATTTGGCACCGGCGGATATGACATTACAAAACTGTCCAATCTTATACGTTTGTATTTACTTTCAGCTTACGGCGGTGTATGGCTTGATGCAACCATTTATCTAACTAATTCGATTGATAAGCAGATGTTGAACGAGGATTTTTTTGCTTTTCAACGTTCTAAAATCCCACCAAAGGACATGAAGACTTATCGGAAATTTGATCCGCTGTATTTTTCTTGGGAACCGGGATTTCAGGCAAGGTTGTTGACTTCTTTTATGATTGCCAAACCAAATAATAAAATCGTTGCCGACCTGCTTTCAATACTTCTTGAATACTGGAAAAGAGAGAAAGAAACGGGGCATTATTTCTTTTTTCAGATTTTATTTAACCGAATGATGATGAATGCCGAATGGAAAAATTTGAATTGCGAAATTGTCGGTGATACGGATTGTCACAAACTGCAAGTTGTATTTTTTGACAAATTTGACTGTCAATCTTTTGACGAAATCACAGCCAAAAGCAATGTTCACAAATTAACACTTTACTTCGTAAGGAAAAAACAAATTCCGGCCGGCACATTTGCAGATTTCCTTATCAACGAGAAATTGTAAAAAAAAGTTATAGATGAAAATACTTGTAACAGGTGCAGCAGGGTTTATCGGCTCTAAACTCGTTCAACGATTAGCAGAACGGGGAAATGAGGTAGTTGGGCTTGATAATATAAATGATTATTATGATGCCCGCCTGAAATATGGACGTTTAGAGGCATTGACAGGAATTAGTCGTGACAACATAAAAGAAGGCGTTTTGACGGAGAGCTTTTTGTATCCCAATTATAGATTTGTTAAAATGGATATCGAAGATAAAACCGAGCTGTTGAGACTTTTTAAGCAAGAAAAATTTGATAAAGTTTGCCATTTAGCAGCACAAGCCGGGGTACGTTACTCAATCGAAAATCCTTATGTTTACATAAATTCCAATATTGCCGGTTTTTTGAATATTCTGGAAGCAGCAAGGCATAATCATATACAACATTTAGTTTATGGAAGCTCAAGCAGTGTATATGGAGCAAATGCTAAGGCACCATTTTCGGAAAAAGATGGAGCGGCACATCCGGTAAGTTTATATGCGGCAACAAAAAAATCGAATGAGTTAATGGCTCATTCATATAGCAGTTTATATAATTTACCGACAACAGGCTTACGTTTTTTTACTGTTTATGGACCATGGGGAAGGCCGGACATGGCTCCGTTCCTATTTACAGACGCCATCATGAATAATCGTCCCATAAAAGTTTTTAATAATGGAGACTTGTTAAGAGACTTTACCTATATCGACGACATTGTAGAAGGAGTGATAAGGGTGATCGACAAAACGCCTGAAGCAGATTCATGCTGGGATTCAAAAAAGCCAAATCCGGATTCTTCTCATGCACCTTATCGAATATACAACATAGGAAATTCTGTTCCCGTAAATTTGATCGATTTCATTCATTCGATAGAAGTTTCTACAAGCAAAACAGCAGAAAAAATATTTTTGCCAATGCAACAAGGCGATGTATATCAGACAAATGCAAGCATGTCATCTTTGGAAGAAACTTTCGGATATAAACCTAGTACAAATATATTAGAAGGCGTGAAAAAGTTTGTGAATTGGTATAAAGAATTTTATCAAGTAAAGAATGACTGAGATGGCAATGTTGAGAAAAATATATCAATGGTATAAAGGAGTCAAAAAAGCTAGAAAAGCTAAAAAAGATTTATTGCTACAAGCTGAAGTTGCACAAAAATTGGACGGTTATATTACTGATTTTTTGAATGAAAAAATAGAAAAATATGTTGCCGTTGCTAAAAAGCCCGAGCTGGTTGGGAAAAAAATTATTTGGCAGTTTTGGCAGCAAGGGTTGGACGAAAATACGCCGAAACTTGTAAAAACCTGCTTTAATTCTGTTGAGAAGTATCGTGGCGAATATGAGGTAATTATTTTGTCGAAAGAAACGTTGAATGATTACATCGAAATGCCTGATTTTATTTGGAAAAAGTTCGGTAAGGGTGGATTTACATTTCCAAAAATAGCAAATTTGGTACGTTTGTATTTGCTTTCGGCTTACGGCGGTGTATGGCTTGATGCAACGATTTACTTGACAGCTCCGATAGATAAACGATTTCTGGAAATGGATTTTTTCGCACTTCAACGTTCAGAAACTCCACCGAAAGATTTGAAGATTTTCACAAAATTCGACCCTATAGGTCTCTCATGGAAACCGGAGTCTTACGTAAGAATGCAAAACTCGTATATGATTGCGAAACCGCATAACAAAATTATTGACGACCTGCTTTCTATACATCTTGAATATTGGAGGAAAGAAGAAGAGATTGGACATTATTTCTTTTTTCAAATGATGTTTTACCGAATGATGCAGCACGATGAATGGAAAAATCTGAATTGCGAAATTGTTTGTTATGCTGATTTCCATAGGCTTTTAATCGCAGGTTCTGACTTTTTCGATCAGCGTTATTACAACGAGGTAACCTCCCGATGGAATGTTCATAAATTGACACTCTATTGGGCAAAAAAAATTGGAACATGGGAATTACCTACTGGTACGTTTGCAGATGTTATTGTCAATCAAAAAATGAAAAAGAATGAAAATTAGAGAAGTATTAGAAAAGATAGCGTTCTTTTTTTATAAGGTTGGAAGAATGCCAAGGCAAATGAGAACTACAAGAAAAAGGGTTAAAGAGGTGCCTACTGATCTTTTGAAACAAGTAGAAATTGCAAAAAAATTAGATGGCTACATCGATAATCTTTTAAATGGAAAAATAGAAAAATATATTGCTGTTGCTAAAAAACCGGAGTTAGTTGGTAAAAAAATTATTTGGCAGTATTGGCAACAAGGGCTAGACGAAAATCTACCCAAACTTGTAAAGGTTTGTTTTGCTTCCGTTGAAAAATATCGTGGAGAATATGAAGTGATTATTTTATCGAAAGAAACGTTGAATGATTACATCGAGATGCCCGATTTTGTTTGGGAAAAATTCGACAGTGGTGGATTTACATTTCCGAAAGTATCTAATCTCGTGCGTCTACATTTACTTTCAGCTTACGGCGGTGTTTGGCTTGATGCGGCACTTTATATGACAGCCCCTATTGACAAACGATTTTTGAAAATGGATTTTTTCGCTCTTCAACGTTCGGAAATTCCGCCAAAAGATTTGAAAATTTTCACAAAATATGACCCTATCGGTCTTTCGTGGGATCCTGAGTCTTATGTAAGAATGCTAAATGGCTATATGATCGCCAAGCCACATCATAAAATTATCGACGACCTGCTTTCGATACATCTTGAATACTGGAAAAAAGAAGAAGACATCGGACATTATTTCTTCTTTCAGATAATGTTTTATCAGATGGTGCAGCGCGATGAATGGAAAGATTTGAACTGCGAAATCGTGAGCTATGCTGATTTACACAGATTTTGTATCGCAGGTTTTGAACGTTTTAACCAGCGTTATTATGATGAAGTTACTGCTCGTTGGAATATACACAGAGTGCCACTTCATTGGGCAAGACGAAAAAAAGAATTGATTAAGAATTCGTTTGCCGATGTTATTGTAAACGAAAAACTAGAAAGACCCTAAATATGTTGTAGTGGCGTATAGAGCAACAGCAAAATAAATTGCAAAACCTATCCACAGTATTTTCCCGTGTTGAGCAGAATACATTTGATATTTTTCAGAATCATCTAATTTTAGTAATTTTTTCCGTAAAGGGACAAGTGCAAGATAGTATACCGCCATTGCAATTAAAGTGCCTGCAATTATTCCACCTATGATATCAGAAACGAAATGCACACCAAGATAAACTCGCGAATAACTGATTAATCCTGCCCAAAAGAGAGAAACAAGTGTTGCCCAGCGATTTCTGAATATAAGCGAAAGTAGTACTGCAAAAGCGGTGTGATTGGTAGCATGTCCCGAAATAAAGGCAAAGCCACCACCACGGTGAAATCTTACGCCAACTTCTCCGCTTTCTGTCATATACGTACTTGTGAATAACTGCACATATTCTCTAAAATCGGGATGATGTCCGGGACGAAGACGCTCAAAAATTGGTTTTATCAATCCCGACGAAAATTGGTCGGCCAAGGCCGCCACTAGTATAAAGGAAAAAAATACTAATGCACTTTGTGAAATCCGAGTTCTAAAGAAAACCAAAAATGCAATAAACAAATAAAGCGGAATCCACATCTCTTTGGTACTTACGACGTGCATAATGTTATCTAATAACGCAGAGTCGCTGCCATTTAGCCGAAAAAACAAATTACGCTCCCAAACGAGCATATTTTCTACAAATTGTTTCATATCTTACATTTTTAAATTTTTATCATTGAGACGCTCTCGGCGCTCGGCCTCAGTTATTGCGGTAAAAAACAAAATAAAGGTGAGAATTGTAAAAAACATACCTGCCTCTATCCACATAAAAAGCAACATAACACAGAGCCACATTTGCAGCAAATAACTTCGATTTTTGATAGCATAACAAACTATAGCCGCAAGCATAGCGACCAATACTATCAAGCCTAAAATACCGAACTGGATTGTATCATCCAAAAATTGGTTGTGAGCATGAGTTGCGATAGGAAGATGTACATCTTGCATTTTTTCGGCTTGTTGCAGCATCGCTTGCGGTCCTTCGCGATAACCGCTGCCCCACCAAAAATTATCTCGAATATAAGCCATGGCGACAGTACGAAGATCATTTCGAGGTCCGTCATAGATAAAACCAAAAACTTTGCTGCCAAATACCAGCAAGCTCGCTCCGCCAAGCAAAATATAGGTTATTAAGCCAATGTTGAAATATTTTGTTCTCATCCTCAAATAATACAGCCCACTGAAACTGACTAATAGCACAAAGCCGGTCAAACCAAATCTACTTTGCAACAACTGAATTACGAATAAAGCAAGTATAACGTACAGTAACAGCTCCCATTTTGTAATAATCTTTTGGTAATAAAGATAAAAACCTGTTATCAGTACACCCAATATAACTATGGAATTAGCTGTTGGGTGGTGAAAGTGCGACCAGGTGCTAGCGAAAAAATAAGCCGAAAACCACGTGTGTTCAGCCCAATTTTTTAAACAATATGCACCTTGCATAGAGTATTTAGCCTGTTCTTTCCAACCAACCATTTCGGCATAGTATCCGGTTTTTCCGGTAATCCACTTTATAAAATCAGCATCTAAATGCAGGAAGTTATAAAACCAATATAAAACGGTAATTGATAGAAAAATAATACCTGCTTTGAAGAATATTTCGCCTATTCGCAACAACGTTTTTTGCGACAGATTGAAAAAGCAAAATGCCAAAGGTAGTAAGTAAAAACGAAGTGTATGATCGGGAAAATAAAAACCTCTTGTAGTGCCTATAGTTCCAAAGAACATTAGTAATGCATAGGCAATTATGAAGTAAAAAAACTTTGGAGGTGCATAAAACTTTCGTGAGTGAAGAAAAAATATTAAGCTTGCTACGATAAACAAAGTTGACGTGTAATAGGTGAAGTATCTCCTGAAGAATAAACTTACCAAAAGAACAGTCAAGCCAACAATTATCAATGAATGATTTTTATAAAAGTCTCCCCATGAAAAGCGATGATTTTTTATTTTTTGCCATACCAAAATCAGAAAACTTGCAAGAAATAATCCTATTGCCGTATAACGTGCGTACACTTCATTTGCTGCAGTTACCAAGCCTTGCAAATGTAGGGCATAGATAGTTCCGGCCAATATCGTGGCAAAGATTAAAATAACAGCCGAAAAGCGAAGATGCATATCATCATTTTATCAATCCACAAAGATACAAAAAATAGTTGAGAATGAAAAATTATTTGTCCCAGTTTATTGGTGTAATTCCGTTTTTTTGCAGGTATTCGTTACATCCCGAAAAATGTCTGCTTCCGAAAAAGCCGCGATGAGCCGAAAGAGGAGACGGATGAACGGTCTTTAAAATCAGATGCTTCGAAGTGTCAATTAGCTTTTCTTTCGATTGTGCATGACTGCCCCAAAGCATGAACACTAAATGTTCACGTTCGTTCGAAAGTTTTCGAATTACAACATCCGTAAATTGCTCCCATCCCTGATTTTGGTGAGATAGAGGGGTGTGGGCACGAACGGTCAAGGTTGTATTTAATAAGAAAACACCTTGCTTTGCCCAACGTTCCAAATTTCCGGACGTTGGAACAGGAATATTCAAATCGCTTGAAATTTCTTGAAAGATATTCCGCAACGACGGCGGAAAAGCGACTCCATCCGGCACGGAGAAACACAAACCATGTGCTTGACCAATGCCGTGATACGGGTCTTGTCCCAGAATCACAACCTTGACATCTTGAAAAGGCGTCAAATTAAATGCATTGAAAATTAGCTTGTTCGGCGGATAAGTGATATGTTGCCGTTGTTCGTTTTGCAAAAAAGATCGCAAAGAACTCATGTAATTTTGCTCAAATTCAGGAGCTAAGACAGATAGCCAAGCGGGTTCGATATTGACAGCCATAGTAAGATTTTTTTGCAAAATTACAATTTTTTTTGTAACTTTGTGAAAATATTTTTGAGCAATCATGAAAAGATTTTGTCAAATTGCACTGTTTCTTTTGGTTATCGGTCTTCTAGCATCTTGTGCTTCATCAAGAAAGCCCGTTTGCGCTGCCCATGCTACGCGAACCAATAATTTCGAGCGCTTACCTTTCTAATGCAAAAAATAATTCGATACGTTTGTTTGGCATTTTTGCTTTTGTCTGCAGAATCTGCACTCTCGCAGGTTGAAGTAATGGAAGACTTGATTCCCGATCCGGAATTACATATCTCCAGACAGCATTCGTTTTTCGGACATGTCCACAGCGGTGGCTTCGGGCTTGGTTTTCGTTGGGGAAATATTCGATCTATTGAGAGATACACTTTTCAAGAGGTTGAGTTTTTGCAACTTCGGCATCCGAAAGCCGAGAGAAGGTCGGGATTCAGTTTTGTAGGCTCTCCCCGTAGATTTATTTTTGGAGGAATAAATCAACTCTATGCGTTAAGATATGGTTTTGGAACGCAGCGCACACTTAGTGAAAAGCCTTATTGGGGCGGGATTCAGGTGGATTACACCATTTCGATAGGCGGTGTTTTGGGTTTGGCTATTCCGCAGTACTTGGGCATTCTTTACCTCAGAGATCCGGTTCCACCTTTTGGCGAAAATCCGTGGGAAGTTAGATTTCAGCGGTTTGACCCGGATAATGACGCCCACATGGGTGCTGGTCCTGGGTTAATAAACGGAATGGGACCAATGTTTAGAGGTTTGTTCAATCTTCGCCCGTACCCTGGAATTTATGCAAGATTCGCCTTTAATTTTGACTTTGGCAGGTATCAGGAACGTGTCAGTGCTCTCGAAGTCGGTGTGATGGTTGATGTTTTTCCAATTCCTGTTCCAATGATGGCTATTCAGAACCCAAACCCAGTCCCAGACCCAATTCCGGACGATTGGAGAACTTTTGTTCCCGACAGAAATTTCTTCTTCCTTAATTTTTATATCGCTTACCATTTTGGACGACGGCGATAGCTTCGACTGCGCTCGGCTATCGTGTAAACTGTCTGGCGTTGAGCGAAGTCGAAACGCTGTCTTAACGTCCCGAGTACATGGTTTCGTAATATTTTTGGTAGTCTCCCGAAGTTACACTATTCAACCACTCTTCGTTTTCCAAGTACCAATCTACGGTTTTTTCCATACCTTCTTCGAATTGTAGTGAGGGTTTCCAGCCTAATTCGTTGACCAATTTTGAAGAGTCGATAGCGTAGCGCAAATCGTGTCCGGCGCGGTCTTGCACGAATGTAATTAGCTTTGCGGAAGTTCCGGGTTCGCGATTGAGTTTGCTATCCATAATTTCACAAAGTTTGTGAATTAAGTCGATATTTGTCCACTCGTTGAGACCGCCGATATTGTAGGTTTCTCCTATTCTTCCGTTGTGAAAAATCATGTCAATTGCACGTGCGTGATCCAGCACATAGAGCCAATCGCGAACGTTTTCACCCTTTCCGTAAATCGGAATTGGTTTCATATTTTTGATATTGTTGATTGCTAACGGCAATAATTTTTCCGGAAAATGGTTTGGTCCATAGTTGTTTGAGCAATTTGAAAGCACAATCGGCAATTTATAAGTATGAAAATATGCTCTGACCAAATGGTCGGAACTCGCTTTGGACGCGGAATACGGACTGCGAGGGTCATACGGTGTTTCTTCCGTAAACATTGAGCCGTCGTTTTCCAGCGAACCATAAACTTCATCCGTACTCACATGGTAAAAGCGTTTGCCGTCAAAATTATCTTTCCATGTATGGCGAGCGGTATTCAACAGGTTTACAGTTCCAACGATGTTGGTCATGATAAATTCCATAGGGTTCGCAATCGAGCGATCCACGTGCGATTCGGCAGCCAAATGAATCACGCCGAAAGGTTGATATTTTTCGAATAATGCCTGAACTTTATCTTCGTCAACAATATCTACTTTTTCAAATGTATAATTAGGAAGGTCTTTTACATCTTCCAAGTTCGCCAAATTTCCTGCATATGTGAGTTTATCGACATTCACGATTTGGTAATCGGGATATTTTGTTACAAATAATCTAACAACGTGCGAGCCGATAAATCCTGCTCCGCCTGTAATGAATAAGGTTTTTTTCATGTTCTTTGTTTTTTGATTGTCATTCCCGCGAAGGCGGGAATCTGCTTGTTATTTACCGTTCCCTTTGTTTAGGGAGATTCCCGCCTTCGCGGGAATGATGCCCTTTACACAAACCTCGCTAATGCTGCAACCCACCGGTCGGGTAGTTCGTTACGCATGGCTTGCTCGTAGTCCGCATAACTGCAAGGCAGCATGTAGTGCATTTGAAATTTGGTTTTATCCTCATGTCCGGGGATTTCCATCCACCAGCGATTTGTGGTTTTGCTTTTGTAAAACACAATTTCTTGGTCGTGTTCTTCAACGTAGACGATGAATTTTGTCAGTTTTTCCTTGTCTTTGTAGGGATATTCGTGTTTACGTTGATAGAATCCTTCCACAAAACACCACATCATAATACCTATTAGTTGTGCGGTTTGTCCGTCAATATCCAGGCTCGGATTGTACTCGTAAAAGCCGATAGCTCGCATTTTTTCACTCATGCCGGCATAACGCATAATTTGCGATGCTTCTTCGCCGAAAAGTCCGACAACAACGGCATTCGGATTGCCCGGCGCATCGCTTTTTCGAATAGCAGAAATATCCACACTCATTATATCTGCATTGCGAACAGCAGGTTCAATTTCTTGAATATCATGACGAAGAGTTCCGAGTCGATACACATCAAAATTCAAATTTTTCATTAACTGAACCGCATGCTTATCCACCAAATAAGTTTGAAAACCCGCATTGGAGTATGTAAACAAATAATTCGGCTGACTCACGATAATTTTGCTGAGATACGAACGTGATGAAATTTCATGCTCCGGATCGCCCAAATCAAAACGATTGTCTAATGCAAAAAGATTGATGATTTGCTTGCGATTTGCAAATGCATTGTAACTTGCAATCGTCAAATCTTGGCTACCTCCGAGAACAATCGGCAAGATATTCGCATCCATCAAACGCCCAACAATATCAGCCAATGCAGCGTATGTATCTTGAGGAGTTTGTCCAAGTTTAAGGTTTCCAAGATCGGCGATTTTGTGTTTGAATTCGCCTTGATGCAAAGAGTAAAAATGTTCGCGAATAATGTCGGGCGCATCATTGCATTTGGTGTTGTTCCAAGCATTTCGAGATTCGGGCACACCGATAATTGCGATATCCGTATCGTCCAAATCCGGAAAATTATCTGCTTCGGAATACACACGAATGCCTTGCACCATCAGCGTTTGCAACTCATCGTCGATAGCAAATAAAGTCGGTTCTAAATAGGTTTGTATATCCATAGGTTTAACTTAGTTCCGCAAAGATACAATTTTTTTCGTATCTTTGCAATAAAAAAAGTCCAACAATGAGAATTTTAATAACGTTCAGCATCTTACTTTTTCTCTTGACATCTTGTAGAAATCAAGCTATCAACAACGAAGATAATTCTGTAAATTGGTCTATTTTCCGAGGAAATCCGGCTCTTACCGGGCAAACAAATGTGTCGTTGCCTGATAATCCCGTTTTGTTGTGGACGTTTCAAAGTGGCTCAAACACGAGATCTTCGCCAATTGTGTACAACCAAGTTGCCTATTGGAGCGATAGGCGCGGACGAGTTTTTGGTGTAAATATCAATGGCGAACAAGTTTTTGATTTCAACATGAACACCGCTACAGATGCAACTTCGATGATACATAACGGCGTGTTGTATATCGGACGAATTGATGGCTTTTTGTATGCAATATGCTTAGAAAAACAAGATGTATTGTGGACTTTTGAAGCAGACGGGCAAATTATGGCATCACCCAATCGAATGATTTTCGATGGACAAGATGCAATTATTATCGGAAGTTTTGATAACTATCTTTACGTTATCAACAGCAAAACAGGCGAGGAGATCACACGTTTTGAATCAGGTTTTCATATCAATGGTGCGGTGGCACAAAGCAACAATATCCTTGTTTATGGCGGTTGCGACGGTTGGATTAGAGTGATTGACGCTTCTTCCGGAAGACAAACCGATTCTTTGGATGTGGATATGTACATTCCGGCTTCGCCTGCTATGATTGGAAATTTCGTGTATATCGCCGATCATTCCGGAAATGTTTTTGAACTTCGACTAGACAGAGGACGAATTGCCTCTCATCGAAAAATTTTCGAACCAAGAGACGGCAATCGCCGACACACCTCTGTTCCCGCGGTTACGGATAATAAGGTTTTCATCGTTTCCGACGATAGACATGTTTATGCAATTAATCGAAACGATGGTTCAATTGTTTGGTCGTATCTTTTGAAAGGTGATACGGGTGAAAGTTCGCCCGTTGTTGCCAATGACAGATTACTGGTTTATACTCGTGACGGGATTGTTACCATACTCGACGTTCAAACGGGAAGACTTATATGGGAGTACGATATTGGAGAACAAATTTTTGCTTCGCCTGCCGTGATAAATGGGCATTTTTATGTCCTGACGTTTAGAGGAAATCTGTTTGCTTTTGGGAATAGGTAGAGGTGCCTAAACGCCTACAATTTCGAATAAACTTTGTTCATAATTTTCAACAAAGAATTTTTTGCCTTTTTGAATAACCTTGTGACCTTCCGCTTCAAGGAGCATTTTGTGACCATCAGTACCGTGTGGAAATTTGTCACATAGTTCGCCGTTTGGTCTGACAGTTCGCCAATATGGAAAATCGCTATCGTTTCGCTCCACTGCCGCTTTCGCACATAGATTAACAAATATTCCACAGGTCATAGGGCAAACGCAATCAACTTTGTGTTTGTCAGCAAGGTGTTTTCTGATAGCATCGGTAGTTACAATGAATCCCTTTGGAACGATTTTCATTACAGCATTGTATTCAAGTGGCGATGCTACTACTCCTGTTTTACCCCATTTTGCAACATACTGGGGCATTGTTTTTGTCAAGTCAAAATACTGGGTCTTCTTAGCAGGGTCATTAAGCTGTTCATTGTATGTTTTTTTTGCCATAACGTTCACTGTATAAGGTTGTCTCGCTGGTGGAGTTGTTGTCCATGCTAGTTGGGAATTAAATCAATTTTGCCGTATCAATAAGTTTTCGGCTAGTTGTTTGAGTCGCTGTTTGGCTTGTTCGGAAACCGAAATTTGTGACAAGGCATTCATTGCAATATCTTGGTACTTCTGCATTTCAGACTTTGTGTGTTCGCCAATGTTGAGTTCGTTGTAAATGGATAAAACGGCATCAAATTTTTCTTTTGCATCGAAATCTACCGAAGAAAAATAGTGTTTCAATTGCTTAGATTGATCGGCGTTCGCCAATTCCAGCGCTTTCAAGTACAAAAACGTTTTTTTGTTTACGGCAATATCTCCGCCGTGAATCTTTCCAAACACGTTCACATCGCTGTACACATCAAGCCAATCGTCTTGCAGTTGAAAAGCAAGTCCGATATTTTCACCGAATGTACACAAACATTTTAAATCTTGATCATTTGCACCGCCAATGATTCCGCCGATTTCCAGTGCTCCGCCCAAAAGTACGGACGTTTTCAAGCGTATCATTTCGATGTATTCCGGAATGGTTACATGATCTTGTGTTTCAAAATTAATGTCGTATTGTTGTCCTTCGCAAACACCGATTGCCATGCGGTTAAACGTTTGAATGACCCGCTGAACAAGGATTGCATCAGTTCGAATCATAAAGCCGTAAGCCAATGCAAACATCGCATCGCCGGAGAGAATGGCAGTGGTTTCATTCCATTTTTTGTAAACAGTTGGCTGCCCGCGACGAACGGGAGCTCTGTCCATAATATCGTCGTGAAGCAACGTGAAATTGTGAAAAACTTCCACGCCAACTGCCGGATACAAAGCCTTTTCGACATCTCCACCGAACATCTCGCAACCCATCAATGTAAGCAACGGGCGAACGCGCTTTCCACCTTGCGATAAACTGTAAATAATCGGATCATACAGTAAATTTGGCTGTTTTGAAATGATTTCAGTTTCAATAACGTGTTGAATTTTTTCTAAAAAATGTGTGTTCATTGTTTGTTTCTATTTTTAGTTGTCCGTCATTCCCGCAATGACGATACATCCACTTATTTCAAAAGTTTCATTAGGTATTCGCCGTAGCCGCTTTTCAGTAAAGGTTTGGCGAGTTCTTCAAGTTGTGCGTTTGTGATAAATTTTTGTCGCCATGCGATTTCTTCGATACAACAAACCTTCAAACCTTGACGTTGTTCGATAACCTCAACAAACTGGCTTGCTTGTAGAAGAGATTCAAACGTTCCGGTATCAAGCCAAGCCGTTCCACGACTGAGTGTACACACTTTGAGTTTGCCCATTTCGAGGTATTTTTTGTTCACATCGGTAATTTCGTATTCACCTCTCGCACTTGGCTGAAGGTTTTTGGCGATTTCTACAACGGAATTATCGTAAAAATACAAGCCGGGAACAGCGTAATTCGACTTAGGTTGTTTCGGTTTTTCTTCAATGGAAATAACGTTAAATTCTTTGTCAAATTCAACTACACCATAGCGTTCGGGGTCTGACACGTGATAAGCAAACACAACACCACCGTCCGGATCGTTGTTTTCTTGCAACAATTTTTCGAGATCACTTGCATAAAAAATATTGTCGCCCAAAACGAGAGCTACTTTATCGTTTCCGATAAATTCTTCGCCGATCACAAAGGCTTGTGCTAAACCGTTTGGAATGTGTTGCTCTGCGTAAGAAAATTTACAGCCCAGCGAAACACCGTCGCCCAACAAGCGTTCAAAATTTGGTAAATCTTGTGGCGTTGAAATAATCAAAATTTCACGGATCCCGGCCATTAACAGCACCGAAAGAGGGTAGTAGATCATCGGTTTGTCGTAGATTGGCATCATTTGTTTGCTCATGGCGAGCGTGAGCGGATGCAAGCGAGTTCCGGCACCGCCGGCCAAGATAATTCCTTTCATACTTTACAATTTTTCGCAAAGATACAAAAAAATTATATCACCTCCAAATCATTTTTTGAAATCCATCCGGTATTACCATCCGGGATACGAATGCGATAATAATTGCCGAGCTCATCCAAAATATCAACTTTTGTTCCGGCGTGAATGGTGAATTGCGGACGACTAATTTGAGGTGTACTGCTAACATCAACCCTATTTGTCATGATGATACCGGTCGGACGAGTTTGCTCGCGATGTTGCTGAATAGCACTGCCCAAAGCTGTTGCCGAAAAAATCAGAAATAGTAAAAAGGTGTAAAATGCTAACTTTTTTCTATCGTATGTGAATGATAGGAAGTACCAAGCCAAGCATAAAACGCTAATAAAGACAAGCACAAGAAAAACAACCGCCCATCCATCACGCGAGAAAATTTCCGAAAAATTCTTCCACCAACGCACAAAAAACACATCGGGCATAACCTCAAATCGGTCTGTAATTCGTGTGTTGGCAATTCCCAGATTCATTAAGATATCTTCATCTTTCGGCGACAATCGCCTTGCTCTTTCGTAAAACAAAATTGCTCTCGGGAAATCGCCTGTTCGAAAAAACGCATTCCCTAAATTGAAATACAATTCCGCCGAAACCAATCCGGATCCTACCACTGTCATATACGATTCGATCGCCTCTCTGTATTCGCCTGCAATAAATTGCTGATTACCTTTTTCGAACGAAGAAAACGCGGGGATTGCAAGCATTATGGCGATTATCAGAGATGTGAGTTTTTTCATTGTGTCTGTCTTTACTTGGTTAAAGGTCGTTTCGGCTCCGCTCAACGACCGATGGACGAGCGGAGTCGAAGCCAAAGGGCGAGGTGTTTTTATTAAAGCCCGTAGGGCGTTTATGTTAGTAACCGCGGGCGTAGCCTGTGGTTATGCGGGCGGACAGCACGCACATCGCCCGTAGGGCGACACATCGAGCCTATGCCGTTGGGAGTTGTGCGGTGTATGCCGTAAGATAAATCTTACGGTTATTCATATATCGTCCTATGGACGAGCGTGTTTGTGTATATGTTTCTTTCATTTTTACTCATTCAAATGTTTAACAATTCCACTAATCACCTCCAACGCCTCATCATAAACATCTTTCATAGATTGTGCCGATGAGCCGTTGGGTGCGAACCTCGCAAACTCACAATTTTCAAGGGCTTTAAGGAATTGATCAATATGTTCGGTTTGAATTTGCTTACCTAACAAAACGTGATGCACATTCTCTATCGAAAGTTCTGCAACGGGAATATTGAATTTTTTACTTAAAAAGCCCCAAAGTGCTTGCGAAATTTCGATATAAAATGCATCTTTATTGTTTTCATTCATGAATTTCTCGGCTTTGCGGAGATTTTTTCTGGCTTCCTTAAATGCACGTCTGTTGCGTGATCCAACGATATCGGCATTGCGAATTTCCAGCTGTTTTCTCACAATCAAAAACGCAATCAACAACAGAAACGGAAGTCCGAAAAGTATCCAAAACAGTGTAGAAAACAAAAATTTTTGGTTGATATCTCTCAACGGAGAAGTGCGCATTTTGATAAATTCGATATCCCTATTCAGATATCTGCTTTCGGTTGCAGTTCCAACGGCAGTCGCCATAAACCGCTGGTCGCCTCGCTCTACGGTAATTCGGAATTCTTCTGTTTTGTGTGTAATATAGCGACTTTGCGTAGGATCAAAAAATGAAAATTCAATCGGCGGAATACTATAACTGCCCTGTGTTCTCGGAATAGCAAGGAATTGAAAGGTTTTACTTCCACTCATACCATTTTCTGTAACTTGAATATTTTCTGTGATAGTTGGTGTGAAAACTTCGAAATCAGCAGGCCATCGAACTTCCGGAGGTCGAATATGTCTGAGATTTCCTCGACCGGAAATAGTTACGGTTATCGTCAATGCTTCGTTGGCACGAAGAGTCGTTCGATCAATTTCCGAATTGAATGCAAATCGTCCGACATCACCTCTAAAACTTTCGGGTTTCCCTTGTTCCGGTAGCGGTCTGACGTTTATTACAACAGGATTTGACCTTACGATTTTGGTTACCGGTTGAGTTTGTTGCATTCCAAAAAAGCTACCAAACGGGTCGTTGAAAAAATCAGCAAACGGGTCTCGTGAGCGTTGTGCCGGACGAGTAGCGACAAGTGCAACGATTTCAACTTCCAACGGAGCGATTGTGAGCCTACCACTGTGTTGCGGATAAATCAACTCTCTTGTCAAATCCAAACTTATGCCTCCATCTTGCTGTACAGGCCTGAGCGTTAAAGGAATATTTTCCGACCAAAATCCTTGTCCGGGTGCTCTGTTGTGAATACTGAACTGTCGTATGTTGATGTTTCTAAAAAGTGTGTAGGTCAGCAAAATTTCTTCACCTTGATAAACCGAGGTTCTGTTTACTGTGCCCCGAAGACTTACGTCATCATCGGTTAAAGCTCTTGGTTCCGATGGTTGAGGGGTTTGTCTTTGCTGTTGTTGTGCTTGCGCTGTTCTAGAAACCTCAATTGAAGCCCCTCTTGTTTGCGCTGTTCTTCCGCCGATATCAATACTTGCGGGTCCAAAATTAATCACGCCGACATCTACTGCCGAAACACGATAAGTCAAGGTCAAAGTAACCGTTTGTGAGCGTACACCGTTGATTATCGAAGTGCTCGAAGATGTGGATTGCGAAGGTCCGGAATGAATATTAAGCCCTCTAAACGTAGGCGCTTGAAAATTTGAAGCGTTAATTGCCCTATCGGAGGTAATGACAAACTGAATGTTGAACGGTTCTCCAACACCAACTAATGTCGGCGACCTCACTTCAAATGTAAAGTCGCCTTCCGCTTGTATACTTGCGAAAAAAAGTGCGAAAATTCCAATCAAAAAATACCGCATATTACCAATTCCTTTCTTGAGTTCCACGTTCTTGAACATTTTGTTGTCGTCTTCTATCTAAAGTGTTTCGCTCTTGGCGCTCCATGGCATTCAGCATGCGTTCGGCATCGCCTTGTTGCAATTGTTGAGGTTGAGGGTTTTGTCTTTGATCTTGTTGATTGTCGCCTTGATTTTGTTGTTGTTGCTGTTGCCGTTGTTCTTGATTTTGACTATCCTGTTGCTGGTTTTGGTCTTGCTGTTGTTCTTGTTGTTGCATCTGTAATCTTTCCAAGGCGTACGCCAAATTGTGTCGTGTGTCGTCGTTTGGATTTAGCTTCATTGCTTGTTTGTAGGCTTCAACGCCTTGTTCGAAATTTTCTGTTCGCACGTGCGAATTTCCCAAGTTGTGCAATGCTTCGGCACGTTGATTTCTGCTTAATCTGTTGTCGTGCGATAATTCTTCGAATAGTTCTGCGGATTGTTCGTATTCACCTTGTCGGTACAATGTATTTCCTAAATTGAAGCGACCTCGAATATCGTTGTCGTGCTCAAGTCCTCTACGAAAGAGGATTTCGGCGTCATTAAAATTCCCTTCGCGGAATTGTCGATTTCCGTCACGAAAATTTCCGAGTGGATTTTGTGCAAATGAAACCACCGAGAAACATAGTAAAACTGTTGTGATTAATGCTGTCCTCATGATTTTTTTGTTCCAAAAAAAGTATCGTAATTAAAGAATTTATTTCGTTTTTGGAAAACGAAAATTTCCAAAACGAGCAGAAGCAAAACAAATGCCAATACGTATTGAAAACGCGTTTGGTAATCCGAAAAATATCGTTCGTCAAAAGTAGCCCTATCCAATTGTTCGATTTTTGCAAACAGCGTTTCAACACCTGCCGAAATATTGTTTGCGCCCACATAATATCCACCTCCGGCAGTTGCGATATCCCTCAACATTTGTTCGTTAAGTTTGGTCAAAATCAAATTTCCTCGCCGATCGTGCATGTAACCCACTCTGCGATTGTTAGCATATCGTGGAATAGGTGCACCTTCCGGAAGTCCCATGCCGATGGTATGTACAGCAATACCTTGCTGCCTTGCCACCCTTGCCGCTTCAATTGCGTTATCCTCATGACATTCACCGTCGCTGATTACGATAATCGCTCTGCTATTTTGGCGGCTGTTGTCTTCTCCGAACGCATCTACTGCCATTTCTATAGCAGTACCAATAAGCGTTCCCTGATTTTGTATGTCGCTTGTCGAAATGATGTCAACAAACATTCTTGCTGCACCAAAATCGCTGGTCAAAGGCAACTGCACGTGAGCCGAACCTGCGAAAACAACAATACCGATACGATCGTTTTGCAACCTGTCCAATAGTCTGATAATGGCTTGTTTCGCGCGCTCCAAACGACTTGGTTGAATATCTTCGGCATTCATACTGTTTGAAATATCCAAAGCAATCATCAAATCTACACCTTTCCGTTGCATGGTTTCAACCCTTGAGCCAATTTGCGGATTTGCCATAGTTACGATTAGCAAAGCCAAAGCACACATCAACAAAACAAATTTTAACGTATATTTACTTTGTGAATATAAAGGTGCCAAACGCTCCATCAATGGCGATTGCGCAAATTTGTTTAGATTCCGCTTTTTTATGTAGATAAATGCAGCAAACACCAAGCATAATGCCGGAATCAGCAGCAACCAAATCAATAATGTATCGTTTTCAAATCGAAGCATAACTTTACGGAATAAATCTTAAAATAGAGTAGGCGAGTAGAATTTCAAGTAAAATCAAACCTAACGCAAGCCACAATAAAAATCTGAATTCCTCTGATCTTCGCTCGTAATTCAAGACTTCAATTTTACTTGTTTCCATTTGGTCGATCTCTTCAAAAATGGCTTTCAGCACGTGTTCGTCCGTAGCACGAAAATATTGTCCGCCGGTAAGTCGAGCCATTTCTATCAACATCGGTTCGTCAATGTGAACTTCGACATATTGATACTGTACGCCGAACGGAGTTTGGACAGGATATGGTGCTTTTCCAATTGTTCCCACGCCGACTGTGTAAACACGCATATCAAAAAGGCTCGCCATTTCTGCTGCTGTAATCGGTGCAATAGAACCCATATTATTTATACCATCGGTGAGCAAAATAATTGTTCTGCTTGTTGCAGGGCTGTGTCTCAAACGATTTACTGCCGTTGCCAAACCATCGCCAATCGCTGTACCATCCGAGATTCCCATTCTATGTGCTTCTTGGATAGCATCAATTTGTGAAAGTAAGATATTGCGATCGACCGTTAAAGGTGCTTGTGTAAAACTTTCTCCCGCAAACACAACAATACCTATGCGATCGTTCGAGCGTGAACGAACAAAATCTGCCGCAACAGTCTTTGCAGCTTCCAAACGATTTGGCTGAAAATCTCGAGCCATCATACTTCCGGAAATGTCTATAACCAGCATGATATCTATACCTTCAATATTTTCCGAATGCCCTCTAAAACTTGACTGCGGACGGGCAAAGGCAACAATCAAAACCGCCAAAGTTAGAAGCCGCAAAGCAAAAGGCAAAAACGACAAACGTTGTCGCAGGCTTCTTTTCATGCCTTCGAACATATCCATATTCGGAATGCTAACCTTTGCAACTGTATGCTTGTGCCGCCACCATTTCCATGCGGCAAGCAAAGGCAAGCCCAGCAAGAGCCACAGAAATTCCGGATTATGAAATGTAATGCCGCTTATCATGATTTTTCCTCCTCTACTTTTTCTTTTGGCATGGTCAATTCGACAAATAACTTCACCTCTTTGAAACAGCGATCGTGCTGATCCGCTAATGGTTCCGCTTTCGCGAATTTTACCAAATCCGCTGTGGGTAAAGTGTTACGAAGAAGCTCGAGTAACTTCGATTTATTTTCAAATTCCGAATTTTCGACAGCCTCAATAAATTCGTCCGAAGTCATTTCTATAGCACTGATGTGCAGACCTTTTTCGGTATAAATCCTCAGAATATCGGTCAATTCGGTATAATACTCTTTCACTAAATTGTTTTGCCAAAGTTGTTTCAGTCGCAATTTTTCTAAACTTTCCAACGCTTCCACGTGTGCAGGAATAACAGGTTTTGGCTTAAAAATAAGCAACGGCTCTTGCTTCTTCCACTTGCGATACAGGTAAATTCCTGCAAAAGTAAGTAGCCCGACAAGCAGTAAAATCAACAAAAACGGCAAAATCTCTCTGAATGTAATCGGAATTCCCCAAATCTCTCTGATGTCTCGAATACCGGCGACTAAATCAACTTCCGGTGCGGTAACAATTATTGTTTCATAATTTGTCAGTACTTTGAAAAAATCTATACTATCCGGTGTTCGTATCAAAAACGGAAGAGGTGGAAATATATATTCGCCCGATTCGAAAATCGTAAGAGTAAATACTCTTGAGTATGTTCGAATGCTTCTTCTTCTTTCCTGAATTGTATCTATATTTTCAACTGAAATAAATACAATTCTGCTGTCCATCGTATCGCTCAACGCAGGAAAGATTATAGCGTTGTTTTCGTCGGTTTGCAAACTAATCGTCAGTTGGATATGGTCACCGATTTGAATTTCGGATCTATCCAGTTTCTGTGTAGCGATGTGCGTTTCCGCAAGTCCGCTAAAACTTAACAGCAGTCCGAATAGTATGATTGATATTTTTTGCATTCTTGTTTTTTTGTTGTCATTGCGGGCTTGACCCGCAATCCCCTTGTTCAGTGGGATTCCCGCCTTCGCGGGAATGACGGTTTGATCTCATTTTTTTTGAAACAATTTTGTTAGCGGTCTAACATAATCCTCATTTGTATTGATTTTCGTAGAACGAATAGCAAATTTTTTGAACATATCTTCGGTATGCTTCTCGTGTTTTAGCCAACGATTCTTGTAGGCTTCACGATTTTTTCTAAGGCTCGTATCAATCGTCATTTCACGATTAGTTTCTTGATCAACAATGTGCATCAATCCGACGTTTGGAAGTTCCGTTTCACGTTCGTCGTACACACGCAAAGCAACTACATCGTGTTTCTTCTTAACGATTTTCAACGAATGTTCGTAGTTGCTATCAAAAAAATCCGACAAAATAAAAGCCGTACAACGTTTCTTGATGACATTGTTTAAAAACCGCATTGCCTCGCCGATATTCGTTTGTTTATTTACAGGTTTTATCGTCAAAAGTTCCCGAATAATCCGCAAAATATGCGTGCGACCTTTTTTTGGCGGAATATATTTCTCAACCTGATCCGAAAAGAAAACCACACCGACTTTGTCGTTGTTTTGAATGGCTGAAAACGCCAAAACAGCCGATATTTCCGTAATCAAATCCTGTTTAAATTGTTTCTGAGTCCCAAATAAATTTGAACTACTCACATCAATCAACAACATCACCGTGAGTTCACGCTCTTCCTCAAAAATCTTGATATACGGGTGATTGAAGCGAGCCGTAACATTCCAATCAATTGAACGAACATCATCGCCATAAGCATATTCACGCACCTCACTAAACGCCATTCCACGCCCTTTGAATGCAGAATGATATTGCCCCGAAAAGATGTGTTGCGACAATCCTTTGGTTTTTATCTCGATTTTTCGGACTTTTTTGAGTAGTTCGTTTGTTTTTTCCTCG
>Ga0123355_10000160_pt1 | contig 81965 bp, 75 predicted proteins | sample TergutEmb28metaG_3_FD_89872 | JGI IMG/M metagenome (GOLD analysis project Ga0123355, IMG submission 89872) | Embiratermes neotenicus P1 segment gut microbial communities from Petit-Saut dam, French Guiana - Emb289 P1 | ecosystem: Host-associated > Arthropoda: Insects > Digestive system > Gut ... | reverse complement strand
GTTGGACAAAGTTTCACAAACATGGCTATGGAATCCCTCAGAATGGCAAGAATATTATTTGACGGCGGAACATTAGCAGAAGGATATCTAAACTGGGTACCGGTTGACATGGTAACAATTGATACAATCCATGACTTCCCGTGGCCGGAGTGGTAAAAAGAACTTAAATGTACAAAATTCCGAGCCGGTCTAAAAACCGGCTCGGAGTTGCAAATGCTTAGATATTAGTAAAAATCTATGGTATAATAAACGTTACTCAAAGAAAAGGGTGATATGGTTAATGGAAAAAAACGATATTATATTGTCAATGACAGATGTCAATAAGTCTTTTCCCGGAGTTAAGGCACTAACTGACGCTTCTATCGAGGTGCGTAAAGGCACAGTTCATGCTGTTGTTGGCGAAAATGGGGCAGGCAAATCAACACTTATGAAAATACTTTCCGGCATTCACAAGAAGGATTCCGGAACTATTATATTTGATGGTGAAACAATAGAGCATACAACTCCGATTCAGTCCATAAGGAGAGGTTTGAGCATAATCTATCAAGAGTTTAATCTTGTCAACACCCTTACTGTTGGCGAGAATATTTTTCTTGGAAGATTTAGAGAGATGAAAGGCCTGCGAAACAGCCATAAAAAAGCAAGGGAACTTCTTGACAGTATCGGAAGCACTATCAGTACACACACACTCGTCGGTGACCTCAGTGCCGCCGAAAAGCAAATGATTGAGATAACCAAGGCGCTTGCTTTTGATTCAAAACTTATAATAATGGACGAACCCAGCAGTAGTTTAACAGCAGATGAGTTAAAACAGCTGTTTGTTATTATTGATGACTTACGAAAAAAAGGCGTCACAATAATATACATAAGCCACAAACTGGATGAAATATTCCAGCTATGTGACACAGTAACTGTTTTGCGTGACGGGTATGTTGTAGGCACCAAACCAATCGAAGAGCTAACAAGAAATGATATGATTGCCATGATGATTGGACGCGAGATCGAAAACGAATGGCCTGAGCGACCACGATGTGTCGGAGAAACCATTCTGGATGTCAAGAATATAAGGACACGCAAGCTAAAGGATATTTCATTCAAACTGAATAAAGGCGAAATTCTTGGGTTTGTTGGGCTTGTCGGTGCAGGGCGCACAGAGATAGTCCGAGCGATTTATGGCGCTGATAGGGCAAAGGATCTCAAGATAATGCTGAATGAAAAACCGCTAAAGGTAAGAAAGCCACTGGATGGAAAGCGTGCAGGTATTGGCCTTCTTCCGGAGGACCGGAAACTGGAAGGTTTAGTTCTTCAATTTTCAGTAAAAGAAAATATAGTTATGTCAAGTCTTGATAATATGTCAAAGTTTGGATTCCTTGACAAATCAAAAGAGAAAGACATCGCTGATAGGCAAATCAAAGCACTTTCCATAAAAACTCCGACTCCCAATACAAAGACTGTAACTCTTTCGGGGGGGAATCAACAAAAGTGTATAATGGGACGTTGGCTGGAAATCAATCCGGATATATTGATACTTGATGAGCCCACAAGAGGCATTGATGTAGGCACAAAATATGAGATATATTTATTGATCAAAAAAATTGCAGAAAATGGTGGCTCAGTAATCATGATATCATCTGAGTTGCCTGAAGTGCTTGCCATGAGCAACCGTGTGCTGACCATATGTGATGGAGAGATAACCGGGGAGTTTGACCCCGAGGTTACTTCAGCTCATGAAATCATGGACGCCGCTATAGGAGGTGGGGGAAATGATTAGACAAGAAACGCTTGAGAGGAAACCTTTAAACAAAGTCGGAGACTTTATTTTAGAGTATCTTGTTCTAATAATGATTATTACCCTTGTTGTTGTAACGATTATCACCGAGCCAAGATTTCTGACAGCGGCTAACTTTAGAAACATAATGGGTCAATTCGGTCCATTAAGCTTTACTGCTCTAGGAATGACGTTTATAATTATCGGAGGGTTCATTGACTTGTCACTTCCGGGCTTTATTTCATTAGTAGCCATGGTAACCTTGTCGCTATTTGATGTTATAGGCGAGATACCTGCAATGATGGTTGGTTTGATGTTGGGCGTCGCACTGGGTTCACTTAACGGAACGATACTTGTTAAGTCAGGAGCGACAACTCAAGCTAAAGCTCTTTTTATAACATTTGGCTTGAGTCGACTTTACGGTGCCTTGTCGCAACTACACACAGGCGGAGTTGCAATAAACCGAAATGCCCTTGAGCATGAGGCACCCCTCACACAGGTTCTAAGTACAGGGACAATTGGAGATGTACTTCCGTTTACTTCGATTTTCGATTATATTCCATTTACATTTGTTCTTTTCTTATTTTTCCTTGTGATACTCTCTATCTTTCAAAAGAAAACACGACTAGGGCGATCGATCAACTATACGGGAGGCAACTTCGTTGCTGCAGAGCTTGCCGGTATCCCTACGAAACGTATAGTGGTTATGATATACGCCATATGCGGATTCATGGTGGCAGTTGGCGCAATTGCGGCCTTTTCACGAGCTCCTGTTGCAACGCCGGAAATCATAGGAGCTAACTTCGAACGAGATTCAATCATGGCTGTGGTTGTTGGAGGGACTTCACTTTTAGGAGGTAGAGGCAGCGTGTTGCGTACTGTCCTCGGAGTATCTCTCATTATCCTGTTATCTAATTGTATGAATCTAATGCAAATAAATACACACTTGCAGGAAACGTTCAGAGGCGCAGTTTTGGTCATTGCTATATGGCTCGACCATCGCAGACATGCAAAGGGTTAGGGGTGAACAATATGATTGCTTATACACATGCGCAAAATACACAAAACACACAAACTTTAGGCAGAAAAATTATTAAGGTTCTAGGAAAGCAAAAAGCAGTTGTAGCCATTGCTGTGATACTGATAGCAATGTTGTTTTCAAGCTCTAATATATTTACATGGCCCCACTTAATGGCTCTTTTAATAACTGCTTCACCCGAGTTGGTCATTGCGTTTGGAGTTACGTTTGCGGTAATATGCCGCGCTTGTGACCTTTCTGTTGGTTCTGTTATGAGTTTATCCGGGATTCTTGCCATACAGATGATTAATAGCGGTATGCCGGTTTTCCTCGCTGTATTCTTGGCAATTCTGTCAGGTTCAGTAATTGGGTTTATCAATGGCTTTTTTATTGTTCATCAAAAGACTGAAGCGTTTATCATTACCCTTGGTATGGGCCTTCTTCTCAAAGGTGTCGCTCTATATATATCTAACGCAAGACCGGTATCAACACGTGACGCCACATTTAGCGCCATATCGAACTCCACAATACTCGGGCTTCCAAGTATAGTAGTGTGGATGCTGGTCATAGGTGTAATTACATATTGCATACTTCGACTTACTAGTTTTGGCAGAAACTGTTATGCGCTGGGTGGTGACTATGAGGTTGCGGAGCATTCGGGAATCGATGTTATTCGCACAAAGTGGACAGCTTTTGTCATAACAGGCACTTGTGCCGCAATAGCAGGAGTACTTCTTTCTTCCAGATGGCAAACAGGATCAGCTGTTTTTGGTGACTTAACACCATTGATTGTTAACTGTAGTGTTGTTATCGGTGGCACATCATTTGCTGGAGGAGTTGGCGGAATTGTACAGAGTGGTCTGGGTGTCGGTGTTATGCACCTGCTGAGATATAGTATGAGCATGTTTAGTATTGACGGAATTTTAGTCAATATTAACCAACACGTACAAACACTGGTTGTTGGTATTGTAATAGTAAGCATCATCGCCATGGACTGCCTAGCTATTAAACGCAAGAAAGAGGATGTATAGTGACGTGTTATTAACGGTGTAAATTAAATGGCGGGAGCATACCAGTATGGACGGTAGCTCTCGCTTTTTGTAATTGCCAACCTTGACAGGGGTACTTCATAATAATATAATTAAAATCAACAGGAAACCCCTGTTAATACAAAATCTTTTGAGGGTTGCTATGAAAATACGTGTTATAATTATCCTATCTGCACTAGCACTTGTGCTGGCGCTAGGAATTATTGCTGCTTGTGCAGACGATGTAAATGCGCCGTCTGGAACAACAGAAAATGGCGAAGTTATGTGGAGAGCAGCGTTTGTCACACAGTCAATGGCAAACGAATCTCAAGCATTTTCGTGGAGAGAGTTCCAACGCCTGGCTCCTGAGTTTGGATTTGAAATGACAGTATTTGCCGGTGATAATGATCCTGAAGTAGAGTTTGCCGGAGTTCTTTCGGCAATTGCTCGCGGTTATGATGTTATTTTTGTTAACCCAAGTTCAATCGAAGGTATAGTTCCTGCGCTGCAACAAGCTAAGGATGCAGGAGTTATTGTTGGAATGTTCTCATCTTTTCTTCCAGAAGAGCACAGGGAAGCTATGACTTTTTTTGTTGGATCTGATGATTTCCTCGGTGGTGTTCAAGCAGGCGAATTTGTATCACAACACTTCCCGGACGGCGCGAATTTCGTTGAAGTAGGTGGACAAGCAGGTCATGCAGCAGCCTTGGACCGCCACAATGGTTTCTTGGCAGGTCTAAATAGCAACATAGTTATGCTAGGTTCTCAATTTGCTCCAACAGGTTGGGATACAAATGAAGCAATGGCTATTATGGAAGAGTTTATCGCAAGTTTTGGTGATGAGATTGACATTGTGTGGTGCCACTGGGATAATGGAGCAACTGGTGTTATTGACGCACTTGAAGCAACAGGAATGGAAGGCGTGTTCGTAATTGGTGTTGACGGAAACAGAAACGGATATGCACAAGTACGCGCCGGGACACAAGCTCTTAGCGTCGGACAAAGCTTTACAAATATGGCAATGGAATCACTCAGGAATGCAAGAACAATTCTTGAGGGGGGATCAGTGCCGATATACAACTGGATTCCACTAGACATGGTAACAATTGATACAATCGATAGCTTTGTAGAGCCGGACTGGTAAATTTGGTGTGCCATTACAAATAACAAATAAGTTTTTCAAATAAAAGAAGTGGCCGAAAGGCCACTTCTTGTTTGCGCGTAATTTCATGTGTTATCAACAAGTAAAAAATGGAAACTACTCTTCAAAAGAAACTTTTTTATCTACCGGTTCAAGAGCTTCCGGAGGAGCGTCTGTTGCCTCAGATTCTTTTGATTTAATGTACTCAAGCATTATTTGCTTAATTACTGCAGCGATTGGCACTGCAAGGAACATTCCAACTACGCCCATATATGCGCCACCAATGACAACTGCGATTATAACGATGATAGGATTAATTTTAAGTGAAGAACGCATGATTCTTGGTTCGATATAGTTGCCGTCCAATTGCTGGAAAATGATTAAACATATTATTGCAGGAATTGCCATAGATAAGTCGGTTGTAATTAATGCAACCACACTGATTGATAATACCGAGATGAGGGATCCTATATATGGGATAAAGTTGAACATTGCAGCAATTAGACCAAACAAGAATGCGTACGGCACTCCGAATATTAGCAGTATGGAAGTGACGGCTACAAGGTTAATCATACTGTCTAAGCCCTTACCTGCAATGAATGCGAAAAGAACTCTGTTTACTAGAGAAACGTATCTTTCAGCTCTAACACCTTTTTTAGATTGTTTGAAAACAGCTCTGTTCAAGCGTCTAAAGAATGAGCCGATTCGTTCTCTATCTTGTAAGATGTAGAGAGAAATTACAAGACCTAAAATTGCACTAAACACTCCTCCTGCAAAATTCATTACTCCCTGTAAGACTTGCTCAACAGCTGCAGGATTCATTACATTTTGGAAAAGGTCACCTGTTGAATCTCTAATAACAGTAGCGATATCCATATCATCCAAAAACGGAGAATCCGGCAAATTATCTAAATAGTCCAGTGCTATATTAACATAACCCGGCACTGCATTTGCCAAAGATATAAGATTCGAAATAATGATGGGTAACAAGAAGCTTAAAATTAAAATTATTAAGCATATAACCAATATAAAAATAATGATTGTACTAAGACCTCTGGCACGTCTTGCAATGAATCGCGGTCTAATTCTTCTTAGTAGTTTCTCAATTAATTGATGTGGTCTATAAAGAAAATATGTGAATAAAATTCCATACATTAATGGAGAAATAACCAGCAGGAATTCCCAAATTGCCGACGTAATCTGTCCGATATTGTCGATTGTTTTATAGATTAACATTAGAACTATAGCAATAATGAATATTGGCACCCATTTTGCTCTCTCAATGCTTTGTTTTTTCAAGCGAACTCAACCCCTTTTTGCTACTAATGCCAAGTACTTGACTAGTGTATCACAAAATATTTAATTTTACTATTGCCATTTTGAAAATAAGTGATAAAATGGTCACTGTGTTAATATGGCATAATGTGGGCAAAATTTCTACAACACGGTGCTAATGATGTACACAAAGTAAGAATAGAGGAGGAAATCTAGTTGGTAGGAATGTTATTTTGGCTCGGCATAGTAGGTGCACTTGTTGCTATAGGTTTTGCATATATGCAAGCTCGCAAGGTGCGCACTTTTTCTGAGGGCAATGAGCGAATGGTGAAAATTGCAGAAGCAATTAGAACCGGAGCAAAGGCCTACATGAAGCGACAGTACAGAACTGTTGTAAAGTTTTTTGCAATCGCATTTGTGGTGCTTTGTGCTTTGGCATTTGTGCCATGGATTTTCGGAGAAGAGGGTCTTGTTAATAGATATGCTCCGTTTGCGTTTGTTTCAGGCGGATTTTTTGCAGGTCTTTCAGGATACATAGGAATGAGAGTTGCCACCAATGCAAATGCCAGAACTGCAAATGCAGCAAGCGAAAGTCTAAATAAGGGACTTCGTGTGTCATTTGCGTCTGGTTCTGTTATGGGATTCATTGTTGTGGGATTTACTCTTTTAGATACAACAGCATGGTTCTTATTACTGAGATATGTTTTTAACGAACCATATTATGTAATTGGACCAACAATGGTTAAGTTTGGTATGGGTCTTGCTTCTATGGCAATGTTTGCACGTGTTGGTGGTGGTATATTTACAAAAGCTGCTGACGTGGGAGCTGACCTTGTTGGTAAAGTTGAAGTTGGGATTCCTGAAGATGATCCAAGAAACCCGGCAGTTATTGCAGACAATGTTGGCGACAATGTTGGTGACGTTGCAGGAATGGGCGCGGATCTTTATGAAGCATATGCTCACGCAATTATCGGTACATTCGCACTTAGTGTCTTTGCAGGATATGCGTTTTATGGAATGTTACTACCAATTCTAATGTGTGCTATCGGCGTTCTTGCATCTATAGTAGGTACGGTAGTTGTTAAAACAAAAGAAAATGCAGATCAGAAAAGCCTGTTGAAATCATTGCATAAGGGTGTTTATCTCGCTGGAGGTATTTCAATAATAGCTGCTCTTCCACTAACATTGTGGATTGTAAATATTGCTGATGGTTATGCAGGAGCTGCTTTAGAATCTAACCTCTGGGGTATTTTTGGATCAATAGTACTTGGTATAGTATCCGGATTTTTGATTGCGTACTTCTCAGAGTACTACACATCTGATACAAGCAGACCTACTCGTGACTTAGCAGCATCAAGTGAAACCGGCACAGCTACAGTTATGATCGGTGGTATATCGCTGGGAATGAAAGCAACAGTCGGACCTGTTTTGACAGTAGCTATAGCAGCACTGGTAAGCTTTATGATTTCAGGCGGACTTTCAGGCGCAGAAAATGCATTTGAAATGGGCCTATATGGAATCGGAATTGCTTCTGTTGGCTTACTTGCAACACTTGGTATTAACCTGGCATGTGACGCATTTGGTCCGGTAGCAGATAATGCCGGTGGTATTGCTGAAATGGCGAAACTACCACCTGAAGTTCGTCAACGTACAGACGCACTTGACTCACTAGGTAATACAACAGCAGCAACAGGTAAAGGATTCTCAATTGGAGCAACAGGATTCTCTGCACTTGCACTTCTTGTTTCATATGTTGAAATTGCAGAGGTTGAACTTGGAAGAGAGCTTGTACTACGGATAACACATCCTGATGTATTAGTAGGGATATTTATTGGTGTTGTAACAGCATTCTTCTTTGCATCACTTACCATATCAGCAGTGCATAGAGCAGCGCAAAGTGTTGTACTTGAAGTACGTCGTCAATTCAAAGAGATTACAGGACTTATGGAGGGTACAGCCGATCCGGACTATGCAAAATGCGTTGACATCTGCACACAAAGTGCACTCAAACGCATGGTTGCACCATCACTGCTAGCATTCGTAGTGCCAATCGGCACAGGCTTCCTTCTTGGAGCGGCAGGTGTTGTAGGAATGCTTGCAGGTATTGTAACAACAGGATTTGCACTAGCAGTATTTATGATGTGCTCAGGTGGCGCATGGGATAATGCTAAGAAATATATCGAAGCTGGAAATCACAATGGTAAAGGCAGTGAAAACCACAAAGCAGCGGTCATTGGTGATACAGTTGGTGATCCGTTCAAAGATACAGCAGGACCATCATTCAACATCTTGATTACACTTTCATCTGCAGTTTCTCTAGTGTTCGTTGGTGTTGCAACGAGATTCTCGATATTTGACTGGCTAAGCAATATGAACTTCTAACCTAAATTAAATATTGAATAGACAATAGGGAGTATGCGCTCAACGAGCACACGCTCCCTATTGATTTTTGTGTTGACGAAACAGGTATATTGATTTACTATAGAAATAGTGTTTAATTAAGGAATTAGCGCTATGGATTACCGAAAGGAATGGTCATTACAATGCCAAAAATATTACGCCCCAAAGAAATGAATAAATGTCTAGGTTGTTTTGCATGCATGACAGTATGCGCTGCAACCGGACAAAAAAATCACTCTCTTATAAAAAGTGCAATAAAAGTACGCACTACAGGAGGAATGGATAGTAGTTTCATTGCAATTGTGTGCCTTGCATGTCAAGAGCCGGCATGTATGGAAGTATGCCCTAGTGATGCACTTGAGTTACGTGATGGCGGAGGCGTTTTATTAAAGCCTGATAGATGTATTGGATGTCGACAGTGCGAAACTGCATGCATAATGCGTGCCGTCAACTTTGATGAAGAAACAAGAAAGCCTATAATATGTCGCCACTGCGGAATTTGTGCGCGTTTTTGCCCACATGATTGCCTTCAGCTGGTAGAGTCAAGCGAGGTAAGAACAGATGATTAATGAAAAATACATTAAAGTACTATTCGTTGATATGGAAACAGGCAAGATACGTGTTGAGCAACGTGAAGACTTAATGGCATATTTGGGCGGAGTAGGTGTAGCCACTAGACTTCTCAAAGAAAACATGAAGCCGGATCTTGCAACAACTGACCCTGCACAGCCAATTGTTTTTGCCATTGGTGCAGGTACATATGTATTTCCTGTTCTGGTAAAAACAGTTGCAATGTTCATATCACCACTAACAGGCGACTTGGGTGAAAGTTATGCGGGAGCGCGTATGGCAATGTCTATGTTTATGGCGGGTTATGACGCACTTGTAATTACAGGGAAAGCTCCAAAACACAGCTATTTATCCGTATCAAATGACAATGTAGCTGTTCGTGATGCGCGTGCCATATGGGGTCTTAATGTTGATGAAACCGGGCGCACATTGCGAGATCGCGAGCACCATCGTGGTCAGTCTGTCGGAAAACGATCAATCATACGTATCGGACCTGCAGGAGAAAACGGTGTAGCATTTGCATGTGTATGCGTTGATACATATCGCCACTTCGGCAGATTAGGTCTTGGTGCCGCAATGGGCAGCAAAAATCTCAAGGCCATTTCAATATATGGTAACCGCTCAATACCAATTCTTGATTATAATAGCTACTTTAAAACATATCGCGAAATCTACAAAAAGTGCACATCAACCGACATGATGGCAAAATATCACGATGCCGGCACACCTATTAATATTATGCCGCTCAATAAGGCGGGAGGTCTACCAACACGCAATTTGCAGACAGGATCATTTGAAGCTGCTGACGAAGTGTGCGGAGAGACATTTGCACAGAAGAACCTAGTCAGAAAAATGGCATGTACCGGGTGCCCTGTTGGTTGCATTCATATTGGGATGTACAGACGTGAGTTCGACAAGGGGCATGAGTATGAAGCGATAAATGTTGCGTATGACTATGAATTGATATTTGCTTTAGGCACCTTTCTTGGGATTGGGGATACTGATGAAATTCTTGCTCTTATTGACGTTGTTGAACAAACAGGAATGGATGCCATGAGCACAGGAGTATGCTTAGGTTGGGCAACTGATGCATTTCAGAATGGATATATTACTGAAGAAGATACAATAGTTAAGTTGGAATTTGGCAATTCAGCAAACTATCTTAAGGCAATCAGTTATATTTCAGATAGAGCAAATGAGTTTTATCACAGCTTAGGTAAGGGCGTTAAATACGCCGCATCAAGATATGGTGGCGAGGACTTTGCAATGCATGTTGGTGGCAATGAAATGGCAGGTTACCATACGGGCTATGGATCGCTGACAGGGGCTGCAGTTGGCGCAAGACATTCGCATCTTTGTAATGGTGGATACAGCTTCGACCAAGAAAATAAAGAGTTTAATGAAGACGAATTGGTGGAAAAGCTATTCAATGAAGAAGCCGAACGATGCATGACAAACTCGTTAATAATGTGTCTTTTTGCGAGAAAGATATATGATCGCAAAACAATACTTGATGCACTAAACTCCATTGGTTGGTCGCTAACAGATGAAGACCTTACAAATATTGGTAAGCGTACATTGCGAGATAAATTACTTATCAAGAAAGCACTTGGATTCAAACAAAAGAGTGTAAAGCTACCGAAACGTTTCTTTGAAACACCAAGTATGAACGGCATGCTGGATGAAGAAGTTGCCAACAGGATAATCCGTAAATATTCAGAAAAAGCTGATGCACTGATGAAAGAAAGTTTTGACTAGCAAAGGATAAGATAATGGAAGTTACTTTCTACGGAAGTATAATAAAATACACAAATGGCGACAAGATGTTTTCACCAAAAATACACCCAACTCTGCGAGAGCTTCTCGTAGAGCTGGGCGAGTTTTATGGAGATGGTTTTGGTGCATTTCTCCAGGGTGACGAAACATGCCTGATTTTACTAAATGGCAAAGGCATTGCCCTCACAGGCGGACTCAACTCGCCAATTAGTGTGGGTGATAAAGTGGAGATATTACCGTTTGTTGAGGCAGGGTGAGAGGTCTCAATGAAAAACTAACATCATTCTGCGCGTAGTCGCAGAATCCGTTTCCTTTGTCTTGTTGAAAATAAAGATGTTTTTGAGGTTGTTTGTCAAAATGGCAAACAACCTCGCTTTAGGTGTGAAACTCATCGTTATACTTTCTATTATGGGTTAGTATTATGACACCTGTCGTACAGCGAACCAAAGCTCTATGTAGCCAAACTCATCATCGCCGCCGTAGAGTTCCATATCCAGACCTCCGACTTGCTCATACTGTGATGTTGGTAGCCACTCTTTGAAGAATCTTTTGTATAGTGACTCCATTACCGTGTCGCAGTCATCCCATTTAAATTTTCCGGACGGAAAGATAGCCCATGTGTGAGCGGGTACATCTTGGATAATGTATCCGTCTGTTTTGCTATCTTCGCTCTTGAATGCGCAAAGCATATATGCGAACTCACCGGCTTCAACATCTTTGTAGCTGCATATGGCATGTACTTTGTTTACATTCTGTGGTACAAAGTCCGGCAACGCTCCTGCATCATTGCTCAGCTTTTCATGTGCACCATTTGCATAACAGTCGTCCCACAAGTCTGAGGGCTTCTTTGGGTGCTCTCCGCTTTCGTCGGATTTAAAAATCCCTTCGATGCCAAATACTTGAAAGGCGTCTTTTTTCTCGATTCGATAATTCATTTGTTCTCTCCCTTTAATAGAAATTTGAAAGGAGATTCGAGGATATGCTTTGAGCGTCATGCCACCTTTTCGAGCTTGTGTCGGTGTGACACCATGCATTGCTTGAAATGCACGAGCAAAAGACACAGGTGATTCATAACCATACTTCATAGCTAAATCAATTACTTTGATGTCTGTGCTTTGCATGTCCAGTGCAGCAAGAGTCAACCGTCTTCTGCGCACATATTCAGCAAGGGACACATCAGCAACATATGCAAACATTTTGAAAAACGTATGTGCGCTACAGCAGGCAATTTTCTCCAGTTTACCGTAGTCAATTTCATCACAAAGATTATCTTCAACATAATCCAGCGTAGCACTCATTCGCGCCAACCAATCCATAGTGCTCTCCTTTCTAGTGTTTCACATTTAAAATGTGATGCACTAATTATTATAGGGAATGCGAAACAACAAAGCGCAACATTTCCCGCCCAATATTGTTTAAAGCGATTATTAAGATAGATTATATCATACTATGCTTGTGTTAATCTTGTTTTATTCACGACGATATTATGATATTATCAGAGCGCAGGAAAATTGTAAAAGAGAGGTGCATTATGACATTTGATGAATTGCTCCCGTTTAGGTGGAGTTAGTAAAGGGGGGCTTTTTATGAGTAGAACATATGAATTTCTTATTGAATGTGGGACATTTTATTTAACAACAATTAATGAAGGCAAACCTGCTGCAAGGCCATTTGGTGCTATTATGGAGCATGAAGGGGAGTTGTATTTTTCAACAGCAAATACAAAAGATGTATATTTTCAGTTGAAACAAAATCAGTCAATTCAGATTGTTGCATTAAGAGTAGGAACAAGGGATTGGATTAGAATTGATGGTAAAGCGATTGAAGAACATGATTTGAAGATCAAACAGAAAATGCTTGATGTTTGTCCAGTTTTGCGTAAGAGATTTGATTCAAATAGTTGCGAATATTTTGCTATTTTCAAAGTTACCGAAATGGTTTCAATGCTATATACTAGTGACGGAGTTATCGAGTTGACCTAAGAACATAATAGAAAAACCAGCGAACATTTGCAACTAAAATACAGTTGCAAATGTTCGCTGTGTGTGTTATACTGCGCTACAGAGAGGTGGAATGATGAGTAAACGAGGTAAGCCAATGAACAACGCTATGAGCTATAAAGGCTTCTATGGAAGTGTCGAATTTTCTGATGAGGGCAATGTGTTTTTTGGCAGGATAATTGGCATTAATGACCGGATTATTTATGAGGGAGATAATGTAAACTCTCTTCGTAATGACTTTCAAGATGCAGTTGACGAATACATTGAAACTTGTAAGCAGTTGGGAAAAGAACCCGAAAAAGCATACAAGGGTACATTCAACGTGCGTATTGCCCCTGCATTGCACAGAGAGCTTGCGGTTTACTCAGCGACAAGTGGTAAAACATTAAACTCAACTGTTGAAGAGGCAATACGAAGCTATTTGAAATGATATAGGTGGTGTGGGATGGATATAAAGATTGTATCGAATACAGAAATAAACGCCATATATTTTGGTTATGAATAATGACGAGAGTGGTTTTCTTAATGCCTTTGAAGAACATATAGTGAGAAAAATTTCAAATTGCATTCTTGATGAAGCGGAATACAGCATAGAGCAAATTATCAAAGAAGAGCTTGATGGCGAAGCATGAAGCCAACGTTTCTCTTGACAAGTGTCATATTTAAATGCTAATATGTTAATATCGAACATATGGTTGTGAAAAATTAACATATTGGTGTGACTATGAACGAACGTCAAGAGAAAATTCAATCATTTATCAGTGCAAACGGAGAGGCTAAGCTCTCTGAGCTTGAGTCGTTGTTTCCTGATATCTCCACCATGACATTGCGCCGTGATTTAGAGAAGCTAGAATCACTCGGTGGAATAGTTCGCACACGCTCAGGTGCAAAGTCTATTGCATACTTATCACGACTTAGTGAAGCTAGATTCTCTGAACGTGAAAGCATAAATACGAATGAAAAGCTATCTATCGCACAAGTTGCATATCATCATATAGAACAAGAAAATTCTGTGTTTTTAGACACAGGTACAACTGTCACGAGCTTATCAAGGCTTCTTAGCAATGATAAGCTTTTTATTATTACAACGGCTCCAATTATAGCTTTGGAATGTGCAAAAAACCAAAATAATACTGTCTTTATGACGGGTGGACAGCTTAGTAGTGGCAATCTTTCGTTATCGGGAGTTAATGCACTTAGTTTTCTGGATAATATCAACATTGATATCGCATTTATGGGAGCTTCCGGGTTTAACTTCAGTAATGGTTTCACATGCGGAAATTACGATGAATGTCAAATGAAGAAGCGTGTCATTGAGAAAGCCGCTAAAGTCATAATGTTGATGGACTGTTCTAAGTTTGACAAAAATATGCCGTTTACATTTGCGAGCTTGTCAGATATTGACTTGCTGATTACAGATAACAATATTAAATGTGAAGATTTAGAGCGCATTCAAAAGCTGGGTACAGCGGTTGAGTTAAAAGAGTAAATGGTATCATATTGAGAATAGGGACTTAATTAAATTACATCGAGAGGAGATTTAATATATGGCAACAGCAGTAATTATGCCTAGGCAAGGTCAGTCAGTGGAAAGCTGTCTGATTGGTAACTGGTATAAAAAGAAAGGTGATTCGGTGTCTGTCGGTGATCTTTTATTTACCTATGAAACAGACAAAGCAACCTTTGAGGAGGAAGCGACTGTTGACGGTATTTTGCTTGATGTGTTCTTTGAAGAAGGGGATGATGTCGAGTGTTTGGTCAATGTTTGTGTAATCGGTGCAGAGGGTGAGAGTACAGAAGAATTCAGACCCAAAGGTGCAGATGGCGGAAGCGCAGAGGTGAGTTCGACTGTATCGCCTGAAAGTGAAGCATCACAATCACAGCAATCTGGGAATGTGAATCAAAGTAGCGCATCTGCTGTTGACGCAATGGGTTCAACTGCTCCCATGCCCTCAACAGCAAGCGATGACTCATTTGTTAGAATCTCACCTCGTGCAAGACTACTAGCTGAGAAAACTCGTGCTGATCTCGGGTATGCAACGCCGACAGGACCGAGTGGACGTATAATTGAAAGGGATGTTCAAGCAGTGCTGTCCAGTGGTCATAGAGGTGAAACAAGTAGTTTTGCTCAAAGTGATAGTAACCTGGTCGCAAGTGACGTCAGTCGCAAAGTCATCACACCTGATTCTGAAGAAGTCGGGCTTACTAATGTACGAAAGTTTATTGCTAAAGCCATGCACACATCACTTGCAAATTCTGCACAGTTGACACATCACTCCACATTTAACGCTACGGATGTTTTGAGCTTCCGCAAGAACCTCAAAACAATTATTGAGAATGAAGCAGTTTCGAAAATTACAATTACAGATATCATTGTCTATGCGGTATCACGCGTGTTGCCAAAACATAAAAGCATGAATGCTCATTTTCTTGGCGATAGCATGAAATTATTCAACAATGCTCATATTGGTGTTGCAGTAGACACGCCGAGAGGATTGCTTGTGCCAACGCTCTTTAACGTAAACTCATTATCATTATCGCAACTATCTGTACATGCAAAAGAGCTGTTTGAAATGAGCAAACAAGGCTCTGTACCCCCTGATTTACTCAAAGGAGCATCATTTACAATTTCAAATCTTGGAGGCATGGGTGTGGAAATGTTTACCCCGGTAATCAACCCACCACAAACAGGCATACTAGGTGTATGTTCCATTGTCGAGCGCACAAAAAATGGCGTGACATATCCTGCTATGGGACTCTCGCTGACATACGACCACAGAGCACTTGATGGAGCGGACGCTGCAAGATTTATGCAAGCCTTGGTTAAGTACTTAGAAAAATTCAGCTTCAACCTTGCGTTGGAAGGAGTTTAGCCCATGTATGATTTGATAATTATCGGCGGTGGACCTGGCGGATATATGGCAGCAGAGCGTGCAGGTCATGCAGGACTGAATGTGCTTCTTATAGAAAAACGTGCGCTTGGCGGTGTATGCCTAAACGAAGGGTGTATTCCATCTAAAGCGCTGTTGCATTCGGCAAAGGTTCTTGACTATGCGTTGCACGGGGATGCATATGGAGTACTAATTGATCCTAAGTCAAAAAGCAGCATAAAACTAGACCATAAGCATGTCATTGAACGCAAGAACAATGTAGTTAAAACACTGGTGAGCGGTGTAAAGTCACTTATGAAAGCGAACAAAGTGACCGTTGTTTATGGCGAAGCATATATAGTTGATGTTAATACTGTAAAAGTAGGCGAAGAAGTTTACAACGGTAATCGCCTGATGATAGCAACAGGTTCGACCCCTATAATCCCACCAATTGATGGTGTCAAAGAGGGTGTCGATAATGGCTTTTGTGTGACAAGTCGTGAGATATTAGATTTAGAAAAAGTTCCGAAACACCTTGTCGTTGTCGGCGGTGGTGTAGTTGGACTCGAAATGGCATCATATTACAATTCAGCAGGCTCGAAAGTTACTGTGATAGAAATGCTTCCGAAAATCGCAGGTGCAATGGATGGTGAGATTTCAACATTACTCATGAAGAGTTATCAAAAACGTGGAATTGAGTTTCTGCTTAATACAAAGGTTACAGCAGTCACAAAGGATTCTGTTGTTTACGAGAGTGCAGAGAATGGTGGCACAAAAAGCAACGGTGCAGAAAGCAAGAGTGGCGTCGCAAGTAATTCAAAGTCAGAAAATAACACAGGCACAATAAAGGCTGATAAGGTTTTGCTTTCAATCGGTCGCAGACCATTGGTTGATGGATATGGTCTTGAGAATCTAAACTTGGTTCTTGAGAATGGCGCAATTAAGACAGACATACATGGTCAAACAAGCCTGCCAAATGTTTACGCAGTAGGAGATGTCAACGGAAAATACATGCTTGCACATGCAGCATACCGCGAAGCAGAAGTTGCAGTTTCACACATACTTGGGAAGCGTGATGCTATGCGTTATGACGCTGTACCATCAGTTATTTACACATCACCAGAGGTCGCAAGCGTGGGCGAAACAGAGGAATCAGCGAAAGCAAAAGGCATCGACTACGGGGCTGTCAGTGTTCCAATGGTATATAGTGGAAGATATGTTGCAGAAAATGCTGTAACTGACGGGATTTGCAAGGTCGTTATTGATAAGAAGTATCGAAATATAATCGGCGTGCACCTGTATGGCAGTTATGCGTCAGAGATAATCGTAAGTGCATGCATGATGATTGAAATGCAAATGCGTGTCGAAGATGTGCAAAAATTCATCTTCCCACATCCAACAGTAAGTGAAATAATCCGCGAAGCAGTATTTAAGATTTGAGGAGTAAAACACCCGGCTCTGCGGAGCCACCCTCTTTACGAAAGAGGGCAGGGGTTGGATGTAGCGTTCTTTGCCCTCTTTAGAAAAGAGGGTGCCGTCCGCAGACGGCGGGTGTTTTGAAAGAACAAAACACATGTACAATGAAAATTAAGGAGTAATATTATGCCAAAAATTCAAGTTATGGATCCAAAAGAAATCAGAAAGCCTGGTTTTATAAAATTCAATGATATTCCTGTCAACCAGTATAAAAAGACTGTGTCTGATGAGAAAAAAAATTATTCAAAAGAGGATTTTATCAGAATTTATCACGATATGGCGTTGATTCGTGAATTTGAAACAATGCTTTATTCTATAAAGACTACCAACGCATACAATGGCGTTGAGTACAATAATCCCGGACCTGCTCATCTTTCTCTAGGTCAAGAAGCGTCTGCGGTTGGTCAAGCCTATTTGCTTGATGAAAATGACTACATCTTCGGTTCACACCGTAGTCATGGTGAGATTTTGGCAAAAGGTCTTTCATGTATAAATAAAATGGATGATGGCACACTGCGTCAAATTATGGAGGATTTCTTTGGCGGTGCTATTTTGAAAGTCGTTGAAGATAAGCAAAATTCTGTCAAAGAACTTGCTATAGACTTCCTTGTGTATGGCGCTCTGGCGGAAATTTTTGCTCGTGAAACAGGATTCAACAAAGGGCTCGGTGGCTCAATGCACGCATTCTTCACACCGTTTGGTATTTATCCAAACAATGCAATAGTCGGCGGTAGTGGAACGATTGCAATGGGTTCTGCACTATATAAGAAAGTCAACAGCAAAAAAGGCATTGTAATCTCCAACGTTGGTGATGCTTCAATGGGTTGCGGTCCTGTCTGGGAAGCCTTGAATATGGCAGCTATGGATCAGTACACACATCTATGGGAAGAAGGCTTCAAGGGCGGACTGCCGATTATTTTCAACTTCTTCAACAATCTTTACGGCATGGGCGGTCAAACAATGGGCGAAACAATGGCATATAACATGCTGGCTCGTGTAGGTGCAGGGGTGAACCCTGATCAGATGCACTCCGAGCGAATTGATGGATTTAATCCCCTTGCTGTAATTGACGCAATGCGCAGAAAAATGGAGCTTATTGAATCAGGTAAAGCTCCTGTATTCCTAGACACAGTGACATATCGCTTCACAGGACACTCGCCATCAGATAGTGGAAGCTACCGTACAAAAGAGGAAGTCGAGCTATGGCAAGAGCATGATTCACTTATCGCTTACGGAAAAGAGCTTGTTGACGCTAAAGTTTGCGACAAGAACACACTTGAGGGAATCCAATCATCCATAAAAGAGTTGATGACCAAGACATGCAAGCTCTCCATTGATGATAATCTATCTCCAAGAATTAAGGCTGAAGAAGTCGGCAAGCTTATGTTTTCCAACATGAGCATAGAAAAAATGGAAGATCGCAAACCTGATGTATTAATGCCAAAAGAAGAAAATCCTCGTGTACAACAAATTGCACGCAAGGTTAGATATGCTTATGATGAAAACGGCAAACCTGTTTCTAAAAACAAAGTTTATCAATTGCGTGATGGGCTCTTCGAGGCCATTATAGATAAGTTCTATACAGACCCGACCCTTGTCGCATATGGTGAAGATAACCGTGACTGGGGCGGTGCATTCGCTGTATATAGAGGGCTAACAGAAGCCCTGCCATATCATAGATTCTTCAACTCACCAATTTCCGAAGCAGCAATTGTTGGTAGTGCAGTAGGTTATGCTCTGTCAGGCGGTCGCGCTCTGGTTGAGCTAATGTATTGTGACTTTATTGGTCGTGCAGGAGATGAAGTGTTAAATCAGCTTGCGAAATGGCAATCAATGAGTGCTGGCGTTTTGAAAATGCCGGTTGTACTGCGTGTGTCTGTTGGCTCAAAATATGGTGCACAACACTCCCAAGACTGGACATCACTAATAGCACATATTCCCGGTCTGAAATGCGTGTTCCCTGCAACGCCTTATGATGCGAAAGGCTTGATGAATACAGCACTCAACGGAAGTGATCCTGTTGTGTTCTTTGAAAGTCAGCGTATATATGATATAGGCGAGCAATTTGTTGAAACGGGCGTGCCGGAGGGATATTATGAAATACCAATCGGCGAGCCTGACATTAAGCTCGCAGGTGATGATATTACAATACTGACCATAGGTGCAACATTATATCCTGCACTTGAAGCGGCAAAGGAACTAAAAGAAAAATATGGGCTTTCAGCAGAAGTTATTGATGCACGCTCAATCGTACCATTTAACTTTGAAAAAGTCCTTGAGAGTGTGAAGAAAACTGGAAGAATCGTCCTTGCATCTGATGCTTGCGAGAGAGGCTCTCATATCAAAGATTTTGCACATACGATTACAGAGCTTGCCTTTGACTATCTGGACGCACCGCCTGTAGCAGTTGGGTCACGAAATTGGATTACTCCTGCGTATGAGCTGGAGAGTGATTTCTTCCCGCAACCTGACTGGATAATCGATGCAATCCACCAGAAAATACTACCACTACAAGGACATGTTGCAAAGAACAACTTTACAGAGATAGAGCAACTAAGACGTAGTAAAGAAGGAGTTTAGTATATTTAGAGGTTAGTCAGTAATTATGACTTGCCCCTAAATTTTTGTGTATGCAGTGAGCACTTAACGATGGTAACTCGGTGCAAATTGTGCTACAATTAGACGAGAAATTTCGTTTTGCGATTTCGTGAAACGGCAAGGTGTATTATCTATTGTAGGAGAAGTTGGTGATTTTGTGCAAAAAGAGTTGCCTGTAAGAAAGAAGATAAGATTGGATGGATATGATTATTCACAGGCAGGATATTATTTTGTTACGATATGTGTCAAAGGCGGTCACGAAATATTAGGGGAAATAACAAATGACCAAATTATATTAAATGAATATGGTCTTGTTGTGACGCAAGAAATTCAAAATATACCTGTAATAAGAAAAGAATGTTTTGTTATAAAATTTGTTATAATGCCGAACCACATACATTTAATTGTGCAACTTGTAGGGGACGATGGTAATCGTCCCGGAACAGAACGGCGGGCGGATTGCCATCCGCCCCTGCGGAAATCTGTTTCAAATATGGTGCAAGGGTTCAAAGGCGCGGTTACAAGGCAAATTGGATTTTCAATATGGCAGAGATCATTCCACGACCACATTATTCGCAACGAAGCCGAGTATCGTCGAATATGTCAGTACATAGATGAAAACCCGGCGCGATGGGTGGAGGACAGGCACTATGTAAAAAAACAAAGGAGATGACAGTAGTGGATAACAGAATAATAATCTTTGAGTGAGGAGTTTATGAATATTCAAATTTTTGGGAAATCTAAATGCTTTGATACGAAAAAGGCAGAGCGGTACTTTAAGGAGCGACGTATTAAGTATCAGCGTATCGACCTTGTAGGTATCGGCTTGAGTCGTGGTGAGTTTACAAGCGTTAAGAACTCTGTGGGGCTTGAGAGTATGATTGATCATTCGGTACAGGATTCAGAAATATTTTCTTATCTGGCTCATAATGCAGATAAGGAAGAAAAACTTCTTGAAAACCCTGTGTTCATAAAGTCGCCAATAGTGAGAAATGGGAAAAAAGCAACAATCGGGTATTGCCCTGATGTGTGGAAAAACTGGGAATAGAGAGGGAGTCGAAATGGTGGGAAAAGCACTCTATCTGATGGCGAAATTTGATGAAGAAACACAAAACACTTTGACAAGCTATTACAATGTGCTTTATCGGAACGGATATGTGGGAAGTCAGACAAAAAATATTCCATATCATATTACATTGGGAAGCCATAGCATTGATACGGAAAATCAAACCATAGATAAACTTGAAAAAATATGTTCAGCCACTACATCTTTTGAAATAAATCTTGCTCATATCGGACTGTTTGGTTTAGACGTGTTATTTATTAGCCCTGCAATGAACTTCGAGTTGCTGAAATTACAACAGAGCTTTTTCCCCGATTATGGAAGCGGATATCACACATGGATAGCCCACACCACTATGCTAATCGACGAACCTAACAACACAATAAAGGCACTAGCAATCCTTACGGATGAGTTCAAACCGTTTAGAGCTCGAATAGAATGTGTGGAATTATACGAATTTTTTCCTACTAGATATATAAAATCGTGTAGGCTGAAAGATATTTTGCATTCAGAGTGTAGCACAATAAATGCCGAATAAGCAACATGAAGGCTGCAGTTTTGTTATTGTTCTATGATAATGCCAGGCCACAATTTGCAGGTGAAATCTGTGTCAGCAGCAAATTATTCGCGCATAAAATATGCACGAACGCAAATTATTCGCGCATAAAATATGCAACCACTGTTGACGTTGTCCTACTTTTGCGGTAAAATGCTGTTTGAAAGGTGGCGAAGATATGTTAGTAAGAAAACTTAGTGCGCAGCTTGCTGAATGGAAAAACAGTGTTAATAGAAAATGTCTTCTTGTTAAAGGCGCGCGGCAAGTAGGGAAAACAACGACAATTGACAAATTTGCAAAAGAAAATTACAAACATTATATTTATATGAACTTTGATAAAACACCAGATTATCAAAGTGTTTTTGATGGAAATTTAGATGTTGAAACATTAATTAAAAACATTTCTCTTGTTGTACCAAACGCTGAGCTTGTACCAGGAGAAACCATTTTGTTCCTTGACGAAATTCAGGAATGCCCAAATGCGAGGACAGCACTCAAATTTCTCACAATAGATGGGCGGTTTGATGTGATTGCGTCTGGCTCAATGCTTGGTATTAAGTATAAAGAAGTACGTTCCTATCCCGTGGGACAAGTAGACTATCTTGAAATGTACTCTCTTGATTTTGAAGAATTTTTATGGGCTAATGGCATCACGCCCAAATCAATAGATAATATTAAAGAATATTTTGACACTAAAACTCCTGTTCCAACTGTTATGCACAATAAAATGATGGAATTATTTAGGGAGTACATTGTTGTTGGTGGAATGCCGGCGGTTGTACAAGAATTTGTAAATACACATAATTTTGCAAATGTTCTACGACTGCAAAGAAACATTATCACTGATTATGAGGATGATATAGCAAAATACGCAGAAGATAACCAAAAAGCCAAAGCTAAGGCGTGTTTTGGATCTATCCCTAAGCATCTGTCGAAGGACTACAAGAAGTTTCAGTATAGTGTTGTTGAAAAGAGCGGCAGTGCACGAAAATACGGTGGCAGCTTAGATTGGTTGTTCGATGCGGGAATGATTAACTTCTGCAACAACCTTGAAATACCTGAATTACCCCTTGAGGGAAACAGCGTCAGCAGTGAGTTTAAAGTGTATATGCGGGATACTGGGTTGTTGATTGCAATGCTCGATGAAGGAACCGCAAAAGACATTATAGATGGAAATTTAGGAATATACAAAGGTGCCATATTTGAAAATATAGTTGCCGATATTTTTACAAAGTCGGGAAAAAAACTGTATTATTTTGAGAAGAACAATCGCCTTGAAATTGATTTTTTTATTCGCCAAAATAGTAAAGCTGTAGGTGTTGAAGTGAAATCAGCCGACAATACGAAATCGAAATCTCTTGACACATTAATCGGTCATTATGGGGTAGAGAAAGGTATCAAACTGTCTGCAAAAAATGTTGGAGGCAAAGATAAAATCGAAAGTCTACCGCTTTACATGGCAATGTTTCTATAGTTGGTTTGAATCTGTTACGTTGAAAATGAGAAGCAATCTTTGAGTGAGGTGTTTATGAACATTCAAATTTTTGGGAAGCCTAAATGTTTTGATACGAAAAAGGCAGAGCGATACTTTAAGGAGCGACGTATTAAGTATCAGCGTATCGACCTTGTAGGTATCGGCTTGAGTCGTGGTGAATTTACAAGCGTTAAAAACTCTGTGGGGCTTGAGAACATGATTGATTATTCGGTACAGGATTCAGAAATACTGTCATATCTAGCTCATAATGCAGATAAGGAAGAAAAACTCCTTGAGAATCCAGTGTTTATAAAGTCGCCAATAGTGAGAAATGGGAAAAAGGCAACAATTGGCTATTGTCCAGAAGTGTGGAAGAATTGGGAGTAGGAGTTGATGTTACATGAGTGATTTATCTTCATTACGAAATATTGGAAAAGAACTTGAGAAAAAGCTAAAGGTTGCCGGTATTGAAACGGCAGAGGAGCTTAAACGAATTGGAAGCCAGGAAGCATTCATACGAATCAAATCGTACTATCCAAATGTATGTCTTGTTCACCTTATGGCATTGGAAGGTGCTGTTTCTGACATGGATTACAACCAGCTTCCGAATGATGTACAGAAGAAACTAAAAGAATTTAGTGATAAATGGAGGTAGGTTATGGATTTAAGAAAATCATTTGACGTTGACCCAGAGGGATACGACAAATACAGACCGCGTTGTTGTGATGAGATGCTTGCCGACATGATTGAATATGCAGAGCTTGCACCCGGCAAGACTGTTCTTGAAGTTGGTCCGGGTACGGGGCAAGCGACTGAGCCTATACTCAAAACAGGATGTTCGTATTTAGCGATAGAACTCGGTGAAAATTTCACGGAATTTATGACGAATAAATTTGCAAGTTATGATAATTTTCAAATAGTAAATGCTGATTTTGAAAATTATGATTTCGGTTGTGACCGATTCGACTTGGTATACGCGGCTACAGCGTTTCATTGGATACCTGAGAAGATAGGGTATCCTAAAGCATTCGATATTTTAAAAAGCGGCGGAACATTCGCTATACTTACGTGGGCATTCCCCGAATCTGGCGCGTTAGATGAGCCACAGCAGACTCAATGTCAAGAGGTATACAAGAAGCACTATAAGCATTTTTATTCAGAGCTACCTTCCACGAGTAGGCTTGACTATGAAGCGAGAGGCAAATACGGATTTGCCGACCTTGAACGTCGTGAATACAGATCGTTCAGAGAGATGAATGCCGATGACTATGTAGCGTTAAGAAGAACTAACTCAGATATACTGGAGTTGCAAGAACCTCACAAATCAAATGTCCTTGAAGAACTAAGGCAAGTCATACTAAATAATGGTGACTATGTTAAGTTAAATGACGTGTGGACTCTGTATTTAGCGAGGAAGCCTTAGTTCGGATGGCTATTGACAATGAAAATTACTAGAAGCACACTTTATCAAATCACGATTTGTAAAATTATGATTTGAAAGCTTGTGTAAGCTGAGTTCATAGATTTTGACAACATAACAAAAAGTATATAGAATGAAACAAAAGCAAATACGAGTTTCATGACTAATATAATTACAAATGGAGGAAATTTTAGTGTTACAGGATTTTATAACCGCACATAAAAGCATGTTTAGTGACCACACGGAATTGCGTGCACAAGTAAACACGTCACAACGAGTTGTTTTACTTGCAGGAAACATGGCTGGTAATGTACAAAGCAGTGAGGGCGGCGTTTCGGCACGTGTATATCGCGGAGGTTTGTGGGGATTTGCCAGTGGAGCAGAGTATTCTCCGGAAAGTGTAAAAAACGTTGTCTCTGCAGCAACTGAAAACGCTCAATTTATGGATAGTCAAGTAAAAAAGGGGGATCCACCTCTACCATCTATCAGTAGTGGATTTGTGGGATTGAAAACTCCTGTTTTTGACCCTGTACCCCAAAGTTATCTCATTGATTTTGCGAAAACACTAGACGATATGATTACGAGTAAATACAAGAATTTAGCAAGCCGAACAGTCGTTGCGGACTTTTTGGGAATGGAAAAGCGTCTTGTCGTCAGCGACGGTGTAGACTCTCACTTCTACCAACCAAAGAGTACAATATACGTCTTTTTGACTGCTGAAAACAACGAAGGTGTACCGATAGAGTTGTATGAGGCATTTAGTTCGTTCGGGAAGTTTGACGAGCATTATCCAGACCCAAAACTACTCGAAGAAAAGCTAGACAGCCTCTATAAAACCCTAATGGATCAACGTGATGCGGTTTACGCCAGAGCGGGTGTGTCGAAGTGCGTTTTGCACCCAGATTTAGCAGGAATGTTAGCTCACGAGGCAGTAGGGCATACTGTCGAAGCAGATTTAGTTCTCGGTGGTTCTGTTGCCGGATATAATCTCAATAAACAAGTTGCAAGTGAACTTGTTACAATGGTTGACTATGCTCACACTTATGAAGGCAAAGCTACACCACTACCTGTTTATGTTGATGACGAAGGCACGCCTGCGGAAGATGCGTTGCTCATCGAAAAGGGTGTTCTCAAAGGTTTTATGCACAACCGTGAGAGTGCAAACCACTTTGGTGTAAAACCACAAGGCAACGCGAGAGCCTTTGAGTTTTCTGATGAACCTCTTATCCGTATGAGAAACACAGCTATTTTGCCTGGAAAAGACAAGCTTGACGACCTTATCGCAAGTGTTGATGACGGCTACTTCCTTATGAAAACAGGCAACGGTCAAGCTGACAGCACAGGAGAGTTTATGTTCTCGGTGAACGTAGCTTATGAAATAAAAAAAGGAAAGCTGGGTAAAGCAGTCCGTGAAACAACAATTTCAGGTGTCGCTTTTGATATGCTCAAAACAGTTGATATGGTATCAGATGATATGTCATGGAGAAGCGATGGTTTCTGCGGTAAAAAGCAACCTATGACAACAGGTATGGGCGGTCCGGCACTTCGTTGTGATATTAATATTGGAGGACGATAATGAAGAACATTACAGATATTGCATCATATGCTCTTGATGAGCTTAAAAAAGCAGGTGCGGACAAAGCATCATGCAGTGTAGCAAAAGCGCGAAAAGATGAATTTAACATTGAAGCAAACAAATTCTCACTGCTACGTACATTATTTGATGACTCACTTAGTTTAAAGGCGCTTGTTGGCGGAAGAAAAGGCGTTTTACTAGTCAACAAACTGGACAAAGACAGTATTGACGAAGCTGTTGCAGGGTGTATTGAACTGGCAAAATCAGCAACACCCGACGATGCCGAAGACATAGCACCCCTCGCCAATAATCAAAACTTCGACCAAACTATCGGCGGCATGGACAAAGCAAAACTGTTCACTCGCTCAAACGAATACTTAGAGCAAGTTAAAGATGAATTTCCGAAGATTATTCTCGAAGGTTTTACATCAGAGTTCAATGGCTCAGAGTCTGTCTACGTAAATTCGAACGGAGTTTGCTTTGGTAGCGATGCCGAAAATTATGGATTCAGTAGTATGTTTGTTGCAAAAGACGGTGACAAGTCATCATCATTTAACTATACAGGTGCAGTTATGGCAAATCTCGATTCTCCTATTATGAATGCCAGCCCGATACACAGACAGCAGCTTGAAGAATCTGTCAAAGCACTTGATACAAAAATGGTTGAGGGTAAATTCACAGGAGAAATCATTGTCACCCCCTCCTGTCCCGATTTATGGGAAGCACTACATTACTGTTTCCTTGGAGACAGAGCATTGATTGAAGGTACAAGCCAGTGGAAAGATGCTCTAGACCGTGTTGTTGCCGACTCACGGCTAACACTTCGAACTGCTCCACTCAGCTCGGACATAGTGAGTGGTCAGCGTTATACTGCAGATGGATTCATTAGTGAAGATATGGATATCATCAAAGACGGTGTATTAAAGTCTTTTATGATTGGGCTTTATGCAGCAAATAAAACAGGCAAACCTCGCGCTAAAAACACCTCGTCCGCTTTTGAAATAAATGCCGGAGATGTTGCCCTTGCAGACATGATAAAAGGTGTAAATCGTGGCATTTTGCTAAATCGCTTCTCGGGTGGTTCACCTAGTTCAAGTGGAGAAATATCAGGGGTTGCCAAAAACAGCTTCTTAATTGAAAACGGAAAAATTACCGATGCGATTTCAGAAACTATGGTTTCATTTAATGTCCTTGATGCATTGAAAAATATCACTGCAATCTCAAAAGAACGTAATAAAGGTGGCTATAACATCTTACCGTGGATTGGTTTTAATGGTATCACAATTTCTGGAAAGTAAAGCGCTGATTGCATATAACTCCGCAATGACGGGGTCCTAATCAAGTAACGTTGGGCGTGACCTTAAAAATTGACTATAATGAGCGGAGCCTGAGTGCGGGCTCCGCTCATGCATAAACTTACTTGTAGATAATCTTCCTTACAGTTTCGTTGGAAAGACAATACTCGTCGCATAGCGTGTCAATGGAGATTTTCAAATGAAAATACTTATGCCTGATTTCTTCATTTCGTTGCTCGTAGAATAGTCGTGCACCTGAATTTGCACCCCATTTTTTTCGACTTTCAGATGAAGGTACGTATAGAATCTCTCCAGGTGCGTACTTTTGTAATTACTTCAGCAATTCATCAGGTAGAATTTCTGAAGCATTTCGATATTTCATTTCGTTTACGCTTTCCTTCCTGTTCTAACCACTCACAAATGAAATGCGGAGATCACTTTTCGTTGGCTAAGAATTCTTCCAATGTATCATAGCGCTTAATCTTGATTCCTTGCTTTTCAATTACTGCGACAATTGATTTTTCTAACTCCTCAGCACGCTTTGCTAACTTATTAAGGTTCTGCGTGTCGTAATGTCCAAGCAAATCTATTTCATCAAGGCTAAACTCTTCTGCGATTATACTGAGTTCGTTTTGCAAATTACATGCATCTATAAACGCCGCGTCTGCATTTTGTATATCACAATAGTGGTATATTCTATTCCATGTTGTGCGAAGTTCTTGATACCAGTCAGCCAGCAATGAATAGTTTGGAGATTCCTCTGAAGTGCTCTTCGGCTTGTGCTGTACAATAAACTGTCGCAAAGACGCAATCATCAAATGTGATACTGCTTTAAGTTCGCTCACAGTAGATGCATTGATCATTGTCTGGTAGTGCTCGGCAAAGCGGTCTGGCAAGTTTTTCCATTGTGAGAGTGTAGGAAGCACACCATTGTGCCACTCTTTCCAATATGTTCCGTTTAGACACGCTATAGATACCAGCAAGTAGTTGTGAATAAATCCTGCCAGACAACGCACTTTCCATAGACGATCCTCAAACATCATAGTGCGATATAAATCCATTGCGACATCGAGGTTTTCCAAAGCTTTTCTATAAGTGAATTCAGGATTTGCCAGATTATCAAACAGTTGCTTTCTAATAGCTTCAAACCGTTCCTCATCTGCTTTAGAACGTGCATATAGTACCTTGGCGTTTCCGAGACAGATAGTAGCAGGATCATCCAAGTTAGCAGTGCGCTCGGTGCGCTCCCATGAACGAGGATAGAGGTCGTTGCCGACATCACCAATGATGAAAGTTCGTGCAAGCTCATTACCTCGCTCAGTTGCAGGTATAAAGTAATCGAAAGGTTCGCCATGACCGTCGTTATTAATGGAAGCATTCTCGACAGCGACTAATAATGCGACGTCGTCTTTATACTCAGTTTTTATTTTATTTATTACCCATTCGGTAAGTTTGGTTGATTGATTTGTCATAATTAATGACCTCTCCTTTGCAGTTAATCATTTTTGTTATCTCGAGATGATTTAAGTATAAAGCTGTCTGTGAACGTAATCAAGGGCAAAATTGCTTATAGCAATTCATGCCCTGCGATGTAAGTACAAAATCATGGCTTGAAAGATGGTAGATAATGTTTTTAAGTTGTAAACAATAGATGTCGTTTCGTAAACTTATTATTGCATTAGATAAAGTCTTATGCAATAATAACCTTATACAAAACAATGAGGAGCTTTTATGCCAATCATCAGCTACAATAGACTATGGAAATTGCTAATAGACAAGAAAATGAACAAAAAGGATTTGCGTTTAGCGACAGGGGTTAGCACGGCGGTAATCGCAAAACTTGGCAAGGGTGAAAATGTAACAACAGATGTGTTGTTGCGGATTTGCAATGTCTTAAACTGTGACATTGCTGATATAATGGAAGTTGAACGAGTGGAGGTGGGCAAGTGAGTGCATCAACAGCCAGAGAAAAAACAGTTAAATGTAAGTCGACTGCAATTGGATTTAAGGGAGCAACGGAAAAGCCTACATTAAAAACAACACTAATCAATAATCGTCGCTATCTTGGCAATAAATACAAACTTCTACCATTCATTACATCGGTAGTTGCCGAAAACTGTAGTGACGTTTTTTCTGTTGCTGACATTTTCGCTGGTACCGGTGCTGTGGCTTCTGCCTTCACAAACAAAAAACTCATAACCAACGACAATTTATACAGTAATTACATTAGCCATATTGCTTGGTTTAGTCCGCAAGAATATTCGCAAACTAAAATCGGAAAGCTTATTAGCTATTATAATGAATTGAATATAACAACAAACAACTACATGAGCGACAATTTTGCGGACACATTTTTTAGTCGTTCTGATTGCCGAAAGATTGGATATGTGCGTGAAGATATTGATGTGAAGTTTGCAAATGATGAAATAAATGAGCGTGAACGAGCTTTACTCATCACGTCTTTGTTATATGCTGTTGATAAAATTGCCAAAACTTGCGGGCATTATGATGCTTTTCGTCAAGGTGTGACCTTTGATAAACATCTCGAGCTTTCTGTTCCATTGCCGGCTGAAAGTTTGCATATCGACAATGTTTGTTACAATGAAGATACAAATGAGCTTGTCAAGTGTATTTCGGCGGATTTGGTATACATTGATCCACCCTATAACTCACGGCAGTATTGTGATGCATATCACTTGCTGGAAAATATTGCTCGTTGGGAAAAACCGGAGGTGTCCGGTGTTGCCAGGAAAATGGATAGAACAAATCTTAAAAGCGACTATTGCACAAAAAAAGCAGCAAAAGCGTTTGAAGACTTAATAATAAATATTGATGCTCGCTACATACTGCTTTCATATAATAATATGGCAAAAAAAGGCAATGACCGATCAAATGCAAAAATCAGTGACGAAGATATTATGCGTATACTTTCCGCAAAAGGTGAAGTGAAAATCTTCACGCAGGATTACAAGCCTTTTTCTGCGGGCAAGTCTGAAATCAACAAACACGCAGAGCGTCTATTTCTTTGTATATGCAAGCAGAAAGAACAGAGTATAGTTAAATCGCCATTAAATTATACTGGTGGAAAGTTCAAGTTATTGCCTCAACTCTTACCGAATTTTCCAACACAGATTGACACCTTTTTAGATTTGTTTAGTGGTGGTTGCAATGTCGGCATAAATGTCAATTCAGACAAGGTCGTCTTTAATGATAATAGCCCGTATTTGCTAAATCTCTATAATATTTTCAATAATCTCGAAAAAGAAACAATGCTGAACATGATTGATGAAGTTATTAACAAATACGGACTTTCAAGAGTAGTAGAACACGGCTATGCTCACTACGGTTGTGACAGTACAAAAGGACTGGGTGAATATAACCGAGAACCATTTATGCGGTTACGAGAAGACTTCAACAAATCAAATCAAGATTGCGACGGTTATTATGTGATGCTGTATGTTCTAATTGTTTATGCATTCAACAATCAAATTCGCTTCAATTCGAAAGGTGAATTTAATATACCTGTCGGCAAACGCGATTTTAATGCAAAAATGAAGGAAAAGCTATGTGCATTTATTGATCGTTTACAAGAGGGTAATTACCATTTTCTGTGCGAAGATTTCCGTAATGTGGACACTTCTGGTTTGACCGAAAGCAGCCTTGTATATTGTGACCCACCATATTTGATAACGTGTGCCACATATAACGAGCAAAATGGTTGGAGCGAACAGTGTGAGCGTGACTTACTTTCTCTACTTGATGACTTAGAAGAGCGGAATATAAAATTTGCATTGTCTAATGTTTTGAGCAATAAAGGCAAAACTAATCTAATTCTTAAAGGTTGGTTAGAACAGCGGAACTATCGCACGATTCATTTAAATTACAACTATGCAAATTCAAGTTACCATAAAAAAAATAAGACAGACTCAACTGATGAAGTCTTGATTGTGAACTATTGAGGAGTGGAGTAAATGTCTCATTTTCCATTTACAAGTTACTGTTGGGCAGTTGGAACAACAAGTTTCAGAACCGTAAACTTTAACATTCAGATCGAGCGCCAGCTTGCTCTGCTTGATGAGTTTTGGAATATGCCCGAAAATAAAGATACACCGTGGGCATCGAACGATATTGTACGAAGTGATTTATATCATTTCTTTCAAAAAAATGGGCTTGTAGTTGGCACTGCTTTACGACCTGCTAAAGATGCTCGTCAAATAACATCGGGTTTAGTAGATATTGGTTTGATAGATCATGAGCGTCGATTATCGAGTGTCGGAAAAATCTTGTTGCGTATTTCTCAAAGTGGTGATTTTAGCAGCGACAATCTGCTCCAAATTTCTGCCGACAGCTTCATATACTTGAAGCAACTTTTGAAAACAAGCACCGATGTTGACGGCGATATTGCTCGCCCATATGTTGTACTAGCGTATGCGCTTTTACAGCTTGGGCAGCTCACCGACGAAGAGTTCACTTATTTACTTCCGCTATGCACAACAGAAGCAAACACAAAAACGATTATTTCAGGCATTAAAGATTTGCGCTGTAATAATGGGAGTATTGATGATATCATTGTTTCTCGCTTGATGGTAATGGATAATTATAAAATGGCGCGAGATTATTTTATCTCAGCCGAACGCATAACCGAGAGCGTTATTACTGCGGTAGGCATGAACCGTAAAAGTCGTGCATATGACAAGCCATATTATCCATTTTATAAAACGCTCTATAACATTGTTTTCAATTATGATGACGGTGCTGTGAGTACGTTATATGAGCAAAGTAAGAAAATTAAAATCGGCAAATGGTGGCGTAAATATTTATTCAAAACATCTTCAACAAAAGCGATAAAGCGTGATGGGTTATCTGCACTTAATGATAATATTCCATTGCTCAGCGTCAAAAACGAAAGCGAATTTAAACGGTTGTTTTTTGAGCAAATGCACTTGTTTAAAGCGAAAGCGAATTTGAGTGATTATGCCGACCTCAACACGCGCTATTTCAAAACTACCGACTCAATCCTTTTTGTGGACGGCACGGTGAAATTTGACGTTATTCCGCATTGTTGGCTACATGATTATGCCGATGATATATTAAACATTGCATTTGAAAAATCAGCCGACCTTGATTCGGATATTGATTTGTTTGGCATTGCAAACTACCTAACTATTGACGAGCACCGATTGCACGAAAACCTGAAAGCAATTTACAACATTACAGTAACAACAGCTGACGATGTTCGCAAGGTTATCCACGATGAACGGTGTGCCCGCTTCAATGCGCTTGTTGATGAGCGTTTTGACCGTGTAACGCTAATTGACTTATTACAAAAATTTGAGCAACGTGATGACAATGCCATTCGTCATATGGTTACAAACAACGCGGACATTCCAACGATATTTGAGTATATTCTTGGCATTGCATGGTATGTGATAAGCGATCGACATGGCGATATATTAAGCTATATGAACTTGTCGCTTGAAGCGGATTTGTTACCACGCTCTCATGCAACAGGCGGTAACGCCGACATAGAATATCAATACTACGAAACATCGAATTACCCTGCACATCGTTTGTTGTTGGAAGCTACGCTTGCAGAAAGTTCAAATCAACGACGTATGGAGATGGAGCCGGTAAGCCGACATCTCGGCGAATATATTTTACGAACAGGTAACGCAGATGCTTATTGTATATTTGTTTCCACATTCTTGCATCCAAGCGTAGTGGGAGATTTCCGTTCTTGGAAAAATCGTGCATATTATGGACGAAATTACGCAAGCACAAACGAAGGGTTAAAAATATTACCACTTGCTACATCTGAAATCAAAACTATATTGGAACGTAAAATCAGCTACGACAAGCTGTATTCGATTTTTGAAACTGCTTATCGTTCGAATGAGCCTGTGCCGACTTGGTATGATTATGAGATTGTGAATAGTGTATAGTTTGGAAGCAATATAGAAAAAATCATTTTAGAGGTATATGGCTTGAAACTCATAAAAGTTATTTATTTGCCTACTTGCCCTCACACAGCCAAACCGACATGCTCCATGAGCTCAGTCAGATTTTTTGCAATACAAACATGAGGCAATGTCTGAAAGTCGCTTTTCGTTGTTGTGCCTGTTAGAACAGCTCCGAAGTCGATTTCTGCATTGTTTGCGGTATTTGCATCAATCAAGCTGTCGCCGACATATAATACAGAAGAGTTTGTTGCATCAAGATACTCAATGGCCTTTAGCAAACCCTCAGGAGAGGGCTTAGTTGTATCGACATCTTCCAAGCCGACGATATGGTCAATTAGCTCTGAAATATCATATTTTTCTAGAGCTTGCTCTATTCTATAGCGATATTTTGTCGAAACAATGGCGGTGTTATAGCCGTCTTTTTTTATGCGCCGAAGAACATCAATAGTGTCGTCAAATAAAAGAGTACTATTCGTTATGACATCATCTGCCAAGTCTATAAAGTGGGACTTGAATAATTCACCAAGACGCTCGTCTTGTATATCTGTCAGAGCTGAAAACATATCATTTAATGTCATGCCCACAGTTTTTCTGATTTCATCATCACTTTTGTGTGGAAAGCCAAGTTTATTAAGTCCATAATTTGCACATTCAATAATGCCGGTGCTTGCGTCTGCTAACGTAAAGTCAAAGTCAAAGATATAAGTTGTATATTTCACGTCTTATGCTCCATTTACATGTGATTTTTAGTGTTTCAATATTAGCACATTAAGCAGGCCACTGTCCAGAAACAAAAATTAACCCAAACTTAACTTTTCTTTGATATACTATTACATATTGTGCGCATACGAGATATTGGAGGTGTTTCGAAAATGAAATTACTCATTGTCGAAGATGAATTATCGCTTCAAAAAGCTTTATGCAAAGGTTTCCGTAAGCTTGGATATACGGTGGACTCTGCTTCTGACGGCGAGGAAGCGGTTGAGCTGTTTTACTCCAATACATATGCTCTTGTTGTTCTTGACCTGAACTTGCCGAAGTTGGACGGGTTGGAAGTATTGAAGCAAATCCGCATCGAATGTAATAAAATCTCTGTTTTAATCCTATCTGCAAGAAGCGCAGTTGAGGATAAGATTGTTGGACTGGATGAAGGGGCAAACGATTATCTTGCGAAACCCTTTCATTTCATGGAGCTTGAAGCCAGAGTTCGAGCCTTGCTACGACGTAATTTTAAGACATCCGATACGGTTATTGAAATTGAAAATGTGAAAGTCGACACAGCAACAAAGAAGGTTTTTGTGTGCGGTGAAGAAATAAATCTTGCAAAAAAAGAGTATGCCATTGTGGAATACTTGCTATTGCGTAATGGGGAAGTCATTGCACCTTCTGAGCTTATTTCTCATATATGGGAAAGTGACAGCGAGGATGTATTTAATTCTCTCAAGGTGCATTTGAGCACACTGCGTAAAAAACTACCCGCTGATTTCATCAAAAACAAAAGGGGGCAAGGCTATTATGTGGAGTAGAATATCGTTGCGTATGAAATTAACTATAGTTACTATAATCACAATATCTTTGATTGTTTTAAGTTTAACTATAATCAGTTTGGCTTTGACTAGAGTTACACATCATACGACAGTAGCAACTGGGAGATCTTTAATAGTTGAGGATTTTTTAGTTTATGAAGGTGGTGCAGCTGTACAAGATTTTCTAATTAGCGAAGGTATTGTAACCTTAGAAGACTTACTAACGCACAACATTTTGGTAACGGTAGATGCAGAAGCGTTTATGCAGGATGATATGTATGTGATGGTAAACGCAGAGGTGCTTCCGCATGAAGAATCACAGGGAATTTTTTATCATTACACTATAGTAGTTGCGGTCATCTTCATTCTGGCAGGAGCGATACTGGCATATATTATTTCGAGGCAAACCCTAAAGCCGATAAAAACATTAGCTGATAAAATTGAAAACATAGATGCGAACAATCTAGATACCCCCATTAAACCGCCAAAAGCCAATGATGAGCTATCAAGTCTTACTCATTCATTTAACAATATGCTTGGGAAATTAAATCGCTCATTTAATAGTCACAAGCTCTTTGCGCAAAATGCTGCTCACGAATTAAAGACGCCCCTTGCTTCTATCATGGCAAACGTTGAGGTTCTTCAATTGGATGATGAACCGTCGACGGAGGAGTACAAGGAAGTGGTAGGTGTAGTAAAGGATAATACTGCACGGTTGATTGACCTTGTTGAGGGGCTGTTGTCTGCAAATAATGCGATAGATGAAACGTGCTGGCAGAGGTTTGGTGTGTCTGAGGTTTTTGAAGCGATTATCAAGAACTTAAATGACGATATTGAGCGAAAACATTTGAATGTTGATTTGTCCGGCGAATGTCACATAAGAGGTGACAAGGTTCTTTTAGAGAGAGCTTTTCAGAATTTGATTAACAATGCGGTTAGATATAATATTGAAAATGGCACGATCAAGATAAGTCTTGAAAATGATGTGATTTCTATTGAGGATAGCGGCATAGGCATTCCGAAAGAAAACTTGGAGAATATCTTTGAGCCGTTTTACTGCGTGGACAGTTCACGCTCAAAGAATCTCGGCGGGCACGGTTTGGGAATGACTATTGCCAAAAACATTTTTGATATGCACAAAATAAAAATTCATGTTTCCAGCGAAGCAGGAAAAGGAACAAAAATAATTCTTGAAATCTGATGACATTTAACTTTCTCTTAACACATGACTTTGTATGATGTGTTTGTAAATATCAATAAAGGAGTTATTATGAAAAGTAGAAGAATGATTACCCTACTGCTCGCCATTGCCTGCGTATTCCTATTGATCGGCTGCGGAGCAGACGATTACGACCCACCTGTAGAAGATCTAGCCTATAACGACAGTAATGATACCGTAGATTTTGTGTCAACCATCCCTCTTGACTTAGCGGAGGAATTGTTCACACGAATGCATGCCGCATGGGATGAGGATGATGGTGATTTGTGGGGCTTTAACTTGTTTGCGCCATCCATGATTGCAGACCCTATATCCCGCCATGTAGTGGCAAATATGCCTGACTCTGAAGGGTATTTTACGCGACATGGGAATGTATATGTTGGCATACTGCCGGATGATGTATTTGTCAGTCATACAGCAGTAGAATTTGCAGGGCTTACATGGGGTATGCTGATGTGGTCACCGATGGAAAGTGGAGCCTATGAGTCGGGGGATTTTGAAAGTTTAGGATTCGACGGACGTGATGAATTTGTAATGCGTATGCTGGAAGTGTTAATACACGAGGGTTTCCATGCCGTACAGTTGCAGGTTTTGCCCGATTACGATACAATCAGCCCCCTTGCCAATCAAATGTCGTCACATGCTGAAACTTGTGTAGATGCGCGTCTTAGTATTTTGCTTGAAATGACTGCCTTGCGACAAGCCTTGACCACAGAGGGTGATGAGCAACACAGAGCCATACACGATGCAATATCCATTCGCGCGGATCGCCGACACGGGCGACCGGAGGTATATTTAAGCGAAAATAGGCAAGAGCTAGGTGAAGGGATTGTCACGTTTACCCATATATATCTGGTGCGTGGTAGCGCGGATGCTTTGCTTGTTGAGTTTAATGATAATGTGATGAGGATTATGGAGGAATCTTCCGGATTGGGAAGCTGGTTTCCGTACTTTACCGGAGCAGCATATGCGTTTTTGCTCCGTGATACTGGTGTATCATGGCAATATGATCTCACATGGGATACGGATTTGGCAGAGCTTTTGCAAGAAGCTGTAGGTATCACGGAATTAATTCCCTTTGACGAAATAGACTTGGAGCTTTATGGGTATTCACGACTCGCTCCCGATGCGCGGGTGTTTGTCGAGCGTTTTCAAAGAATATATCAAGGTGCGAGAGAGTTTGTGGAGTTGCCCAATAACATTTTGATCGAAGGGATATGGACATTTGGCGGAATATTCGAAAACGAGCTTGTTGACGTTGAAATTGATCATAATCGAGGTTATTTGGTTTTCTTCGACCGTATTGACTTTGTTGCATCGAACTGGCGGATAGAGATGTTGAGCGGATATTCACACACAGTTTTCTTCCCAGAAATGGGGATAGTCTTACCGTTTTATGAAAATATTGCAGTAAGCGAAGATGGAATGCGTGCCACATCGCCGACTTGGGAGCTGGAAATTCTCGACCCTGCGTATCAAATATTAATGGATGAGCAAGGGAGTATAAGTGTGGTCTTGCGATAGTAGGAGTAACTTAAAGGTAAATGTGTAAATCTGTCATTCCGAGCTTGACTCGGGATCCCATGAATCGGTGCTATATTTAGGGGATTGCGGATCGAGTCCGCAATGACGAGAGTACAATAATGCTAACGATGCGCCAAATATATGAAAACAACATCCCTGTGTCAGACGGTCACAAGGATGTTGTTTTCATTTAGCATAACTTCGCTAAGATTTCCTCCGCCTCTAAGCTCTGCGTAGGCGGTGGGTACAAACTTCCTCAACAAGCGGTGAGTGAAATCTCCCGCTTCGTTGAAACGCTTGATTTTATGTCGCGCTCGGCGCGAGAACAATGATCTCTTGTTTTAAAAGGGGGGTGATCTTTAAGAGTTTTTCTTCTTACGTGATAAGCCGATTGCTACTAATGTACCGCCGACAGCGAAACATGTGAGTAAAATTAGCAGAGAAAAATTTGCATTGCTGGTGTTCATCGAACCAAATTGCGAACTGAATAGATTTGCATTTAATAGGTTTATATACCAAGTGCCATACAAAACCCATGAAATAAAATCATTTGCGAAGGGAATAAATATACCGCTGATGATGAAACACACACCGGTTCTTACAAGCTTATTTGCCTTGAGATATCGTATTGTTAGGAACAGTGCCCATGGATATATCAGACACCCAGAGGTGATGAAAAGTGCTGTTCGCCAATACTCTGCGCCACCACCTGCATGAAGTCCGCTAACGACAATAGTTGCAAACAAGAGCACGGTGTTTATAGCTATTGCTAAAAGACCTTTATGACGTGAGGCAACTCCGGTAAGGGGCAGTTTGCTGATTACGTATGGTGCAAATATGATTGAAAGTCCGAATATGGTGGGAATAGTTGCAAGGAAAAACCAGTTTTGACCATTAAATATGTTAATCGTTAGAAACAGCAGGAGCAAACTTCCCGTGAAGCTACCCAGCGTCCAAATACCCTTGTTCTTCTCAACGACTAGCGGAACTACTGCGAGGGAAGCAAAGATCATCAATGAGGCTATAACTATAAAAAACCAATCCAATGCTCCGGCTGTTGCCAGATTGACAATAAATGTCGCTAGCACAGGAATCATTAGAATTGAGGCTATAACGATCCCTACAACAAGGGACCTCCTCTTTGTTGCTTTTGCATGGTGCTGAACAACGTCCTCTCGTTCTGCCGTAATACGATCATCCAAACGGTTGTCACCGAGTTGTGCAAGCATGGCTCTACATGCATCACATTCTGATAAGTGTTCTTCTACAAGTTTTTTACTGGCTTCATTGCAAACTCCGTCATGATAAAGAGGTAATAAATCCGAGATTACATCGCATGATATTTTCATTATATGTTTTCCATCCTTTCCTGAATTTTAAGGCGGGCGCGATGATGTGTAACACGAGCCCAATTTTCTGTTTTGCCGAACAACAAGCCGATTTTTTGAAACGAAAGTTCGCCAAATACACGGAGCTGAAACACTTCTTTGTACGGTTCATCTAAATTGTGTAACACCTGATGAATGCGAAACGCAGAGTCTTCATCAGCAAACGCATGCTCTATGTTCGTGTCTGAAACAACATCAACGCTTAATTCAGTTGTGCGTTTTTGCTTTCTATGTTCGTCAATAAATAGATTTTTTGCAATTGCACACAGCCATGTAAATTCCGACGAATCGCCGCGGCTCTTTTTTTCGGTGGTCATAGCTTTGAATAATGTCTTTTGCGTGATTTCTTCTGAATCATGCTGATTTTTACACAGAGTCATCACATATGAGTATACTTTCATATAATATGTGTTATACATTTGCTCGAAGTCTGTCTTGTCTGCTTTCACATTATCGCCCTCCTTTCTTGCGAGTTTCTAGAGTAGTTCGTTAAGTCCAAAAGCCTCACATTATTACGTCGTCTTTTTTCGCTTCTCTGCGTTAAAAGCCCTTGAAAGGCCAGTGGCATTCCTTCGGCCTTTTGCCTTGATAACCGAAAAAATTCAACGCAATTATGTAAGCATTTAGACTTATCGAACTACTAGTTAGACGGAGTAAGTTAAGTTTCGTTACAAAAATTTTGAAAAAATTTTTACCCGCTGTTTTGTGAGCGGGTAAAGTGGCTTGTAAACCTTTAGGTGTAACAGACCACTAGCATATTGAAGTTGCTAGCCAATGGGGTGGTTAGCGCAACTACTTTGAGTTTTAGACGTTATGCCCCACCAGTGTCTTTAACTAACAAATCTTTTTTTGTATCAAACTCTTCTTGTGTCAAAACACCACTATCAAATAGAGTTTTAAGCATTGAAACTTTGTCCTCAGTGTCGTGAACAGATGAAGTTGCTTTGTATGTTTCTTCCTTTTTTGTTTTGAAAAATATTTTCATCTCCAGTGTGATGGATATTGCGATATATCCGAGAATGGTTTCACCTATTAAACTCATCAATGGTGGAAAATCAACAGGGAAAAACCAGCTCATTACCCACGTATAAATATAGAATAAGCATATTACTCCGATATAGCCTATGCTATAAACTATAACACTGTTTATAATTTTACTACCTTTGGATTTTTTTAGAACCATCTTTTCTAACAGAAAGAAAAAGATTACGAATATAATCAAAATTAAATCTCGTTGCATAAAACGAGTCAAAAAGGCTTCCGTAATACCCCAAAAATCTCCTTGCCCTGCTCCGGAAATTATATCAAACCAGTATATAACTTTTGAGAGTGCAAGGTATCCGAACAGAATAATTTTAATTGACTCAAATTTCTTCTTCTTTTCCATATCAGCAATCCTTTCTAGTATGCTTCGCTTTTTATGAGCTATTTGACGTAACTGTCATTCTGCAGGTCGTGCAGAATCTAAGCCATCTGTATTTACTGGATTCTGCGACTGCGTGCAGAATGACGCTGGCGTTTCATACAGCGTGTTACTTTGTTTTCCAGTAAAATACCGCAAGCTGAGTTCTATCTCTTAGTTCTAATTTTTCCAAAATAGTACTCAAATAATTTCTAATAGTGCCCTCGCTTAAATGCAAAATATCTGAAATTTCTTTGTTATTGAAGCCCTTTGCCACTTGTTCAATCACTTCGATCTCTCGTTCGCTCAGATCATAACTTGAAAAATCAGTTTTGCCCTGTGATTCTATAAAGGTAGGAAGTTTAGAGATAATCTCATTGCCGAACACACTTTGTCCAGACATAACAGCCTTTAGTGCAGGGACTATTGCTTCGGCGTTTTGCTTTATAAGATAACCTTTTGCACCAATGTGCAGAGCTTTGACAATATACTCATTGTCAGAAAAAGTTGTAAGAAGCAAAACCTTTGCGTCAGGGTGCTTGGTGATAATCTGCTCGCCTGCTTCAAGACCGCTTATACCACCCATTTGAATATCCATTAGTAGAATATCAGGCTTAATGCTATCATATTGTTCAACAGCCTCCTCACCACTGGAGCAAACAGCAACAACCTCAATCTCGGAATCAGATTGAAGTATGGTTTTTAGGGATGTGCAGATGAAAGGATCGTCATCAGTAATAATTATTTTCAATATAGACCATCTCCTGTTTAAAATTGAGTTGCTTTTCGTATTATCGCACACAACTCTCCAACTGGCAATGGAGAGTTAGGGAGTTGTTGCAAAAAATATAGGTGATGTCAAACTTTATGACATCACCTATATCCACTTCAATTTTAAGAGCCACTAATATTACATGCTAGGATGTGAATCCAATTAACTACTTGCACCTGCCACTAACTCTAAGAACTCTGCTCTCTGTTCTACAGTCATTTCAAGATACATTATGAAAACAGCATTGCCTGCTTGCATTATTTCCATTGGGTCAATTTCTATTCCTGTCACAGCGTAGAACATTTCTATTCGTTCGAATGATCCGGGACTTGGGAATACTGACAGTTGCTGGCGTCCTGTATTGCCATCTGTTATTATCACAGTGTCTAAATCAAATGCTTCTAAAAATATAAGAAGCTCTTCAAGTTCAGCAGGATCTTCCGGCACAAGAATTGTTCTGCTTGCAGGATCAGGAAAAGTTTCCGGCAATTCAGGTATTGTAGGTATTTGTGTCACAGGGCGTGATCCGGCTTCAGGCCATATTATCTCAACATCATCACCAAATGAATTGTAGACATAATAAACTATCATGCTGATTTGCATTTCCTCGCCAGATAATTCTTCAAGTTCACCAGTCAAATCATCAGGAAAGTTCAATCGTGTTAACATATCAAATACCATAGTGAGTGGATTGCCATCTCTATCAGTTTCGATAGTAATTAACAAATCTGCGACATTTGCTTCCAACTCAACGCCAAACGCATCTAGCATTGTTGTATATGCTTCCATAACATCGGCAATCCATTCGCCGAGCATATCAGAATACAGTAGCAAGTTAATGACCGTTGTATTTCCAACAGTGTCAATATCAACAGATCTGATTGCAGACTCGTCAAATTCGGGATAGTTGTTGACATCATTAAGTGCGTCAGCTAGCATATCGTCTATTGATCCCACAGGAATTAGACCTGTGACATCTTCTCCGTTGGTAAACATGAGGAAGTCAACAACAGTATCACCTTCCATCATTACATACATATCTGCATCCATTGGAGGAGTGCCAAGATCACTCATATCTGTATGAGTATATACAACCATTTGAGTTTGTTGACCATCACAAATTATGCGGAGATTTGCATCGATAACAACAGAAATATCATAGCCGAGCATATCTATATCAACTTCAATAATAGCGTCAACATCGAAAGCTCCGGGCTCATTGTCATCAAAGAAATTAAAGCGCTGTACAATGTCGTTGTAAACTTCAATGGCTATTTCTTCCGGAGAAAGCCCATCCTCTTCATACTCATCATCTGATTCGTATATATCATCAGGGTCGTAAGCTTCGTAATCGTCAACGTCAACATCAGGTGGTGACGCAAAATAGTCACATGCTGTGAAAACAGCTAGCATCATTAGTGCTAATAAAATAATTCCAAGTTTCTTTTTCATTTTTATACCTCTATTTTGTTTAATTTATTTTAAGTGCTACTCGGTGTACCGTATTTGTGATACACCCATAACACTTTTCAACTAGTTAAAAAGTTGCATGAGTTTTAATTTTTTGTTGTTTTTGGCACAGATATAAATACAGTGAAGCCTTTATTTTGCTCAGTGCGGAAAACTCCGCCCAGCTCGTCTACACGATCTGCTATACTCTGCAAGCCAATACCTTTAGCACTTCTGACTATTCCACCCTCACCGCTACGGTCGAGTGCGCTATTTGCGCCACCAATGCCATCACCGCTGGCACGCTTTCCTATTGTAGCACCCTTATCAGATATAACAAGCTGATAGAAGGATGGGTGTTCCATAAGTGTAACCGATGCACTAGATGCATTACTATGCTTTGCAATATTACTCAATGCTTCACGCACAATAGCAATGAAACACAGCTTTACCTCTGCAGGCAACTCTCCTGCGTCATATCGTAACTTCACAGGGCAAAAAACAAAACCATCTATCATAGCTTCTAATCGGCTTTTTAGGTCGATAGATTCATCATGCAAATTATGCACGCTGTTGCGAATGCTGTCCATTGCGTCCGACAGCGTGTCCTTTATCATATCCAACTCACCTGTAAGTGTGTCATCATCAGGGTGAGTTATACGCAGTGCGCTTATTTGTAAAAGTGAACGTGTCAGCATATGACCGACATTATCGTGAATCTCCCGTGCTATGCGATTTCGCTCTGCTAATGTTGCAAGTCGAACCTCGCTATCTTGTCTTTCTGTGAGATCACGATTTTTTCGCTCAAGTTGTTCTGCTCGTTCTCTGGTATCATCACGCAATTCAATTAACGCGTCACTGGTGGCTATCTGCTTGTTTGTTCTATACTGTAACAAGAAAGCAATTGAACATGAAATGATTATTGCAGCAGGTACTTGAATGACATCGAAGAAAGTAACAGTCGGTAGTACAACTATCCAACATAAACGCAATGCCCACTTTCGAAAGCTTGACATGCCTGTTATTTCCGCAGATGTGTTTTCGCCACCCAATCCCGAACAATCGTAAACTATCAGTGGCAGAAACATTAATAACTCAGGAACAAATAGACACAAAGCCACATAACCAATGCAAATGAATTTTCTATATTTTTGATTCATATATCCGCAAAGGGAACTAGCCGAAACAGCAAACAACATTAAGACAATGGTAGTCCACTCAATCTCGATAAACGACATTGTTAGCAGACCTAGACCAAGTAATACTGTTTTGTCTAAAAGTGTTTGCATTGTGTACTCCTTGCCGATTTTTCATCAAAACATGACATTTGTCACATAGTATACCATGAAATTCATGACACTGCTCACTGTTTTTACGTAAAATATACTGCTAAAATACAAACATGATTACAATCAGAGGGTCATGAGCGGGCATTTAGGGCAATACGCACGACTCCCTGAATGAGAGAAAAGAAGGAGAAATTAAAATGATTCAAGTTACAAATTTAGTGAAACGTTATGGCGATTTAATCGCACTAGACAACTTCAACCTTGAAGTGCACGAGGGAGAAATATTCGGATTACTCGGACCAAATGGTTCGGGAAAAACTACAGCGATTAACTGCATACTTTCTCTACTAAAGTACAACAAAGGCGAGATCAACTTATTTGGTTCGCCAATGTCACCTAACAACTACGCAAGCAAGAAGCGCATTGGTGTGGTCATGCAAAATGTTGCAGTTTTTAATGAGCTGACAGTTGTTGAGAACATAGACTATTTTTGCGGACTATATATTCCCAACAAAGCAAAGCGTGCTCCACTGGTAGAAGAAGCAATCGAATTTACAGGTTTAGGCGACTATCGTAAGTTTCTTCCAAAAAAACTAAGTGGCGGTCTACTACGACGTCTTAACATTGCCTGCGGTATTGCACATAAGCCTGACCTTATCTTCATGGATGAGCCGACTGTGGCAGTTGACCCGCAAAGTCGTAACCACATTCTTGAAGGCATAAAAGAGCTGAACAGAAACGGCGCAACCGTAATTTATACCTCACATTACATGGAAGAAGTGGAACAAATATGCTCACGCATTATGATTATGGATAGCGGAAAAGCCATTGCAACTGGCACAAAAGAAGAACTTAAAGCCATGATCCGTTCGGGTGAAAAAGTCACAGTAGAGATACCAGACATGCCTGCTGACGTACTTAAAGAAATTGAATCCCTATCAGGATTGATTGATGCGAAATATGAAGATCAACTACTTACGGCAAGATGTGTATCAGAAAGCTATTGCCTAAGTTCAGTGCTCGACACACTAAGACGTAATAAAGTCGGCTTTGGACGAGTGTTCTCTGAGCCACCGACACTTAACGACGTATTTCTAGAAATCACAGGCAAAGACTTGAAAGATTAATTAGTGTACCGATTATTAATTAGCACAGTTTTTGAAATTCGGCACACAGAAAGGATAACAACTAATTATGTTTAAAAATATATATGGCAAAGGCATTATCGGCCGAGTCCGTGACAGGGGAACATTAGTTTGGACATTAATATTTCCGCTAGTACTAGCAACACTGTTTTACATTGTGTTCAGTGGCCTTGATGCATCAGCAATGTTCATGAGATTCCCTCTTGGAGTTATAAACGACGAAGCATTTCAACAGGATGTAGCATTCAGCACAGCGCTTGAAGCAGTATCTGACGAAGATGGACTATTCACTCTTAAATTTTTTGATAGTGTGGAAGATGCTGAGGCGGCACTTGAAAATGGTGAAATGCATGGATATGTTCTCGCCGGCGAGGTTCCAACTCTTGTAGTAAGAGGTGATGGAATTGAGGAAACAATTGCAAAAGCATTCTTGGATAGGTATTTGCAAACAAGAAGCGTAGTAGAACATATTATAGCGACGAATCCTGCAGCAATGGCAGACATAAATGAAATACTCACTCCTGTAGAGTTTACAGAAGAGATAACACTCTCACACAATCCGCCAAGCGGAATGCTCAACTTCTTTTACGCACTGCTTGCAATGACAGCTATGTATGGTTGTTTTCAAGGGCTTCAAACAATTATATATATACAGGCTAATCTGTCGGCGTTGGGCGCGCGACAAGCACTCTCTCCAACGAAGCGATGGAAAATGATTTCCTACGATATGCTCAGCGGACTCACGATCCACTTTGCATGTATGATGGTATTGATAGCCTTTATGACATTTGTACTGGGTATTAATTTCGGGCAACAAATTGGTTTCATTATACTAGCTTGCCTTGCAGGAAGTTTGCTTGGAGTTTCATTTGGTGCAGTTGTCAGTGTGACATCCAAGCTCAAAGAGGGAGGAAAGTCAGCGATATTGCTTGCCACCACAATGGTGTGTTCATTCCTAGCAGGTCTAATGTTCCCTGATATGAATTTCCTTATTGCTCAAAACGCACCGATATTATCTTGGATAAACCCTGCAGCACGAATTGTTGACGCATTTTACGCGCTATACTTCTTTGACACATACGAGAGATTTGCACTCAATATGGCAATCGTATTAGGTATGGCATTTGTAATGCTCATTACCACAGCAATACTTATGAGGAGGCACCGTTATGAAAGTATTTAAAGCTTCGTTACTTGTAATTAAACATCACTATGTATCATATATAGTTAACTTTATGGTTTTCATAGGTCTGGCAGTAGTCATATCATCTTTGACTGCAAACGAGTTTGACCCGACATTTACAGAAATTGCTCCAAGTGTTGCAATCATTAATCGTGATGTTGAAAGCCCCCTTATTGATGGTCTAGCAACATTTATGTATGAAAATGCAAGGCTGGTTGAGTTGGAAGATGATAGAAATACGCTGCAAGATGCAATATTCTACAATGCTACAAACTTAATTATAATAATTCCTGCAGGGTTCAATGAGAGTTTTCTTGCAGACGATCCGATGACATTAGAAACAGTTAGATCAAATCAAATGGCAAGAGCGCTTATAGCTAACGGATTGGTTGAGCAATATATGAACATGGCACGAATGTACTTTGCTACGGACAGCGGAATGGGCGAAGAAGCCCTTGTGTCAGCAGTGCTGCAAAGCTTAACACTGGAAGCGTCAGTTGAAAAGGTATTCTTTGGAATTGCTGTGCCAATAGATGGAGTCTACATGTTCTATATGGGTATGATGAATTACATTTTGTTAGTTCTCTGCTTCCTAAGCGTGACAAATCTTACGTTAGTATTCAAACGCACAGATATTAGAAGAAGAAACTTGTGCGCACCCATAAGCACACGTTCGTTCAGCTTACAACAAGTGCTTGCCAGTGCATTAATGAGTGTTACTGCATGGATTATAACAGTGGTAGTAGGCTTAATAATGTACGGCTCGAATCTCAGTGGAGTAGACCCGCGTGTTATAGGCTTGATGATTCTCAACACATTCGTTCTCATGATTTTCGCATTGGCAATGGCTTCTCTAATGAGCACCTTTGTCAGCAATCGCAACGCACAGCAAGCTGTGGCGAATATTAGCACAATGGCGCTATGTTTTCTTGGTGGTGTGTTTGTACCACTCGAGATAATGGGAGATGGGATTGTAGCAGTTTCCAGATTCCTACCAACATACTGGAACATGACTGCGCTCACAAGAATCGGCGAGTTGACTGCACTTGATGCACAATCGTTAGCACCTGTCTGGCAGGCAATAGGCGTACAACTGGCGTTCGCCGCCACCATCTTTGCAATAACCTTATTACTAAGCAAGCATGTAGGCCAATCAGAACGCTTCGCAAGCTCAATCAAGACAGAGGTCGAAGCGTAGGAGCGGTATGGTTTACCAGATAGTTAGATACAAAAGCGGACATCTCGTTTTCTTGAGGTGTCCGCATGTTTTTGTGCATGGTAGTATCATAGAAGATGTGGTATAGTGGAACTACTAGCTACAAGCGGTTTTATGCTCAACCTATGTGTGGTTTATATACTGTCGATAGAGAATTATATGAATGAAATAAATATACGATTGGAAGAGCTAAATGATTATAGGATAGTCGAAGAATTAGCAATTAGTTTTTGGGGGAACAAAGTGCGTACAGCTATTATATCAGATATACATGGAAACTACCCCGCGCTCATGAAAGTATTGGATGATGCGCGTGCGGAGCATGTTGATAACTATATATTCGTGGGTGATTATAGTCTTTATGATTTTCCATTCCCTAATGAGGTTGCACAAGAATTGATGGGGATGGAAAACGCATATATCATCAAGGGGAACAAAGAAAAATCCATGAGATATCTTAGAGATGAAAACTCTGATGAAATGATAAATGAGCAAAATGCAGGCCTTTATCACTCCGTCCGAGAATTGACACAGAAATCTTATGATTTTTTAAATGGTTTGGATGATGAATTATATATTCGATTAAGTCCCAGCGCTTTTGTGTACGCCACACATATTTCACCTATATATGATAGATCACCGAAAGAACCATATAATAAATGTTGTAGTAATTCCGTTTTTTACCAAGCTATGTTAGAAAAACCATTTACTCACGAAGACTTTTTGGATGATTACCATAATTTTGTCAATTCAGATATTTGCACACCTTATATCAAAAGCATTGACGCAAATATAATTATATATGGTCACAATCATTTACAAAGCTATGCATACTGCGGGGACAAATTAATTATCAATCCCGGTTCATGTGGACTGCCTTTTGACTTTAATAATAAAGCTGCGTATACGATTTTAGAAGAAATCGGAAATGGATTCAATGTAATTGAAAAAAGGGTTTTATATGACATAGAAGCGGTAATTAATTATACAAAATCATCCGCTTTATATGAGAAAGCTAAAATCATTTGCGAATTAAATTTTTTAGATATGCGGTCTGGTAGAAATCACTTTCCAATATTAAATAGTATTGCACGTGGAATCGCAAAGGCTAAAAATGAGGAGGGCAAAGATTTCAGCAACGAAACATGGACTGAAGCAAGTGAGCGCTTTTTTGCACAATATGGGGTGTAGAAAACTTATCTTTCAGAAATGGAAAAATAAGAAATGAATAAACCACACGGAATAGTCGTATTTGGGGCTTCGGGATCGGGTTGTACAACTTTGGGACGTGAGTTGGCGCGCCTATTAAATTTTGAGCACTTTGATACAGACGACTATTTCTTTGAAAAGACCGACCCGCCATTTACAAAAGAACGTCCATTAAATGAGCGAATAACATTATTGCGTTCATCAATAAAGGGTGATTTCATTATTTCAGGGTGCTTGCGTGAGTGGAATGGGGCTCTTGATTCTGTGTTATCTATGGCTGTTTTTATGATAACTCCAACAAAGGTAAGAATTGAGCGATTGGAAAATCGTGAATTGAGTAAAAATGGTGAGCGCATCATGATAGGCGGAGATTTGTATACTCGTCATAAAAAATTTATTGAGTATATAAAAACATACGACAATGGCGGCATGGAGACGCGCTCGCGAGCTTCACAAGAAGCGTGGGCAAAAAAGCTTACGTGTCCTGTTATTCACGTTGACGGAACAATAGATTGGCGAGAAAATGCAGAACGCATTAAGGAGCAATTCTTGAAATAAAATTGTTCCTTTCCGTGTAATTTTGCGGTATTATAAGGCTACAGCGTTTTATTGCTGTATGGCGAAAAAAGAGATACTCATGTATTTATTTCGAGGTGAAGCAAGTGGATTTGAGTTATATTTTTCCTGGAGTCGATTATAGTGTAGATAGTATTCTGCTATTCCAAGACGATGGTCAATGGTGGGATGTTTTGTTTTATTTTTATCCGCAAATTAATAGAGACAAGTTTGATTCTTTGCCTACCTCTCAGCAAAAGACATACTTGCGTGATATTTTGCAAAAGCACTATAATGACAATGCAAAGAGTGAAATTGACAACAAGGTAGTCAAATATAATGCTCATTGGAAGTTGCATAAAAACCAAATTGAGGACGCCTTTTATGACGCTTTCCAATGTGACATAAAAGATATATTCAATGATGTTGTCGGCAACATAACATTTAATCCAATTTGTCCGAGATTTCTCAGTACAAGAACATTTGATGTGTTCTACAAAAATAGTGAACGTGGAGCATTGGGGGTATCACTTCACGAGTTGATTCATTTTGTGTGGTTTGATGTTTGGCAGAAACATTTTGATGATTGCGCGGATGAATATGAAACTCCGCATTTGAAGTGGGTCTTTAGCGAAATGGTTGTTGATCCTATTATGCGTCATGACCGCAGATTAAAAGATATAAATCCATATTTCGATGATGGATGTGCCTATGAGTGTTTTTATTTGATGTCTGTGAACAATATACCTATCCTTGACACGTTATACAAAATGTATGTCGGTTCAAAAAATGTAGTAGAATTTATGGAGCAAGGATATGCTTACTGCAATAAATACGAACATGAGATAAGAACGCAGATGCAGTAGCAATTTATATTTGGAGATTTTATCTATGTTCAAAAACGCTAAAAATGGAAATGTAAAAATCGGAGATACGGATATGGACTATATCTCTTTTGGAAAAGGAGATAAGGTTCTCGTTATGATTCCGGGTTTAAGTGATGGGCTAAAGACCGTCAAAGGTATGGCAATCATTATGGCTATGATGTATAAATGTTTCGCTAGTAGTCACAAAGTATATGTTTTAAGCAGAAAGAATCACTTGGAAAAGGGCTATTCCACCAGAGATATGGCGTCAGATTATGTTTCCGCTTTAAATTGTTTGGGTGTCTCTCAGGCAGATGTTTTTGGCATTTCACAAGGGGGCATGATTGCACAGTATATTGCTATTGATTATCCGGAAATGGTTGAGAAGCTCGTTTTGGCTGTGACTTTATCAAAACAAAACGAAACCGTACAAGAAGTTGTCTGCAGTTGGATAAAAATGGCGGAACTTAATGATTATAAGAGCCTGTTTATTGATACGGCAGAAAAATCTTTTACAGAAGTAAAACTGAAACGATACAGACCGCTCTACCCAATATTAAGCAGAATTGGTAAGCCGAAAGATTTCAGAAGATTCATTGTGCAAGCCAATGCATGTATTAACCATGATGCTTATTGCGAGCTTGAAAAGATAAAGTCCCCGACTTTAGTTATCGGTGCAAGCGATGACAAAGTTGTTGGAGTTAATACTTCGCAGGAACTGGCAGAGAAAATAAAGGACAGCAGACTTATAATCTATGAAGGATATGGGCATTGTGTACACGAGGAAACAAAGGATTTTAATGATCAGATTTCTAAATTTCTTAAACAGTAGTAAATATGGTATAATAAGCACATAAAATACACATAATCTTTTGCGAGGGGGTTACGCTTATGTTGTTTCAAGAAACGGGTAACAAAAACCTTCCGACCATCGTTTTGCTACATGGCGGTGGGCTATCATGTTGGGCGCTAGCAAATGTTGTTGAACTAGTAAAGGCAAACTATCATGTCGTCACACCGATTATGGATGGCTATGGTGAAGATAGCAATCATGATTTTGTTAGTATTGAAGATTCGGCAGAAAAGCTTATAAGGTATATTGAAGAACAATGTAATGGAAAAGTTTTTGCTTTAGGCGGGCTTTCAATCGGTGCACAAATTGTTACAGAAGTATTGACACAAAGAGAGGATATTGCCGAATTTGCTGTTTTGGAAAGCGCATTGGTTCTGCCAATCAAAGGAACGAAAGCATTAACAGTCCCCACGTTTAAGCTGTCTTATGGACTAATAAAAAAGAGATGGTTTGCAAAAATGCAGGCGAAAGCTTTATTCATTCCTGACGCTATGTTTGAACAATATTATTCAGATAGCTTGAAAATATCAAAACAAACATTAATCAATACCACACTGAGCAATGGTACATACCTTTTAAAAAGTGAGATAGAGAAAACAAAAGCGAAAGTGCTAATCATGGTGGGCGAAAAAGAAATCAGCCAGATGAAAAAGTCTGCACAATTGCTACATGAGAAAATTCCAGACAATGAGTTAATGGTTTTGCCGAAAATGGGACATGGAGAACTAAGCATGGTTCATCCAGCGGAGTATGTAAAAATCCTCGAAAAATTCTTCGTAAAATAAGAGTTACTGGAAAGTTGAATAACAAGTGGACATCTCGGGTTTTGAGATGTCCATTTGTGTATAGAGGTTTTGTAGAAAATATGGTATAGTAAATGAAGAATAACGATTGGGCTTTATACTTATGGAGGTCTATGATGAAAAAAATACTTAAGATTTGCGCTATTGCTGCAGGTGTGATGATGTTGGCTACAGTAATATACACTATTGTTACTGGAGTTGTGCTTTTTGTTGCCATGTCCTTAGTAATGTTTTTGTTCTTAGGGCTTGTAGTTTGTGAACAAATCCGAAGCGAAAAAGAGGACGGTCAACCAAGGTCGAAAGGCTATTTCTTTTTCTTCCTTTTTGCAATGATATTTCAGTTCTTAGTAACACTTATATTGCTAATTACCGGCAACTTAACATTCAGGATTTAACAGGAAAAGATGTATGGCAGATATTCAAACCATCCCCGCGAAAAACATTGTGTATAAAAATAAAAGTCCTGACTCATGGTTCGGGCTGGATTACAATATGAACATCTATCGTGGATGCTCTCACGGGTGCATTTATTGTGACAGCAGAAGCGACTGCTATAGAAACACTGACTTTGATACTGTGAAGGTGAAAGAAGATGCCCTGCGGATTATCAGAGATGATTTGCGTCGAAAAGTTAGCAGTGGTGTAGTTGCTTCAGGAGCGATGAGTGACCCATATAATCCTGTGGAGCAGGAGCTTAAACTCACACGGAACTCTCTTGAGTTAATTAACGCTTACAACTTCGGTGCGTCATTATGTACTAAATCAGCACTTGTTGTTCGTGATGTGGATGTTCTTAAAGACATATCAAAGCATTCCCCTGTGATTGTGAACATTTCAATCACAGCAGCAGATGATGAACTGTGCAGTAAAATTGAGCCAAATGTATCAGTAGCTTCCGAACGCTTTGAAGCGATACGGAGGCTTTCCGATAATGGAATTTTCTGTGGAGTAATGTTAGTGCCTGTACTACCTTTCATTTCTGATTCGGATGAAAACATCTTGAACATTGTAAGAATGGCTAAAGATGCAGGCGCAAGGCATGTGTATAGTTATATGGGGATGACACTCCGACAAGGCAATAGGGAGTATTATTACAAGAATTTAGACAAGCTCTTTCCGAGCGTGAAAGAAAAGTACGAGAAAAGATATGGCTTTCGATACAATATTTCTTCTCTGAGAATAAAGAAATTGTGGCAGATATATGAAGAAGAATGCGAGAAGCTAGGGTTGCTTAGTAATATGAAGTCGATAATTCGTAGTTACAAAGCAGGCTACAAACGAGAGCAATTGTCTTTGTTTTGATGTACAAATATCGTTGGATTTGAAAGAAATATGCTAGTAATTACTGGCTTGTTGTGTTACATTTAGAACGACGATTTCATTTTATTTGAAAGGAAAACAATCATGGAAATTACTGTAGGGAAACTACTTGACGAGTTGGAAAAACCAGAAAATGAGGGTGAGATTCAGCACCTTGTTCACCTTAAAAATCTCAGCAATTTAGAAGGGCTGAAAGAAATGAGGGGTATTGGAGGTTTCTTTTCAAGGCTGGCTCTTTCTGCTTCGAAAAAGCATATAGATGCGTTTATGGCACTTTCGGAATGCAAGACCACCGCAGATATTGCCGCATTTAAGCAGACGGAACACTATGACAAAATCAAAAATGCTACAACTAGTGGGGACATGGATTTAAGTAATTTAGCAAGTTTGGAAAAATTACAAGATCTTAAAGATCGCTTTTAATAAGAATGAACTACTTTATAGTAATTAGTTTTTTATTCTATTCATTAAATATTACGGGATTCAAAATAAAAAGGTTTGTTTTAGTTACATCCTGCATAAAAGATGAGCCCATTGATTTTGTGTTTTGGATTCCATATGTTGCGTCAGTTATCACATTTTTACTTATACCGGGTATAGGTCAATGGCTTTTGTTGGGGTTGTTTGTGTTTTTTCATTTAATTTGTTTTTTATCTACATATAAATATTGGATTTGGCCAAGTGAAAAGAAAATATCTGAGTATAACAAACATTTTTCACACACGCATCACATTATAAAGCCAAGAGATAAAGTTTTGATTCCCGACACATTTCACATTAGCGTATTTTTGTTGATGTTTGTAAATCTCGTCGTGATGATAATATATATTTTAAAGTAGGTGCAATATGGAATATTATGTTGTTGATGCATTTTCTGATAAGTTATTTGGAGGTAATCAAGCGGGAGTGTGCTTGGTTGACGAATGGCTTGAAGATGAAGTGATGCAAAATATAGCAGCAGAAAACAATCTTGCGGAAACAGCATTTGTTGTAAAACGCAACGGTTACTACGATTTGCGTTGGTTTACTCCAAAATTTGAGATAGACCTTTGTGGTCATGCCACATTGGCAAGTGCATTTGTTGTCACTAATTTTCTTGATGTAGGCATAACTGAAATGGAATTTCACACAAAAAGCGGTGTTTTGCCTGTAAAGAAAATCGACGATCTATTTGAAATGGATTTCCCTGCAAGAAAACCTGATCAGATTGAAATAACACCACTAATGGAGCACGCTGTCAGAGTGCCGATTTTAGAAGCGCATATGTCAAGAGATATGCTTTTGCTTTTAGATAATGAAAAGCAAGTGAAATATCTGAACCCCGACATGAACATGGTTGCAAAACTACCCGATTGTTTAGGGCTAATTGTCACAGCGAAAGGCGATAGTGTAGACTTTGTTTCTCGCTTTTTTGCTCCAAATGCAGGAGTGCCTGAAGATCCGGTAACAGGCTCAGCTCATTCAACTCTGATTCCGTTTTGGGCGGAAAGATTAGGTAAAGATGAAATGGTTGCGAAGCAACTTTCAGAACGTGGCGGAACACTCTATTGTAAGAATTGCGGTGACAGAGTAAAAATATCAGGATACGCAACACTTTATCTAAAAGGTGAAATAATGTGAAGCGGTGTGGTATAAGGTGATTTTGTCTATGAAGGAGTTTTGATAGGAATGCTATTTAGAAAAGCTAGGGTTGATGACATACCTTATTTCGTTGAATCGCGTAAGGCTACACTTGAACGTGAGGATGATAATAGCATAGATGATATATTAACCGAGTATTTTGCGAATGCTTTGCGTAATAATAGTATGATTGCATGGGTAGCTGAGGATAACGGTAATGTAATATCTACAGCTTGTTTTATTATTTGTCCCCTTGTACCGAACTTCGTTAATCTCTCTGGTAAAGTTGCATACTTAACAAATGTGCAAACAACTCCAGACTATCGTGGTCAAGGGGTTGCAACAAAGCTTATGAGCGAAATAATAAATGATGCAAAAGAACTAGGCATTAAAAAGATACTATTAAACTCCACAGATATGGGAAAATCGATATACGAAAAACTCGGATTCATAAAGAATGACAGATACTATGAGATGTTACTTTAGTGTGGCGGGGAGGATAAATATTGTGTAACGGCATTTAAGTTGCAGTTATTGACAAATTGCCGTAAATCTGTTAGTTTTAATCAGTGAATAAAACATTGTGCGACTTCGGTTGTACTGAAAGGAATACATAAGATAATGCAAAGAATTAAGACTCTTGATACTCGTGAATTGGCAACAAGTTTAGAAGACGGTGGTTGTGGCGAATGCCAAACTTCATGTCAGTCAGCTTGTAAAACCTCTTGCGGTGTTGCAAACCAACAGTGTGAAAACGTAGAAAGCGCACAATAGCAAGTACACTACACATGGCATAAATGATGGGGCTGTAATTACAGCCCCTAAAGTCTTTCCAGCCCACTTGTATTTTCGGTAGTGTCAAACAGTCTATGAAAACCATCGTCATTCTGCGCGTAGTCGCAGAATCTGACAAAAAAGGAAAATGTATGATTCATTGTTACAAATTACACGGATATAATATTGTGCTTGATGTTGCCGGTGGCTCAATTCACAGTGTTGATGATATCGCCTTTGATTTGATATGCGCCTATGAGAAGCTTGACGATCAAAGCTCGAAAGAAAGTTGCTCTAAAGAAAACCAAGTGGCTTTGGTTGAGCAAATATTGTCAAAATATGATGACGTGTCAGAAGCAGACATACTAGAGATTATATCCGATATTGAAATACTAAAAAGTCAGGGAAAATTATTTTCTCCTGATATCTATGCTAAAGTTGCAGATTCAAAAAATATATATCCCCTAAGTGCTCTGTGTATGAATGTGTCCCATGTTTGCAATATGTCATGCGCTTATTGTTTCGCAGGGCGTGGTGAGTATGGCAGTGGCGAAGGTGATAAAAATTTGATGAACCTTGAAACTGCAAAGCGTGCAATTGATTTTCTCATTGAGCAATCTGGTAACAAGTCAAATCTTGATGTGGATTTCTTCGGCGGTGAACCACTGCTGAATTGGCAACTTGTAAAAGATACAATAAAATACGCACGTAGCATTGAACAACAACACAACAAAAAGTTTCGTTTTACCCTTACGACAAACGGATTACTGATAGATGATGATGTTATCGATTTTGCGAGCAAAGAAATATACAACGTAGTTCTCAGTCTTGACGGGCGTCCTGAAGTGAACGATGTAATGCGGAAAATGCCAAATGGTAGCGGAAGCTACTCTGAAATTGTTGATAAGTTCGGGAGAATTGTAAAAGCTCGTAGCGGTAAAGGCTATTATATGAGAGGCACATTTACCCGTAACAATATGGACTTTGTAAATGATGTCAAACATCTCGCTAATCTAGGCTATAAAGAACTCTCTATGGAACCTGTTGTCACAAAGGCGAATGATCCGCTTGGATTTACACTAGATAACTTGCCAGAACTGTTTGAACAATATGAAGCTCTTGCGCTAGAAATGCTAAAGCGTGAGAAAAACAGTGAGGGGTTCAGCTTTTATCATTACACATTAGACCTCAGTGGTGGTCCATGTGTGCATAAGCGTATTGCAGGTTGCGGTGTCGGCACTGAATATCTTGCAGTCACTCCATCGGGAGAGCTATATCCATGCCATCAGTTTGTTGGCGATACAAGCTTTTTGATGGGAGATGTATGGAGCGGTGTGACGAATAATGACTTGCGTGATGAGTTTGCCACCTGTAGCATTTACTCGCGAGAAGAGTGCAAGGACTGCTGGGCAAGGTTCTATTGCAGCGGTGGTTGCGCTGCAAATGCATATAACGACTCGGGAAGCATAAACGGTGTGAGCGAGTTTTACTGTGAGCTTTTCAAAAAGCGTATTGAGTGCGCGATAATGATGAATGTCGCCAGACAGTTTTGAAATTTTTCTTGACATCTACCATGAAATGGTGTAGTATTCGTTAAAAAGTGAATAATAATTCAAACTGTTGAAGCGGAGATAAAAACAGTAAATGCGCGTACAGAGAGTTCGGGAAGCTGAGAGCCGAATCGAAATGCAGGCTGTTAAATGGACCGCGGAGGGCATGGTCAAAGGTGTTTTGCACTGAGTATTCCATGACGTGACGCATACGTTAGTTGCGAGGGATATGTTTGTATCCCGCAGAGAGTACGGGTTTCCCGTAAATCAAGGTGGCACCGCGGATAAGTTTTCGTCCTTGATAAAGCACTAAGCTTTATCAGGGATTTTTGTATTTGGAGGAAATTACAATGTTTCAAAAGATAAAAGCACCGCATATCGGAAGCGCTATTATGATACTGACAGCAGCTTTCCTTATGGTAGCACGCCCTATCGCTGAGCTGGATGATGTAGGGCATATTATGCTCGGTGCTATTATCATCGCTCTTTGCATTTGGATATTCAAGCCATTTAAGCTGACTTATGCCATAGGCGGTCTGTTCTTGGCTCTATTTGGGCTGATTGTCGAGCTTCCACCAACGGTCATTTTTTCAGGTTTTACACAAACAGCACTCTGGACACTAGTCCCCGCATTCTTCTTTGGTTATACACTTCAAAAAACAGGACTCGGACGCAGAATTGCAATGGCCGTTATAAAGGTCTGTCGTCCAACATATCTTTCTCTCATTTTTGCATGGGTTCCCATTGGTATAATTCTGTCCATCCTGACTCCTGCAACAACCGTACGTATCGCAATCATGGTTCCCATTGCTGTTCAATGTTGCAAATTATTCAACCTGAAAAAAGGATCTAAAGGCAACTCACTAATCTTATTAACGTCATTTGCAATGGCGCTCATTCCAGGATCAGGCTGGCTCACAGGTGTAATCTGGGGACCATTCATTCAAGGGCAAATGGCGAATGCTGGCATAGATGTCACATTTGGCGATTGGTTCGGTGTATTATTCGTGCCTGTGATGATTGCAACAGTTCTTTTAGTCATAGGTGGTTTGTTACTTTTGAAACCTGAAGAAAAACTTTCAAGTGAAGCAATCGAGGTTGTGAAGAAGCAGAAATTGGAAAAAATGGAAAAAAATGAAATTATTTCCGCAGCGATATTAGTATTGGTATTCTTATTATCTTTGACCAGTAGCTTGCACGGACTCTCCACGGCTATTATCTGCATTGCAGCTATGCTTTGTTTCTTTGTATTTGGCGTTTTGGAAACCAAAGATTTTAACTCCGCTGCAAACTGGAATCTAGTAATATTTATTGCAATGGCGTTTAGCTTAGGTCCAATCTTCTACGCAACAGGAATTTCCGAATGGCTCTCCGGGATTGTCGTTCCTGCCCTTGCCCCTATTGCAAGTAACCCATGGTTGTTTGTGCTCTCTGTTACAACATTTATGTTTCTATGGAGCTTGGTTGATGTGGCCATGTTTCTCCCGACAATCTCAATCATGGCACCCATACTCCCCAAAATACAAGAAGCGTACCAAATCAGTCCCCTTGTCTGGATCGCAATTCTCATACTTGCAGGTAACGCCTTTTTCTTAGCATACCAAAACATGTGGGCGGTTATGAGTCGCTCCATTGCAGAGGATAGAGCATGGAAAAACAAACATCAAAGCACATACGGTCTTATTTACTTCGTAGCATGTCTGCTTGCATTAGTTGTGGCAATACCAATGTGGATAAACGCCGGACTATTTGGGTAAGGTGATATCAAAGACAAGGGGACGGTTCATCTGTCTTGATATTATTCGTAGCATAGAAGGCTTGTCTGACGCATTAAGACAGACGAACCGTCCCCTTGTCTTCAAAACCAACGTCATTCTGCGCGTAGTCGCAGAATCCAAGAACTTGAAAGGAATAAAAAATGATAAAAGAAGCAATTATATCTCTGTCAAAGAAGCAGGATTTATCTTATGAAACCGCAGAAGCGGTCATGAACGAAATCATGACAGGTGAAGCAACCCCTGTCCAAATGAGTGCATATCTGACTGCACTGAGCCTAAAAGGCGAAACGACTGATGAAATAACTGCATCTGCATTTGGAATGCGCTCTCACTGTGTGCGTCTATTGCATGATGTAGATGCACTGGAAATTGTCGGCACAGGCGGAGATCATGCCAATACGTTCAATATTTCCACCACAGCATCTATCATCACAGCAGCAGCAGGTATTCCTGTGGCAAAACATGGCAATAGAAGTGCGTCAAGCAAATGTGGCTCTGCTGATGTACTAGAGGCAATGGGTGTTAACATCAATATTCCCCCTGAGAAAAGTGCGCAACTTCTTCAAAGTATCGGGATATGCTTTATGTTTGCACAAAACTATCACATTGCTATGAAGTTTGTCGCACCCGTTCGTCGGGAATTAGGAATCAGAACGGTGTTTAATATTATCGGACCGCTCACAAACCCCGCAGGTGCAAAAATGGAGTTAATGGGTGTGTATGATAGAGAGTTAGTAGAACCGTTGGCACAAGTGCTTTGTAACTTGGGTGTAAAAAACGCTATGGTGGTGCATGGTGAGGATGGACTGGATGAAATATCGCTATGTGCTCCAACATTTGTGTGCGAGGTAAAAAATGGCTGGGTGCGTTCATATACAATAACCCCGGAACAGTTTGGTTTTGAACGTTGTGACCCTGATGACTTACGTGGTGGCTCACCTGCAGAGAATGCTGATATTCTTAAAGCAATATTAAAAGGTGAAACAGGAGCGAAACGAAATGCAGCGGCGCTTAACGCAGCAGCAGCCATGTTCATAACAGGAAGATATGAATCAATTGAAGAGGCTGTAAAAGTTGCAATTGACGTTATCGATAGTGGCAAAGCCTATGATAAATTGAATGAGTTTATACGAGCTTCAAATGAGGACGGATAACGAAAAAGGAATGGTCATAACTATGAATATTTTAGAAAAAATCGCAGCACGCACAAATAAGCGAGTTGAAGAACAAAAGAAGATATTGCCATTGGACAAGCTGATGGAAAAAGCTTGTACTGAATCTGAAAATACCAAGCACGACTTTCCATTTGAAAAGGCATTGCGCTCAGATGATATGGCTTTTATATGTGAAGTTAAGCGGGCATCTCCATCAAAGGGTATAATTGCTGAGGATTTTCCATATGTTGATATTGCAAAAGACTACGAACTGGCAGGAGCGGCGGCAATCTCTGTATTGACAGAACCGTATTATTTCAAAGGTGATGACCAACATCTACGTGAAATTGCTAATAACGTATCGATTCCATTGTTACGTAAAGATTTTACCGTCGATGAATACATGATTTATGAAGCGAAATTGCTTGGGGCAAGTGCTGTATTATTAATCTGCGCCATATTAGACGAAGAAACGCTTAAAAAATATTTAGCGATTGCCCACAGTTTGGGACTTTCTGTTCTTGTAGAAGCACACACGGAAGCAGAAGTGAAAATGGCTCTTAATGCAGGTGCACGAATAATCGGTGTCAACAACAGAAATCTCAAAACCTTTGAAGTCGATATAGCGCTGAGTAATCGGCTTAGAAAAATGGTGCCACAGGATATCATCTTTGTATCTGAAAGTGGAATCCGTACGGCAGATGATGTTGAAGATCTTCGGAAAAACAACGTAGACGCTGTACTTGTGGGTGAAACATTAATGCGCTCGCCCGATAAGAAAGTTGCGTTGGCAGATTTGAGAGGGAAAGCGTTATGAGTAAGGTTAAAATATGCGGATTAAGTCGCATAGAAGACATTGTTGCAGTCAATCGTATATTACCTGACTACATTGGCTTTGTGTTTGCACCGAGTAAGCGCCGAGTGTATGCGAAAACTGCTGCAGAGTTGAAAGCAAAACTCAATTCGCAAATCAAGACTGTGGGAGTTTTTGTAAATGAAGCAATTGACTGTATTGCAGAGATGTACCAAAACGGAATCATTGATATAGTCCAACTTCACGGTGACGAGGATGATGATTATATCAAGCGCCTTAAAAATCTCTGTAACTGTCAAGTAATCAAAGCGGTCGGTGTTGGCAACTCACTGCCACCTCTCCCGCAAGCAGCAGATTACTTATTATTCGATACACTTTCCCAGCAGCGAGGCGGTATTGGTAAAGTGTTCGACTGGAGCGTTTTACGTGACTATAGTGGACCACCATATTTTTTAGCAGGTGGACTAAATACATCTAATGTAGTTGATTCGCTCCAATTACTTGTTCCATTCGGCGTGGATGTGAGTAGCGGTGTAGAAACCGATGGAGTAAAAGATGCAGATAAAATCGAAACATTTGTATCACTAGTGCGTAATATTTAGGTTAAAATGTGACGTATTAAAAAACCAACGTCATTCTGCGCGTAGTCGCAGAATCTGATAAGCACAGATTTCTTAGATGTGCAGAATAATGAATAACGATAGTGAGGAGTTTGAAATGAAAAAAGGAAGATTCGGCGAATTTGGTGGACAATATATCCCCGAAACACTCATGAACGCATTATATGAGCTGGAGGAAGCGTATAACTATTATAAAGATGATTCGGTATTCCAGACCGAATTAAGTGAACTACTGACAAACTATGCAGGACGTCCATCACATCTTTATTATGCCAAAAATCTGACAAAGCAAATAGGCGGTGCGAAAATTTATTTGAAACGAGAAGATTTAAACCATACCGGGTCACATAAAATAAACAACGTACTCGGTCAGACATTACTTGCGAAATATATGGGCAAGAAGCGTGTTATTGCCGAAACGGGTGCAGGGCAACACGGTGTAGCAACAGCAACTGCTGCTGCCTTGCTAGGGCTTGAATGCGAAGTGTTTATGGGTAAAGAAGATACAGAGCGTCAAGCATTAAATGTCTATCGTATGCGCTTATTGGGGGCGAAAGTTCACACTGTTACCTCAGGCACCATGACACTTAAGGACGCAGTGAATGAAACTATGCGTGAGTGGACAAAGCGGATTACAGACACTCATTACGTGCTGGGATCAATTGTGGGACCACATCCATTTCCTGAGATGGTTAGAGATTTCCAAAAAGTGATAGGAGAAGAAATTCGCGAACAAATTATGCAGATTGAGAATCGTTTACCTGATGCAGTTGTTGCATGTGTGGGTGGCGGGTCGAATGCAATTGGAGCATTTTATGATTTTATTGATGATGTCAATGTGCGTTTGATTGGATGTGAAGCGGCGGGCAAAGGGCTTGGTACAGATCACCATGCTGCAACAATTACATGTGGTTCAACAGGTGTATTTCATGGGATGAAGTCAATTTTTTGCCAAGATGAATTCGGGCAAATCGCGCCTGTACACTCCATATCTGCAGGGCTTGACTATCCCGGCATTGGACCTGAACATGCATGGTTGCACAAATCCGAGCGTGCAGAGTATGTGCCTGTTACCGATGATGAAGCAATTGAAGCATTTGAGCGCCTATCTCGTACAGAAGGAATAATACCTGCAATAGAATCAGCTCATGCAGTAGCACACACCATCAAGCTAGCAAAGGACATGAATAAAGATGAAATAATCGTGGTGTGTCTATCAGGTCGTGGTGATAAAGATGTAGCAGCTATTGCAAGATACAAGGGGGAAGATGTAAATGAATAGAATTTATCAAGCTTTCGAAAATAAAAAAGCGTTCGTCGTTTACCTAATGGCGGGGGATCCAAATCTTCAAGCTTCAGCGGAACAGATTTTGATTGCACAAGAAGCAGGTGCGGATATGATTGAGGTTGGTATTCCATTTTCTGATCCGGTCGCTGAGGGCGAAGTAATAGAAGCGGCAAGTGAACGTGCCATTGCAGCAGGAACAAGGCTTGACGGCGTGTTTGACATGGTGGAATCAATAAAAGATCAGATGCGGATTCCATTGGTATTTATGACCTACTTAAATCCTGTATTTGTGTACGGATATGATCGATTTTTCGCAAAATGCGCAGAGATTGGGATATGCGGTGTGATTATTCCTGATCTTCCTTTTGAAGAACAGGGTGAAGCGAAACCAATTGCAAAAAAATATGATATCGATATTATTACCCTTATAGCCCCTACATCAGAGAAGCGGATTGCACAAATTGCAAAGGACGCTGAGGGATTTATTTATCTCGTATCCTCTATGGGGGTTACAGGTGTGCGAAATGAAATTACAACCGATCTGTCGGCAATTGTTTCTGAGATAAGAAAACATACCGACATTCCGATTGCAGTTGGTTTTGGAATTTCAACGCCTGATCAAGTGAAAGACTATTCTGCAATCGCCGACGGCGTAATCGTCGGCAGTGCTATCGTTCGCATGATCGGACAACACGGCGAAAGTGCAAAGCAGAAGGTATATGATGTAATAAAGGAAATGAAGCAAGCGCAATGATACGTTAAGTTAATGTAGAAAAGCACAACAAAATTCAGCTTGAACCACAAAATGAGGTTCAAGCTGAAAAAAAGCATGATTTTCTACAAAAGTACAAATCCCACAGAGCTTTTAAACTGCCCTGTGGGATTTGAATTAGTTTTGTGCGAAATTTATATGGCTATTTTGCAAACCACTTCATCATCAATGATGCGACCATCTTCCTTAAATCCATACGAGGCAAAGGTTCCTCTTGATGCATCATTATCAGGGTCATACGAAGAAAAACATAAGTTCGCGTCACCAAGATATTTTGCTTTGACTTTATCCATTGCAAGGCTTAAAATTTCTTTACCATATCCCTTTCCCTGATACTCTTTGTCCACAAAGAGTCGCCAAATATAATAGATTGGTTCGTCGGAATACTCATCTTCATCTGTTTCTCCCGGGTAGAAATAGCCAATCATTACAAACCCGACCATTTTGCCATCTTTGTAGGCTGCATATGGAGCGGCACGGCTATGTTCCCCTCTCTCGATATGCTTTTTGTTTGTGTCATATGCTTCTGCAAGGCTATATGAATTTGACGCAACGAAATTGTTCTGCTCATCCGTAACGCTTAAATTTATACATTCTTCCATTTCTTTGTCTAAAATAGATATTGGTTTTAACTCAATCATATTCAATTCCTCCATTATATTGCAAGGCGAGCGATTATATCCGCGCATTCGTCATCACCATCAGGTGACCAATCAAGGTCAGTTTCCACAAAACCAAGGTCTTCGTAAAGTTCTACTGCTTCTTTATCATTAGGGTTATATGTGGCAAAAGCAACCGATGCTTCTCCACAAGGCTTTTTGCGAATTTCGTCAAGCAAAGCAGTAACCGCAGCCTTTTCATAACCCAAGCCAACAAAAGCCCTATCAACCGCAAAGGGTCTTATACGATAACAAACTTCCTTGTACACAGGGTCGTTTGTGTAGTAATTATAGCAAATTAGTCCAACCATCTTGCTATCGGCATAAATAGCACGGCTCTCCCACACCCCTATCTTTCTGCGATCATATTCAAAATCGTCCGAAAGACAAATTGCATTTGACTCCACATAATCTTCCCGCGCCTCGGGAATGTTAAGGGCTATGCATTCTTTCATTTCTTCGTCTAATAGCGTGATTTTTTTAAGCTCTATCATATTTAAATCTCCCTAAATTAACAGTTATATTTACGTAGTCATCTATGTTATGTCATTTCGTTCCCGACAGATATGTCACCGCTGACATCTAATTCTGTATGCCGACTGACAAAAATCTCGGCAAAAATATTGGGAACAACCAGAGTAGTATAGTATATTCTGCACTATTTTTCAACAATTAAGCCTCTATCGTCGCAAATCCGGCTTCAAACGTCATAACTCTGCAAAAACACAGAAAAACAAAAATCCCACAGAGCTTTTAAATTGCCCTGTGGGATTCGGTTCACCCAAAATAATCTTCTGCCAAGATAGCATACCAGTACAAATCACGCCATTCACTTCCATAATGCTTACAGGCTTTTCTATGCACACCTTCTTGTTGCATGCCAAGCTTTTTCATTAAGGGTACGGATTTGTCTGCATCAGTCGCTTCCGCACATATTTTATGCAATTTCATTTCTACGAAGCCATGCCGAACCAGCTCTTTACATATTTCAGAAGCATATCCCTTGCGCCAATAATCTTTGTTGAATATCCACCCAATTTCGTATATTTCAGGATAATCTACCGAGTTAAAAAGAACATATCCAACTACCTTACCTGTATCTTTCAGAACAGCTGCAAAACCTCCTGGTGGCTCACGCTCAATGCAGAAACTATTCAAAAACTCCTTAGACTTCTCCAAATCATATGGAGGTTCTGTATTCTCCATGACAATGGGGTCACTAAAAATCTCATGGAAGTCACTTAAGTCGTCGAGCGTGAAATTGCGTAAAATCATTCTGTCTGTTTCTAAATATATTTTCATTATATACACCAATTTTTTCTTAAATTTCATAACTTCGCTAAGATTTCCTGCGCCTCAAACATTGCGTAGGTGGTGGGTACAAATTTCCTTAACAAGGGTTGAAAAAATCTTCTGCTTCGTTGAAACGCTTGATTTTATGTCGCGTTCAGCGCGAAAACAATGATCTCTTATTTTAACCATAATGTACGGTCAGGGTCAACCCTTTTTTATTTTATATAAATTAAAATGTGACCATTTGCGCTAATGGGTGGTATTATTAATGAGAGGTTATTGTACATACAAGCAGTACTGCATTAAACGAAAGGTTTGTGTACAAGAGAATTGCATGGATGATTTTATAGAAAATGTAATTTTAAAACATTCGAATATGGTGTATAGGTTGGCATTGTCGCAAATGAAAAACAAGAGTGATGCTGATGATGTCTTTCAAGAAGTGTTTTTTCGATATGTTCGAAAAGAGCCAAGCTTTTCGTCGGATGAACACGAAAAAGCGTGGTTTATCAGCGTGACGTTAAATTGCTGTAAAAGCTTGTGGTCGTCATCATGGAGGAAGAAGACCGTACCACTGGACGAATCAATACCATATTTGACACAGGAACAACATGGCTTGTTGGATGAATTACAGAGGCTTCCGCAAAAGTATTTGGCAGTTGTACATCTGTATTATTTTGAGGATATGAGCGTTACTGAAATCAGTGAAGCAATTGGAAAAAGCCCGTCTGCGGTAAAAATGCGATTGTCGCGGGCTCGTGAAATGCTGAAAGAGCTTTTAGGAGAGGATTATGATGTTTAAAGATAAATATACAGCCATTTATGATCAAGTTAAACCTGACGAGAAACTACTGGCAGATACTCTATCAATGAGTCGTACAACACGAAAACAACGAAACCCCTTTGGGCGAATTGTTGCGTTGCCTGTGGGGGCTGTCGCGTCGCTTCTTATTGTTTTTACTTTAATGGTTAATCTGTCGCCTGCATTTGCTCAAGGGATTGAACAACTCCCGCTTCTGGGGCGTCTTGGGGAAGTAGTATCATTTTCGCCATCACTGAGAGATGCTGTTGAAAATGATTTTGTGCAAATCATTGGGCAGGAGGAGATAGTAAACGGAGTTACAGTAAGAATCGAATATGTCATTGTTGATCAACGGCAAATTCATGTTTTTTACACAGTACAATCAGAACAATATGAGAACCTGTGGATTAGTGACTTTAAATTAATGGATGGGGATAGTATCCCATTAGAAGAGTATTTTGTGGCTCATCTACAGCCAAATCACAGATTTTGGGAGGAGAACTTTTCTCAAGAAGATCTACGTTATGTTGAGTTTACTTTTGTTGATGTAGATGTGCCTGAGAGCTTGGTTATTGCGGGCAACATATTCGATGGTCAAGAAAGTGGCTATGCGCGGGATGAGATAGCGAGTACAAATTTTGCTAGTATTTATTCCGTGCTTCCAATTCAAGCATTTTCAATTCCGCTTTCACTCGATCCAACGCTTATTAGACAAAGTGAAGTGATAACCGTCAATCAAGAATTTATTATTGACGGGCAGAGTCTAACTATCACAACAATAGACATAATGCCAACTCAAACTCGCGTAAACATAATTGAGAATGAGGAAAATTCTGCATGGTTAAAAGCACTATCATTACATTTGATAGACGAAAATGATATGTATTTTGGTGCGCCTTTTGATGGTGTAAGCAAGGTCGGATGTCATTGTAGCGATATAAGATTTATTAGTTTGGAAACAGTATTTTTTGCAAATAGTAAACACTTGACATTGGTTGTTACAGATGCAGTTTGGCTAGACAAAGATGCTGAACCCACAAAAATAGATTTAGTTAACAGTGTAGCGGAAAATCTGCCTTTGGATGTAGAATTAATTCAAACAATAAATATAAATGACGAATGGTTAATGACGTTTTTAGCGCCCTTTGAAGACAAGTTTTACGACGAATGTTCAAATTCGAGCGGGCACGCATACGAGATATTCGATACAGAATTTTATGATGGGTCAGGTAACAAGCAAATGTTTGCTATGCGTTGGATGAGTTTTGGTGAGCATTATGCAGAAGCACCGGGACATTTTGGAATATCATTAATTCTTACCGAGTACGCATATGATGTAGTATATTTAATTCCTGCGTTTACCCATAGGAGCATGCTGGAAGTGCCGATCGAGATTATTGTACGGTGATTGTAGCACTCTACACAACTTTACCATTCTTTAGTTCCGTTCGCGTTCGGAGAGAAATCGTTCTACACGATTTTGAATAATGCGAGCAGTGTCTTCTGCACTTCTGCTTCCGGCGAAAAATTGCGGAAGCTCTTCGCTTACGATATACCACAGTGCATGGTCAAACTGTCCACCGGATTGAGCACTGTCCACGAGAGCACGTAAGCTCTGGGCTTCTTCTGGTGTCATGGCGAAAAGGGAAAGTGTTGAGCCGCCAATCCAAAATTCTGCGTGAGGAACTTCTACAATATTGCCATCATCATCCGTTTCCATTCGTGGTGTCATTGCGTCTGCAATGGTAGTATCATATAAATCAATGCGCAAGGGAAAGCGATGCTCAATGTGCGCTGTGGGCAACAATGTGCGACGTACAAATTCCCATGCATCTGAAGCGCGGTCAGATGCAGCATTTATTCCAACTCGGTTATGATCCAGTGCAATAATATGGGTGCCACCTTCGTCAGTCGGCATCCCTAAGGCAGTGATATCCTCCAATGCAGCAGAATATTTACGATATGACTCTGTTCCGTTAAGAAATGCCACAGAGAGTAGCTGCTCTCCTCGTATCATATGGGTATATGTGCTAACATAATCGCCACCCCAAACGACGTCTGGTGCTGAGGCAGGCAAATTTCGCGAGGCTTCCAGTAAATTAATAAATGCATCGCTATTAAATTTAGCATCAAGTGTGTATAAATCGACAAACTCCGGAGTCATTAACCGAACGAAATCTTCTCCGGTCATCCAAAATCCCAAAGGATAAGGCGCAGTTGTATCCATCAGTTCAAGCAAATCCGGAAATGCCCATGAGTCGATATGTCCTACGGTTTCTGTTTGCCCTATCATTGTGCGGATGGCAAAGCAGTTTACGATAGAAGACAAAGTCCCATCGGGAGATTCCATAGCCTCTAGCACATTTAGGAAAAAGTCAGTGCGACTGAGCTCGGGATCGGCATCGATAAAAGGATATAAGTCTGTCAAAATACCGGCAGCAGCCATTGTTTCGTCAGCATTGTAGATAATATCCGGTCCATTACCGGCAAAAATATCCATTTGAAATCGGAAAAATCCGACCGAAAGATCATGCTCAGTGTTATATCTATTGTAATCAATAACGTGAATGAAATGTGTGTGACTTTCCCGATTAAACTCTACTACTGCCTGAAAAGTATTGTGCGAGAGTGAAAATCCTCCTAAAGTGAGAGTCACACGTTCCGGCAGATCTGCTCTCGGTGTTGGTGTGAGGATGAAAAGTTCTGTCGCAAAACCATCATCACCGTCCCAGTCCTGCGAGAGTACGGCTATACGCCCATCATCCAGAAAAAGAATGTTATCGTGTTGGGTATTGACAAATCCAGCTTCAAGCCAATTTAATATCAACGTTCTCTCTTCGGTTTGAAGATTGTAGCCAAAGAGATAACGTCCATCGTCCATTAAAAGATCAAATGCGGCATCTTCTCTTGCCGGAAACAGCCTAAGTACAGGGAACTCTGTGGTGAGAATCACTTCGTCCGAACCACTTGCGGCCATGCCGACCTCTCGCAAAACAGATTGACCATCATTCCATGTGAGCTCTATCAAACGTCCATCGGCGAGCAGTGTTGTGTTTGGATGTTCCCAACTAGGAAGAAACTCGCCATATTCTTGCATAAATAATTCATAGCCATCCGAATCGTCGGGTATTTCCCGGCGTTCAATATTTCCGCTATCGGTTGAAAGGTTGGCGACAACAATATTTGAGCCATGTACTATATAATAAAAATAAATGCGCGCATCATCTGTCCATGCGCTTCTCAAAAAATCTGTCATATCGGGTATTTCTATTCGGCTTGGTAAATATACGTATGTATCAAAATAGGATGTGTTGATTAAGTGATCCTCGACGGTTTCATCGTCATTGTCACATGCAGAAATGAACAAAACAATAAGCATAATTAAAATGAAAATGATGAACTTCCTCATAACACAATATCCTTTCTGTAGTTGCAGATTTGACCTTGCATTCAAGTTGAATGTCGAAATCCTACACGACTTTACCATTCTTTACAACCATATCAACCAGATTACTTCCAAATCGATAGAAAATATAGTCCAAATCATAGGCATTCCAAAGCACGATGTCAGCTTGTTTGCCAACTTCGATACTACCGCATGAATCTGCGCGATTTATTGCAGCAGCGCCATTTAATGTCACAGCCGTAAGCACTTCAGCAGGAGTCATTTTATATTTCAAACATGCAAGATTCATTGCCAGTTGAATATTTACACTGGGGCTTGAGCCGGGATTGAAATCTGTAGCGACAGCGACAGCGACATTTTCATTTATCATATCACGCGCTCGTGCATAAGGTTTATCAAGATAAAATGATGTTGCAGGCAATAAAACTGCAACTACATTTTTATCTGCCAACGCTCGTATTCCTTCGTCAGAAGCTTGAATCAGATGTTCTGCCGAGATGGCACCTAGCTTTGCTGCAGTTTCAGCACCGCCTATGGGATTGATTTCGTCTGCGTGCATTTTAGGGGTCATGCCGTGTTTCTTTGCTTCCGTTAGAATACGGAAGCTTTCTTGCGGAGTGAATACAGTGCTTTCACAAAAAACATCACAAAATTCTGCAAGTTTTTCCGAAGCGACAGCAGGGAGCATGTCGTTAATTATTAAGTCGATATATCCGCTACGATTGTCCGCATATTCATTAGGTACAGCATGTGCTCCCATGAATGTTGAAACAATGTCTATTGGTTGATTCTTGTTAAGGGTTTTAGCAACACGTAATTGCTTGAGCTCTTCTTTTACGGATAAGCCATACCCACTTTTTGCTTCGCAAGTTGTTGTGCCAAATTGAAGCATTTCGGCAAGAAGTTTTTTTCCTTTATTGAAAAGATCAGACTCACTTGTGCTACGGGTTTGCTTCACAGTATTGAGAATACCGTCACCACTTTTTAATATGTCTAAATAGGGAACACCTGCAAGCTTCAGTGGAAGCTCCTTTTGTCGCCATCCGCCAAAAACCAAATGTGTATGCGAATCAACAAGACCAGGTGTGACCAGTTTACCGCCACAATCGATAACCTTTGTCGTTTTGTCTACACCATCACTGCCTATATCATCACCAGAGCCAACGTATGCGATTTTTCCGTCTTTGACTCCAATTACAGCATTTTCAATTGTCGAAATCTGACCCTGTGCATGACCTTTCTGTGCTAAACGACCAACAGGTGTAGCAAGAGTTCCGATATTTGTGAGTAGTAGATCCATAATGATAGTTCTCTTTCTTGTTTTTACTTCAACGCTCGTTCGACTGCGCTGTCAACTAAGTCATCAGTTGGAATCATAGGTAGGGTGATATGCCCTTTGCCTTGATGTTTAACATTATAATCTCTGCTGACTTCTATTGCATTCTCGTTTCGTGCCCAACTACGGCGGGCGACTCCACCCATGACGTCCCACATCATGGCACACTCAATTATCTCAGCAGCACGGTCACTTCCATCAAGGACCATGCCGAAGCCGCCATTGATTGCTTTACCAATGCCGACACCTCCGCCATTATGCAATGCAACCAGGCTCATACCTCTTGCAGCATTACCTGCAAAGCATTGTGTCGCCATATCTGCCATGACATTTGAGCCATCACGGATATTTGCGGTTTCTCTAAATGGTGAGTCTGTTCCCGAAACATCATGATGATCACGACCTAGCATTACAGGGCCTTTTAACTCGCCGTTTTTGACCATTTCATTAAATTTTAACGCTATGCGTGTGCGTCCCTCTGCGTCTTGGTATAAGATCCGAGCTTGTGTTCCAACGACTAGCTTGTTCTTCTCTGCATCACGAATCCAAATCCAGTTATCACGGTCTTGACCACGACGAGTAGGATCGATACAATCCATTGCAGCTTTGTCCGTTTTTCTGAGATCATCAATGTCACCACTTAAGCACACCCAGCGAAATGGGCCATAGCCATAGTCGAACAGCTCAGGACCCATAATATCTTCCACATAGGACGGATAGATGAATCCGTCTTTTTCGTCGATTCCATTTTTAGAAATTCCCTTTACACCTGCGTCATAAACAGCTTTCAAGAAACTATTGCCATAGTCAAAGAAGTAACTGCCTGCTTCGCTCAATGCTTTAATTAACTCATAATGACGTCTTAGTGTTTTCTCTACTTCTGCTTTGAACATGTCAGGATCGCCGGAAAGCATTTCAGTGCGCTTATCAAAAGACATGCCTTGAGGACAATAGCCACCATTATATGCATTATGACAAGATGTTTGATCGCTAAGTAGCGGTATGTGAATGTTGTGCTCAACAGCATATTCTAAAAGGTCAACAATATTTCCGTGATATGCAATTGAAATGGACTTTTTATCTTTAACATATTTTTCTGCTGTGTCAAAGACCTCTTTCAAGTCGTCGGATACCATGCCAACCCAGCCCTGCTTATGTCTTGTTTCTATGCGTGATAAATCGACTTCGGCGATGATTCCAACACCACCAGAGATTTCAATAGCCTTTGGTTGTGCGCCACTCATTCCGCCGAGCCCACTGGTGACAAACAGTACACCTGCAAGATCGCCATCTTGAGGAATGCCAAGTTGCTGCCTGCCTGCGTTCATGATTGTGTTGTATGTTCCGTGCACTATGCCTTGCGGGCCAATGTACATCCATCCGCCTGCGGTCATTTGTCCGTAGTTTGCAACGCCCATTTCTTCAGCGATTTCCCAGTCATCAGGATTGTCGAACATGCCGACCATCAAGGCGTTTGTGATGATAACACGAGGTGCTTCAGGACGTGAGGGGAATAGACCAAGAGGATGTCCTGATTCAATGACTAAAGTCTGGTCCTGCGTCATGACTTCAAGATACTTCTTTACTAGTCGATATTGCATCCAATTTTGAAAGACCCTTCCGGTTTCGCCATATGTGACAAGCTCATATGGATAGAGCGCTGTTTCAAAATCAAGATTATTATCAATCATTACCTGAAACGCCTTACCCTCAACACATGCTCCTACATATTCGGCGATAGGCTTGCCATAAATGCGCTCTGTTGGACGATAACGATAGCCATAAATGCGTCCGTAAGTGACGAGCTCTTGCATAAACTCATCTGCAACTAACTCGTGATGCTCAACAGGAATATATCGAAGTGCATTTTTAAGGGCGGTCTTTGTTTGCTCCTCGCTAAGTCTGAATCCACGACTTGGCGCACGACGGACTCCTTCTGCGAATTTTGGATATTCAGGAAAAACATCATCAAGCTTTATTTCCATTGCGTCGTAATTATTAGTTTGTTTAGTAGTCATAATTATGAGCAGTCCTTTCACAATCCTTAGATTGTAATATATATTTTATTGAAAATATTATAACAAAGCGAACATTGTAAAGCAATGAATCCATATATTTTTGTGCCAGCCACTTTTTTGAAAAATACCGTGAAATATTCTGCAACATGCGGTATACTATTGTATGGAAATGCAATGAAGTAAAACACTGGTAAAAGAGGACGGTTACACATATGCTTATACTTGGAGATTCTCAGCTTAAAATTGAAGATGTGGTGCGTGTTGCACGCAAACGTGAAAGGGTCAAACTTTCAGATGAAGCAATTAAGCGCATGGAGAAAAGCCGAACGTGGGTGGATAAAGTTTTAGATTCTGAAAAGCCTGTCTATGGAATCAACACAGGTTTTGGTGAGCTTAGTAAAATACTCATACCTCGTGAGCGATGGGAACATTTGCAAAGAAATCTCATTTTGAGCCACTGTACAGGTGTTGGTGAGCGTTTTTCGGAAGATATTAGTAGAGCAATTATGCTACTTCGTGTCAATTCTCTAATTCAAGGATATTCAGGTATTCGTGTTGAAACAGTTGAGCGACTTGTCATGCTACTTAATAATGACATTTATCCCGTGATACCGTGTAAAGGTTCTGTTGGCTCAAGTGGCGACTTAGCCCCTCTTTCACACATGGCTGCAGTGCTATTAGGCGAGGGGATGGTCGTATCAGATGGCAAAGAAGTACCAAGCGCTCCGGTGTTAAAGGCGGTGGGGATTACTCCTATTGAGCTGGAAGCAAAAGAGGGATTAGCTTTAATCAACGGAACACAGGCTATGACTGCAGTTGCTGCACTCACCCTTTATGACGCATGTAATCTTATGAAAACAGCTGACATTTCCGCAGCGCTATCTCTCGAAGCTCTCACAGGCACACGTACAGCCTTTGATCCTCGTATTGGCATGATTCGTCCACATAAAGGGCATGGAGAAACTGCGAAAAACATATTAGCGTTAACCGAAAATAGCGAAATAATGGAACATCATGAGGACTGTGAAAGAGTGCAGGACGCTTATTCGCTACGCTGTGTATCGCAGGTTCATGGTGCGTCAAAAAAGGCTTTGCAACATGTCATAGATACAGTAAATGTCGAAATGAACTCAGTCACCGACAACCCCCTTGTAATGGCTGATACAGGCGAGATTATTTCAGGCGGCAATTTTCACGGTCAACCGGTCGCACTGGTCATGGACTACTTAAAAATAGCTCTTTCTGAGCTTGGAAACATTTCTGAGCGTCGCACAAGTCGACTTGTTGACAATAAACTAAGCGACTTGCCCGCTTTCTTAACAGCGTATCCTGGTGTAAACTCAGGGTTTATGATATTACAATACACTGCAGCTTCTCTCGTTAGTGAAAATAAGGTGTTAGCACATCCCGCGTCAGTCGATTCTATTCCAACATCTGCAAATCAAGAAGATCACGTCAGCATGGGAACTATTGCTGCAAGGCAAGCGCAAGAAATACTTAAAAATGTACAGCATGTACTCGCGATTGAAATTTTAGCTGCAACACAAGGCATTGATTTTCAAGGCGATAATAAACCGGGAAAAGGCACTGCTGCAGCTCATAAGACAGTGCGATCAATTGTTACTCACCTAGACGATGATCGTGTATTGTCCCCGGATATTCTTGCAATTCGTGACGCCATACAAGATGAATCGATTTTAAATGCAGTTGAAGGTGCAATTGGTGAGTTGCTTTTATGATTAAATCAAATAGAATGGAGATGTTTTATGTCAAAGATAGTTGAATGTATTCCAAATTTCAGTGAGGGACGTGATACAGAACGTGTCGAAGAACTAGCTACAGTTGCAAAAAGTGTGGCTGGTGTGACCTTGCTGGACTATTCATCCGACGCCAGTCATAATCGCAGTGTTTTCACACTTGTAGGCGACCCTGCAGGTATTGCAGAGGTTGCATTTCAACTGTGTAAAAAAGCGTCAGAAATAATAGATATGACAAAGCAAACAGGTGAACATCCAAGAATGGGTGCAACAGATGTAATTCCATTTGTTCCGATTCGCAACGTCACTGTTGAAGAATGTGTAGAAATATCAAAACAAGTTGCCAAACGTGTGTGGGAAGAGCTTGCAATACCTAGCTTTTTGTACGAGTATTCCGCAGCAACTCCTGCAAGACAAAATCTTGCAGCTGTCCGCAAAGGTCAGTTTGAGGGTATGTCGGAAAAGCTATTGCTTGATGAATGGGCACCTGATTTCGGCGAACGCAAAATACACCCGACAGCAGGCATTACAGCAATTGGTGCACGTCCTCCGCTGATAGCATATAATATAAACCTTGATACAGCAGACTTAGAAATTGCAAATACCATTGCTAAAGCTATACGTGGTAGTTCAGGCGGCTTCAAATATTGTAAAGCTATCGGTATTATGCTTGAAGAGAGAAACATTGCACAGGTGTCAATGAACATGGTCAATTGCGAGGGAACACCATTATATAGAGTGTTTGAAGCTGTGAAATCCGAAGCAAAGCGCTGGGGAGTGAATGTAATCGGCAGTGAGCTTATTGGTCTTGCGCATTCAAAAGCGCTGATTGATTGTGCAGAATATTATCTGCAAATAGAGAACTTTGACTATGATACACAAGTGTTAGAAAACCATTTGATTTAAGCAAATTTTCAGTAAAGTTATGATCCATAAAGCGTAAAATCAAGACGTACAACACAAATATATGCCCCTCGGAAAAATGAAAAAAGAGAGAGATTATGATGAAGCTAGTTGATAAGTCGATAACCGAATTTAGTGAAGTACTTGCATCTAAAGCACCAGCTCCCGGTGGTGGTTCTACTGCGGCACTAGGAGGTGCTCTGGGCGCAGCGCTGATTGGCATGGTTGCAGCGTTAACAGATGGACACAAAACCTTTGACAAAGGCGGACCGTTTATCAAGTATGCAATGAAGCAAGCTGATGAACTACGCACCAGTATGCTTGACATTATTGATCGTGATACAGAAGCATTTAATATGGTTACAGCAGTATTTAAAATGCCTAAAAACACAGATGAAGAAAAAGCTGATCGTAAAAAAGCAATGCAAAATGCCCTAAAGGCATGCACAATAACACCGTTTGAACTAATGGAATGTGTTTACTCTACTATGGAGCTTGCAGATGAGATGATCGGAAACTATAACACGAATGCTGCGAGCGATCTCGGAGTTGCAGTAGTTAATCTCAAAGCTGCAGCACAAGGGGCATGGTTAAATATTCTCATTAATCTCGAAGGTATCAGTGATGAGATTTTTTGCGCAAAATACTTAATAACAGGCAGCGATCTTCTCCAAGCCATTTGCGAACTGGCGGATGATATTTACGCAGATATTCTACAAGGCTTAATACCAAATAAATCATAATGGAGAGTCAATAGAAATAACTATCGTCATTCTGCGGCTCGTCGCAGAATCTAAGAGAAAGAGAAGGTGAGGAGATAATGAAAAAAATTAATGCAAAAGTTGATAAGGCAACAGCAGTTGGTGTGCTACAAGTTTTTGTTGGTGGTGCACTAGTTATAATATCTGTGATTATAGCTTTAGTTGGTATGGCATGGACATTCATATTTGATGGAACAGCCTCAACAGTTGGCATAGTAACACTTATTTGCACAATATTGGGTATAACTCTCATAATGCGAGGAGTTATGAACTATAAGCTTGCAAGTCGATTTCGCAAGATTCGCAAAATCATGAGTGAGAGTGATAGTATAAAACTGCCGACACTTGAGCGAGAGCTTGGCATGAGTAGAACTAAACTGGTTAACACTCTTCAGCGCCAGATATCTCGTGGATACTGGCTTGACACATATCTGGACGAAGAAAATGGTATTTTGGTTCAGGGATATAATCCAACACATCTAAAGTCAGAGTCAGATAATCAAGTTGTAAATGAGCTGATTAGTAAGGCGAATGGTTATATCCACAAAATGATGACAATTAACAGATCTATCACAGATGAAGAATTAACTATACAGGTTGATACCCTAGTAAGTATTTCAAAACAAGTATATTCATATGTTGATAAGAACCCTGAGAAAGCAAATCAAGTACGCCAGTTGTCAAACTATTTTCTTCCCACAAGTGTGGAGTTGCTGACAACATATCTGGAGCTACAGGAACAGGATGTTAAAAGTGAAAACATGACTAACTCAATGAATGAAATAAAGGATATGATGAACACGGTAGAAGCAGCATTTAGAAAACAGCTAGATGCACTTTATGGCGATAAAGTAATGGATGCGTCTGTGGAAATTGAAGTCATGAAAGGCATTATGAAAAACGTATAAAATCATGATTAATTGAACAAAACACAGAGAGCTCTTGCAAATTGCAAGGGCTTTTTCGCTTGCAATTTCTAAAAAAGTTGACAATTAATTACATTTATGTTACTATTTGTAACCAAGAGGCGAAAAACTGTAACCAATGATTAGCATAGATGAGGAGACACTATTGTGAACCGTAATTTACGAAAGACAATTTTCTTTATTCTAGCCCTTAGTATTATAATTAGTATATTAGGCATGTCACAGACGGCAGTGGCGTCATCAGATGTGTTTGTAACAACTTCCGGTGTGAACATGAGAGCTGAAGCGTCGACAACTGCTAGAGTAATAAGGGTTGTAAATGCAGGCACCAATGTAAATGTACTTAATCATGATCCTGCAGGATGGTCAAGAGTTCAGGTAGGAGATTCTACGGGATTTATAAGATCAGATTTTCTGCGATTTCCAACAAGTGGTGCAGCTGCAACGTTCCGCACAACAGCGGGAGTTAACATGAGAGCAGCGGACTCAACTACTTCGAATATTTTGCGTACCGTTACATCAGGAACAAGTGTCGAAGTAACGGAGCATAATCCCGCTGGCTGGTCAAGAGTAAGAGTAGGTGGAGCAACCGGATTTATCAGGTCTGACTTTTTGACTCGCGGTGGCACAGCAGGAACAACTGCAGGCTCAACATCTGCGACAACAACATTAAGAACAACATCTGCGGTTAACTTCAGAACAGGACCGTCAACAAACGATAGAGTAATAAGGACATTAGTAGCGAATACGAGCGTTAGCGTACTGGAGAACCAAGCAAACGGTTGGTCAAGAGTCGTTCATAACGGAACAACAGGCTTCATCAGATCAGACTTATTATCTGCAACTGGCGCACAGGCATCATCAACAGTTGGAATTCTGCGTACAACAACCGGAGTTAATATGAGAACTGGTCCTGCAACCACACATAGTGTAATCAGACTTCTTCATGCGAACACGAGCGTTGAAGTTTTAGAAAATCAACCAAACGGTTGGTCAAGAGTAAGACATAGCGGTACAGTGGGCTTCATCAGATCAGATTTCCTGGCAACATCAGGTGGTGGATCTGTAACACAGCAACGAAATACAATGAGTGGCGATACAATAGTAGCCAGAGTATGGAATTTAATTGTAGCGCAACAAGTAGCTGGAATTTCTGATCGTCCTGAGCATATAGCAGGAATAATTGGAAACTTACAAGCTGAAGCTGGTTTATCGTTGTGTCCGTTCCAACAGCAGACAAGTGGTAGTAGAGCAGGTCTTGGACTAATGCAATGGTCGCACGGTCGACGCACAAACCTTGAGAACTTCATGTGGAGAAACGGAGTATCTCAAGAAGAGTTTACACGAGAAATGAACAGGCATCTCAACAGTACTTGCACAGGCACATGCATGCACCCGCCTGAATTACTTAATAGAGTATTAGAACTTCAGATTCAGTTTATGTTCTACGAGCTAAGAAATACAGGTGAACGCCAGTATATGAATTTCATTAACTCTCCGACTAACACTACAGGAGTAGCTGGTGCGAGAGCTTATGCTGAGCTATTTTGCGCACTAGCACTACGCCCCGCATCAGGCAGAGCTAATGGCCTTGATGATATTGTGGACGAAGGTGTAATAAACGCAAGACGTGCGTCGCAATTTGGTGGTGCAGGCAATCTGGATAGAACGTCATTTAGTGCATTACAGCTAAGACGAGATAGAGCAGAGCAAATATTTAGACTGTTTCAAGCAGGATAAAAAACGCTGTGAACAACGCAATATAGAGTGAATAAGAAGCAATAAGTAAAATAACAAAAGAGAGGTCGCCCAAATTGGGAAACCTCTCTTTTTACAACAATAAATCCTCCAAATAATCTGCATATGCTCTATCGTCGCTCATCAATATACCTCTGTACACGACTTTGTATAATGCGAGCTGCATCCGGGGCAGAAAATCGTCCATTGAAAAAATCTAATGCAGTTTCGCTAACAATATACCATAACATATCACTTTCTCCATGCCCCGTTGTACCTGTTATCGAATCTATCAACATCAATAGTTGATCAGCATGTTCTCTGAGAAGCACATTTTCCGGGTCAGGCATATTACTTGGAGGTGTCATAGCATCCTCCAGTCTTTCGTTAAAAACTGTTCGATTTACCGGGAAAGTCCATGAACTAAGTTCCCGCTGAAAATCCTCTGTCAACATCATTTTTAGAAATTCCCACGCACCCTCTGTTTCTGTCGCACTTGTGGTGATTGCGAAGCTATCGCGAATTCTGAACAGATTACCTTCTCTGCTTTCTGTTGGCCAACCTTTGAAAATAACCTCCCCACCAAAGCGATCAACAAAGGCGTGAAACATGTCAAAATCTCCAACATCGGACCCTACCATTATTTGCCGCCCCGTAGCTATCATTTCGTTTGTTGCAAGATCTGCCATTGCTAACTCCATGTCAATTTCTAAGGGAAATGTATCTGCAAGCTCAAGCAAAGTAATAAAATCGTCCGTATCAAAATAAGCTGTTCCTGATATTCTATTAATGTATTCATTCATATTGTGGAAAAACACAAACTCAAGAAACCCCAGCTTACTATTCCGCACTCCAAGTGGAAAGTCAGCTTGTGGGTTTTCTTCAATTACTGCACTAAATTCATGCATATTCCAACCAGGCGATGTTCCCACAACTGATGGGTGTCCAATTATTGAGCTTATACTGAATTCTATCGGCATTCGATAAAGCGTACCATCTGTTTTTGCTGCTTCAAGGACGCTGAAAAAAAGTTCATCGCAATCAAGTTCGATGTCTGCATATAAAAGTGGGTACAAATCAATAAACATTCCTCTGTTAGCATAGATTTCAAACGGTATGTGTACTAAATGAAGTATATCCGGAACTCTTCCGACTGCAATATCCGTAGACAATCTGTCTAAAGCTGCTGCGGTGTCACCCAATTCGGAATACGCAAAATAGTCGATTACCTGTATGAAATGTGTCGTACTAGTATTGTTAAATTGTAGCACAGCTCTTTGTATTTCAGGTGTAAGCCATAGTGTACCGAGTGTAATCGGTATTCTATCAGATGTAGTTGATATATTACTATCCTCTCTTGTAAAAACAACTAATTCCACGCCTTCATAGTGACCCTGTTCCTGCAACGTAACTACAACTATTTGTTCGTTTGACAATACCGAAATATAACTTATTTCTTCAATGAATATACCACTTTCGATGAATGAAAGAATTCGCTCTACCTCTCTCGTATCATCACAGATAGCAAATATACCTACATCATCAGAAAACATTATCAGAAAGTTTTCATTGCCGGAAAAAACACGGCGTGCATTTGTCGGCAGATTTATGGTTTCTCCCCATGACTCGTTATAAATATCTATTGTCTGCATCACTCTGTTTATATCACGCCACCAAACAAATGAAACTGAGCCTTCGGATGTTTTTACCAATTCTCCAAACAGGGTTGGCACATTAAGACTAAAGCGAACCGTTCCATCATCATTGAAAACGTAAATTCTAGTTGCATTATCAACATTCGTGCCAATGAATATATTGCCATCACAGTCAACAAGAAACACAGAAATATTAAACCAACTATGGTCAGTGGTAATTTCAAATGACAAGTGCTGAAATCCGTTATTGTCTAGCTTTATGACTCTGTATGTTCTATCAAGCTCTCTTATCGTATAACCATTCTCAACATTTTCTTCAAGATTGTTGTTAACTGTTGATTCCAATACAAAAAAGTTTTCAGCTTCGACTATCCAAATGTAACCATTATTGTCAATATATAGTGCATCAGCAGATACACCACCACCCGCTACATTAGATGGCAATGTCCTTGTTGTGTACTTATTGAACATCTCCAGCCCTGTTCCGTCAATTTTCATCTTGAATATGGTAGGAGTATAAATAGATGAGTTTGCCTCGATGGAAAGCGCAGTAAAATATAGCACGTCATGTACAAGTGTTATGTTTTGAACATCACCATATCCCGCAGGGAGCGAAGGGAAAGGAAAATTTTGTGAGGAAAATTCGTATCTCTGTTGACTTATAATATTATTAGAAATTACTTCAATATTATCAGAACCACCCTCATTGCTTGAATTATCACAACCAATCAAAGTTGCTAATATAAATATTAGAATAAACACTACTATTAACTTGTACAAAAGCTTTCCCTCCCGATAATTATGCTAATACAGCGATAACAAACGCATACTTAGCCACACTCAAGTTAGAAAAATCTTTTCAGCCGTTTGTGTTTTAAGTGCATTTTATATGCAAAAACATGATAGCATACTTCATACCATGTGACAATGGCTGCTTACCAATGCGACAAACACACAGTAACGACATCAGTACGCATACTTGTGGTTGTAATGCCTTAATAATTATGACAGTCTCAACAGGATAAAATTATATTATTTTTCAAATCTGCGATTAATCGAAATAATGACCGACTTACAGCCGAAAACGAACCCAAAAAGCGCCGAAAACCTCTGCATTTGCAAAGGTTTTCGGACAAATTGTGGCGGGCTGCACTGTTCTAAATACGAACTCAACACCCAGCTTGATGGTTCACCCTCTAACTCGCTTAGTAGCAAGGTTTTTGTGCCATCTTTGTAGTTAAATCCAATTACAAGCTTGTCCTCATCAAGATACACAAAGTTCACGAAAATGTCAATGACTTCCTTTTGATATACAATGTTGTTGACATCACCATTTTTGAACTTGCTAATCCAAAACAT